>OLSN01000345.1_pt1 | contig 51083 bp, 51 predicted proteins | sample 1672411 | NCBI WGS metagenome assembly OLSN01 (sample SAMEA3136683, study PRJEB25190) | human gut metagenome | biome: human gut; feature: human-associated habitat; material: faeces | place: Austria | collected 2013 | reverse complement strand
TACCTGAATTCTGGTGTTCATTTCCATGAAATAGAACTTTTTGTTTTTATCTAATAAAATCTAATTAATTATTAATTTCTATTTATTAGTTATCAGATATTATTATTTCACATTTATACTAGACAACTCCTATCAAATAACCGGATTTTTCTTTATTCACCTGAAATTATCCATGGTGCAGGCTGTGCAACAAATACACTGTCCTTATCTGTCTTTGAAACAGATATCTGCATTACTTCTGACAAATTAATTCCATGTTTCTTGAATAAATATGGAATATCTGAAAGTATATCAAGCTCTAAAGTATATATTATAATTTTCATGTCAGGATTTATCTTTTTGAGTGTTACAATATCCTGCTCAATTGTATCCTTTTGTGCAACTAGAAAAGCAAGTCTTGGAACCGGCTTATCCTTTAATGCTTCTTCTGTTAAATCCGATACTATTTCTACATTATGTACTCCAAATTTTGCTGCATTTTCTTCCATTGATGCAAGTGAACCTTTATCTCTTTCAACAGCAATTACCACACCTTCATATGCAACCATTGATGCTTCAATTACAATACTCTCACCACTGGCAATAAGCACTGTATCCCTTACATCCATCTCTAACTTATTCATAATTACGGAACGGATTTCGTGTCCGACATATTTTACACTGCCTGTTGAAAAGTTTTCATTTTTCATTCCAAATATCATAGACTCACGTGTATTTTCATTTACTACAAAAATTACTGTAGGTCCACTGATATTTACATCCATGAGTTCAGAAACTTTACAGTGTTTCATTTCACCCGGCTCATATCCTTGTCCGTAATACATTTCATAATCGCCGTATCCTGCTTCCCATAATTTATAAAGCATATTTTCATTTGTTTCATCAGCAAAAATCAGGACTCTCTTATGCGTTGCTATTGTTGCCAATACATTTCTTCTTTTGCTGCATGTATTTAACAACTTAATTTTTTCCGGACTTATCTGCAACATATCTGCAATATATCCCATCCAATCCAACATCTGCTTGCTGGAAAATTCTACTTTTTCTGCCATTATTGTACCTCCATTAGTTGTTTTTTAATTTTATTTTTAGCAAATGAATATCTTACTGCATTTGCATAAATTTCACTTTCTTCTTTATCCGTAATGTCAAATTTGTTTCTTATTAAGTTCATCTCCTGAACCATATCCGTTCCGCATATTGCCATATCATCTGTATTAATTGTAACAGGTATTTCTGCTTTCATAAACTCTCTTATCGGAAAATCTTCAATCTTTTCAATTGCCTTTGTCTGCAAATTACTTGTAGGACACATTTCCAAACATATTTTTTTCTCTGAAAGTGTTTTCATAAGCGTCAAATCCTCTACACTTCTTACTCCATGTCCTATTCTTTTTGCACCAAATTCAATCGCTTTTTTTACACTTTCTGCGCCATCGGCCTCCCCTGCATGAATAGTAAATGGTACATTTAATTCATTTGCAAGTTTAAAAACATCAATAAATTGTTCTGTTTTATATAATGCCTCAGCTCCTGCTAAATCCAGTGCAACTACTCCGTAATCTTCATTGCTTTCTTCATTTATCAAATACTCTTTTGCAAGTTTAACTGTTTCTAAATTCTGTTCTTTGTTATCAGCCATTCTCATACAACATAAAATAAGATTACATTTCAAATCAGACTTCTTTAATCCGTCCAAAGCACTTTCAATAACTTCTCTCATAGTCAGACCTTTATCCATATGAAATTGAGGTGCAAATCTTATTTCTGCGTATACTACACCTTGACTTTTTATATTTTCCTGAACCAGATAAACAGCTCTCGCTATTCCTTCTTTTGTCTGCAGTAAACTACAAGGCAGTTTAAAACATTCCAAAAACTCATTCAAACTTCTACAATCTTTAGAAACCATAAGAGCTTTTTCTAATTCACGTTCGTCTTTATATGGAAGTTTTATTTTCTGTAAAGCTGCCAAATCTTTTGCTATATCAGGCGTAATTGCTCCATCTAAATGAAGATGCAACTCAATATATCTTTTTTTCATATCAGCACCTGCCCTTTAATATGTAATGCCCCTCCCTTTGGTCGGTGGTCGGTTATCGTAAACACTTATTTAAAATGAACTTCAGTCATTTTGTTTCCTCTTTCTTTTAATTATACTCCTAAATAATTATTTGTTAACAAAATATTGTTATTTTATTTATAAACTATAGCTATGATATTATTGGGTTTTATATAAGAAAATTTATTATTTTTGGTGGACATAAATTTTAAAAAATACTCTTATATAGACATAACATATTTTTAGAATTTTAGCTTTGCCTTTTTTATAATTGATATATAAATTACCCATACATCTACTTAAAAATCTTAGGAGGATTTATGCTGCAAATTAAGAATATTTCAAAAAAATATACAACCGGTGATTTTGTGCAAACTGCCCTCGATAATGTAAGTTTGAATTTTCGTGACAATGAATTCGTTGCAATCTTAGGGCCTAGCGGTTCCGGTAAAACTACATTACTTAATATCGTTGGAGGTCTTGACCGATATGATACCGGAGATTTGATTATAAATGGAATTTCCACAAAAAAATATAAAGATAAAGACTGGGATTCTTACCGAAATCATACTATAGGATTTGTATTTCAAAGTTACAATCTTATACCTCATCAATCCATTTTATCAAATGTTGAATTGGCGCTTACAATTTCAGGAATTTCAAAAAAAGAACGCAAGGAAAGAGCTAAGCAGGCTCTTACGGATGTGGGGCTTGGTGAACAGATTCACAAACGTCCAAATCAGCTTTCAGGTGGTCAGATGCAACGTGTTGCAATCGCAAGGGCTTTAGTTAATAATCCTGATATTTTACTTGCTGATGAGCCTACGGGAGCATTAGACAGTGACACAAGCGTTCAGGTTATGGAACTTTTAAAGGAAGTTGCTAAAGACAAACTTGTCATTATGGTTACTCATAACCCTGAACTTGCTAATCTCTATGCAAACAGAATTGTCAGAGTAAAAGACGGTCATATATTAGATGATTCTAATCCATTTGAACTTAATGACAAAAAAATAGCTCCGCCCGAGCATAAAAATATGGGTAAATCGTCAATGTCGTTTTTAACTTCTCTTGCCCTTAGTTTTAATAATTTAAAAACCAAGAAAGGGAGAACATTTTTAACTGCATTTGCAGGCTCAATAGGAATTATTGGAATTGCATTAATATTATCGCTTTCAACAGGTGTAAATCAATACATCACTGATATTCAAAAGGATACCATGACTTCATATCCAATAACCATAGAGCAAAAAACCTTTGACCTTTCCAGCATGATGAATGCCGGCGAACAGGCTTCTAAAAAGAAAGTAAATCATAAATTAAATGCTGTTTTTTCAAATGGAACAGATATTATGATGACAAGTAAAATGGCAACAAGTATTAGCGAAAATAATTTGACTGAATTTAAAAAATATCTTGATAATAAGGACAGTGAAATTAACAATTATGTTGGTGAAAACGGAATAGTCTATTCTTATGATGTTCCATTTTCTGTATTTTCTTATGATTCAGACAATACTCTTGTAAATACTAATGGAAGCACATTTTCAAATTCTAATTCTAATACAAGTTCAATTGCCCAGATGAATGGCAGTATGTCGGTCTCAATGAATGCGGATATGAGCACTTCTATGAGCACCGATATGATGACAGGAAATATGAATAGCAGTCCATTTGCTGAAATGTTATCCGGCAAAAATGATGAACTCGTAAGTGATGTCATAAAAGATAATTATAAAGTTGTATATGGTGACTGGCCTAAAGCTTATGATGAAGTTGTTCTTGTTTTAGATAAAAATAATGAAGTATCACTTACTACTCTTTATTATCTTGGGCTTTTGCCATCAAAAGATTATAAAGATATTTTAAAGCAAATTAATAAAGGGGAAGAAGTCAATCCGGAAACTTTCAAGATATCATATGAAGACATATGTAATCACAACTTTTATTTAATTGCGGATAGCGACCTTTATCAGAAAAATAAATCTGATTTATTTAAATATGTTGGCAATGACAATAATAAAGTTGAGGAATTACTAAAATCAGGTATTACTTTGAAAGTTTCAGGTATCATCCGACAGACTTCGGATGACTCATCTAATATTCAAATATCAGGAAGCGTTGGCTATACTAAGGCTCTTACTAATTATTTAATTGATTACGGAAATAAAAGTAATATTGTTAAAGCTCAAAAAAATAGTCCTGACGTAAATGTATTAAACGGTTTACATTTTAATCCGGACAATGACAGTATAAAAATTGATGATGCCAAAACTTATTTGTCAAACCTTTCTACATCAGACAAAGCAAATATGTGGAAATCCATGGCAATGACTGCATATGCTGATTCTCCTGAACAGATTCAAATGCTTGATTCAATGACTGAAACCCAGTTAGCTGCCATGCTTGATTCATATTTAGAGAATCCTAAAGATGAAGAAATGCTTTCTATATATGATAACTATATAGATGTTGGAAGCTATGATGATAATATGAAAAATTTTGGATATGTAAGCCTTGATGCTCCTTCATCAATTAGCATTTATGCTGATACATTTGAAGATAAGGATTCAATATCTGATTGTATTGACAAGTATAATAAAGATGTAAAGGACGATAAGGATAAAATAACATATACTGATTACGTTGCTTTACTTATGTCAAGTATCACTACAATTATTAATGTAATTACTTATGTATTAATTGCTTTCGTTGCAGTTTCTCTTATAGTTTCATCTATTATGATTGGTATTATAACTTATATATCTGTACTTGAAAGAACAAAAGAGATTGGTATTCTTCGTGCAATTGGTGCATCAAAGAAAAATATTTCTCAGGTATTTAATGCTGAAACATTTATTATAGGACTATTCTCCGGAATGATAGGTATAGGAATAACCTGTCTTCTACTGCTTCCTATAAATGCAATTATTCATGCAGTTACAGACTCAACTAATGTAAATGCATTTTTACCTGTTCAAAGTGGAATTATATTAATTGTTTTAAGTGTTATTTTAACATTGATTGGCGGATTTATTCCTGCTAAAAAGGCAGCAAAGAAAGATCCTGTTGCAGCGTTGAGAAGTGAATAAATAAAATTTTTAAATATATTTGGTTTATATATGATAAACACTTTTATAACAAAGCCCGGAGCGTTGTCCACACTCCGGGCTTTAAGTATATTTCAGACTAAAACATCATCTTTACCAGATTCTTATCTTTCATAAAATTGCTCATTTCATATAAAACAAGCACATCTGTTATATTATTAGATTCTACAATACTTTGAAGATTTCCACTAAAATATCTGTAATCCACAATTGTAATCGTCTTATAATCTTTTAACAAAAATGGTGTAAAACTATTTGCATATGAATCTTTTATTATTAACAAATTTTTATCGTTATTTGCCTCATTGTTTTCAATACTAACTACACCATAATTCCCACCAAAGAATACCTGGTATTTATCTTTTTCTTTTAATTTATCCATATGATAAATTTCTGATTTTTTACCATTAATCATCACATTGCATTGGGGAATATTTTCTGCTATTTCTATCGAATCGCCTTTTTTCTTTTTATCAAGAACCTTTGAATATAATGTTCCGTAAAATTTATCTGTTACATTTTTCATTTCCAAATTTTCATAAGATTCGCTCTCAATTCCCTCCACTTTACAAAATTCATTATAAGCAATAAATGCACCTTTAGTTGTCCAATGGTGGTCTGTCTTATAATAAATATAATCTTTTGATAATTTCTTCAATGAATCATATGTATTTACGATTTGAGTATTATTGTCTGCATTGTTTGTAAATTCCTTTTCTGCTATTTTTTCATAATAATTATAGTCGTAAACCTCTGCATGTTTTGGTAATTTATCAGTTAATATATTTCCGGAACCAGGAATTAACATTACATAACTTTTAAGTTCTTTATTTTTATTTAAAAATGTATTTATGTATCTTATATTATTTTTCAGTTGTTCTTCACTCACATCTTCATTCGTTATTTTTTCAAAATAATAACCATCTTTTCCAATGTAAGCTCCTTCTATATCCTTAATTCCCGTTAACTCTTTAGTCACACTCCTTAAAGTAATCAATTTTTCTCTTTCAGGAATCTGGTCACTAATAAAATTTTCTAATGATTTTTGAAAATCATTATTTTCTATATTACTTAAACTAATTTTGGGTCTTTCCGCTAAATATCTGTTTTCATTCTCCGAAAAACTTCTATCCTTTGTGACAAAAATCTCTATTCCCGTTCCGGCAAGAATAAGTACCATCACAATGACAAATATACAATTTATTTTTCTCATATTTTCACCTTTAATGTTCTTCTAATAAGACTTACATATTAATACTAATTTTTCCTTATAGTATAAACACATATCTCTATTAAAAATATACTTACCCTTTCCTTTAAAATCTAAAATATAAAAACGGGTTATATGAATCTCCTACTAAAAATGCAACACATATAAAGAACAGAATTAAACATGCCACATTACTTACAATTAATTTAACATTATTTGAAACATTCATTTTAATTGCAACCTGACCTGCAATATATTTTGGTAATTTTGTGCTTGCTATAGCTGCAATTATTAAAATAACTGCATATGATCCTATATAATATAAAGACATTCCTCCAAGAAACGGAGTTTTAATTCCAAACATTGCCTTAAAGAATGTACCAATTTCTGACATGTCAGTACATGCGAATATAACCCAGCCACATACTATTAAAATCAATGAATAGATATGTTTTAAAATATTAGGGCATTTATTTAACACTTTTTTTAAAACAAATTTTTCCAAAACTAAAATTATAAAGAAATATAATCCCCAACAGACAAAATTCCAACCTGCACCATGCCATAATCCTGTTAAGAACCAAACTATAAATAAGTTAAATATCTGTCTTGGAACTCCTTTTTTATTTCCACCAAGTGGTATGTATAAATATTCTCTAAACCATGTTCCAAGAGTCATATGCCACCTGCGCCAAAACTCAGTAATGTTTTTTGACTCATATGGATAGTTAAAATTTTCAGGAAATTTAAATCCAAACATTTGCCCTAAGCCAATTGCCATATCCGAATACCCTGAAAAATCAAAATAAATTTGGAAAGTATATGCGATAGCTCCTACCCATGCCATTGATGTAGTGATTGAAGACATTGCCGATATTTCATCCCATAAATTTCCGACCTGATTTGCTATGAGTATTTTCTTAGACAGTCCGACAGTAAATCTCCTAAAACCATTTGCAATATCATCTATATTTTCATTTCGTTTTGCTATCTGTGTTTCAACATCACTGTATCTTACAATTGGTCCTGCTATTAACTGTGGAAACATACTTACATACATTCCAAAATTTATTATATTGTGCTGAACTTTAACTTTTCCAAGATAAACATCTATTGTATAAGATAATGTCTGGAAAGTATAAAATGATATACCTATCGGAAGGGCTATCTGCAATAATGATACAGATGCACCAAATAAATTATTTATATTTGTAATTACAAAATCCGTATATTTGAAAAATGCCAGTATTCCCAAATTTACAACTACTGACATTATCATTACGATTTTGCAGATTTTTTCATTATGTTTTTTTCTAAATGTTTCTATCAGCATTCCATTACAATAGTCAAATGCTGTTGAGAAAATCATTATTCCAACATATATTGGTTCACCCCATGCATAAAAAATAAGGCTGAATACAAATAGTACTGTATTTCTTAGCTTTCCAGGGCATATATAATATAATGCCAATACAACAGGCAAAAATAAAAATAAAAAAACTCCGCTGCTAAATACCATATATTTTTTCCTTTTTTTATTTAAAGCTATCTTCAAATGCTTTCTTTATTTCACTTGCATTATCACTTACAATTAAAACAGCATAATCATCTTTAACAAATATCTGTGCATCATTTGCTCTGTCTACCTGTGTAGGGTCATAGCTTTTGTAAAATGCAATTCTGTCCTGAATATGTTTTTCAAGGCTCTTTTTTGCTTCATCTACATCTTTACTGTTTTTAACTTTAATAACAGCGACCTCTTCAGCTGTTCCTTCCTGTGCATAATCTAAAAAATATTTGTCAACCTTACTGTAATCCATATCTGAAAGGTATGCAAATAAATCTTTTGTGTTATCCGAATCTGAATTTACGGCTAACATTGTAGGCATATCTACATCAGCTGCCATCATTGTTTTTTCAAGTTTAGTCATATCTATTTTGTTATTACTATTTCCACATCCGACCATCTGAATTGCCAATACACATACTAATGCAATGCTAAATATTTTTTTAATAAACTTATTTTTCATATTAATATTTCCAAGGTGCCATTACAGCACCTTGGACTCCTCTCATTAAAATCTTTTATGTTGCCAGAATCAAAAGACCTAAGCTCACATAAGTTTTCTTATTCAGCTACTACTGATTCGCTTTCATCAGCTGCTCCTTCATTTAAGCTTTCATCCCCTACTGATTCATCTGATGAATCCATATTTTTTGAACTACTTGTTACATCTCCTAAATCTCCGTCTCCCATTCCTGACATTCCGGCAAAATCGCTAAAAGCTTTATCTACAGCTTTGTTAATCTTCTCAGTAACCTTATCTGATAAATTATCCATAACTGATGTATCGTTATAAGATGATATATATACAGCCATTACTTTATCTCCATTGTCTGCATCAATCAAATTAGCTGATACATTATAACTATCTGTCATATAATTTGAAATAGACTGTATGATTGCGTTTACAATATTAATTGTTTCATCATCTACATCCTGTCCTAAATTGTAAGCGAGAAAATAATTCTTATCTTCCATTGCCTTTTTAATTTTCTTTGGAAGTTTATATACATCATCTAATTTTTCATTATTCATTACTGCATAGTTATATTTTGTTCCCGTTGCTGCTGGGAAGAAATCTGTATTCCATTCATAACCGTCACTACATTGTTTATCATTCATATTAAAGTGAGAGTAATTTGGACTTCCTGCATCTGAATAAATATCTGTATGATACCATTCACCATCAAGTTTTACTTCATCCCATGAGTGTATTCTATCTGTTGTATGTACTACTTTACACTCGATATCCATCATTTGCATAAATAATCTAAAAGTTGTTGCATATCCTACACAAACTGCTGTTTTAGATTTTAAAACACCATTTGGAGTTGCTGCATTCTGACCTGATGTTGGAATAACAGACATCATTCCTGAGTCATTTTTTATGTTCTTAACCATCCAATTGTATACAGCAAGTTCTTTTTCATAATCTGACATTCCATCTGTTATTATTTCATCAAGAACTTTCTTTGCCATATCAAGAGTATCTTTATCTTCCTTGCTTAAAGAATCTTCTTTTCCTTCTTTATATGCATCAGAGATATTTTTTGTTGATTTAATTGTGTATTCGTCAGCAATAACAACATTATCTTCCTGTGCAACATCTTCGTCTTTTGCAAGGGTACTGTCAACACTTGTCTTTAATCCACTGACCTTACTAAACATTACAGCACTTAATGTAATACTTGCTCCCATTCCTACTACCAGTACAGCTAAAATACACCATACTGCAATCCATTTTTTCTTTTCCATGATTTTTTCTCCTTTTTTGTGATATGTATTTTTTATTTAGATGCCGCGGTCAAAAATCTAAATCCACAATGTATCTTTTTTCTAACCCAATTGTATATATGATGCCAAAGTCAAAAGTTCTAAGTCCATATGAGCTTGCTCATAAGTTGGTAACTTTTGGCTACGACATTATTATAGTCTTGTAATAATACATATATTGTTATGAAATTTTTTAATATTTTCTTAAGTACCTATAACAATATTATTGCTTCTATTATAAATTTTGTAACTTTTTGTAAATTATATATATTTTCTCTTCATTTTCCCTATAAGTGCAGTCAAAACGATGTCCATTCCCGGTTCTCAGTATATCGATAAAAATAAATTTTATTGCTAACTACATATTAAAAATATATTTAAGCAAATTATCATAAAAAATCTCAAAAAAAGAGCTGTCACTAACGACTTACTCTTTTCTAATCTAAGTGACAAATGTTTATTCTTTACACCTGTGTACGTGAACGCGAGTAATTCAAGCGACAGCTCTTTTATTTCATTTCAATAATTCAATTTTCAAAATTAAAAGCTCTGATATTTTTAATTAAAAAATAACTACCAAAAGCATTTTAAACTGTTCTTTACCATGAACTGCATGTGGATGCTTTGCTGGCATTACAATTGATTCTCCTTCATGAAGTTCATATTTTTTTCCATCAATTGTAATTTCCCCAACTCCGTCAAGACATGTTACAAATGCATCTCCGCCTGATTCGTGAGTACTTATTTCTTCACCTTTATCAAATGAAAATAATGTAACACTTACCGCATCATTCTGTGCAAGAGTCTTACTGACTACCTGTCCTTCCTGATAAGATACCTGTTCTTTTAAAGTCAGAACTTCTGCTTTACTAATATTTTTAATTAACTGTTCCATTTAATTCACCTCTTTATTATTATTTACATTTGCATAAAGATTAGTAAAATATATTATTCTTTTCCATCCCAGCAATATGTACATAATTTACATTTGTCTATTCCTACTGAATCTAACATATCATCTAATCTGTTAAATTTTAATGAGGTGAAATTAAGTTCTTTTCTAATTTCTTCAACCATGCATTCATATTTTTCAGAATCCGGATTAGCATATTCTTCTAAAACTTCATCTGTTACATTTCCATTTTCAAGTCTCTCTATAACTCTTCTTGTAATTAATTCCATCTCTGATGATGAACGTGAGAAATTCAAATATTTACAACCATATAATAATGGTGGGCATGCCGGTCTGATGTGAACTTCCTTAGCACCACTGTCATATAAAAATTCTGTTGTTTCTCTAAGCTGTGTTCCTCTTACAATTGAATCATCAATTAATAAAAGACTTTTATCTTTAATTAATTCTTCTACTGCTAACAATTTCATTTTTGCAATTAAGTTTCTCTTGCTCTGAATTGTTGGCATGAATGAACGAGGCCATGTTGGTGTATATTTAATAAATGGTCTTGAAAATGGGATTCCTGATTCATTTGCATAACCAACAGCATGTGCAATACCTGAATCCGGTACACCTGCTACGATATCAGGCTTAACATTATCTCTCTGAGCCATCTTCATTCCACAGTTATATCTCATCTGTTCTACACTTACACCTTCATAAGCACTTGCAGGATAACCATAGTATACCCATAAAAATGTACAGATTTTCATGTCATCTCCCGGTTTTTGAAGAGTTATGCAATTGTCTTCTGTCATAACTACAATTTCTCCGGGGCCTAATTCTTTATAATCTGAATATCCTAAATTCTTATAAGCGAAATTTTCAAATGATGCACAAAATGCACCTTCTTTTCTTCCGATTACGATTGGTGTTCTTCCATATTTATCCCTTGCAGCATAAATTCCTGCATGATTCATAAGTAAAATTGATAATGAACCGTCTATCTTTTCAAGTGCGTAGTTCATTCCTTCAATAAGGTTATCTTTCTGGTTTATAAGTGCGGCAACAAGTTCTGTTGCATTAATTTCTCCACCACTCATTTCCTGAAAATGTGAATGACCTTTGTCAAATAACATCTTTGTAAGTTCATCCATATTGTTAATCTTACTAACTGTTGTAAGTGCATATGTACCATGATGTGAACGTACAATTAATGGCTGTGGTTCATAATCTGAAATACAGCCGATTCCGTATTTTCCTTTCATCGTCTGTATGTCTTTATCAAATTTTGTACGGAAAGGAGAATTTTCAATATTATGAATTGAACGGTTAAATCCATCTTCTCCATAAACTGCCATTCCACCACGTCTTGTTCCTAAATGTGAATGATAATCAATTCCAAAAAACAAGTCAAAAACGCTATCTTCTTTAGATGCTACTCCAAAAAATCCACCCATTATTTACTACCTCGTATTCTATAATATATTTTAATTTTGTTTATCGCCGTCTGTATTTTACAGGCAGGATTATAATCTCAACCAATATATTCTATCAGAAAAATTTATAAGGTTCTACCATTTTATAACATAAATACATATTTAGATTTTATATTTTCAAATGTTTATGGTCTGAATGTTTTCAAAGCTTCTATTGTCTGTGTTATTAAATCATCTAATGTCCAGCCAAGCATATCTGCGCCTCGTTCAATTACTTCTCTTGAACATCCTGCTACAAATCCTTTGCTTTTATATTTCTTCTTTACTGATTTAAGTTGTAAATCCTGAACACTCTTTGAAGGTCTCATAAGCACTCCTGCATCATCATTCCGTAAGCCATTCCTACAAATAAATAACTGCACATTATTGGAATTGATTTTATAAAAGCTGTTTCTATTTCCTTTTTATTCATTCTTATTTTCTCCGTTAGTCTTTAGAAGATCATAAGTATCTAAGAAATGATGTTTAACACCATCTTTTTTGTATGCAACAACAGTATCTAAGTTAACATTTTCTATGCTCTTAAAAATATTTCCTTCAACATAAGGGTTTGTCTGCTTTAATGTTTTTATAAGTTCCTTAATTTCAACTCTCTTAGATTTGTTTTCCTCATTATTACATGTAGTACATGTATCTGTAAATTTGCATGCGCACTGAATAAATCTTAAATTGTTATAATCTCTCCACGCCTTAATGTCGTCTTCTCTTACAAGATACAATGGTCTGATTAATTCCATTCCTTCAAAATTTGTACTGTGAAGTTTTGGCATCATTGTCTGTATCTGAGAACCATAAAGCATTCCCATAAGTATTGTTTCTATAACATCGTCATAATGATGTCCTAATGCAATCTTATTGCATCCTAATTCCTGTGCAAAATGATACAAATGTCCTCTTCTCATTCTTGCGCACAAATAACATGGAGATTTTTCAACATTGAACACCGACTCAAATATATCTGATTCAAATATATGAATTGGGATATTTAATTTTCTTGCGTTTTCCTCTATAACTTTTCTGTTAGCAGGGCTGTATCCTGGGTCCATAACTAAAAACTTAACATCAAATTCAAATTTATTATGAAGCTTTAATTCCTGAAAAAGCTTAGCCATAAGCATTGAATCTTTTCCACCTGAAATACATACGGCAATTCTGTCTCCCTCTTTTACAAGTTCATACTGATTAATTGCTTTTGTAAATTTGCACCAGATTTTTTTCTTAAATTTCTTACGAAGACTTTGCTCAACATCTTTGCTTATATCTTCGGCTTCTTTTTCTTTCATCATATCTAAAAGCCATGCAACATATCCGCCTTCTAAACTTTCAGCATCATATCCTTTTTCCACAAGATTTTCAGCTACCTCTACACTGTTTTGTCCTCTGCTGCAGCAAATAATTAATTTTTTTGATTTATCAACCAATTCGCTATTTTCTATTTCGTCTGCCTGAATAGCTATTGCTCCCGGAATTTCTCCGTGTGCAATCTCTGATTCATTTCTCATATCTATTAACTGATATTCATCTTCGTTCATGGATTTTAACTGTTCTATTGAAACACTCATATATAATCTCCCATATTACCTTTGTATCTGTGCCAAATCTTTTAATACTTCTCCTGCGATAATTAATCCCACAACTGAAGGAACAAATGCAACGCTTCCCGGAATGTCTCTTCTTTCCGTGCATTTGTGCTTAGCTCCAGGTGGGCAAATGCAGTGAGTTCTACAACTTATTGCCATATCTTCAATTGGTCTCTTTGGCATTTCTTCTGAATAAACTACCTTTAATTTCTTAACTCCACGCTTCTTTAATTCACGGCGCATAACTTTAGCCAATGGGCAGACTTTTGTCTTGTAAATGTCTGCAACCCTAAACATTGTAGGGTCTAATTTATTTCCTGCTCCCATTGAACTTATAATAGGTATATTTAATTCTTTAGCTTTCATTACTAAAGAAATCTTTGCCGTAACTGTATCTACCGCATCTACAATATAATCATATTTGTCAAACGGAAATTCATCTGCATTTTCAGGAAGGAAAAAACAATTGTGTATCTGTACTTCTGCGTCAGGATTAATCTCTAAAATTCTTTCCTTCATGACTTCAGTTTTATATTTACCTACAGTCTTTCTTGTAGCAATAATCTGTCTGTTTAAATTAGTAAGGCAGACTTTATCATCATCTATAAGGTCAAAATGCATAACTCCACTACGTACAAGTGCTTCACATACATATCCACCGACACCACCTATGCCGAATATTGCCACTCTCTTATTTGCCAATGTTTCCATTGCTTCTTTTCCAAATAAAAGTTCTGTTCTTGAAAACTGATTTAACATATTTTATCTCTCTATCTTTCTATTGTATTTTCACATTTAATTCAATAAGAAATTCATTTTCTTTTTCCTACTGTTCTAATAGGATAATTATAAAATTACATAATATTTTTGTCAACGAATAATAAGCTGCGGTCTTATATGTCTAAATCATAAAACCACAGCTTACTATTGTACTATAAAATTGGTAATTGTTATATAAAAACCTGTATTTGAATTTTCAAATAAATTTCATCAAAGTTGGAGGCTTTTGACCCTAACATCTTTAAATATAACTAACTTTATTTCTATGCGTCCTTTAAAAATGCTTTATAGCATCTATATGCTTCGTATACATCTGCCTTGTTTGTTACTTCCCATGGGGCATGCATGCTTAATACTGCCACACCACTATCAATAACTTCCATTCCATATAATGCCATAATATAAGCGATTGTTCCGCCACCGCCTGCGTCAACCTTTCCAAGTTCCGCCATCTGGAAATTAACACCATTATCATCCATAATCTTTCGCAAATCAGCTAAATATTCTGCATTTGCATCATTAGAACCTGACTTTCCGCCTCGTCCTGTGAATTTGTTAAATACAACACCTTTGCCCATAAATGATGAGCTGTTTTTCTGGAATACGTCTGCGTATAAAGGATCAAATGCAGCATTTACATCAGATGATAACATTCTGCTGTTTGCAAGGCATCTTTTAAGTTTAATTTCACTGTATTCCCCTGTTAAATTAAGAAGTTCAGCTACTGTGTTTTCAAAGAATCTTGACTGCATACCTGTTGCACCAACACTTCCGATTTCTTCTTTATCAACTAAAAGGCAGCATGATGTTTTATCTACGCTTTCCATGTCAAGCATTGCAATTAAAGATGTAAATGCACAAACTCTGTCATCCTGTCCGTATGACATAATCATACTTCTGTCAAATCCCATTTCTCTTGCTCTGCCTGCAGGCACTACTTCAAGTTCAGCTGACATGAAATCTTCTTCTTCCATTTCATACTGTTCTTCTAAAATCTTTAAAATGCCTTTCTTTGTTGCTTCCTTCTCTTCATCATTTAAAGGAATTGTTCCAATTAATATATCAAGATTTTCACCTTCAACTACCTTAGTAGCTTTCTTTTCCATCTGGGCAGATGCAAGATGAATCAGTAAATCTGTTACACAAAATACAGGGTCTTCCGGTTTTTCTCCTATATTAACATCAATTGTTGTTCCGTCTTTTTTTACAATAACACCATGTATTGCTAAAGGAAGTGTAACCCACTGATATTTTTTAATTCCACCATAATAATGAGTATCTAAATATGCCATTCCTTCTTTTTCATATAAAGGATTCTGCTTTATATCCATTCTTGGAGAATCCACATGAGCACCTAAAATATTCATTCCTTTTTCAAGTGGCTGATTTCCTATGTTAAATAAAGCAACTGTCTTGTTCATACATACGGCATAAATTTTATCGCCCGGCTGTAAAGTTTTATTTTCTTCCATCGCCCTTTCAAGACTTATATATCCTTTTTCTTCTACTCTTCTTACTGTGTCTTTTACACATTCTCTCTCAGTTTTACACTCTGATAAAAAATTAATGTAATCTGCATTTAACTGCTGTAATTCTTTCATCTGTGCTTCATCATATGTCTTCCATGCATTTTTTCTTTCCATATTACTCATTCCTTTCCAAATATATGTTCAAGACTTTTTAAGTCTTTTTCTATTTTTATTCTGCCACCATTTTAGAAGAATTATTTATGCAAGTCAATATAAAACAAAGCTACTGTTTAACTCACAACCTTTTATTTATAATTATTCCTTTTTTAATAGTTAACATTATTTCAGCGATATATTATTTAAAAAAATATATTCAAAAGTCGTAACTTTTTTATAAATAATAATAGGAGGCCGTTGCTTTAGCGACGTCCTCCTTTATTTTATAAAAACAAAATATCAAATATGTGTATAAAATAATATTTATATATTAAACAAACACCAATTATTCCTTTATTATATTTTTACTGCAAAAATATGATATTAAGAAATATCCACCATATATTACAAGTAAAATTATCGCTGTCATACCAATTGATGGGCCAATCATTTTCGTTCCAATAAAATCAAGTATTTGTTTTGAAAACATCATTCCAAATATCGAATGAACAATTGCAAGTGCTAATGGGAATATGAAAAACAAAGCTGTCTGTCTGAACAATGCCTTATTAATCTGTTTCTCATATGCACCAAGTTTTCTAATCATTCTAAATCTTTCCACATTATCTGCACTTTCCGATAATTCTTTTAATGCCAGAATTGCTGCACCTGATATCAGAAGAATAATTCCAATGTAAAGACCTATAAAGGCACCTATTGCTCCAAGACCAACTGCACTGTCTATAATATCATTTTTAGTATTAACTGTTGGTACCATATAATCCCATCTGGTCTCATCATAAATATTTTCTACTTTTTGTTCAAACTTTTCTACTTCTTTCTTATCATCCATAGAATAGTTAGCTGCAATAAATTCTCTTATTTTATGATTTTCATCAACTGTGCCATCAGGAACAATTATTATTCCTGTATTTGAAGGATTTCCTGCCATTTCTATAAAACCTTCTTGGCATTCCTTGTATTTTGGTTTTAATTCATTACCAAATACATTGATTTTCACTCCTGCCTTTAACGATTTATTTCTTAATTTTATCATTGGACTATAGTCACATAAAACGATATACTCATTATCATTTAATTCAATAGTATCTTTTCCGTAAAATCTTGCAAGTCTGTTATAATCGCTAACTTTTACAATGTTCTCCGGCGCCTCAAGCATTGTCGGAGAATCATCCTTTTCATCATTGTTTCCTAATGTGTCATTCAATGTAACATTTTCTGACTGATAAATATATAAATCTACATATTCCTTTAAATATGGTTCAATATTATAACCGTTTTCCTCAAAAAACTGAAAAATACTCTTATTAGAACTTTCAACTTCCTTCTTACCATATCCGTCTTCTTCACTTAAATTGATAATTTTATTAAAGTTAATAAAATGAGATATTGTCTATTGCTTTTGTAAGATTTAATTTGTTTCCGTAATATTTTTCTATTTGTTCGATTCTTAATATGCTTTCCATATTTAAATATCCTTTCACATTTTCTATACTGACATAATTTTATATGAAAAACACATATTAGTCGTTTTTTTATATTACATAACATTACAATTTTGTAATGTTACTATTTTAAATTATTTTCCTAAACCACTGTGTCAAAATAATCATTCTTTCCAAATGTTATTCTGACTTCAGTGTATTTTCCTTCTTCCGATTCAATATCTATTTTATGTCCAAGCTGCTCGCACAGTCCTTTCGCAATATAGAGACCCATTCCTGTTGATTTTGCATATTTTCTTCCATTTTCTCCTGTAAATGACTTGTTAAATACGCGTGATAAATCTCTTTTTGGTATTCCTATTCCATTGTCTAAAATATGCAGTACAACTCCTTCTTCACTTTTTTCACTATATATTTTCAATTCTTTTTCGCCATGGTCTTTCATATATTTAAATGAATTACTCATTATCTGATTGATTATAAATTCCATCCATTTGTTATCTGTAACTACTTCGTTTTCGACATCGTTAACAGAAAAATTTATTCCTTTTTCAAGAATCATATCTTTATTTTTCATTGCCACATTTTTTATTAAAGACTGTAGAGAAACTTTTGTAAATTTATAATCTTCCTTTGCATTTTCTGACCTGACAAAATAAAGAACCTGTTCTGTATAGTCATCAATTCTCTTAATCTGTTCTACATATTTTTTATCCATTTTATCATTATGACACATAAGTCTGAGACTCACTATCGGGAGCTTGACCTCATGAACCCACATTTCCACATAGTCCTTAAAATCATTAACACTGTTTTCATAAATTTTAACATTTTCAATCATTGATTTATTTATATCCTGCAAAACCTGATAATGAATTTGCCCCTCATAAAATGAAGGTTCCTTCATTGTTTCACTTACAAAATATTTTTTATCAAGTCCCTCTGTATTATTTATAAGTTCATCATAGTATTTTTTTTCTGAAAAATTCCCAGAGTATAGAGGATATAAATGCAAATAACCATAATGCTGCGTACATCACTATAGCTTCAAATTTTATTCTAAATACAGAAAATATGGAAAATGTAATTACAAAAAACATTATCCATATTATCATTGTTATTTTATTGTCTTTTATATATTTGCCAAACTTCATGTTAAACAATACCCCTGTTTTTTTCTTGTTTCTATTGCATTTTCGTATCCTATCTCTGTCAGTTTTCCCCTTAATCTGCTTATGTTTACGGTAAGTGCATTATCGTTTACAAATTCATTGTTATCCCACAAGTCAGTCATTAACTCATCTCTAGATACAATACGATTTCTATTATTAAGAAGCATCTGGAAAATAATCATTTCATTCTTTGTAAGAACCAGTTCCTGCCCATTTCTGCTTATTGTTCCTTTACTAAAATTTACCTGGGCATCTTTGTAATTTGCAATATTTTTTCCACTATCTGCTCTCTTTAATATGGCTGCAATTCTTAACAACAAAATTGTCGGGTTGTATGGCTTTATTATGTAATCATCTGCTCCATAACTCATAGACAGGACTTCATCTGTTTCACCTGTTCTGCTTGTAACCATAATAATTGGAACATCCGATGTTTTTCTTATTTCACGAAGCAGCATTTCTCCATTTATTCCCGGAATATTTATATCAAGCAATAATAAGTCTGCATTTTTTTCTAATATATCATTCTTTGCATTATCAAATTGCTTTAAATACTCTGCTTCGTAACCTTCATTTGTCAGAAGCTCTGTTAACTCCTGACAAATTGTTTTTTCATCTTCTATAATTAATATTTTTTTATTTGACATTTTTACCCCTTATTTATTTTAAATAATTCTTTGCCGATTCAGTAACTGCAAGACCTCCTGTACTCGTCTCTTTAAGGCAAGGCGACATACTATTTCCTATTCTTCTCATGCTATCTATTACATCATCAGGTTCTATTGCACTTTCTATTCCTGCCATTGCCAGTTGTGTTGATGTGACTGCATTAACTGCCCCATATGAATTTCTTTTTATACATGGTACTTCCACTAAACCTGACACCGGATCACATGTAAGTCCAAGCATATTTTTTAATGCAAGTGCTGCTGCATTAATTATTTCTCTTACTTTTCCACCTTGAAGAAATGCTAATGCTCCTGCTGCCATAGCACTTGCTGAACCTATCTCTGCCTGACATCCTCCTGCTGCTCCTGCAATAAATGCATTTGTTGCAATAACTTTTCCTATACCTGCTGCAACATACATTGCTTTTATCATTATTTCATCTTCTATATTGAAATGTTCCTGATAACTTATTAATACTGCCGGCAACACCCCGCATGCCCCTGCCGTAGGAGCTGCAACAATTCTTTTCATACAGGCATTAGATTCACCCATTTTAATTGCTTTTTCCATAACCAGCCCTATAAATTCACCACATATGTTTTTGTTTTCTTTATTATACTTGTGTAACTTTTCTCCATCTCCACCTGCTCGTTTACTAGCTGATTTTAGATTTCCATCATAGTTTTTGTCTGCTTCTTTCATAGCTTCATACATAATCTTCATTTTATCAAATGATTTTTCTTCAGTTCTTTCATTTTCTTCCATATCAGATTTTTGAATAATTTTCCATACTTCTATTTTTTCTTTATTCGATAATTCTTCTAATTCCTTTAAAGTATTATAGCTATACATAGCATTTCTCCGTTTCCTTTATACTCCTGCAAAATAAGTAACTTTTAATATTCCTTTAACATTTTTCAACCACTCTATTCCTTCTTTTGGAATTTCCTGATCACATTCTACAACCATTACTGCACTTCCACCTTTCGTAGCTCTGTATAATTGCATCGTTGCTATATTCACACATTTGTGTGCAAGCATGGATGTTACTTCTGAAACATGGCCCGGTTGGTCCATATTGTGAACAATAAGAGTTGGGCATTCACCAGAAAAATTTGTCTCAATTCCATCTATTTGTGCAATATTTATTCTTGAGCCTCCTATTGATTCTCCTAAAATTTCCAGCCTATTGCCATATATACTTTCTAATCTAATTAAAGCAGAATTTGGGTGTGCTTCTACAAGTTTTGCTTCACCAAATTCTATTTCTATATTTTTTTCTTTTGCAATTTCAAAACTTCTTGAAATCTTGTAGTCATCAGGATGCATACCTAATAATCCCGCTACAATTGCTTTCCTTGTTCCATGTCCTTCACCTGTTGCTAAAAATGAACCATAAAGCAATATTTCTGCTTTCTTTATTGGTTCTTCCAGCAATTTTCCTGCTACGTATCCTATTCTAACCGCACCTGCTGTATGAGAACTAGAAGGCCCCACCATTATCGGTCCAACAATATCAAATATATCCATATTCTACTCCTAACCATATACTAACATTTTTGTTTATTATATACCTACACCGCTAATAAATATAGTATAGACTTTTATTTAACAAAAAAAAGAGTCTGTATCAATCGCTTGTACAGGCTCTTAAAACTTCTTATTTTAACTTTCAAAATATATTTTAAGGTTGCCCTTAAAAATTTTGGTTACTTCTCTATTTATCTTCTTCATTTATGAAGTTCCATTCTATTGTATATTCTTTATCAACTGCATCTCCAATATTCTTAACATATTGTTCTAACAATGATTGAGCTCGTTGCTGTGCATTTGCTAATAAAGCTTTGTCTTTTGAAGCTTCCTCGACCATTTTTCTTTGTGCTTTCTTATATGCATCTGTCTGATCATCTGCTGTTATAGCTGCAGAATCATCTGCGACAATAAATGAATCTTTTGTCAACGTTGCTTCATCAACTTGACTACTTAGTACTTTGGCTACTGGTAACGATATAGATACCTTGTCACCTTTAACTTTTATATCAATCAAGCTTGCATCTACACCTATTTTCACAACTCCACTATATTCAACCCAAAACTTTTTATCCTTTTCCCAAAGCCAAAATCCTGACGCATCTTTTTCGCTATATTTTGCTACATTATGGTAGTAGCATTCTAAAGTTGCAAGTTCACAAATCATTTTCATTTGTGATGACTCAGGTTTTACATCTTTTTTTTCTTTTTTCTCACACGCCGTGCTTAATATCATTGACAAACACAGAAGAATACATATAAATTTTTTCATATTAATCACACCTCCTTTAATCAATCTCTATAACATAATCAGTATCTAATTGATTTACAAAAGGCTTTAACAAAGCTTTCACTATATTTTCTGCATTTTGTCTTGCCAAATCATATATCTCTTTTTCACTTATTGTTTCATCCTCAACATCTTTAATACATAATTTGTAAGCTTCTTCTGATACAGTACTTGTATTAGCCTTATCATCCATAAAAATATAATCTAAAGTTGTTATATCTACATTCCTATCTGTAATTATTATTTCTGGCAATTTTACTACAATTCTTTTCGTATCATTATCCACATCAATTTTTATTTTTTTAATATCTAATCCAGCATTAACCTTTGCCTCATATGATACATAATATTTCACATCACCATCTTTTTCCATTTTAGCAATTCCATTGTATACAGCTTGATATGTTGACAATTCGCTAATATTAATTACTTTTTGCAACTGCGATGAGGTTATTATTTCTTTATGACTTTTGCTAAAGAATGTTGTCTTGGCAACTATTCCAATAGCAATAATTGCTAATAAACCAATAATTCGAACTATTATTTTTTTATTAATTTTTTTTTTAGTCTCTTTATTAGTCTCTTTTTTAGTTTTTTTCTTAGTTATTTTTTCATTTTCTTCTTTTATTTCACTTTTTACTTTTTCTTCACTCATAGTATCTCTCCTTTTATTCATATGATGATATATTTATCCACACATTAATTAACATATCTTCATTTATGAATTCTTTTTATTAGCTTCTGTTCATCTACTTATATTGATAGTTTCCTCCAATCTTTTTAAAATTAGTATCAAATTGTATTTTATACAATAAAATATATTTATAATTCAATATTAAATATTATATCATTTTGTACTTTATATATAAACAGTTTTTTTACATTTATATAACACAAAATAGAGTTTTTTCACTCCCAATTAACCATTACATACAAATACTTTTTATTTTTAAGAAAAAAGAGTCTGTATCAATCTCTTGTACAGGCTCTTAAAACTTCTTATTTATTTTTAATTTCTACATCATTTTTTCTTTTTTTCTTTTCTCTATTCTTCTTGTTATTCTTTTTCCAATCTTTTCAATTATCATTGTTCCGTATCTCATCATTGGTTCAGTAACAATTGCAAATACTACAAACAGCATGATGCATTTTGTTGACATTCCTCTTATGGCAAATAAATCACCTAAATAGATACTACACAATAAAAGTCCAACTATGCTCCCTCCCCATACACACCATCGAAGTGTATTCATCGGTTTACTTATGTTATATAAAATCATAAATCCGACTATAGATAAAAGCATAGTACATGCTGTGGAAATATCTGCTTCATTCACCTCAAATACCTGTCCAAATACAACCAATGCTCCAACTACAAGAACATCTGTAATTCCGGCTGGAAGTGCCTTTATTAAAACATTTGTTAAAAAGCTTCCCTGTATAATGTTTTTATTTGGTTGCAACGCTAAGAAGAATGCCGGAATTCCTATTGTAAACATACTGATAAGCGATACCTGAGATGGCTCTAACGGATAATTTATCATAAAGCACACTGAGAACAGTGACAGCAAAAATGAAAATATGTTTTTAACCAAAAACAAACTTGCTGAACGCTCTATATTATTTACAACTCTTCTTCCTTCTAATACAACTGAAGGCATTGATGCGAAATTTGAATCAAGTAATACTAATTGAGAAGCCTGTGCTGCCGCATCACTACCTGATGCCATAGCCACAGAACAGTCTGCATCTTTTAATGCAAGCACATCATTTACACCATCCCCTGTCATTGCAACAATTCTTCCTGCTTTCTTTAGTGCCTGTACGAACTGTCTTTTCTGGTTTGGTGTAACTCGTCCAAATACTGTATATCTAAGCACCGCTTCCTGAATGTCTTCTTCACTTTCAAGCGTTGTTGCATCTATATATTTTTCAGCATTTTCAATTCCTGCCTGTTGTGCTACCTGCGACACTGTAATAGGATTATCACCGGAAATAACTTTTATTTCAACGCCCTGATTTGCAAAATAATTAAATGTTTCAGGCGCCTCTTCTCTGATTGGATTTGACAAAAATACAAGAGCAATAGGTACAACCTTTTCTGTCAGTTCTTTTCCATTTATTTCGCCATCATATTTTCCAAATACAAGTACTCTATATCCTTCACTACTATAATTTTCTATTTCTTCTTTATATTTTTCATAGTCATCTCTAAGAACAAATTCCGGTGCGCCTAAAACATAATTTGCATCGTCAAATGCTGCACCTGAATATTTAAATTCTGACGAAAATGAACTTATTGATACTGCCTTTTTTCCTGATGGAGAATTAAAATAATTCTTAATTGCTTCCATAGTTATATTATCACTTGACATTCCTGCCGCAAAATCACTAAGCATTTCTTTAATGGATGGCATATTTTCTTTATCATATCCGTCCATGGGAACTGTACCGTTAACTTCCATTGTATTTTCAGTTATAGTTCCTGTTTTATCTACACATAAAACATTTACTCTTGCTAAAGTTTCAATACATTTCATATCATGCACAAGAACTTTTTTTGACGCAAGTCGCATTACACTTACAACTAATGCCACGCTTGCAAGCAAATACAAACCTTCCGGAATCATTCCTATAACTGCAGCTACCATAGAAGTAATGCTCTTGCTAAATGATGCCTTTGCGAATATAAACTGCTGTCCAAAAAGTAATAATCCAATCGGTATAATTATAATACCTACAACTCCTACTAATTTGTCTAAAACACGAATCATTTCTGATTGTTCTTCATGATTCATTGCCTTTGCTTCTAATGTAAGTTTTGATATATAGGAATCTGCGCCTACCCTATCAAGTCTTGCATAACACTCTCCTGAAGCAACAAAGCTTCCCGACATTAATACATCTCCCGGTTTTTTTGCTATTTCATCAGATTCACCTGTAAGTAATGATTCATTTGCTGAAACCTCACCTTCAACTACGATGGCATCAGCACATATCTGATTGCCTGCCTTAAAAAGTACAATATCATCAAGAACAAGTTCTTCTGCAGGAATCTCCCATTTTTGTCCGTCACGAACAACTACTGCCTTTGGTGCATTTAATACTGAAAGCTTGTCCAAAGTCTTTTTTGCTCTTATTTCCTGAAAAATACCAATGCATGTATTTGCAATGATAACCGGTAAAAATGTAAGATTTCTAAAAGACCCTGCCAAAATTAATAATACAGCAAGCACTGCAAATACTAAGTTAAAATACGTAAATACATTACTTTGTATTATCTCCTGTACAGATTTTGAGGGTGGATCAACCGGCTCATTTGTCCAACCGTTTCTCGTATATTCTTCAACCTGTTGTCTGTTTAATCCATTATTAACATCAGCCATGTATCTGTTAGTCTGCACACGTTCACGATGTTCTTTATTTTTTCTAAATTCTTTATCCTTCATATATGCTCCTATATTATGATGCTATGTTCAAAATGTCTAAGTTCACATGAGATTGCTCATAAGTGGATGAATGACCTTGAGGCTGATCGCGTGAGTTCGTAGCACAGAACAATCCACAAGCATCAAAGTCGTGCTTTTAACCTCGATATCATTTTATAACAATATTTTACCAATTTTTTTAGTTAATATCATAAAGAATTTATTAAAATTATGTTACTTTTTTAAATAATATGGTTGTGAGACTTAATATAGAATTATCAATGTAATAAAATTAACATAAACTACTACTTTTTTTACAGTGGCAATAGATACAGTCTTAATAAAAACTGTGATAAATTTTCTGCCTTATTCAAATATTCATCAACAAGATTTGGATTAACTTTATGAGCTTTCGCAAGACTTAACATACCTATAATTCCATTCATAGGAGTTCTTATTTCATGAGACATATTTGATAAGAAGTCTGTCTTTGCCTGACTTTCTTTTTCTGCACTTTTAAGTTTCTCATTAATCTTCTGCAATTCTTCATGATAAGATGTAATATCTTTAAATTTTAATACGTATCCATTTTTATCCGAGTCCGGCAAAAAATAAACTTTAGCATATCTTGTTTCCTTGGTTGTCTGTGGAAAATATTCAACTTCAATTTCTAAGTTTGTCTATTACTTTACCAATTTGTTGTATTTTTACTATTTTAACAAAGTATGGTATTATTTTACCTCTTTTTATGTTTATTAAACAAATATAACAATAATCTATAAATATTTCATATAAAAAACAAGAGTAGAAAGTTTAACTATCCAAACTTTCTACCCTTGTTTTTATTTTTTATATAGTTTCTACTGAGCTGCCACCTCTGCAAGTTTTGAAGTTATTCTTCCACTAACTTCTATGTAATATTCAAGGTCGGCATCTGATAATGAATCTTCATCAATAGCGTCCAACTTATCCATTGTATCAGTATATTTCTTTAAATATTTTGCATAATCTGCTGCCATACTTAATGAGTTGTCTGATTTTGAATATTTCTTCATGAATTTAACATATTCATTCATTGTTTTTTCGTAACTATCCATAGCCTTCTTGAAATCAGGGCTTACCCCTGAATCAGATTTGTTGTCTTTGTCTGACTTGTCAGAATCTGAGTTATCATTTTTATCTATATTTGATTTGTCATCGGAATCTGATATTGTGTCGTCTGAATCACTATTTGAATCCTGAGTATTTTCATCCTCTATTTTGCTGATATATATTGTTACTTCCTGTCCATCATAGTCTGAATAGTTCAAGTCTACTTCATATCCATTACCATTTTCTGCTGAGTAATCTGTATCAGATCCTGAATAGTCTACTGTAAAACCATTTTCCTTGCACTTTGATACATAATCTTTAAATTCTTTTTTATCCATATCATAGATATATACATATAAATCGGTTTCATCATCACTTACTATTTTTCCGTATTTTGCATCCGGTGTTGGAAGCATTTGTGCAAGTGCTGAGTCATTTGGCCAATCAAGTTCCTGATGTCTTTCTGCATTTTTTTCTTTCTTATCTTTCATATCATCCATCTTGCCATTGATAAATCCCGCTATTACAACTATTGCAATTATTCCAAGGATTATCCATCTTTTTTTAATTTTCTTCTTTTGTTTTGTTATGTCGTAAACCCCATTGTTACTTACATTTTCATTAGAATTCTGTTGCTGATTTGTCATAGTTCTTTTCCTCCTTCATTTCTTTTACAATCTGACGTACTCTTCTTTCCGTCAAACTTAAAAGTTTTGCCATTTCTTTCGGTTTCATCGTATCCAAATTTTCCCCAATAAATTGTCTTGTATACTCTTTTGAATACAATCTTTGCGGAAATTGAATAGATAGCCCACGATAATGTGTCCAAATTTTCTTTGCTCCTGATTCTCCTACCAATTCTGCAAGTTCCTTGTACACTTCGCAGTAATTTTCCGTGTTACCACTCAATTCCATCACCTCTGAGTCTAATTCTACGGAAGCATCTTTGAAGTTACCATTTGCTGTTTTCCATGTAAATTCCATTGAAATTTGCCAGGTAATTTTCCAATTTTACCCAGCCCTCCTTTCTGAATACCTGTTGGTTGATTCATAAGAGGGCATGTTTTTTACACGAATTATTCATTTTATTTTGGAATTTTTTTGATAGAAGATTTGTGATAGATGAAATTTTTGATATTTTTTAACTTGGAATTTTAAATTTTAATAAGAAATTTTTATATCTAATTCTTTGATTTTTTTGCTGAAAATTTTATACACTTTCAATTCCTGAAGATTATTTATTTATCTTGATTTGACTTATAATTATACTGAATCTATGGGGCAAATACGGTGCCCCGACCATCTTTGTATGGAATATAAAAAAATATCCCATACTCTTTTGTTCCTTATATTCAATACTTTTTTAGGCTCCATATTCCATACTTTTACAAATGCCCATATACCTATACTACTTTAAATACTCCTATATTCCATACTTCTTTAAATCAACTTTTCCATTTACTACTTCAACCCCATCGGCTTCAAGTAGTTTTGCCTGAGCTCCTTTTCCACCAAAAGCAAACTCTCCTGCCAATTCTCCTTTAGAATTAACTACACGAAAGCATGGAATATTGTCCGGGTCAGGATTTTTGTGAAGTGCATTTCCAACTGCTCTTGCCATTTTAGGTTCACCTGCCATTTCTGCAATTCTTCCGTAAGTTGCCACGTGTCCTTTTGGAATTTTTTTAACCGCCTCGTAAATTCTTTTTGTCGGGCTGTCCGTGATAATATCATAACTTTCAGATATCATTCTCTTTATTTCTTTTTCAGGAACAGTTCCATCAAGAATTATTGTATTCCAATGTTCTTTATTTTGATGATATCCGGGAATTACAGATTTATAGGTTTCTCTCCAAAAATCTCTCCATTCAGGGTTAACTTTTATATTTAAGTTGATAAATCCATCTCTTTCATATATCCATAAAAATGCCTTCTTGCTTTTCTTTACTCTTACAAGCTGCCAGTTAGCATCTCTAAATGGTGTTTCTACATATGTATCTTTAAATGTCAAACCAAATTCTACTGCTTCCTGTCTTGTTCTCATTATCTTTTTCCTCTTTATGACTAATCTTAAACTTTTTCTTTTTTCTTCTAGCTTCATTTTTATTTGCTATTTAACACTATAAAATTTTATATTATTCCACACTTTCAAAATTATTTCGTAAGAAAATGTTCTCTGTTAGGATACTTTTCTCTGTACGCTGCCAATGCGGCTTTTTGTAAAATAGAAAATTCTTTATCTAAATTAAATGCATGTGGAGTGGAAAATGCAATCGCACTTATTTGTTCAGCGATTTTTTTTGCTATTCCTTCATCTGATAACTGTCCCATTCCAAAAACTGCTGACGTAAATCCTCTTCCATTTTTACTTACTTCTATAAATTTGAAAAATACATTTTTAAGTTCCAAAAACAAAATTTCACGCTTTTCATCCTGTATTTCATCTGAATTCAATAAACATAAGCCATTAATTATTTCATATAACTGCTTTCTTTTGCTTCCACTAATATCTACAGAATTACCCTCAGATAAATATTTCATTTCCATGAGGTATCCAACAAATTTATCTTTTTTAGGTTTCCTTTTTCCATATCTTGCAATCCATAATTTTTCTCTAAATGAATCAAGTTCACTATTATCTTTATTATCATTTAATATTCTAAGTCTGTTGTCTGCATTTGTTTCATTATAAAATTCTTCTATCCATGTATTCTGCATATTTCCGTTTTTCTCCATATTTATTATCTGCTTATAAAATCGTCTACATTATTAATATCAACTTTTTTACATTGGGATACATAATATTTTCCACTTTCCAAGTTGTGTTTTTTCAAATCATTTCCTTTAAAAATATCCACAACTAATTTTGCTATTTCCATAGACTGGTCTTCCTTATCGTTGTACACAGTCCCCTGCATTTGACCTTCTTTTACTGCAATTAATGCATCATTAAGTCCATCTATTCCACATATAATAGGCCATTCATCCTCGCCATAACCTGATTTTTTATAAGCTTCCACTGCACCAATCGCCATCTCATCATTATTTGAAATAATCATTTCTATATTGTTGCCATACTGATTTATTAGCTGTGTCGTTCTATTTTCTGCCTGTCCTCTGTTCCAATCAGCAAATTGGTAACTAAGTTTTTCCAAATTAATTCCATTATTAATAATTGTTTTTACTGAACAGTCTGTTCTGCTTATTGCATCCTGATGCCCGGCCTCACCCTCTAGCAAAACATATTGTATTTTTCCATCATTATTTTTATCTACATTTTTATTCGCTTTTATATAATCTGCTGCAATCTGTCCCTGCATTACTCCTGACTGTTCTGCATCACACCCAACATAATATAATTTGTTCCATTGCATCAAATCCTCTTTTACCGGTTCTCTGTTAAAGAAAATAATTGGAATATTATTCTGTCTTGCCAGTTTAATAATTTTACCCGGAGCTGTTCTGTCAACTAAATTAACACACATTATATCGCAACCTGCATCAATCATTTCCTCAACAACTTCATCCTGATCACGCTGACTATCATCTCCATTTTTTTCAGACACTATTATTCTAAAATTATCATTTTCCATTGACTTTAGATTATCTTTAAGTTCCTGTGTCATTGCATTTATGAATGGATCATCCTGCGTGTATGTTACAACACCTACCCTAAGTGTTTTATTCAAATTTTTTTCTTTTTTCTGACATCCTGTAAAATTGTAAATCAATACAAATGCCATTATTAAACTAACAATTCTTTTATTCATAAGAATACAAAAACCTTTCTATTTCATTAGAAAATAAATCATTTTGATAAAGTTCTTTTGAATCAACATCATAGCCTTTCATGGTGTAAAATGAATTATTAATTTTCTTACTTATTTCTTTTACACTATTGTATCCAATCTCATATCCATCAGGAATAATAAGACATTTTACATTGCTATGCTGAAGCAAATTTAATGATTTCGTACTATTTCCAATACCATATATCTGCGCTCCGTTATATATTCCATTATCGCTTTTTTCGCCTAAGTCATCTAAAGAATAATTATCCATAATAACTAAATAATCTACTTTATCCTTGCCATTTACAACATCACAAATATCCTGCTCCGTTTTACCATTATATGTCCAACCTATATCTATGTTAGTCCCTTCTATGGCATCACAAAATCCTTTATATTTGTCAATGGTTTCTTCTTTCGCATACTGGGCAAAAACAATGCCTGCTTTCTTATTTTCTTTTTCGCCTGAATCTGCTATCAGTCTTTTTCCTATCTCATATCCGATATTGTAGTGATTAGGTTTTATTACCGGATAGCCTGATTCACCACCATTCCCACTCACAAAAACATCTTCTGTAATCAACATGAACGGTATTTTGCCGCATGCATTTTTTAATTGTGTTCTCGTATCGCTTCCTGGTGCAGGGCAAATAATAAACCCATCTATATTATTTTGCTTCTGCTCATTTATTAATTCGATTTCATCTTCTACTTCCTCAATATCATCTGTGTTACATATTATTAAATGTATTTCATTTGCCTTAGCTGAATCTTTTAGTCCTTTAATAAGTGCCTCCCAATTTTTATCTCCTGAATTTGGTATAATTACTGCCACTTTTTTTTCAGGAGTATTCTGGTCAAATATTTTAGTAATAAAAAATATTGCCATAACACAAAGTAATATTTCTGCAATAAGAAAGGCTATTTTATTTTTTTTCATTTTCAACCTTCCTTTCTACATTTTGTTTTTCTAAATTTGTGAGATTACTTTCATTATATGGAATTGCAGGTATATGAATTGTAACCTTTGTTCCTTCGTCAGCTTCACTTTCTACACTTAATCCATATTCATTGCCAAACATTAGCTTAATTCTTGAATGAACGTTTATGACACCAACTCCTGAACCATGTTTAGGTGTTTTATTATTATCCTTAAGAATATTTTCAACCTCTTCTTCTCTCATTCCCATTCCATTGTCTTCAACGGTTATAAAGATTTCATTATCTATCTTTTTACCTCTGACAATTATTTCACCGTCATCATCTATATCCATATTTCCTACACCATAATATATAGCATTCTCTAACAATGGCTGAATAACAAGTTTCACAATACAATAGTCATTAATTTCATCATCTATTTCAAATCTGATTTTGAATCGTTCTTTATATCTTGCCATCTGTATATTCATATAGCTTCTGCTGTGTTGTATTTCATCAGATATCTTTATGATTGTTCTTCCTTTAGACAAACTTATACGCAATAACTTAGCAAGTTCTGATATCATAAACACAGCTTCTTTATTTTTATTTGCCTCAACCATCCATGTAATTGATTCGAGCGTATTGTATAAGAAATGCGGATTAATCTGACTTTGCAATGCATCCATTTCGCTTTTTCTTAGTTCAGTCTGCTGCCTGATTATTTCCTGCATTAACTCTTCTATCTGTTCATATGATTTTCGCACTGAATATCCTAAATGTCTTATTTCCGATGAACCACCTATATAAATATCATTTTTTCCACCTGCTTCATACGCCTTAACAGATTCATTCAGGTTAAGTATTGGTCTTGATATTTTTCTTGATATAATTCTGTTTACCTCAAGAAGCATCATCACTAAAATAATTACAGTCGTAATTATATAATACCTGAATTGCTTTATACTCACTGTCTGTACCTTGTCCGGAATTACACCTACTACCTTCCATCCTGTGTATGAAATACTGCTTATTATATAATTATTTTTATGTCCATTAAACTCTAATTCATGTATTCCTTCTTCACATTTTGCTGTTTTATTATTATTTTCCTTAAAAATACCCCTGTCTATCTCAGTTATTCTAGGATGGTAGATAATTTGTCCATCTGAATCGCATAAATAATAATAAATTCCATTTGAGTCTTTATTGATTCTATCTAAAGTTTCTTCAATGATTGAATATTTCATATCCACCAGTAGTACTCCACTTACCGGCTTTTCCCCATCATTTACATCCACCGAACGGCTCAGCGACACAACCCGATAATATTTATAAGCACCATCTTCAAACAGATTCTGTATATGAGGAATAGAAAAATGAATATTTTCAATTTCACTTTTAGCCATACTAAACCAACTCTGACTTTTAACATCAACATCATCTTTTTCAGATGCTATAGGCTCTGATGCTATCAGATTTCCGGAATTGTCATATAGTGCCATACTTTGAATCTTATCTGAATTAATTTCATACAATAAACTAAACTGTCTGTTAAACTCCTGACTCGAAACATCATATTGCTGAACTATATTGTAATTTGCAGCATTTGAAATCTGTCTTATATTTAATAAGTCAGAGTCCATTTTATCTACTATACTGTCTATAATTCCCTGTGTACTTAATATTAAAGTTTCTTTATTTGAAATTTTAAATCTATTATAAATAAGCATTCCCATAACAATAGTTGTCACTATTGTTAACGTTGTAAAGACCGCCATGATAATAGATTGAATGTCTAATCTAATAAATTCGCCACGGTGAAACCAGCTTCGAAATCTTTTTATTTTTACATTTTTGCTTTCTTTTTTTTTAACTTTATTCAATCTTCCCATATTCCCTGTATATATTATGATGTTTGGGGCAAAAGCCCCGATTTTGATGACTACGGATTGTTTCATGCTACACGTTGTTTTATATTATTTATTTAATCTCTCATTTCTGTACTTTGATGGAGATACTCCGAATTTCTTCTTAAACACATAGCTAAAATAATTTGCATCTAAATATCCTACCTGCTCAGCTATTTTATAGCTTTTTTCATTTGTATCAAGTATCAATCCGGCTGCGATATCCATTCTGTAATCTGTAAGATATGTAACAAATGATTTACCTACTTCTTTCTTAAATACAGATGAAAAGTAAGAATTTGATACTCCCATTAAAGAGCATACTTTATCCAGTGATAAATCAGGTTCCATATACCTGTCTGTTACTATATTTTGTGCATCATTAACCAAACTTCTGGATTTACTGTTTCGAACACTTTTTAATTTTTCACTTACTCCTAATGAACATTTAATAAGCCAGTTTTTCAAAGTGCTTTCGTCCATTTGAGGCACCCTTTCGTAAGGATTATTTATATCTCCTAAAAAGTCATTAAAATCTATAAAATTATTGGCACAAAATCTATAAAATGCCCCTACCATTTCCATAATCACTAAATTATACTGACTTACAGTATTTGCATTTTTATATAATTTTTCAATTTCTTTACTAACCGCATCTTCTATTGATTTGTTGTCTCCTAAATATATCGCTTTAAACAAATCATGCATTTTAGAATCTTCTGACTGTAAAGTCATGTTCTGCTCGTTAGGTGCAATTTCTTCAATATTAATTGCCCTGTTTGTTCCATATAAAACTCTGTATGATACTGCTTCTCTTGCTCCTTCATAAGAACTGTTTATGTTTAATATGTTATCACATACTCTTCCTATACCTGCTGTAACAACAGCACCAATAACCCTGTTAACCCATTTACAGAATTTATCGCAGATGTCCGTAAACTCTACCATTTTTTCTTTGGAACTTAATTCTACAATTAGTACTGTATTCCCCAAATAAATAAATTCTTTGTAATTAAATCTTTTTGCAATTCTTTCTTTTATTTCTCTTTCGACAGACATTGATAATAGCAAGGGTTCCATATTTTCAGGAACATGATGTGTAGATGTATGGAAAACCACACAACAATAGAACGGACCCTTTAAATCTATTTTATAGTAATCGACAAATTTTACATATTCTTCTTCATCAACTCTTCCTTCAATCAACGAAACAAACAAATTTGTCTGAAGAATTGGGAGTACATCATTAAAATAATTTTCAAGTTTCTGAACATTTAATTTTTCTTCTCTTTCCAAATCTAGTGAGTTTTTTACTCTCTTTAAACATTCAGTTAATTCGTCAGAATTTATCGGTTTTAACATATATTCTTCAACTTCAAGATGAACTGCCTCTTTTGCATATTCAAATTCGTCAAATCCGGTAAATATAATTATGTGAATATTTCTATAATCATCATTAAGCCTTTTGGACAACTCAAGTCCATCCATATATGGCATTTTAATATCTGTAATAACAACATCCGGTTGAGTTTTTTCGACAAGTTCTAATGCCTTTACTCCATTTGTTGCACTTCCGACAACTTCAAAGCCTAACTCATTCCACGCTATTTTTTGTTCAATAACATCAATAACTTCTGCCTCATCGTCAACCAGGATAACTTTATATTTATCCATAATACTTTCCTTATCTCACTCTAAATTTAATGCAATATTTTTCTCAGGCAATCTTCATATATTTAATAGAAAATTGACCTCTTTTAATTTTATTTTTTCCGTTTATCTTTTGTCAATTTATTATAACAAATAATCTATTCTAATAAAATATTTTATATAAAAGTCAACATTTTTGTTACGACAAAAGCCGTTCCCATTATCCTATAGATAATCAGAACGACTTTTTGAACGTATGATTAAAATATTTATTAACATGTCAGGATTGTGGGAATTTGTATTATGAGAAACAATCCGTATGACATATTTTTCATTATTTTATTTCTTCTGTACATACTTGAGACAGTCAAGAGTAACTGCTGCAAGAATGATGATACCTTCGAAAATGAACTGAAGGTTTGTATCAATACCAAGGATTGTAAGTGAGTATGTAAGAGATGTAAATATAAGAACACCTGTTACAACACCTGAAATCTTACCAATACCACCTGTAAATGAAACACCACCTACTACGCAGGCTGCGATAGCATCCATGTCCCATCCTTGTCCATAAGCTGCACTACCTGAACCAACCATTCTGTTACATTCAAGCCATGAACCAAATCCATAAAGGATACCTGCAAGAATGAAAGCTCCCATTGTTACTTTGAATACTGAAATACCTGAAACTGCTGCTGCTTCCGGGTTTCCACCTACTGCGAATAAATTCTTTCCAAAAGTTGTCTTATTCCAAATGAACCAAACAACTGCTATTGCAACTATTGCCCATAAAATAATTGTTGGGAATCCTCCAATCTGAGGAATAAATATATTTGGAATTGCTGCATCGATTGCACCAAATGAAACACCCTTTGTTGCGTAAGTTACAAGACCAAATATAATAAGCATGTTGGCCATAGTTGATATGAACGGATGCATTTTGAACTTAGCCATAAAGAATCCGGCTATCATTGCAAAACATGTTGTAAGGATTATACAAACAACTAAAGCTAAAATTGCTCTTGCGCTCGGAGCCATATTTGAAAAATCAAATATATGTCCAAATACGCCACCTGTGTTTATGCCGTTATGCATTATGATTGTTGATGCAACCATACCCATACCAACCATACGACCAACCGAGAGGTCAGTTCCTGTCAAGAGGATTAAGCCTGCAACACCGAGGGCAAGGAACATTCTAGGTGATGCCTGCTGTAAAATGTTAAGTATATTTGTGTATGTAAGGAGTTGGGTATTTTTAACAACCGGAGTAATTGCGCATAACCCAATAAATATCAAAATGATAACAATATACAAACCATTTTTATATAGGAACTGTGACAAGTTGAAAGTATATTTATAATTTTCAATTCGCTGCTCTGTTTTCTGAGCAAATGTATATTTTGATGTACGCAATAAATCAATTAAATGATACTTATACATAAATGCATCATGTTTTCTATCTTTAATTTCCTGACACTTTGACTCGTGAGTCATTTTTGCATCATACAATTTATTTTTATATACATATTTTTCATCTTTAATTTCATCTGAATCAGACAATTTGCTTAAAGCATTTTCATGTTCTGTCTTCAATTCAGCGCAAGTCTTTTCATACTTGTTTTTTTCATCAATTTTTTCGCTTTCACAACTAGCTACTACTCTATTGTAATATTGGCTGTTGTAATTCTTTGAAAGATAATCTTCAGCCTGGGCAATAAGTTTTGATACCTTATCTTTATTTGAATTTTCAACTGCTTTTGCCTGTTCTAAAGCCTTCTTATCACTTTCAATAATTTTTGCTTTTTCTTCTTTAGTTAAATTTTTATTTTCTTTTACGATAGCAATATGATTCTTTAAACTTCTGACTTTATCAGAACCATCTGCGCGTAATTCGTCAATCTGACTTTGTATTTTACCTACATATTCATCTATCGGCTTAAGAAGTTTTTCTTCTTCCTCAGCTGAAAGAATAACGCCTTTTTCTGCCATATCAAATACTCCTCTCTTCTACAAATATTTAGCACTAAGTCTTAATAATTCTTCCTGATTTGTTTCTTTTGTATTAACTATTCCTGCAAGATGTCCGTTAGACATAACACCAATACGATTTGTAATTCCTAAAATCTCAGGCATTTCAGATGAAACAACTATTATTGTTTTTCCCTGCTTTGCCATGTTAATTATCAGTTCATAGATTTCGTATTTTGCACCAACATCAATACCTCTTGTAGGGTCATCCATCATAAATACATTTGGTGAACGTTCAAGCCATTTACCAAATATGGCTTTCTGCTGATTTCCTCCTGAAAGATTTGAAATCATATCATCAGGTCCCATACATTTAGTATGCATTACCTTTATTTCTTCTGCAGTTGCACGAACCATATCATCCTTTGACAATGCAATGCCTCTCTTGTAATGGTTCATATTTGCAATCGTTGTATTAAATGTAATGTCACCCTTAAGGAAAAGACCATTCGCTTTTCTTTCTTCTGTTATCAAAGCAAATCCATGATCCATGGCATCTTTAGGTGATGAAAAATTCATTATCTTTCCATCATAAATTACATTACCGGCTGCTCTTGTTCTCATACCAAATATAGTTTCAAGGAGTTCTGTTCGACCGGCTCCTACTAATCCATAAAATCCAAATATTTCACCTTTTCTTATGTCAAATGAAATATTTTGAAGTTTCGGTGCATACTTAGTAGACAAGTTTTCAACTGAGAAAATTACTTCTCCCGGTTCATTATCTACAGGTGGGAATCTGTTATCAAGAGAACGACCAACCATTGCTGATATAAGTTCATTCATGTTTGTATCTTTACTATCCTTTGTCATTACCAGACTTCCATCTCGTAAAACTGAAATTTGATCACATATTTCAAATATTTCATCCATCTTATGTGAAATATATATTAATGAAATTCCCTGACTCTTTAACTGTCTCATCATTTTAAACAGCTTTTCTACTTCAGGTGCTGTTAATGATGATGTTGGTTCGTCAAGTACTATTACTTTCGAGTTATATGATATAGCCTTTGCAATTTCACACATCTGTCTCTGTGATACAGACATTTTCTTCATTGGCTGTGTCATATTAACTGTAATTCCTAATTTTCTAAATAAATCGGAAGCTTCTTTTTTCATTCTACCTTCGTCAACCACGCCTAATGAGTTCTTAGGATATCTGCCTAAAAACAGGTTGTCAACAACGCTTCTTTCGAGACACTGATTAAGTTCCTGATGAACCATAGCAACTCCATTTTCAAGTGCGTCTTTAGGTCCGGAAAAATTAACTTCCCTACCATCTAATATTATAGTTCCTTCGTCCTTTTGGTAAGTTCCGAAGAGACACTTCATCATTGTCGATTTGCCTGCTCCATTTTCACCCATAAGGCCCATTATTGATCCCGGTTTAACATTTAAATTAATATGTTTCAGAACCTTATTTCGGCCGAATGATTTACTCATGCCATTAATCGACAAGATGTATTCATTCTTATCTTCCACCATATCTACACTTCCTCTTTCTTTTTTAAAGAAGGGAGGCTTTATCTGCCACCCTTCTTATTAAATTATCCAAACTTACAATTCTATTTTGAAAGAATTGATGTATATGAAGCTGCATTATCTGTTTTAACCATGTTAATTGCAAATGCGTCATATTCGCTTGGGTTACCTAAACGGTTAGTAATATTTGATTCTGTCTGTCCGTCACCACCGATGTAATCTACTTTAAGGTTAAGAAGATCATCGTATTTTTCAAGTAATGGCTGATATGTTGAACTAAGGAAGTTATCTGATGCATTGTAAATGTTAAGCCATACTTTCTTTTCTGCGCTCTTGCTTGAATCAAGCTGATTTGAAACTTTGTCATAAATCTTTGTTGAATCTGTAAAGTCTTTATAGTTATCTGCTGTTACAGCAACGTTTAATGCATAATATGATCTTTCTTCTTCACTGTATCTGTAATCTTCATCCTTTGTGAGGCAGTTACCTGCATCATCAGGTGTTCCTATACCTGTATCAATATCTACACCATCAAGTGCGTTACGAAGAACTCTAAGTGTAAGATATGCCTGAACGTCTGCATGCTGTGAAATTGTTCCGCCGTATCCTTCTGCTATAGCTGCTACTGCATCACTATTTGCATCGTATCCAAATGTTGGAACCTTGTTATCTTTAGCCCATGCATTAAACATTGACATTCCCATACCATCGTTATTTGAAACAACTACATCAATCTGCTTTCCGAATGAAGCTGTCCATGTTCCAATTGCATTTCCTGCTGTTGCTGCATCCCATGTTGCTCCTGCCGAGTTCTTCATTTCCTGTGATGCTAATTCTCTGATTGTGTATGTCTTTCCGTTAACCTCTAAAGTTGCATCCTTTACAGCCTTTGATGTTCCATCAACATTTGTTCCTGCTGGTGATGAATCAACGCTTCCATCTTTTTCAATTGCTGTTCCAAGTGCTGAACGAACACCACATGTACGAGCGATTGAATCGTTATGTCCGATATCTCCGATTGCAAGAACATAACCGATTACTCCATCTCCGTTTCTATCAATTGTATCGATGTTCTTCTTAATGTAATCAAGTACCATCTGTCCCTGAAGTTCTGCACCCTGGTTAGCATCAAATCCTACATAATATGTATCTTTGTTGAAATTAAGTGCTGTTGTATCAAGTTCACCTGTTGAGCTATTTGATGGCTGACGGTTAAACCAACATAATGGTTTATCCTTATTTGCCACTGAACTAGCTGAACCTGAGCCACCTGAACTTCCGCCAGATGATCCACAACCTACCATTGATACTCCGAGCACTGCGGCTACTAAAACTGTTAATAATTTTGACTTTCTCATTAAACATTCCTCCTATTTGTTAATATTGTTGTTTTTTTCCCTGTCTCATTGACTAAATTTATTATAAATTTTATAGTCTCTAAAAAAAATAGAATATTTTTATATAAATTATCAAAATTTTACTGTTTTTTTACGATTTTTATAGATATTTTTACTAAAATCGTTTTTATTGTTGATGAGGGTTTTTATGTTGTATTAACTCAAAAAGGTGCAAACCAATAACTGATTTGCACCTCTTGAAACTATAAATATATTATATTTTAGGATTTTTCTTAATTATAATAATTAGCAAAATTTACTTTTTCTTCCTGTTAAATTTTTTTCTTACCCATGGAATATCCCCTGCCCCTAAAGTACTTCCCGGTCCGCAATACGGACACCACATTCGTCCTATGTCAGGATTCCATGCATATCTCCTTTTGCATCTTGGACATATTTTATACATAGGTACAATGGTCATATACATCATCTCCATTGTTTTATCAGGCAAAACTTCTCTTATGCCTGTTAAACTTGGCAATCAATAGTTACCTGTTCTGTTCTCATTTTAGTGCTCCTATTCCTTATGCTTTATTACATTTATTAAAATACGGTTATCATAATTTCATAATTCTTTATGTCTATAATATCATATAAATACATCTTTCCATAATTTGACCATCTTATCAACAGTGATTCATAAAACATATTGTATCTTTCTATTTTTCCGTGATATTTTCCTGTTTTTATACGTTTCTTCAAAATTATTTTAGTCTAAAATGTCCGTTTCTTCAAAATTATTTCTCTGCATTATGTCCGTTTCTTCAAGATTTATTTTCTATATTTTGCACGTTTCTTCAAGATTTTTATATTTTTTTAAGCAGCCATATCCTTTTATTACACAATTAAAAATACCTCCTATCCGCTTACTGTATTTGCTATTAAATACAAATAAACATATAGAAGGTATTTTCTAAACACTTTATGAACAAATTTAATTCGGCATAATTACTATGCTAGTATGCATTTAATCAAAATTTATTTTTCCTGAATTTCTTTTCCACACATACGCTCTATTTCTATTTCAAAAAACTACAATAATTTTTGTTACTTAATTATATATTTCGTACCTCTTCCTTTACCTTCGACCGTTACAATTCCCTTTTGACTCAAATCTTTCAATATCTGTATTGTCTTTGATTTGCCAAATGAAACATACGGCGCAATTTCGCTAATCGGTTTAAGAACTGTCTTGCTTAAAATTTTATATACTGTTCTTTCATCTTCCGTCAAATTCATATTTTCTTCAAAAGCAGGAAGCATAATCTTAATTGTATTTTCTGACACTTCAAAATCCGGCTTTCTTAGTCCAGCTTCATATAATTGCTTTATTCTTGTAATTCCGGTTCCAAAAATCTCAACAAATCCAAGTCTATAAAATACATTTGCAAGATTTCTATTTCTTAGAACAGAAAGTTTACCTGACAAATATTCTTCTTCCGTTATCCCTGATGGTAATCCTCCCGGAGAAATAATCTCTATTCTATCATCAAACATCAATACTCTGATTTGTGACTCCACATCCCATACTCTATGAATTAGTGCATTTGCAATTGCTTCTCTAAAAGCTGCTTCCGGAATTTTTTCTATGTTTTTTCGTTCTGCCCCTTGTATTACTTCATATCTATAATAATCTCTGAATACATCCAGTGTCTTATCATACACATCTAAAACAGATATATTATCAAACGTTGCTCTTTTTTGAATAATACTTATATTTTGACCGAACTTAACAATATCAATTCCCGGAAAATGGTTGTTATCTGCCAAGAGTCCCGCTGCATTATTATACCCATTATTATCATCATATAGATTCAATGTTTTTAATGTATCCTTGTTAAAATTATTAATTTGAATGTTTTCTTTTAGCTTTTGATTTAGAATTTCAAACGTTAACATTTGCTCTTTGCACGGCAATTCTTCAAATCTTATATTTTTTCCTTCTAAAATAAGTCTTGAAAACTCTAATGTATCTACTTCTATAGTTGCAGTATCATTTCTTTTATATGCTTTCGATTTATATAAATACGGCTTTTGTACTCCACCTTTTACCGTAAGCTTTATTGTATTATCGCTTTGTATTTCAAGTGTATAGTCTGGTTGAGGCGAAATGCTATCATTAATTTTATTTTCTATGTCCAAACAAGATTGCCTTACATTAGGCATCCCCTTAACATTACCGTTATCGTCTATCCCGAAAAAAATCTCGCCTCCATCATAATTTGAAAAGGCACTAACAGTTTTTAAAAATGTATTTGTAATTGTTTCTTTAAATTCTAATTTTTTTGTTTCATGCATACTACTTGTATCCTTTCCATTTTTATTTATTATATGTAAAAACGCACAAAAAATCAAACGTAAAAAAATACGTTTGATTTTTCGTGCGTTTTTGATTGTTATTCAGAGTCACTGCGTACATAAAATGTAGCTCTTCCGTTTCCTTTTTTTATAAGAACCCCTTCTTCTACTAATTGTTTTAAAGCTAACTCTACTGATTTTTTTCCGTATATTTATATAAATCACGATGTAACTGCAAAATATAATTTGCTCTTATTGGAATGTACTCATAATTCTCATGAATCGTGTTCAGGACATCTCTATATCCAAGAATTTCTTCCTCATCACGATTTTTCGGAGTTGTCTTTTCCTCACATAACTGCCTTAATCTTGTACTTGTAGTCCGTATTCCTTCAATTGCATTCGATGCCTCTGTACTCTGTCGCTTTGCTATTTCAATAAGTTTATCTAACTCTTCCGGTTTCTGCTTAAGATATATTTCCTGTCTTCCCTTATATTCATGAATCTGTGCAACAAGTGAAATTATTTCACTATCCCATTTTTTTCTTTCAACGATGAATAATCAAATTTTCTCATAATTCATCTCCTAATTTGTTATTTATCTCCTAAATTATATTGCATTTTAGGAGATAATTTAATTATTAGGATTATAAAATCCTTATCTATATCATCCCTGTTTTTAAAAAGTATATTCTATTTTTCGAATAATACATAATCCCATATTTCTATTTAATTGCCTCGCTCCATTCATTTTCCTTGAAACCTGTTAACACTGTATTTTCTCCAACTATCATCGGACGTCTTACAAGCATGCCATTAGTTGCCAACAACTGTAATTGCTCATCCTCACTCATTGTAGACAACTTATCTTTAAGTTTCATCTCTTTATATAGTAGTCCGCTGGTATTAAAAAATCTTTTAAGTGGCAAACCACTTTTATTAAACCATTCTTTTAATTCATCATATGTTGGATTGTTTTCCACTATATGACGCTCTGTGTATTCCACATTATGTTCGTCCAACCACTTTTTAGCCTTCTTGCAAGTTGAACATTTTGGATAACATATAAATAACATTTTCTTCACCATCCTTTATTAATTTCTTTTAAATATTCTATAAATTTCTTAGCTGCCGGATTTAATCTTTTTTTATCCTTCATTGCCAATGCAATTTCTCTAAAGTAAAGTTTTCTAAATGATCGAATTGCAATCTGGTAAGGTATGCGTTTCAAAATCATTTCCGGATATTTTTCCTGAAACCTTGCAAATACGTCAGGCAACCAATTAATTGCAACACTTGAAAAAGTGCCAATCCTTACAATACCACTTTGAATTCCGTTAATTTCATTAACCTTTTGTTGCATTTCCTCAAAGTCGCTCAATATTTTTCTTGCATATGGCAAAATCTGTTCACCTGAAGAAGTCAGGCAAACTCCTTTTTTATTTCGTTGTAATAAAGACATTCCCCACTCTTTTTCCAAATCTGCAATCATCTTGCTAACAGAAGACTGCGCATAATTTAAACTATCTGCTGCTTTTGTAAAACTTCCTTTGTCTACGGTTTCTATAAAAGCAAGGTATTTCAATAAATTGTTATCAATTTATCATTATTCCTTTTTTCGATATTGTCCATCAAATATATTCGTTTTTTCTATTTTAATAATTGCAATACAATAATTCAAGATTTATTTTTGAAAGGATTAAGAAATATGGATTATAATACAAAAAATATTGATATGCTTACCGGTTCATTATATAATAGTATACTTTTTTTCACTATTCCTATCGCACTAAGCAGCATGTTACAGCAATTATTTAATACAGCTGATACTGCAATTGTAGGATTTTTTGATACGTCTTCTTCTCTCGTTGCCGTAGGAACAAATGGTGAAATTATTGCTCTGTGTCTGATAGATGATTCTTGTTACAATACCTATCTATTATAAAACGGACAGCTTATTATTGGCTGTCCGTTTGTTCTTAATAATATTCTCTGGCTTCTCACCAACTTTTCACATACCAGCTTATTACAACATACACCAGTTGTACAAATAACAAGAAAAGTAGTAACTCCCTCGCTCCAAGAGCTCGATCAATTCCAATTGAGATTTAACATGTTTTAAAAGATTTAATAACTGTTATATTTTTTTATTAATAGTTCTCTTCATGTACTTCAAAATAACTCTGCGGATGATTACATACAGGACATACCTCTGGAGCCTTTGTTCCTACCACAATATGTCCACAGTTTCGGCATTCCCATACCTTAACTTCACTCTTTTCAAATACCTGTGCAGTTTCAATATTCTTAAGAAGTGCACGATATCTCTCTTCGTGGTGCTTTTCAATCTCTCCTACAGCCCTGAATTTTGCTGCAAGCTCAGGGAACCCTTCTTCCTCAGCTGTTTTAGCGAAGCCTTCATACATATCTGTCCACTCATAATTTTCGCCTTCTGCCGCTACCGCCAAGTTTTCCTTTGTATCACCAATTCCTGCTAATTCCTTGAACCACATCTTTGCATGTTCTTTCTCGTTATCTGCTGTTTTTAAAAATAAAGCTGACATCTGCTCATAGCCTTCCTTTTTCGCTACAGATGCAAAATAAGTATACTTATTTCTTGCCTGAGACTCTCCTGCAAATGCGTCCTGTAAATTTTTCTCTGTCTGTGTTCCTGCGTATTTGTTTGCTGCCATTTCTTTTACCTCCGTTTGCTTTACTATTTTTTCAAAATCTGATGCCGGATGCTTACATAAAGGACATATAAAATCATCCGGTAGTTCTTCACCTACATATTCATATCCACAAATTCTGCAACGCCATATCGTCTGACCATCCTCCGTTTTTCCAACTTTCTCCGGCTTAGGTTTAATATTATTCAGATAATACTCATATGTGACAGAAGAGATATCACTTAACACTTCCATATCGGTTATTTCACCGATAAACATCGTATGCGAGCCTAAATCTTCTGTTTTAGTAACTGTTACAGAAATGTATGCATTTGTACCTTCTGTAATATAATAAATACCATTTTTACCTCTGGCACACTTTTCAAATGTTTCAAACTTATTGATATCTCTCCCTGATTGAAATCCAAAATGTTTAAATAATTCAAACTGTGCATTCTGACTCAGGACTGATACTGTAAATTTTCCGGTTCTTTGAATCATGTCATGTGTGTAATTTGCTTTGTTAACGCAGATACTTAACTGATTTGGTTCCGAAGCTGCCTGAATAGCTGTATTAATAATACATCCATTGTCTTTTTCGTCTTCCTTTGCAGTCAGTACAAACAATCCATAACTCAGCTTATACATTGCTTTCTTATCCATTCTGTTCCTCCTTTATCTTCTCCCTGCATTTCAGGCAAATGCCTTTAAATGAAATATCATAATCCAAAAATTCAATTCCATAAGTGTTATGAATTCTTTCCAGCAAGTCTGGTATTTCATCCATATCCACATCTGAAACCTCACCACATTTTATGCACATAACATGGTAATGATTTTTCAATGTAAAATCGAACCTGTTCGGTCCATCCGGAACTTCAACCTTTCTTAAATTCCCTTCTTCTACCAATATGTCAAGGTTTCTATATACAGTTCCTTTTCCGATTGTAGGATATGCTTCTTTTATAAATTCGTACACTTTATTTGCTGTAACATGCCTTTTCATATCATATACAGCATTTCGTACTAGGTCTTTCTGAATTGTGTTTCTTCTACTTGCCATCCGTCATCCTTATTAGGATTTATTCTTATTTAATATTGTATATTAATTTTATTTTATTGTCAATATAAAATAGTAATAATTCTTATTATTATAAAAAGTGCTCTCATTGAGCATCTTTTATCTAAAATAATTATTATATTTGTACACATATACATTTGCAAATAAATCAACACAAAAACTATATACAATTTGATAGAGTATCGTTCCAATATGTACTCCGGGACAAATCACACTATTTCCACCTATCCACACATTATCTCCAATTGCCACTTCTTTTCCATATTCAAAGGCTGAATTTCGCGTGTCAGGATGAACCGGATTCCCTGCTTTATAAATAGCAACATTTGGAGCCATAAAACAGTTATCTCCACAACTTGGGGCTGTAGCACTAGCGACAGCCTATTATAATGCAAAAAAAATAAATCTCAAGCTCATAAAAGCTTGAGATTTATGGTAAAATTTAAGTATGCTACTACATAAATATTTACAGAAAAATTATACTTTAAATCAGAGTGGATATCAACTCAAACTTCCACTCGAATTGGATGCAGTTATTCCTGAGAATGATTCTGTGCGATTACTAAGTCAGTTTGTGGAGGAAATGGATCTGACTGATTTATATTCTACTTATGAAAGAATAAATACTTTATCGCCACGAACACTCTTGAAGATTGTTTTGTATTCTTACATGAACGGAGATTATTCATCTCGTTCCATGGAACTAAACTGTAAAAGAGACATTAACTTTATGTTTATTCTTGAAGGACAAAAGGCACCTTATTATGCTACGTTTGCAAGATTCAGGAGCATTCATTTTGCACCTTGTTCTAAGCGTATTCTCGCGGAAGTTTAAAATCTACTTTTTGACATGGGAGAAGTCTCAGGTGAAACAATATTTATTGATGGTACCAAGATTGAGGCGAATGCTAATAAATACACCTTTGTCTGGAAAAAAGCAGTTACCAAGAACCAGGCAAAGTTACTAATTAAGATTGCAGATTTTGTAGCAGAATGCTAACATCTTTATGACATCAAGATAGTTTACAAAGACGTTGTCAAAATCAAACATTCGTAAATTTCGACTTTATCCACTAATGCACTAACAAGCTGACGTTTTTCTGTTTGATCCATTTTGTCATACAGCTTATCAAAGCATATAAGAACTTTATAGATATTGTCCAAAGTTAATTTATCAGCTTCTATTGAATCTATTTTCTCAATTATTCTATCTTTTGCCATATTTGCCTGCTTTAACTGCTTTTTGTATTTTGTTCTTTTACTCATTTGCAACCTCCACTGTTTTAATACGGAAAATCAAAACATAGAAATGAATTGCTGCAATAATGATAATTACCACCTTTGCAAAAAGCGGTGAAAAGAAAATACCCAGTGCAAAAACAATTCCAAGGGTCAGCATTATATGTTTTTTCGCTTTTCTTTCCAGACATCCATTCTTTACCGGCTGTTCTATGTAACGTCTGTAAAGTTTCGTGTTAAGAAACCATTTGTGGAAACGTTGCGAACCCTTTGCAAACAGACAGGATGCCGCAATAAAAAATGGTGTAGTTGGCAGAATGGGAAGCACAATTCCAACAGCCCCCAGTCCCGTACAAATAAATGCCAAAACTACGCAAATTCCATTTACTATCTTTTTCATAAATCCTCCGTTGTTGTTTTTATTTAGGTTAGCATAGTCTAACCTCTTGTCCGTGAGTTAGTTTATCTAACTTACGTTTGTTGTCAACAACCAAATTCTGGTATTACTATTTTCTTCATCTTTTATTCTTTGATTTCAACTGAAAAACTCCCATTTCGTTGATTTCAAGCGAAATGGGAGTTTACTCATTTACATTTTTATTTTTTACTAAAAATTATAATCCTACCATGTACGAGACTTCATCTCTTTAAACTGTGCCACTGTAGGAACGTGGGAATTCAAACCTCCGTCTACATTAACAATCTGTCCTGTTACATAAGCACTTTCATCAGAGCCTAAATATACACACATATGTCCGATATCTTCTGGACATCCGTAACGGTCTACCATAATGTTACTTAAAAAGATATCTTTCAAAGCCTGTGGCACATATGCTTCATTTTCTGGTGTCACAATCAGTCCCGGACGTACACAGTTACAACGAATACCCTGCTTTCCATACTGCAGCGCTGTATACTGCGTCAATGTGTCAATACCCGCTTTGGCACAAGCATATGCTGTGGAACCTAAGTCACCACCGCAGGAAGCCATAGAGCCGATATTGATAATAGAGCCACCATTCTCATTTTTTTGCATATATGGAAGCACACATTTCGTAGCATAAAAAGTACCACGCACATCACTCTGGAAAATTTTATCCCACATTTCCAGACTCAATTCCTCAATATTTCCGTCCTTCAAAGCTACATTTGCAGCATTGTTTACAAGAATGTCAATCTTTCCGTACTTTTCAACAGTATCTGCAAAAAGCTTTTCAATGCTTTCCGTAACTGTAATATCCATAAAGTGGTAGGAAGCTTCTCCGCCTTCCTTCACAATACTGTCTACCACTGCCTGACCTTTCTCTTCTCTTCGTCCGCAGATAACCACCTTGGCACCCTCTGCCGCATACAGTCTGGCAATTCCGATACCAATTCCACTGGTAGAACCAGTAACGATAGCCACTTTATTATCTAATCTTTTCATAGTGTTCTCCTTTCATTTGGGTAAGATAATGATTTCTTACATAAATATATACTACCCAAGAAAATAAATCAATACTTTTGAAATCATCTGCTAAAGGTATATTCATATTTTTTCCTTTTCCTCATAATTCTATTTCCAGTTTAAGCAGAAAATGAAAACTGATTGTTTAGCCATTGAATACTCCATTCTACCCATCTTCCGTTATATGCGTCTTCTGTACCGACTTCAGTCGGTCATTTTTTGCGGACAGTTCATACATGCTATCCTTTTCTGTTCTCTGCTCCTGCGTTTGCTCTCGTTTGATTTCTCCCTCCGTATCTTCTTGGCACAAGCAGGACAATACCTTGATGCACCAGAGCCCGGGACATATTCAACGCCGCACACCGTACAATTTTTAGCGGGCATTGCTGCCCACCGTTTTGTAGGTATGATATGTAATTCATCGACAAAGCCGATGAATTTATAGTAAATCTTGATTTCCTGCTTCACTGTTCCGTCTGCCATCTTCTCACGCTCCGAAACAAGTATCTTGTCTATGAGTGCGTTTATAACTGTTGCATCCAGTTCTTTTAAGCCTTGATAATTTCGGATAAGGGCGAGGAAGTCACGGATTCCCCGTGATTTCTCGTAGCTTTCATTAAGAGTTTCCGTCACCTCTTTCAGCCTTGCTTCAATTTCAAGCTGCTCTTTCTGGTATTTCCCCGACATCATCTCAAAATTCCGCTCGGTAATACGCTCCATGACCTTATCCTCGTAGAGAGAGGAAAACAGCCTGTCCAGTTCCGCAAGGCGTTTGTTCAGCTTCTTACGTTCTTTCTCTAATGCTTTCGCCCTGCTCTGGTCTGTTTCCGTGAGCCGCTTTTCTATGGCCCTGACCGCCTTTTCATCATTCACTGCCATATCCGCAAAACAGTTGATGTCGGCAAGAACGGCATTGAATAAATCCCTTGCTTCTATATTGTGGGCACTACACTCGCTTCTTCCGTTTCTTGCATAATTATTACATGAATACTGTACACAGTCGATAATCTCTGGGCGTTTCCTCCTGTGTACGTTCATTGCCCGCAGAGCACATCCGCAGTCCACACACTTGATAACGCCTGCAAAAATATTTACAAATCCTCCCTTGTTCTGTGGAAGCCTACGACTTGTAATAAGCTGTTGGACAATATCAAATTCCTCCTGCGTGACTATTCCCTCATGGGTATTGGGTATCACTTCCCATTCTTCGGGCAGCTTAGAGGGGCGTTTCTTGCTTTTCATATTGGCGGCAATCCGTTTGTAGCCTACAAGATTTCCCGCATATATCGGGCTTCTTAAAATGCTCCTCACGCTGTTCCCACTCCAAATATAGCGTTTGTCCTCGTTCCCCTCAAAATGACGTTCAAAGCCTGTTTCGCCACGCTCCGCCGCATAAGCGGCAGGGCGTAGGATATGCTGTTTATTAAGATGTCTGCAAATTTTGGCAACTCCATTCCCTTTTAATGCAAGGTCGAATATCTCTTTTACAACATGTGCCACTTTATCATCTATCAGCAGATGGTTGTGGTCGGCAGGGTCTTTGATATAGCCATAAGGGGCGGTAGTTCCCATGAATTTCCCCTGTTGAAACCTCGCCCGATATGCCGATTTTATCTTAACAGATATGTCAGCGGCATACATTTCGTTTAAAATGTTGCGGAAAGGCGTGATGTCCATAGCAGATTTATTCAAGGTATCTACGCCGTCATTGACCGCTATATACCTCACGTTATGCTCTGGGAAGAAAACTTCCAGATATAACCCACAATCAAGATAGTTTCTCCCCAGACGGGATAAATCTTTCGTAATCACGCAGTTTATCAGACCGCTTTCAATGTCTTTTATCATATTCTGGAAACTTGGTCTTTGGAAATTTGTACCAGAATAACCATCGTCCACATACGTTTTTGCTATGTGCCATCCCTGCTTTTTCACATAATCCGTGAGGATGGATTTCTGTGTCGCAATGCTCGCACTCTCGTTATCCGTACCATCGTCTTTAGATAAGCGGCAATAAATGCCGACTAAATAGATTTTCTTTTCTTCTTTGATTCCTGCCATACTGTAAAACCTCCGTATCTGTCCTATCTGTTTTCATGTCCCATTGCGTACATTCTAAGCGGACAGCCCCTCATTGTCGAAGGTGTCGCCCTCGGCAATCTTCTTCCGAATATCCTCGGAGATAATCGGGACAAACGCTTCTGTAACGGTCTGTGTGCCGACATATTCACGGCTGATTATCATCTGCACTGGTGCTTTTGGCACGATACGCTTTCTCTTTTTATCTGCTTTCTTATCCTCGCCCATACTTAAATCTTCCTTTCCAGACAGGGCAGGGAAGAGTTTGGAAATGTCCCCGCCCTGCCAATCAGATACCATTAATCCTCGCTGTTTAATTCTTTCTGTAATGCTTTAAGGAGTGCCGCCGCTTCATCAGCGTTCAGCGTGATTCCCTTGCCGCACTTTTCACGGTTCGGGGAAAAGCTGCGGATGTCATACTTCGGCTCTTTCCCATTCCATGAAATGAGATTGATTTCCTTTGTGTAGCCACTGTCGCCCGTAGACAATACTGCGATTTCCTTTACGATTTCATACTGGATTTCTCTCATTCTCCATACCTCAACTCTCTGTATTTACTTCCCGAAAAAAGAAGATTAGCGGCTGTCACGGTTGCGTTTCCTCTGCAACTCACGCTCCAAAAGTTTGATGATGGTTTCCTCCATCTGCTTCGGCGTTGTGTTCTTCGGAAAGTATTTTTTCAGCTTGCTTGTGTTGATTTTCAAGGTTTCTTTCTGGTTGCCCTTTTCCTCCGTCATAATCGCAAATATCGTATCCATGTCAAGCCGCCCGCTCTGGCTTAACTGTTTCATCCGCTGTGCCTGTGAGAGTGAGGGCGTTGCTTCTTCGCTCTCCATCGTG
>OLSN01000322.1_pt1 | contig 52818 bp, 43 predicted proteins | sample 1672411 | NCBI WGS metagenome assembly OLSN01 (sample SAMEA3136683, study PRJEB25190) | human gut metagenome | biome: human gut; feature: human-associated habitat; material: faeces | place: Austria | collected 2013 | reverse complement strand
TGGAGCAACTTGGCAGTTTAAACTTTGCTAATTTGGTAACATGCGGACATTCATACAATTTTATACCAAACAGACCATTGGACTCTGTATCCAATTGAGGTTCCAGTCCTTGAGCATATAGAATTCTTTCTTCGTCAACAACTTTGCCTATAGTGTTCTCCCAACCTTCCGAATTATCACAAAGCCACTTATATAGAGAACCGTCTAAATGAGCCAATATATCATCAATCTTCGCCATCTGTTCACGAAGAGTTATACGCTCACTTTCAAGACGTTCCTGCTCATGCTGCGACTCCTGTTTTATTTCCGTTTCTTTCATCCTGTACTCGGCTGTAATCCGATCTATCTGGCTTTTTACTGCTGCTTGCAGGATCGTATTTTCCTTCTCTTTAAAATTCAATTTCTGTAGTTCATCATCCACCTGCTTTATTTCATCTGCCTTTGGATTCCAGTGACGAAGTTCTTTAAGTGCGCTATCTGCCTTGTTCTGTTCAACCAACAGAATTTGCAAACGCTCATCCGAGTCATGTTGCCAGTTGTTGAAAGCATCCATAATCTGCTTTCTGTTTTTGATATATTCTTCTTCCAAATACTTACGCTTTATCTGAAGTTCGTCCTGCTTATGATAATACGCCTTTTTCTGAACATTCTCGAACGCCTGACGTGCATTTTCCAGTTTATCCCTTGCAATATTGTACTTTTCTTCTATAGATGCATGAGTTTTCAATAAATTATCCAATAGATTTTGTTTTTCAGTTATTTCCTGCTTGATAGCAGATTCACGACAGGCAAGAGCCAGCTTTTCGTCTATACCTATAGCCTCAAATTCCTTTCTTGCCTGTGCTATATCTTTCAGTTTCCCTTTCTTTGAACCAAGATCTTGATTGAGAGAGTCCTTTTCTTTATCATATTCAGATGTGAGTTCTTTTTCACGGTTAAGTTCTTTCTCTATTTCAGCCTTAGTTTCGATATCTTTAGCTTCCCAAAGAGGTATGTGCTCTTCACTATAGGCTACAGCATGATTGAGCATATGCCATACATCAGCCAATTGTTGGTTAAGTGCAACGATTATACGCCCTTGTTCAGCTATTTTCAAAGCCTGCTGACGAACGGGATAACTACCATCACGTGATTGGCGAAACCAACAGTCTATCTCGTCATACTCTCGCTCAAAATTTGTAACGAGTCGTCTGTAGGTCTGCAAATCAAGCGGTAAATCTTCATCTGTCATGGATTGTATTATGGTATCCTTTACAAAGTCTGCATCAAGTTTTGTATTTAGAAATACATTTTGAATACTTCGTGGAATATTCTGATAATGCGGACTCTGAACCAATGCATAACGTGTATATTTATGGTCATGGGTGTTACCGAAAATTATATCCTTAAACATCACACCGGATTCTATTCTGGCAGAAACAGCTACATTTTTGTCTATACGTTCACGAATCTTTACCCAGTCACTCAGTACCCGGTTATCGCCATCGATTAACCATTCACGCTGATAAGGAGCATCAATAAACCTCCATGAAGCACGCCCCTGATATCTGCATACAACAATCGTATAAGCCCCATTATCACGCATCACCTCATAAAGTATATAAGAGTTTGACTGACTGAAATAGAAATCATCAAACGATTTTTGTCCCTGTTGAATACCCAAACGATGTTTATCTGCATTATAGAAAAACAGCAATGCTCTCAACACAGTACTTTTACCAACGCCCTGGGTTCCTGTAAAATGTACATTCCCATCTACAGAAATCTCTGCATACGGGATATTGGCACTATTGATAAAAATAATCTTATTCAGGTATTTCATCTTCATTTGCTATTTGAATTATATCAACTAACTCTTCGACATAACGGAATGCAGAAGTAACCTTATACGTTTCCTCAAGTTCACTGATACACTCCGCAAAGCCCATATTCTGCATTTCCTGTAACAGTTTGTTTACTATCTCACTATTTGAGCCTACGCCGTATTTTTTGAACAGATGGTGCGCCTTTTCCTTCAGTTCTATATCCAGACTAATCTGTTCTATCAAATGGCTTTTACGGAACTGATATCCAGCAGCAAATGACTGATTATAGCATTTGAGAAAATCCAGATAGTCAATCCATTTTGAAAAGCTGTCCAATTTCTGCTCTATCGACTGTTTAGCCTCTCCTATCCTTGAAAAATAGAAGTAACCATTACCTGATTCCAATTGCAGACCTATTTCCTTGAAATATTCTGTATAATCCTCCAAATTCTCTTCGACATCCTCATAAAGATGGCGTACAGAAGCGTCTGCACTGTCCACCGAAAGGAATTCTCCCCGGCTTAACTTGTCGTATATTCTTCGAGTATTATTTCGCATAAATTATAGGATATTCAATGTCTTGATAAATTGCATATTTTCCTGTCATCCGGCATTCATCCGGATGCAGGATGACCAACTGACAGAAAAGAGTAACATGCTCTTCAATATTACGTTTTACCTTATAGTCGTACCTCAAGATGAATTCAAACAAATTATAGCTTGATGCCAGGAATGAATTCCATACTTCAGCAGAATCCACATCCTTTAATAGTCGGGCATGATTTTGCAGTTCTTCTTCAGTCAAGGGATCGGCTTCCGTTTTTGCTGTTTTATGTATTCCATTACGCTCGGCAATCCGTCTCAGAATCTTTACTACCAATTCGTCTTCCCGCAGCATTTCTAAAGACAGACGAATCTTATTGTATTGACGGGATTCCATCCACAGAGGATTTCTTTCCTCCAACATATTTTTAATATTTGTGCCACTTTTGATCAGTAGCTGATCTTGCAGATACTTCAGTCTTCGTATCTTTTTGTAAAGTTTATTCTGCTGGTCTATCTGATTGATATAAGAAATAATCTGTCTGTCAATCTCCATTAACGCATGATAGGCTTCTACAAAATCATGCTTCACATCGCTACAAGTCTTGGCCATGTGCGGATCATTGGCCATAATGAAAAAAGCATGCTCGTTATCCATCAGTTTCTCACATTCACGTATCATTGCACGAATGCTATGGCTCTTTTCATCTAAATTCTCCAGTTTTTTCTTTTTGATAATATAATTGGGTTCCTGCTTATAGGCATTATCCATATTACGCTTCAAATCAACCACATTCTTTAAAGTCCTGAATCCGGTCTTCTTTAAAAGCTGGCGCACACTATCCTGATATCCGGCTTTACGGTTGATATTAGTTTCTTGCAGGAAATAGCCTATATACTCCTTCAATGTGTTGATACATTCCTGTACGCTCAATACACTGATTTCCTCATTTACATTCAGCACTTCTTCGAAGAAGTTCAGGTAGTCACTCTCTATCTCAACCGTATTGCCAGCTTCCACTAGTACACCGTAGTCCACCAGTTTCCTCAATCTTGTTTCATTTCCTCCGACAAGGTCTATGGCAAGCCCGACCGGAAACTTCATAAGTTTTCGCTTTTCAAACATCTCGCTCAGCAATCCTTGCTCACGTGAGAGTGTCTTTGTTAATTCTTCTATGCTTCTAAAATGCGTCAGGACATCCATATATTTAAAACTCTGTGATTGGCACTACATCTATCTTATAACCGTCTTTCTCGATTGTGCGTTTGTTATTATAAGTCACAATAACGAGATTATCACACTTTAATTCTCCGGCACATTCAACAATACTGTCCACTTCTCGCTTCTCCGTTTTAGGACTGCTCATATCATAACAGACCTGTACAAGTTGTAATATGCGAGTTCCTTCACGAAGTACAAAATCAACTTCCTTATCGTTTCGTGAACGATAATAGAATATGGTCTTTTCAACATCATAACCTCGGCGTATAAGTTCTATGAAAACTTGATTCTCAAGCAATCGTCCCAGATTGTCACTTAAAGAAAAAGCCTTGGACACCACAAAGCCATTGTCAACTACATACACTTTCCTTGGAGCTTTTTTCATCAGCTTAAGTTTGTTATTGTAGCGTGATAAATAATAGAAAAGGTATGGTTCATGGAGATAGTCCATATATTTCTTTGTCGTATTGACACTGGAGAAGTCAAGTTCTGTTGCTAACTCATTAGCACTGACAGGATTACAAAAGTTTGAGACAAGATACATGGCCAGATTATTCAAATCGGTCACATTCCGGACATTATGACGTTTGGCAACATCTTTCCATATGATGGAATCAAATAACGTATCAAGGTAACTACGGGTCAGTTGGCGTGAAGCAACTACTTCCGGATAACCGCCATACCTCAAATAGTCGTCTGTCAGCACAAGAGATTCCGTCTTGTGTTCTGGTTCCTGTACATGCAGATCAAGCTTATTCCAGTTGAAAAACTCTTCAAGACTAAAAGGCAACATTTCTACCTGAAGATACTTACCGGTTAATACTGTAGCCATTTCGCTGCTGAGCATTCTGGCATTACTGCCTGTTATCACGAGATTCTTTCCCATTCTATACAGTTCACTGACCCACAGATCCCATCCGTCAAGGTTCTGTACCTCGTCCAACAACATATATTCATACCCGGGATATACATCATCCAGCATCCGCATTACCAAATCAGCATCCCAGGCTTCCAGCAATTGATAGTTATCGAAGTTCAAGTATGCAAAATTCTTGTCCCGCAGCATCAATAGTGCCTGAGTGGATTTACCCACTCGCCGTGGACCTGTTATCAACTTGATAAGATGGCTGCCCAATAGCAAATCTGTATTTTGGTTGCTCTTACGCGTCAAATACGGACGAGACATCAGCTCGTCACGTTCTTTGCGTTGATTCAGAATGATTGTTTTCATCTTTTATATGTTGTTATTCGAATACAATATTACTGTTTTTTATTCAAATAACAATGCCTATTGCACAAAATATGTATTATTTTATGCAGTATAAGATTGTTATTGAGTAAAATTTAGCATTATCGAGTGCAAGAACTCCATACCGACAGAAAGGTCGACAGAGAACGTTTTATCCTTAGAACACAAAATAATTTTCTTCTCACATTATTTCACCTCTAACAAACAATATATTGTTTCTATAAAAATGCTCAAGCCCATTATGGCTGTACAATCTTTGGCCTGATATTTATATAAAAACGACACAGACCATTAAAATACTACAATAAATGTATATACACTTTTTGTTGCAACAATTTTTGTAGTTACATTTTATGTATCATTTGTAGAACGGATCAAAATAATAGAGCGCTATGTCTGTTTCAAAGTGATTGTAACAGCAGAGAACTGCAAACGTGAAGATAAAGAGTCTTGATGATATATACAGATTTTGGCTCTTTTTTGATTAAAAATAAGCTATAATTTGCCAAATCTCTAAAATTTAATGTGATTTGGCAAATTATATTGATTTTTTGTGCTTGTTTATGTAAAAAACAAAATTCTATAGTTATGGTAATTGTCCGAATTTGCCTTGCTTTTGTATCTTCTGGAACGTTATTGTCATTGATAATAAAATTTGCCCATATTGTATCAACAAATAATTTCACTACTTTCATACAAAAATTAAAAACACGGTAAAAAGTCAGGACAAAATTTTTTTGTAATCTGGAGAAGAAGGCTTTAATGGATGTTAAAGAAATGATGCTCAAAGTGCTCTTATTTTAACTTATGTTTGCTTTTGTGCGGCTAAAGAGAGTGTGAAGATGATGTTTTTGGGGCATGGAAGGGCTTGTTTTGCGTTGCAATAGCACTGCTTTTGGAGCGTAAACCTATGGGTTTTGCAATGAAAGTGGCAGAGTAATATATTTTAACACTGCGGCTTTTGCTTTCAAAATGGCTTAAATGTCTGTATATCAATGCTTTAGTGTGAATGCTTGTTTTTTGACGTTTTTCAGGCAAAATCGCGGAGACGTGAGGAGCATGGGCATTCTGAAGGCGTCAAACGGTATGGATTTTGTCTGAAATATTTACAAAATGCGGCGGCGCCACGGTGTGTAGTGTGCCGTACGATCTTCATGATGCCAATACGCAGATACTGTCAGAATAAGTATCGTCTGTTGGCTTAGTCTGCTTATACAGCTGATTACTTTTGGCCTTAATAAGGGGAAAATGTGAAATTTATAGGCCTTTTGGATGCGGAAAGTGTGAAATTTATGGCTGTATATTGTATGGAAAATGTGAAAATAATGGGGTAATATGGTACGGAAAGTGTGAAAAATTTGGGTTTTTATGATGCGGAAAATGTGAAATTTACTATATTTGCAGATGTATCAAGACGTTTGGAAATATGGAGAAGTTGCTGAAAAGAAAGATTGACAAATATCTGACTGACTGGAAGAACAGGCCTGACAAGAAGCCTCTTATCATCAAGGGTGCCAGACAGATAGGCAAGACGCGCTCAGTAGAGTGGTTTGCCGGTCAGAATTATGCAAGCGTGATAGAGATAAACTTTATCGAGCAGAAAAAATACCGTGAGATATTCAACGACGGATTTGAGGTGGACGCCATACTGAAGAATATATCACTGCTGAATCCTGAATTGAAGTTTATTCCCGGCAATACCATATTTTTCTTCGACGAGCTTCAGGCGTGCCCCAACTGCGCCACGTCGCTGAAGTTTTTTAAGCTCGACGGCCGTTTCGACGTAATCTGCTCAGGCTCGCTCATGGGGATAAGCTACAATGAGATAGAATCTAACAGCGTGGGATATAAAGAGGACTACGAGATGCACTCGATGGACTTTGAGGAATTTTTGTGGGCAATGGGCTATAACGACGAGTTCACGGCCGACCTGCTAAGTCACATGCTCGACGTAAGGCCGCTGTCAGAACTGCAGATGGACACACTGATGAGCCTGTTCCGCGACTATGTCATCATCGGAGGCATGCCCGAAGTGGTCAGCACGTATGTTAGGAACAAGAATTTCAGCGGCACGCTCGACATTCAGCGCCAGCTGCTGAAAGACTATGAGGAGGACATAACAAAATATGTTGAAGGCCTGGACAAGGCAAAGGTGAAGGCGGTGTATAACCATATCTCGACCTTCCTGGCAAAGGGGAATAAGCGGTTTCAGATAACCAAGATAGCCAGAAACGCGCGCAACAGAGACTATATGGGATGCGTTGAATGGCTCGCCGATGCCGGAGTGGTGAACGTGTGCTACTGTCTTAATCAGCCCGAGCTGCCGCTGAAAGGCAACTACGACCCAAAGATGTACAAGATATACTTTAAGGACACAGGACTGCTGATAGCCTCGCTCGACGAGGAGGCACAGGAAGACCTGAGGGCAAACAGGAATCTAGGCACGTACAAAGGGGCGATATACGAGAATATCGTAGGCGACATGCTCGTAAAGCAGGGCTACCGGCTGTTTTACTATCACAGCGACAGGCCGGCTCTTGAGATGGACTTCTTTATAAGGGACGCCGATTCGCTCATACCGGTGGAGGTGAAGGCCAACGACGGGGCTACGGCTTCGCTGAACAGACTGCTGAATGACGACAAATATAATGACGTGAAGTATGGCATCAAACTGGGCTACAGGAACATCGGATTCAACGGCAAATTCTATATATTTCCATATTTTCTGACTTTCCTGCTGCGAAGATTCGTGGCTGAGAGCAAACGCAGCTGTTAGTGGAATTAGTAAAGCCGTATGGCGGCATGAGGCTTTCTGGTGTGTATAGTCTGTTTCTGTCGTGCCATATATTATTATGAAAGGTGGCGCCGGGCATGTAAACGGGCAGTCTGTGGTGCCGCATTAATCGTTTAACAGGTAAAAACATATCCGCATGAGCGACATTTCATTTACATGCAAATATCATTCGCCGCTGGGAGAGATAACCCTGGCATGCCGCGACGACAGGCTTACGGGGCTGTGGTTTGACGGACAGAAGCACTATGGCAGCACGCTGACCGATAGGAGCGAAGAGGCTGACGTGCCCGTGTTGAGGCTTGCCGTGAGGTGGCTCGACGAATATTTCAGCGGCCATGAGCCGCAGTTTGTGCCGCCGCTGAGCCTTACAGGCACGCCGTTCAGCCGCCTTGTGTGGCGCAGGCTGATGGACATTCCATGCGGAACTACGCTGACATACAAGGAACTGACGCTGCGCATGGCTGCCTGCGGCGAGTGTGGCGCTGGGGCTGTGAGGGCCGTGGCGGCAGCGATAGGGCGCAATCCCGTGTCGCTCATAGTGCCCTGCCACCGCGTTATCGGTTCGGGCGGCAGCCTGACGGGATATGCCGGGGGCGTATGGCGCAAGGAGTGGCTGCTGCAGGCGGAGCGCTCTATGGCAGAAGGCAGACTGGTGTAGTGAGGCTGTTGCGGTTCGGCCTGACAGAGGCTTCATGTGGGGCGCATTGTGGGGTGTGTTGTTATATGCGTCGGGATTGCTATAAGGCAAAAATTCAGGCTGAACAATAACGCCGGATTTGGGCTGGGCTGACCGCTTGTCTTACGGGTGGTGGCGCAGCCCGTAAGGCTTTCTACGAAAAAGGCCGCCGTGACCCTTGCGGGCAGGCAGCCTCAGTTTAAAATAACATTATAAAATAAATTGTGATATGTTGTCGTCATGCCTTGAGGCATGCGTCCGGGTACACACTTTGGAGTGGCATCGGCAGACTTAGAAGTTTACGCCGAAGTTGAGCGACAGACATCCGTTGTGCGACGTGTCGAACGTGTCGTGACAGATGTTAGACAGACCGATGTCGTATGTTATGTCGAAGTAGAACAGGTCGTAAGCCACGCCGCATCCTACGCGCAGACCTCCGTCAAAGCGCTGGAAGGCATCGTCGGAGAACGAGCTGAAAGCCTTGCGCTCGTCATAGTTCTTCATCTTGCCGCCCACGCCGCATGCCAGATATCCGCCGAACTGCGGCTGCACGGAGAAGTGGTCGGTGATGCTGTAGATGTATTTCAGCACGATGGGCATCTCTATGTAGTTGAGGTCGTAGGTCATTTTCTTCTTCTCGCCCATATCGTTTATTATGTCCTTCTTTCCGCCTTTCTCGGTGTAGAAGAGTCCCGGCTCAAGGTAGAGCGGAATGTCGGCCGACAGCGGAATGCCCACCACTGCTCCTACGGTCAGGCCTGTCTGCGAGTCGCTGCCGTCGAGCGTAGGGTCGTCAGAGTTGACCGTTGAGAACGCCGGACCAATGCGGAAACCGTAATACATGTTTCCCGTGCCCAGTCCGCTGTCGTGGCGTCCGTAAGAATATTCCAGTCTTCCGGTGCTCTCGTTGTAGTAGCGGCTGTGGCAATAATTCTGTGCCGATGCCGGCAGTGAGAGTGCTGTTGCTGCCAGTGCGGCTATGGCAAATCTCTTAATTGTTTTCGTGCTCATAAGTTTCTGAATATTGTTTACTTGGTGCAAAGAAACTAAAAAATGGCGAGATGTCAAAAGGAAAAGGCCTAAATTGCATAGGGAAACCCCTAATATGCGTCCTTGCGGCGCTGTCCTGTGTGCTTTTTGGGCGGCTGTATTTGCCGGCACGCGCAGCCGAAATAACCATTGGGCGGTTATTATTTTTATTTTTCATGACATTTATGGCTTTATTATTAATTTATTTATAAATTTGCAGAAAAATTTAAAAAACCATGGAAACATTACTTCCTTACGCACTGTTGTGCCTCACATCAATCTTCACGCTTGCCAATCCTCTCGGCACGATGCCCGTGTTTCTTACCATGACCCAGGGCATGAGCGAGGAGCAGCGCCAGTCTATCGTAAAGCGCGCCACCATCACGGCGCTGATCATCCTCATCGTGTTCACCTTTGCCGGCCAGTTCATCTTCATGTTCTTCGGCATATCCACCAACGGCTTCCGCATAGCCGGCGGCGTGATAATTTTCAAGATAGGCTACGACATGCTGCAGGCACGCTACACGCACGTAAAGCTCAACTCTGACGAGATAAAGACCTATGCCAACGACATATCGATAACGCCGCTGGGCATACCTATGCTCTGCGGTCCGGGCGCCATAGCCAACACCATCGTGCTGATGAGCGACGCCCATACAATAACGATGAAGAGCATACTGATAGGCTCGATAGTGTTTATCTACGTGCTTACATACTTCATCCTGCGCGCCTCCACGCGCCTTGTGAGCGTGCTCGGCGAGACGGGCAACAACGTCATGATGCGCCTTATGGGCCTTCTGCTTATGGTCATCGCCGTTGAATGTTTCGTCGGCGGAATGAAGCCTATACTTATAGATATAATAAGTCAGGGCGCGGCAGGTGCCTGACGTGATATCATATAATGCGGTATGACGCGTTGAATGCGGCAGTCGGGACAGGTGTCAGGGCTGCCGCATTTATTGTCTCAAAACGCTTCTTAGGCAGCATATAGCTCAGCCTGTTTGGCTTATTCCTGCCTTCGTCGTCCGTCTTTTTGGCGGCTTCTTCTTGGCATATCAGCCACGTCTGCGGAACGTCAAATGAAAATTCCGTTCAGTATTAAAGCAAGAATACCGGCCGGATTATAATAACAGATCGGGGTTAAAATACAGTCTGTATTCTGAATATAAGATATTGTGTTTGCGGTTTCATGTATGGCAGGGTGCCGTCGGATGTTTTCTTTGGTATGGTGTGTTATGCCTTAAAAATGTCATATGGCATGGCGCCGGCAAAGAGCATAGGGCCGGCTGAGGGCACGCTGGAGCTGAATGGATAGAAACAATGCGGCGGCTGAAAGATTTTTGCATTGAAATTGTCTGCAAATTGTATTGTTATGACGACTAATTTTAACTTTAAGGGCTGATTTTATAAAAGATTATTACATTTTTACAAAATATCTTTTGTTTTTATAAAATTTTGCTTATATTTGCTTTCGGAATGCTATAGCTTTTAAGAAACAACATGTATAACCTCTAAATCAAACGCATTATGAACAGAAATTTTATCTCCCTTATCATCGCTGTATTGTTTTCTTCTGCATCATTTGCCCAGCAGTATGAATATAAGCTGACCGGAATAACATCGAAGCACACTAACGACTATTACAAATACTTCTACGACGATGCCAACGGCCGTGTAGACAGTGCGGTGCAGTATCGCGAACTGGCAGGCTTTATCTACGACTATACGCTGAAATATGTTTATGACGAAAACGGAAACGAGGTGCTCGAGAAAGGATACCAGAAGTTCTCGGGCGACGACTTCTATACATATTCTACGCAGGTGAGATACACTTACGACGAGAACGGACGCATCTTAAGCCGTGCCAACTATAACCTTAACCGCAAGAAGGGCGAGTTTGAACTTGGCGGTGTCTATGAGTATGTCTACGAAGGCGATAAGCTCGTTAAGCGCAACACCTACGTTGACGAGGCGCTGACGGAGAAATTCGAGGAGGTGATCTATACTTATGACGACAAGGGACGTCTGGACGAGGAGAATGTCTATTCGTCGTTCTTCGGCGATGAGATGACATTCTCGAGCGGCACGAAGTATATTTATGACGACAAGGACCGTATGATAGAGAAGATAAGCACCATTGGCGACTTCTTCACCGGCGCGAAGATGCCTGCCGGAGGCGAGGTGTGCACGTATGACGAAGCAGGAAACATTGTGGAATGGATGACATACAGCGAAGTGAAGGAGCAGCCGTCGAGCCGTGATGAATACACGCACGACCTGTCGCTCGAGACTGTCAACACGCTTTATCCCGTGGAGAACGAGTGGGACGGAACGGTTTATCTCAACTCGAAGAACGCCATACTCTCAAACATCGTTTATCAGACGGACAGAAACACGGGCGAGATGGCTGTGTATGACGAGCTTGTGATGGAATATGCTCCTGTGGCGTCTACCGGAATCAACGTGATACGTCCGGCTGTGAAGGACATGGTGCAGGCTGTTTATGCCGACGGCAGAGTGCGCCTGACGGGCGTGGCTGAAAACGAGCCGGTAAGGGTGTACAGCCAGTCGGGCGTGCTGATGGACATGAAGAAATATAACTCGCAGGAGGGTATAAGCATCAGCAGCATGCCGGCAGGTGCATACATCATCTCTACAAGACAGGGCTCTGTAAAGGTGTGGAACAGATAGGATTATATTAGCAAGATAGAAAATGCAACGTCCGCAGATTCTGCCTGATGCAGACATCTGCGGACGTTGTTTTATTTCGGCCGGCTTCAGGGCCGTATGTGTTCTGTGTTATGCCGCCGCTTATTGCGGTGCCGTGGCATTATTGCTGTTGCTTTGCTGATTTGATGTGCTCCTGCGCGAAGTGCCACACCACGATGCCTGCCGTTACCGACACGTTGAGCGAGTGCTTCGTGCCGAATTGCGGTATCTCAAGGCATCCGTCGCTGGCGTCAACCACCTCCTGGCGCACGCCCTTCACCTCGTTGCCCAGCACGACGGCATAGCGTTGGCCGGCGTCGGGCACAAACTCGTTGAGCATGGTGCTGCCTTCACACTGTTCCATGGCCATCACCTTGCATCCCATGGCGTGCAGCTCGCTTACGGCTTCGGCCGCCGTCTTGAAGTAGCGCCACTCAACGCTGTCCTCAGCTCCGAGCGCCGTCTTGTGTATCTCTACGTGGGGCGGACATGCCGTGATGCCGCAGAGCCACACAGCCTCTACGCGGAATGCGTCGCACGAGCGGAACACCGAGCCTACGTTATACAGGCTCCTCACGTCGTCGAGCACCACGATGAGCGGCATCTTCTCAGAACTCTTGAACTCGTCTACCGTCAGACGGTTCATCTCCGTAACCTTTAACTTGCGCATCGATTCAAATTGAGAATTGATAATTGAGAATTGAAAATTATGATTTGACCAAGAAGGCGGAAATTATGAATTGTGAATTAAGAATTATGAATTGTCAATTCAAATGAATTCTTCACTCTTCACTTTTAGTTTTTAACTTTGAACGCCAGCGCATACATTCTGATCTGCTTGACCATGGCCAGCAGGCCGTTTGAGCGGGTGGGCGAGAGGTGGTCTTTCAGACCGATGCGGTCGATGAAATAGAGGTCTGTGTCGAGAATCTCCTGCGGTGTGTGTCCGCTCAGCACGCGTATCAGCAGGGCGATGATGCCCTTGACGATGAGTGCGTCGCTCTCAGCCGTGAAATAAATCTTGCCGTCCTCATAGTCAGCCTGCAGCCACACGCGGCTCTGACAGCCGTCAATCAGGTTGCTCTCCGTCTTATACTTGTCGTCGAGCGGCTTCTGTTCGTTGCCCAGGTCAATGAGCAACTGATATTTGTCCATCCAGTCGGTGAAGTCAGAAAACTCCTCAATCACCTCGTCCTGTGCTTTATTTATTGTCATAATATCCTTTGTTTTTAATGTGTTTATTTAATCCGTATGTCAAGGAGAAACCAATAGCTTCCGTTTCTATTCCGTCGTCATAAGCAGCTTTGTCATATTTGCTCTTACGTAACAAGTCATTTGACTTTAACTCCTACGAAGAAGAACATTTGCCTTAACTCCTTAACTCCTAAGAAGAAAAGCATTTGACTTTAACTCCTTTAACTACTCTAACTCCTTTAACTCCTAAAAATTTAATACTTCGGCTCCACCTTAACCAACTTAAACAGCTTGTCGCTCGGTCTAACCTTGTCAGGCACCTTAAACGATACTCGGGTGCCCTTTTGGGCAGTCTCAACGGCATGAGTGTCGTCGTGAATCTCCTCGACGGTTACATACATCACGCCAGTGGTAGGACCTGTTATAAGCATCTTGTCGCCTACAGAAAATTCGCACGCCTCGCACGTAAACTCTGCCACGCCGAGCTTAGAGAAATACTTTACGCCCTTGCCCACGTAAACCTTGCGCTCAGTGGCGTTAGAGCCATAGTTCTTGTTCCATTCGCCAAGGCGCTGTCCCTGGTAGTATCCGTCCCAGAATCCGCGGTTGAACACCGTTGCCAGGCGCTCGTCCCATTCGTCCTTCTTCTCCTCGGTGAACGTGCCGTCAAGCACACTCTGTATGGCCTCCTTGTAGCATTTCACCACGGTGTAGACATACTCAGGTCCGCGTGCGCGGCCCTCTATCTTGAACACCCTTACGCCGGCCCTCATCATGCGGTCGATGAAGCGCACCGTCTTAAGGTCTTTCGGACTCATTATATATTTGTTGTCAATCTCCAGCTCCGTGCCTGTCTCCTTGTCGGTCACGATGTATGAGCGGCGGCACAGCTGCATGCACTCTCCGCGGTTGGCAGAGCGCGCCGCGTTGTCAAGACTCAGATAGCACTTGCCGCTGATGGCCATGCACAGCGCGCCGTGGCAGAACATCTCTATGCGGATCTTCTTGCCCGACGGTCCGCAGATGTTCATCTGCTCAGCCTGCTCATGTATCTTTGCCACCTGTTCCATGTTCAGCTCACGCGCCAGCACCACAACGTCGGCAAACTGAGAGTAGAACTTCAGCGCCTCGATGTTGCTTATGTTAAGCTGTGTAGACAGGTGCACCTCCTGACCCACCTTCTGGCAGTAGGTCATCACGGCCACGTCGCTAGCTATCACGGCCGATATGCCGGCCTCCTTGGCGGCGTCGATAATCTGGTGCATCAGCTCTATGTCGTCGTCATAGATGATGGTGTTCACCGTCAGATAAGTCTTCACGCCCCTTTCGCCGCACGTAGCTGCAATCTCGCGCAGGTCGTCAATGGTGAACGTGCTTGCCGAGTGAGCCCTCATGTTCAGCTTCTCGATGCCGAAATAAATCGAGTCGGCACCGGCCTGAAGTGCTGCCTGCAGGCTCTCGCGGCTGCCCACGGGCGCCATTATCTCATAGTCGGAAATGTTAGTGTCCATAACTTATTGTGAAATCTTGTTGTCAATACCCATTTGTCAAAGCCTTTCGGCCATTATAAAAAATGCCCGCCGTAAAAAAGGACGACGAGCCAGCCTCAATGTTTTCACAACAGAATAATCCTTATTGTGATTTGCTTAAAATTCTGTCTGCAAAGATACTAATAAAATGCTAACACTCAAACAGTTTTTCATATTTTTATCATATTTGCCCAAGAGCCTGTTTAACCTTTATCGGTCGTAAGCCGGTATCTTGTTTGTTTCTGCATGCAGATTGATGTTTCATTCCATCTTTTTTAGATATTGCTGTCTTGCCGTCTGATATTTAGCAGGCATAACGGGCTATGTCTAGAAAATAGCGGACGGCAAGATATTCAATATAAAACGGCAATAGGGCTATCTTAGCTTCATTCCTATAAAAATAAGAATTTCTCTCCCGATTATAAAAAACTTAATATTTAGTCAGGCATTAAATCAGATTATCTGTTTGTCAACGTGTAATGTATAGCAAACTATCTTGCCGTCGGCTTTTTTGACGGTATATTTAACTTCTCCATTAAGATTTATGCCCTTTCGTTGCTCTTCCCATGTTATTTCTTTTACCGGACGGTTGTTTATGGCTATGATTATATCTCCAATTTCAATACCGGCCTTTTCTGCTATTCCGCCTTTGTATAATCCGTTCACTATCCATCCTTCATAAATATCCGTGCGGTCAAAAGTTGCCATGTGGGTTACGGATGATTGCATGTAGACTCCTTTATTCTTGTTGCGTTTCACCCACACTGAAGAGTTTTCCGGATCTAAGACAATATCGTATAACGACCATATTTTATTTCCAATCAGACCTAAATATGGCTTGCCAAATGACAGAGCGCCTTTTTCATTAACAGAATAATCTATTACGATGTCTTTAAGTGTATCTGTCATACAGAATTGCGCGGCTCTTATAATAAACTGGTCAGAACCGCCGCCAATGCCGCCGGCTTGTGTCCTGAAGTATACTTTCGGTATGTCATCAATATTCAGAGAAGATGCTGCCTCGTTAGTAAGACTGATTGAGGATCCACATCCTAAATCCATTCTGAACCATCCTTCCAAGGTGTTCTTCTCGTCAATCTGAAGTTTGGCCTTTACATCAATACGGTTTTTCTCAAATCGTGCGTCAAGTTTTATATAGTTGTCAAGCAAATCATCTTTAAACGGTTTTTTAAGCTGTTTTATGTATCCTTCGCTAAAATTGATTTCCAAAGGAGATGTCAGTAGGTGAGTGTTGCCTAACAGACCGTCGGTATGTCTGCCGAGAATGTCACGCAGCTTAATTATAGGAGTAATCTTGTTTTGATATTCCATATCACCGCAGTGAATCTTGACGGGCTCGATGAATATCTCTACGCTTTGAGGTCCGCTGTTGCCTGCTCCCCCGATTTTGGCCCTGCCTTTTCTGCCGAAAGCATTTTGAAGATTATTTACTTTCAGATAATCTTGGTCTAAGTATAGAAAATCAGCCCCGGTGTCATAAATTAGGGTAACAGGTATTGTGTCATTAAGCGTGCACTGAAAATACAGATGCCTGTCAAAGATAAATGGTATTGCCCCTTCAGGAATGGCCGCAATGCCTTTTAATGAGAAGAAAAACAGGAAGAGAGAAACAATATAAAGATTTCTTTTCATAGGCTTAAATATTTAATTAGTATTGTATTAATCTGAGATAAGCTGTCTCTATTATGTGCCGACGTGGCGTCTTTCCGTTTTAGGCAGCCGGCACGGGTCAGTTCTCAGGCTGTCCTATTATGGCTCCGTTGAAGTTCTCCTTCACTCCCACTACTGCCTCGGCCTGTTTCACCATCTGGTTAAGTTCCTTGTTGGGCTTAACCAATGCCGCCATGCTCAGGAAAGTTCTGTAGTAAGCCTTCTCCATGTCGTGCTTGCCTATAAATCCGTATGCCTGCGCCGTGTTGAATATCGTGGCCATACTGTTGCGGTTAAGTTTGAGCGCCTCACGCCATGCGTATATTGCCGACCAGTATTTGCCCTGTTTGTAGTAGCCTTCGCCCAATGCGCGCTTTACTACAAACAGCACCGTATGGTCTGGCTCCATCAGTTCGATTGATTTTTCCAGATAGTCAATGCCCTCGGCCACGCTGTCCATGTCAACACACACGATGCCGAGCCGGTAAAGGCATCCCGCATTTTGCATCTTGCTTTTTTCGGCTGCCTTGGTGAGCCATTTGCGTGCCATAAGGTTCTTGCCCGTCTGCATATAGGCCATGCCGAGCGAGTAGACCGTGTTATAGGTAGAGTCGCCCAGTTCAAGCAGCCTGTTATATGCATTTATTGCCTTGTTGTAGTCGCGCAGCAGGAAGTTGGCGTCGGCATATTCGCGCAGCACGGGCAGACACGCAGAGTCTGTCTGCATATATCTGGCCGTAATGTCATAAGCCTTCTGCGGCGACGATATGTTGTCGTCGCTGTTGTATATGCGTGCCATATATGCCGTCACGATGCCGTCCATTGGGCACCTGTTAAGCAACCTGTTGCCCCATTCTATCTGTTTTGCCGTGTTGTCCATATATCTGTAGCAGTCAAACAGACGACGCATCGTCTCCTGGCTCAGACTGTCGGCGCCTTTCTTTGTCATACCTTCGAGCATTGCCGCGCATTTGCGGTATTCGCCGCGCATAAACAGGCAGTGCGCCATCTTGTCCTTTATAGCGTCAGAGCTGTCGGCCTGCAGCGCCTCGCCGTAATATCTCATGGCGTTGAACGTGTCGTTTATTTTCATGCAACTGTCGCCCAGCGCTTCTGTTGCGTTATTGTCGGCTCTGGCTGAGGCTGCCGTCAGGGCCATTAGCAATAGTATAAGACTGATGATTTTCATGGCAATAAAATTTTTATTTTAGCGATATATTCTTTTCTTTATGCAGAAGGCAAATTTCTGTTCATGTTATGCAAATATAGCGAAAATATAAGAATGTAGTACAGAATATGTCATTTTTAACTAAGTTATTTAGTTTATATTCATGGTCTTCATTGTTTGCCGTGTATTTTTCTTCGTCATGATATGCAGTTAAGCTTATTCTTGTAGCACTCAGCATGATAATTTTTTTCATGGCATTATGTCTGATACTGATACTTTCTGTTAAGGCTGTGATGCAAATACAACTCTTTGTAGAATAGTCGTGGCAAACATATTTTCTAATAATGGAAACGAAAAAAGTCTTTTTTACATAAAAACAATTGTGGAAAATAGCATAATACGGGATATTTTGCTTAAATTTGCGTATTGATTTATAACCGAATAACAGCAGAAACAATGTTTACCAAAATCGAAATAGAGCGATTCAGAGGCATAAGGCATGCTTCTATAGAAGGCTTTAAGCAAATTAATCTTTTCTTTGGAAAGAATAATTGCGGAAAATCTTCATTATTGGAATCTTTGTTTTTAGCTAGTGGCTTGTCAAATCCATTACTGCCTATCAGTGTGAACATTATGCGTGGTTACAGCAAAGCACACTTGAATGATCTTAAGCTGGATTTCTATAATTTAGATTCAAGTCAGCCTATCCATATCCTGATGGAAAATGAAGAGAAGCGTGATTTGAATATAAGCCTCTTTGAACAAACTCAAAACAATGTATCCATAAATGCTGATGACAAAAATATTCTTTCAAATGTTCAAGAAGGAAAATATGGATTAAGATTCGATTTTAAAATCAATGGTAAGCATTTTGAGTCACAAATACGTTTTAATTCTGCAAATTCAGCTGAAGCAACAAGTATTGTACCGAAACAATACGTTGAATCATTCAAATGCACATATTTAAATCCCAAGTTTGATTTTAACGCATCAATACAAGGTCTTAAAAATATTCTTCAGAATAAGGATGAGCACTTTATCGTAGAGGGGCTTAAAATAATTGAGCCGCGCGTTAAAGACTTTATATTTGCTGACAATGAAATGCTTGTTGACATAGGTCTCGCTAAGCGTATCCCTGTAAACATGATGGGTGACGGAGCAAGAAAGATTGTCTCTCTTCTGACTGCTGTATACGTTTGCAAGGACGGCGCTTTGCTCGTTGATGAAATTAGTAATGGCTTTCATTATTCAGTAATGTGCAGTTTATGGAAAGTTCTTATAAACGCAGCTGTCAGGAACAACACCCAGCTGTTTGTCACAACACACGATAACGACTCAATAAAAGGGCTGCGTAATGCAGCTTTAAACGAATTTGATGATATCGTGGCTGCTTTTAAATTGCTGAAAACTTCTGATGATGAATTAAAGGCATACCACTATTCTTTGGAAAGTTTGGATTATTCGATAAATCAAGAAATAGAAGTGAGATAAAAATGACTAAGATTTTCATCGAAGCCCGTAATAAGAATACCGCTGAATATCATTTCATCAAAACAATTCTGGACATATTTTTCCCGGAAAGAGATGTTAATTTTATATTCATGGATGGTATCGGGAACTTATTTAAAGAAGCTAATACTAATCAGATAAGTCTTGCACAAGAGAGTGGCGAACAAGTTATAGTTCTCGCTGATGCCGATACTAAAGCTAAAGGATACGGGTATGCCAAACGTAAAGCTGAAATAGACAAGGGCATGGCTGCCCATGCGCTATCATTCCCTTACTTTCTTTATCCAGACAATCATAACGATGGAAACGTAGAAGTACTTCATGGAGAAAGCCGCACGGCACGATTTGCATTCTACATTCTTTGATTGCTTTGAAGATTACGAGAATTGTGTCTCTGGTGTAAAAGATGAGTCTGGCAAACCCAAATACAATGTGCCTGATCTGAAAGGGAAACTGCATACTTACATGTCAGCACAAAAATTACCGGGCAAATTGCGTAATAGATTCGGTTCTGGCGATTGGTTATTCGATAACAAAGATTATTGGAATCTGGATGTTGAAGCATTACAACCATTAAAAGATTTCTTGGGTGAGAATCTTGGGTAATTAGTTAAATTAGTGTTAATAAATTTGTTAAATATATTGATATGTTAATTTTATATTGAAATATTTTTGTTTTATTAAAAACTATTAATATATTTGCATGGTTTTTGGGGAATATTTTGTTCGTGTGAGAATTATATAAAACTCATGCTAACAAAGAAAAAATATAATTAAAAAGAGAAAGGAGGATATTATGAGAAAGATTATTCTTCCGAAGGTAGATGTTAAAGCTACTAAAGTCGGTAAAAGAATAAAGGTAACTGTAAAATTTGGTGCGAAATCAACTTCAAAATGGATTTAATCATTATTTATTCCACAAGGTTATTTATCATTCCTTGTGGAATTTTTATATTTTATTTTTAAGTCAAAAATAAGACTATATTCTGCCAAATTATGATTTATAATCGAAAATATAATAATATTATTACCATTTGATCTTTAGGAAAATTTTCAGGATAACTGATATTTATATATAAAAAGAGTAATCAGTTAAGATATGACTGATTCCTCTTAAAAGTTTTTAATATAGAGTTTTTATTTGATTGTAAAATCAAAAACTCCATTAAATGTTAAATCTTCACTTGGAGCATTGCCTATATAATAAAAACAATACTCACCTTTTTCTAATTTATTTTTTACTTTTACAATTGCTGTATTTTCATCAGTTTTTTCAACAGATAAAGGAATAACGTCATTTTCATCAATACCTGTGTTAACACCAGTAAGTCCATATTTTCCTGTACGAAGATTTCTTTTGTTCTTTTTCTCATGCAATTTAACAAGAAGCATATTATCAATATTCTTTATATTTGTAAAAATATACCCTGTTTGTTTATCTTCGCCAAAAATAAAAGTAAATTCAGGTTTATTTTCTTCAATCTCAGTGGAAGATGTACCTCCTTCAATAATTTTATTTGATTTTGCAGAACTTAATCCTAATGTAAAGTAAGCTCCAGCTATATTTCCTATACTTTTCCTATTACACGAGAATAATTAGGTTTTTCCCCTTTGTAATATATTCCTGAAGAATTCTGTGAGAAGCTTTTAACAGATAATGCTAGAAGAGCCATTAAAATAAATACAATTTTCTTCATAATTAAACTATTTTAATTGATATAAATTATAAATTAATAACTTTAGTATTTATACAATGCAGGGATGAACAAAAAAGCGCAGACATTCGCCATACGCTCTCTGGCTCACCACAAGCCCGAATATATACTATGGAGAAGTCCGCGCCTAAAGGCACGAATCCCAATGTATATTCTTTAGATCTATCTGTGTCGAGGTGGTGATTCGAGAGCGATTGAGCTATTAAAAAATGCATCAGCTAAACTAATGCACTGCAAATATACAAAAAAATTTAATGTTGCAAATTTAAAATCAGTATTTTTATATTGTCATATTTTTGTATCAGAATTTCATTGAAATGTAATGATTTACTTGTTATTAGCTGATGATAAATTATTTATCTGTCTAATAGAAGCCATGGGTGAAATCAATAATTTTATTAGGCAGCAATGAATCAGAATAACTCTAAGATTGTGCTGCCAAAACATTGCCTGCACTAAAAATTGTCAATGTTGATAAAAATCTTGCTGTAAAAATATTGGTTAGCCAAGCAGATGTTTTTGCAACGGAATGATCTTTAGGTGATTTGTTTAAAATCCTGTTATCAAAGACACAAAATAAATGCCAATGCTTAAATAGCTTTTGATATTTTTTATATCTTTGCAAGTATAATGTGTTTAACTTGTTTTGTAAATTTAATTTTATAATAAAGGCGGTATGAATAGTGATGAATATAAAAAGCTTTTAGAGCAGGATGAGTGGAAAAGAAAATCTGAAACAATACTGAATAGAGATAATTTTGTATGTCAAGAATGTGGTTGTATGGGGATTCGGAATAATATTCCTTTTAAAATTAATAGTATTAATGATGTTGATAAATTATTCGAGAATAAATTAAGTCTTGAAGGAAAAAATATAAAGCAATTATGTGAAGATGTACAATGGAAAAATGTTTATGATAATAAATTTAGAAGTTTCAAATCTAAAAACTTTAATGATATTTGTTTCTTGAACAATTTTATGCTGAAGGGGGAGTATAATTTTATATATTATATGTTTGTTTCTGATAAACCATTGACAGATTGTGTTATAGAAAGAACTTCTTATAATAAATTGAATTGCTTATATAATGATTTTAATATTCAAGATGTTAAATTTAATGCCTTTGGATTTAATGTAGATTTTGGAAAAACTAATTATGCAATAATAGAATATAAAAAAAATATTTGTAAGGCATCTAATTCTGTGAGCGGAACTTTCCATGTTGGTATTTATTTCGAGCGGAAATGTTATAATCTTTGTTTTCGATATAGCAAAGAATATAATAAATCAGAGCTTGATTTATTAAAATTGAAAAGATTAAATGTACATCACAAATATTATGTTTTAGGAAAGAAACCATGGGAATATGACAATGACGCTTTAGAAACTTTATGTTTAGAGTGTCACAAGAATAGGCATAAATCATCATCTGTACCAATATATCAAACATCAAATAATAAGATTCCTGTGAGATACGCTTCGATATGTCGGAGATGCAATGGAACAGGATATTTGCCACAGTATAAATATTATGAAAATGGAATCTGCTTTGAATGTGGAGGTGAAGGAGTTGTTTTAGATGATTTGTAAAAAATGATGTTGAATTAATATAGCTAAATGGAATTTATAAAGACAATTTTTCTTTGGAAAATACAAAATTCAGATATATTCTATTTCAATAAAAATAATTACTCACCTTAATATGTCAATGGTAAAAACTCATGACAAAAATATTTTTCAATCTGGAAAACGAAAGGTAAACGTATGTTAAGGATACGGTAATTAGAATGTTTTTTCATTAACATACGTTTACAAACAAACCGACAAATGCCACTAAAATCAGTCATTTCTTGGCCTGAAACCATAAGTTTGAGCCTCAGAAATGGCACCTTTTCATCCGTAAACGGGCCACTTTTTATGCGTAAGTGGCCCGGTTATGTTTTTTAACACTTCTGTTTTTCACTCTTATTCGCTGCAACTCGCTGTCAGTCAGTGTCTTAACAAAACGCTCCGTTTTTCGTCCTTTTCTGCCCCAAACCGCGGTATGGCGAAGAGCATGCGTGCTCTGAGAGCGTCAAACGGTCGTGAAAACATGAAGAATGTTTACAAATAAGTTGCGTTATATTCATCATATTTAATCTGAGAAACTGCTATAGTTTATTATTTCGTAAATAATATAATTGTTCATAACGTGGCTCGGCAAAGCTAAATTAAAAACTTTGTTGTTTTTTATTTGTCATTGCTCTCGCTTTTCGCTATCTTTGTACATTAACTTAACTTGCAACTGATTTAATTGAAGATGAAACATATATTAGGACTAGACCTCGGCACCAACAGTATAGGCTGGGCTTTGGTGAAAAGTGAACAAGATTGTGACGATGTTGAGAGAATAAACGGTATTGAGGCTGCCGGAAGCAGAATAATACCGATGGACGCAGCTGTTCTTGGTGATTTTGCCAAGGGCAACACTAAATCGCAGACTGCCGACAGGACGGCGGCAAGAGGAATAAGACGCATGGGTGAACGGCATAAGCTGCGCCGCGAACGCCTTAACAGGGTGCTCGACGTAATGGGATTTCTGCCAGAACATTATTCTGCTGCACTTACGCGCTACGGCAAATTTAAGGACGGAGAGGAATGTAAGATTGCATGGAGAAAGGACGAGAGCGGTCAATGGACATTTGTCTTTGAAGATTCGTTCCGCGAGATGCTTGCCGACTTTGTAGTTCATCAGCCCGAATGGCTGGCCGGAGGACGTAAGGTGCCTTACGACTGGACTATATATTATCTGCGTAAGAAGGCTCTGTCGAAGCCTCTCACTAAACAAGAACTGGCCTGGCTGCTGCTCAACTTCAACCAGAAGCGTGGCTATTATCAGCTGAGAGGAGAGGATGAACATACCGATGATAAAGGCAAGCTCGTGGAATATTATGCGCTGAAAGTGGTCGGCGTTGAGGACACGGGCGATAAGAAAGGCAAGGACACGTGGTTTAACATCATGCTTGAGAATGGTATGGTTTATCGTCGTCCGGCTGCCGAGGCTCCCGACTGGATAGGCAAGACCAAGGAGTTTATAGTTACCACCGACCTTGAAAAAGACGGAACGCCGAAGAAAGACAAGGAGGGAAACATAAAGCGTTCGTTCAGAATGCCTAAAGAAGACGACTGGACTCTGATAAAAAAGAAAACTGAAAACGACATAGACAGGTCGGGCAAGACCGTAGGCGAATATATCTACGATGCGCTGCTGGCCGATCCAACTCAGAAGATAAGGGGCAAGCTCGTAAGAACCGTGGAGCGCAAGTATTATAAAGAAGAGCTGAAAAAGATTATCGACTCGCAGAAGCGCTTTATCCCCGAACTTAACGACAAGGATCTTTACGGCAGGTGCATAAGCGAACTGTATCAGAGCAATGACGCCTACAGGCAGTCTATATCGTCGTGCGACTTCACGTATCTTTTTGTAGACAACATCATCTTTTATCAGCGTCCGCTGAAGAGCAAAAAGTCTTTAATAGACAACTGTCCTTATGAGGAACATTCTTATACCGACAGTAAAACCGGCGAGGTGAAGACGGCTCCCGTGAAATGTGTCGCAAAGTCGAATCCGCTGTTTCAGGAGTTCCGCCTATGGCAGTTTGTGCAGAACATCAGGATATTTGAACGGCAGAAGAAGATAGGCGACAGCGTGAAGACCGACGTTGACGTTACCGGCGAGTTTATAAAGAGCGCTGACGATGTGGTGAGCCTGTTCGACTTTCTCAACGACCGAAAGGACATAACGCAGAGCGTTTTGTTGGGAACATATTTCAAAATAAAGAAGCCCAAGGGCAAGGACAGCGATTATCCTTACCGTTGGAACTATGTTGAGGACAAGACATATCCGTGCAACGAAACGCGCGCGCTGATTCTGAAAGGACTTAAAGATGCCGGCATAGACGAAGGCTTCTTGGATAAGGACAAAGAATATAGCCTGTGGCACATCCTTTATTCGGTTGAGGACAAGCAGGAAATAACAAAGGCCATGGAAAAGTTTGCCGCGAAAAACAGTCTCGGCGGCAAGTTTGCCGAAGTGTTCAGCTCGTTGCCTCCGTTTAATAAAAATTACGGCTCTTATTCAGAAAAGGCTATAAAGAAGCTGCTGGCACTTATGCGCACAGGCAAATACTGGAGTGCCGACGCCATTGACAAACACACGCTTGAACGTATAGACAAGATAATCAACGGCGAATATGACGAGAGCATAAGGACAAGGGTGAGAGAGAAGGCGATAAACCTGACGGATGTATCACATTTCAGAGGCTTGCCCCTTTGGCTGGCATGCTATATTGTCTACGACCGTCACAGCGAGTCGAAGGATATAACACGCTGGAACTGTCCGGCCGACATAGACCAATATCTTGACCACTTTAAGCAACACTCATTGCGCAACCCTATTGTTGAGCAGGTGGTTACCGAGACTCTGCGCACCGTACGCGACATCTGGCGGCAGTATGGCAAGATAGACGAGATACACATTGAGATGGGCCGCGACATGAAGAATCCGGCCGACGTCAGGGCTAAGATGTCTAAGCGCATGATAGACAACGAGAACGCAAACCTGCGCATAAAGGCTATGCTTGCCGAGTTTGCCGATCCTGATTTCGGCATAGCCGGCGTGCGTCCTTATTCGCCGTCGCAGCAGGAGATGTTGAGGATATACGAGGAAGGCGCGTTGGAAAGTGTCGATGAAGTGCCCGATGAGATAAACGAAATAATAAGCAAGTTCAACCAGACAGACATTAAGAAGCGTCCCACTCACGGCGAGATAATCAAGTATAAGCTGTGGCTCGAGCAGAAGTATCAGTCGCCTTACACAGGGCGCACCATATCGCTTTCGCGTCTGTTTACCGACGATTATCAGATAGAGCACGTAATTCCGCAGTCGCGTTATTTCGACGACTCAATGTCCAACAAGGTTATATGCGAGGCAGAAGTAAACCAGCTGAAAGACCGCATGCTGGGCTACGAGTTCATCAAGGCACACCACGGCGAGAAAGTTCTGCTCAGTTCGGGCGAGACGGTCACCATACTTACGGCGGAGGAATATGAAAGACTGGTGCAGCTTAACTTCAGAAAGAATCCTGTTAAGATGAAGAAACTGCTCATGGACGACATTCCCGACAAGTTTATAGAGCGCCAGCTCAACGACAGCCGCTACATCAGCAAGAAGATAAAGTCGCTGCTATCTAACATGGTGCGCGATGAAGGCGAGCAGGAGGATATATCAAAGAACGTGATAGCATGTAACGGAGCGATAACCGACAGGCTGAAACGCGACTGGGGTGTGAACGATGTGTGGAACCATATCATACTGCCGCGCTTTGAAAGGCTCAACGCTGTTACAGGCTCCGACCGGTTTACCACGACAAGCACCAACGGCCACACCATACCCGACATGCCGCTGAACCTGCAAAAGGGATTTAACAAGAAGCGCATTGACCACCGTCACCATGCCATGGACGCCATAGTGATAGCATGCACCACGCGCAGCCACGTCAACCTGCTCAACAACGAGGCTGCCATGTCTAAGAACAACGCCGTGCGCTATCAGCTGTCGCGCAAGCTGCGCAGATATGAAGACACCATGGTGACACGAAACGGCGAGACGCGCACCATTAGCGTTGCCCGCGAGTTCCTTAAGCCGTGGCCTACGTTCAATGCCGACGTTGAGAAGGCTCTGCGTGGCATAGTGGTCAGCTTTAAGCAGAATCTCAGGGTTATAAACAAGACGGTGAATAAATATCAGAAATTTGTCTACAACGAAGAGAAACACATAAAAGAAAAGAAGGCGGTAAGACAGGAGGAGCGCAACGGCAGGCATCTCCTTGCCATACGCAAGCCGATGCATAAAGACACGGTGTATGGCGAGGTGAACTTGAGGCGCATAAAGGAAGTGTCGCTCAAGGACGCTGTGGCAAATCCTAAAGCTGTTGTTGACAAAGACCTGAAGAAGAAGCTAATGGCAATGATAGAGCTGGGCTACGATCTGAAACAGATAACCAAGTATTTTGAAGACAACAAGGACGCATGGCAGGATGTAAATCTGAAGAAGATAAAGGTTTACTATTTCACCAAAGACACCGGCGACCGCTATTTTGCCACACGCTTTGGCAACGACCTTGTTACGCTGTTCAGCAAGATAACAGACCGGAAAAACGCCGAAAAGCAGATAGAACGGATAACCGACACGGGCATACAGAAAATTCTGAAGCGCCATCTTGAAGCCAACGGCGGCGACTGCCAAAAAGCATTCTCGGCCGACGGCATAGACGATATGAACCGCAACATAACACAGCTTAACGGCGGCAGGCCGCACAAGCCTGTATATAAGGTGAGAATATATGAAAAGGCAGACAAGTTTGCCATAGGCACCAAAGGCAAAAAGGCAGCCAAGTTTGTTGAGGCTGCCAAGGGCACCAATCTTTTCTTTGCCGTCTATCTGAAAGAATATGAAGACAGCACTACAGGCGAAACGATAAAGAAGCGGGTGTTCGACACTATTCCTCTGAAGACCGTTATAGACAGACTGAAGAACAGGCAGACTCCTGCCCCTGAAGAAAAAGACGGAGCCAAGCTGCTGTTTGTGCTTTCGCCTAACGACCTTGTTTATTTGCCAACGGAGGATGAAGTAAAGAACGGAACGATAAATAGGCCTTTGGACAAGAGGAGAATTTATAAGATGGTTAGCTGTACAGGAACAAGACTTTATGGAATACCTTATAATATTGCGAGTTCAATAATTGATAAGTATGAATTTACAACTTTAAATAAAGTTGAATTTACTGATACTAAAGAATCAATTAAGGAAATATGTATTCCTATTAAAGTTGACCGTTTAGGAAATATAACCGAGGTAAACAACGAAAATATATGATTAAGCGCACACTATGTTTCACCAGTCCGGCATATCTATCTCTCCAAGACGCGCAGCTCGTAATAAAGCTGCCTGAGGTGGAGAAGAGCGACTTGCCGGACAGCATGAAGAGAGACAGCACAAGAACCATACCGGTGGAAGACATCGGTGTGGTTGTGCTCGACAACCGGCAAATAACGCTTACGCACGGACTGTTCGAGGCGCTGCTCGAAAACAACTGTGCCGTTGTAACCTGCGACTCGCGCGGCATGCCCGTGGGGCTTATGCTTCCGCTTTGCGGCAACACGCTGCAGAGCGAGCGCTTCAGTCGGCAGATAGAGGCATCGCTGCCGCTGAAAAAGCAGCTGTGGCAGCAGACTGTCAAGGCCAAGATTGACAACCAGGCGGCAGTGCTCGACAATATTTCGGGGATAGAAACAGGATGCATGAAGCGGTGGTCGGCCGACGTGCGCAGCGGCGACCCCGACAATCTTGAGGGGCGTGCAGCGGCTTATTACTGGAAACAGATATTCAGGGATGTTTCAGGGCTATCGGGCTTCACCCGTGGCCGCGACGGCATGCCGCCTAACAATCTTCTCAACTATGGCTATGCCATACTGAGAGCCGTTATGGCACGCTCGCTTGTGTCTGCCGGCTTGCTGCCCACGCTCGGTATACATCATCATAACCGTTACAACGCCTATTGTCTGGCAGACGACATCATGGAGCCTTACCGCCCCTATGTTGACAGGCTTGTGTATGACATGGCGGCAGGACACGACACTGAAGAATATTCTGAACTGACGAAGCCGCTAAAGATGAAGCTGCTCTCCATACCTACGCTTGACGTTGTGATTGGCGGCCGGCGCAGTCCGCTGATGATTGCCGCCACGCAGACGGCAGCATCGCTCTGCAAATGTTTCAGCGGCGAACTGCGTCGCATTGCTTATCCCGAACTCTAATAACAGTATGGCGGCTGGGCATTGACGAAATATGTTTCTAATAATCTATACTATGGACCGATTCAGCGAATACCGGGTTATGTGGATACTTGTATTTTTCGACCTTCCTACCGACACCAAGAAAGACAAAAAGGCTTATGCGCTTTTTCGTAAGAACTTGCGCCGCGACGGGTTCACCATGTTTCAGTTTTCTATCTATGTACGCCATTGCGCCAGCATGGAGAATGCCGCAGTTCACATAAAGCGTGTAAAGTCGTTCCTTCCTGAATTTGGCAATGTGGGCATCCTCTGCATAACCGACAAGCAGTTTGGCAATATAGAGATATTTTATGGGCACAAACCTGTAGAGCCGAATGCTCCGGGACAGCAGCTTGAGTTGTTCTGAGACGGATGTTTTTTATAACCTCTTACAAATAAAAAATCCCGTCGTAAGGCGGGATTTTCGTTTTATGCAAACATCATTTTTATTTTCTGATTTTCTTTGTATTTGTCTATGCATCAGATATTTACGCATATCGTGATGTTTGTTACTATGCAAAGATAAGAATTTTAAAGCAAATCACAACTTGGACTGTCAGTTGGTCATATAACCAGAAGATGTTTGTTACTATGCAAAGATAAGAATTTTAAAGCAAATCACAACATCTTTTATGTAAAATTATTTGTATTATTAGATGTTTGTTACTATGCAAAGATAAGAATTTTAAAGCAAATCACAACTCTGTTAAGGTATATTTTGTAGTAGAGTAGGATGTTTGTTACTATGCAAAGATAAGAATTTTAAAGCAAATCACAACACAGACCGTCTGTTGGGATAAGACACCGAGATGTTTGTTACTATGCAAAGATAAGAATTTTAAAGCAAATCACAACGCCATCTTAACAGATCTTCTTGAGACATGCGATGTTTGTTACTATGCAAAGATAAGAATTTTAAAGCAAATCACAACACATTAGATGCAATAGCTGTAGACTGCTCAGATGTTTGTTACTATGCAAAGATAAGAATTTTAAAGCAAATCACAACCAGATACACCAAGACCACGACCAGCAATTTGATGTTTGTTACTATGCAAAGATAAGAATTTTAAAGCAAATCACAACATTAAGTAGAATAATCAGAATAAATAATGAGATGTTTGTTACTATGCAAAGATAAGAATTTTAAAGCAAATCACAACTATGAAATAAATATAAATTTTAGGGAAATTGATGTTTGTTACTATGCAAAGATAAGAATTTTAAAGCAAATCACAACGTGACGATAGTCCAGACCAAAGAGAGTTAGATGTTTGTTACTATGCAAAGATAAGAATTTTAAAGCAAATCACAACTTATTTTGATAAGTTTAATTATGTCAATTAGATGTTTGTTACTATGCAAAGATAAGAATTTTAAAGCAAATCACAACAAATGAGTATATGGAGGAAGAATAAAAAGAGATGTTTGTTACTATGCAAAGATAAGAATTTTAAAGCAAATCACAACAGAAACTGGTGTTCAGACCTATTCATCTTGATGTTTGTTACTATGCAAAGATAAGAATTTTAAAGCAAATCACAACCATTTTCGCACAAAGGAGCGCAGCGTAGCGGATGTTTGTTACTATGCAAAGATAAGAATTTTAAGGCAAATTATCGATTTAATGATTAATATTGTTTGCAATAAAAATATCCGCAGCACCTCAATGAGAGAGGGCTGCGGATAGTAATTCTTAAGATGTCCATGCGGCCGCCGTTGGCGTGGCGGCCCGCCGTATGTGTCTGTATGGGCTACATTAAGTCCATGTCCTGATAGGTGTCGCTGCCGAAGTGGTCCGTCGCGTTGTCGTCGTCGAAGCCGTCGCTGTCTGTCATGCCGTCGTCAGTCATGTCATGGCTGTCGCTGCTGTCGTCATACGGTTCGATGTCTTCATAGCTGTAAATGTCGTCGTCTTCGTCTGCCGGTGATATGTAGGGCAGGTCGAAGTCGGTGTCGAGCTCCTCGGGTATCTCGTATCCTCCGTCTACAAGACTTTCGTAGTAGTCGTCCACCTGGTCGTTGGCGTCGAGTATTTCGCCCATGGCGGGGTCGTCGGCACACATGTCCATGAAAGCCTCTTCCTCGTCGGGTGTCATATTTCCGTCGAGCCATGCCGAAAACATGTTCTCGTCAAGGGTAAAGTTGCAGTAGTCATCCATGTCGCATTTCCTCCGTTCTTAGTGTCTTTAAAAATTGTTCTTTAGCCATCTTGTGCTTGTTGTAGAAGGTGTTCATGTTCATTCCCATCATCATGGCCGTCTCCTCGTTGGTGTGTCCGCATAGATATCGCAGCCTTATCAGCCTGCTGTATCTTCTGTTGGGCATCAGCCTCAGTATGGTTTCGGCGTCGTCGGCCTGAAGAGATGAGATGTCTAACTCTATAGATGCGGAAATGGTGTCGATTCTTACACCATGGCCGTCAAATTTTTCAGAAATTTGTTCTGTCGGCATTTTTGTCCTGCGCTCATATCTCTTGTAGCAGTAGAAGAGGCACACGGCCTTTAGCCATGTGAAGAGCGTGCTCTGGTATCTGAACCCTTCGAGCTTGCATTGTCCGCCGGCTTTGTCGGGAGTCATTATGTGGACGTATATTTCGCTTATAAACTCCATGCACGACGAGCAGTCTGTGTGGTAGTTGTCGTACACAGACTTGAAGAGCGGATAGCATTTACGGTAAAAAAAGTCCCTTGTGACCCGGGCGTCGCGCTGCAGCAGTGCCCGGACCACTTCACGGTCAGTGATATTCATGTCAGCTTATGTTGTTCTTACTTCTTGCCGCCGATGAGAGATTTCAGCGAGAACGGCTTTTTCTGATAGATCATCAGTTCGGCCTTCTCATCGTAGCATTTTACGGTGAGCACGCCCGAGCGTTCTCCGTCTGTCTTGTTGGGGTCGGCGGTAAGCGTCAGCTTGTTGCCGTTTTTGGTGACGTCGACCCATTCCGGGAAGGTGTAGGTCCAGTCGTCGTAGTTGCAGTTTACCGTCACCTCGTGGTTGTCGCTCTTCTTGCCTGACGACTTAAATTCTACCGACGACACCGACAGGCTGAGCCTTACGGGGTCTTTGGCCACCTCGGGCGGAACGGCAGAGTCGGCTTTCTCGAGCACGACGGTCTCTTTTTTCGTCACGGTCCTTGTCTTTCGCGTTATCAGCTTGATGTTGCTCCTGCATATTGCAATCTGGTTGTCGCACATGGCCTTCTTGGTGCTTGAGTCGTAGGCCTTCTTGGCTGCGCTGAACTTTGCAATGGCCTGTTTCTGCGAGCTTACGGTCTGCTTCAGCTGCAGCTTCTGTCCCTGTGCAAACAGGCGGTCGCCGGCGGTCTGTGCGTTGGCCTGAATAGACAACACGGCAATGACAACGGTTAAAAGAAGTTTGGCAATAGTACTCATAGTTCAAAAAAAAGATTATGGATTATAACTTAATGCGTCTGTAATGTTCTTAACTCTGGTGTGGAATTCTTTGGCTATATCCTGCATGTCGCTGGCCTCAAAGTCTTTAGCCTTGGCTTCCAGTTCGGCCTTTGCCTTCAGCAGGGCGTCCTTGGCCTTGTCGCGGTTGAGGCTTATGTTCTTGGTGTCAGGCTTGTTCTCTGTTATCTTTTTGGCAATGGCCAGTGCCTCCATGTATTTCTTGTAGGCGTCGATATAGTGGCGTTCGTACCCCTCGTCGTGCCTGTCGCCCGTGGCGAGGCTCTTGTCGGCCGTGAGAGTGAGGGTTTCGGTCTTGGTGCGCAGCGAGTCGTTGGTGGCTTTTATCTCGAGAGCTATCTGCTCCTGCTCCACCTTCTTGTTGTGATATGACACGCCTCCTATGGCTATTATGGCAACCGCTATGGCAGCGCAGGCGGCAGCTATGGTTATTCTTGTCGACTTCTTGAGCTGTCGCTTCTTGCCGTCGAGGTTTTCTATAGCCACGCGCATCTGTGCCGCTGTCTGATAGCGCACGTTCTGGTCTTTGTCGGTGGCGCATTCTATTATCTTGCGCATGCCGCGGTCTTTGATCTGTGCGAGTGGAATTTTCTTGTGCAGCTGTTTCTCGAGCACTACGTGCGACTGTCCTTCAAACGGCACATGGCCCACGATGCACTGATAGAGCAGTATGCCCATGGCGTATATGTCGGTGGTCTGGTTCTGGTGCTTCAGGTCGCCTATGGCAAGCTCTGGCGCGGCATATTCAGCCTTGCCCATGAAGGTTCCGGCAGTTGTCAGTCCGCGGTCGTTGGTGGTGAGCTTGTTCACCTGCTTCGCTATACCGAAGTCGATCAGCTTGATGTGTCCGTCCTCGGTCAGCATGATGTTCGACGGGTCGATGTCGCGGTGTACGTATCCTGCGTCGTGCAGCGCTATGAGTCCTGAAAGGACGTTGAGCATTATGGTCTTTGCAAAGTGTACGGAGTCGGCCTGAAACTCTTTTAGCAGCTTCTTGGCAAACGGATTCTCGTGGCCGTCGGCGTCGGTGCACTTGCCCTCAAAGATGCTCGACAGCGGAATGCCGTTAAGCAGCTCGCTGACAACGTGGTAGTGCTTGCGTGTCATCGTGCCGTGCTTAGTCTCGGTTTCGATGAATCCGAGCATCTCTATCAGGTTGTCGTTGCGCAGGCGTATTGATGCCTCGCGCCGTGCCCTCTCGATGGCGTGTGGCGGCAGGTCTTCATAAAGAAACTTTATGGCGACGGGGCGCGATATGTTGGTCGCGATGTCTATGCAGACGCCCTTCATCACCTTGCCCATGCCTCCTTCGCCTATTGGCGGATTGGCGGTGTCAACCTCAAAACATATGTTTTTTCTTTTCTCTTCTTCTCCCTGTAGTCTTATTTTTGCCATTTTTTTATTGTTGTTTTTTCAGTTCTTTGCTTGTAAAGGTGTTGTGTGTTAATAAACAGGCAGGCCGTACTTGTTCTCCTCGTCACTGTCGGTGGCAAGAAGTATTATCAGCCATATTGTGCCTATGAGCGGTATCAGCGATATGAAATACCACCATCCGCTGTGGTTAGTGTCGTGCAGGCGCCTGACAAGCACCGATAGGTATGGCACGGTGAGCAGCAGGATGCATAATACTGAACAGATAGATAATGATATCGTGCAGCCGTCGTAGCCTCCCAGCAGATAGCCTATGACGGAGAATATGGTGAGCGAAACGATCTGCACAATAAATGTGAAAAGCCAGAACCACCAGAATTCTGACCTCGATGCGCGCCCGCTGAAGGTGGCATATTTGTTTATGCATGATCTGACTGAATCTGTGAATGTCATGACAATATGTGTTATAATAAAAAAGTGCCGGAACCGCTCTGACCGCTACCTGAGGCGCAGCATGCAACGTGTTGCTGCTGCAGCCAGGTGTCCGGGCAAATCCGGTTCTGACACAACGTTGATGAAATGTTATTGATTCTGCTGTGTGCTAAGTTCAGAAGGAGTGAACACTACGGTCATCTCGTTGCCTTCCATCTCGTAGACATACTGAAGTCCGATAGAATTGCGCGACAGTATCTTTACAAGTTTCTGCATTCCCGGCTCTGTCAGCTTCTTTGACAGCGTGCTCTTCACCGAGTCTGCCGCAACGTTGCTGAAGCGGTCGTCGCTTACCTTTATCCTGTATGTGAAGAGGCTGTCGCCCTGCTTGTATTCACATTTTGTCAGCACCGTTCCGTTAGCAAGGTCTTTGCCCGGCTGTGAGTTTATCTCTTCAACAAAGTTCTGCAGCAGCTCAATGTCTTTGTTCTTTTGCTTGCAGCTTACGCACAAAGCCGCCGTCAGCACGGCTATGGCGGCAAATATGATTAGCTTTTTCATGTTGTGTGTGTTTTACAGGATATTAAACGTGGTGGTGTAAATTACGTCGCCCGACTCGATGACTTCCACTTTGTATTCGCCGGCCTTCCAGAATCCTTCTTTAGGCGAGCCGAACTGTCCTAACTCTATCATCTGGTTCTTCTTCGACTTCTCGAGTGTTACTGTCATCTCCGAGGTTACTTTTTTTCCTGGCATGCAGATGGTCTTTCCGTTAGGTCTTGTAACCCTCAGCTGCAGGTCGAAGTCCTGTGCCTTCTCTCTCCATGGCGCAAACTCTATGCGTGCCTGTATGTATCTTGCGTTGAAGCTGCGCAGAGGCTGGTCGTAGGCCGTCTTCTCCACGCCGTCGGCATCGAGCAGGCGGAATGACATGTTGACAATCTTGTCGGTGAGCACGCTTGGCGGAAGGTCCTTGCGTGCCTCCTCTTCCAGTCTGTTCATTGATTCGCGCTCAGCCTTTAGAGCCGTCTGGTATTCGTTCTTAAAGTCGGTGTCTACATCCTCAAATCTTGAGAAGTAGCTTGAAAACACTGCCGTGAAGTCTTCGGTCTTTGCGGCATATACCTGTATGGCTATCTCAACCTTCTTGTCTTCAACGGTAAGCTTCACGGTCTTGTGCTTGCGGTTTACCTCGTTGGCAGCTATTATGCTGGGTATGCGCTTATACGACATCTCGTCAGCGCCCACCTTGAATGCCTTTCTGTGGAAGGTGTAGAGTATGGGCGAGTTCTCGTCGAACGTTATCCAGTAGAGCACTCCCTCGCGGCGGAAGCATACACTGTTGTCAGACGTGTCGACAGAAGGTTCGTATTTCTTCTTCTGCAAATAGTTGTAAAGTTTTAGCTGTGCGTCTTTCTGAGCCGGAGTCAGATCGCCTGCCGATGCTGATGCCGTAAACGCTAAAAGCAGGCAGATAATGATTTTTAAAGTTTTCATCGTCTTATAGGTGTTATTGTTCTTATTCTTTTATATTATGGCTGTCCTTTCGTGGTTCATGTCGTACACTATCATGCGTATGTCAACATACGACGGCGTCGACGTCGACTTTCTAAGTGTTGACACAAACTGCCGCAGGACGTTGAGCATTTCGCTTGTTATCTGTTCTGATGAAAAGTTCTCGATGTATACGGCCAGGGTAACGGCGTCGTTGCCTACGGTTACGCTTTCTATTGTCAGTCCGTCGGCTATCCTCGTGGGGCACTCTCTTGCCGCTTGTCGCCATGCTGCCTGCCAGCCATAGCCTCCGGTCATGTTCTGCCGTTGCTCCACCTGCAGGCTCCATTTGCCGTCTGTGTTTGTGGCTGTGCCCAGCTTGCGGTTGTTCTTGTCGTAGAAGACGCATTTATACTGTGTGCCTGCCCTGTAAGAGTAAACCAGGCGGTGCCATCCCTGACTGTTGTCCACGGGGCGGCCTCCGGCTCCGTAGCATGCCGTTTCCGTAAGCTGATTCTGCTTGTTGTACTTATATTTTACGGTGCTGTATCCGCTTGCCGTGTTTGCCGGCTTGCCGTCGGCGCCGTAATAAGATTCGCTGCTTAGCATGCGCATCCCGTTGTATGTGTATGTATACTTGTGTATCTTCTCGCTCTTGTCGGCAACGGCTTTACCGTTGATGTCAAAGTATGCCTTCGAGGTGATGTCGCCGGCTTCGTTGTATGTGAATCTGCACTCGCTCCATCCCTGTCTGCCGTTTATGCTCTTTCCGTATCCGTCATAGCACATTATCTTGGTCATGTTGCCCCGCTTGTCGTAGACGGTGCGGCCTTCAGCCGCGATGTTGTTGGCTACCACGGGTTTGCCGTCAATGCCGAATGAAATCTGATGGCTCACCTTGTTGGCAATTCTGTCGTACTGGTTGTAGTATTTGTGCACCTTCTCGTTGTCGCATCCTCGTGTGCCGTTCTGCGTGAAGAACACTTCCGAGGTCTTGTTTCCGCGCTCGTCATATTCGCGCTTTATGACAGCAAGGTTCTGTCCGCTGATGTTTTTCAGCCTGCCGTCTGTTCCGTAGTATTCCTGTTGCACGCACATGTTGTTCGAGTTGTATTTCATCACCTCTTTGTGATATCCCCCGTCACACAGTGCCGGACTGTTTCCGCTGCTGAAGTAGGAGCGTTCGGTTACGTTGTCGCGTCCGTCATATTTGTATCTGATCTCATATTTTCCTGCGGCAAGCTTTCCGTTTGTGCCCATGGAGCGTTCGGCCGTTACGTTGCCTTTCTGGTCGAACTCCCACTCATAGTATGCCACACCCGACACCGGCATCAGTTTTCCGTCGGTGTTCTTGTGCCTTTCTGATATGCAGTTGCCCTGGCTGTCGTACTCGTATTCCACGCGTGAGCAGAAATTGTTGAGTACGCACGGGCGGCCTTCGGTGTCAAGGAAGTAGCGCGCTGTCTCGTTTCCGTTGTCGTCATATTCATAGCACACCGTTGACGCTCCCTGTGATGTCATGGCCGGCTTGTCCTTGTCGTCGAAGTAAGAGAACTTCGTGCAGTTTCCGCGGGCGTCATATTCTTTGGTGAAATAGCAGAAGTGCATGTCTGATAGCATTATGCGCTCCTTGGCCGCGCCCATGTAGGTGAGTCTTGCCAGGCGTCCCTGCTTGTCGTATCTTGCCTCCAGACCGGCGTATCCCAGTTTGGCAGGTGCGTATATCTTTCCGTTTTTGTCGAAGTAATATTCTGTGAGCATGTTGCCCAGCGAGTCGTATGTGCTTTTCTTGTGGGCAAAGTAAGCCGTCTCTACGAGTTCGCCCGACGCGTCGAGCAGCTTGTGGTCGATAATGTTCCCCTTGTCGTCGTTGACAAATTTCTGTTTCGAATATGTGGCCTCGTCATCCGTGTCGTTGAAGTATGCCGCATTTCCTTTGGCATCGACATACGAAATGCCCGACAGGTATCCGTTGTCATCATACTCGTTGACATATCCGCTGACGCCTTTAACGTATGTCAGCCTGCCGTCTACTCCGAGATACTGTCTCTTCTTGCATGTGCCGTCGTCGTTGTATTCGTAGAGTATGCCTGCAAATGCGTCGTCCTTGCGTATCATCGGCTGGCCGTTTATGTCGGTGTATTTCTCTGATGTGCGGTTGCCCCATTTGTCGTAGGTCAGCAGCACCACCGGGCAGTTGTTGCCGTCGCTGCTCGGCTTTCCGTCCACCGTGAGGTAAACAATCTTAGACAGGTTGCCGTCATCGTCGTAGGTGAATTTCTTCACGCCTAGGCCGAATTGTGTGGCCTTGGGCTTGCCGTCTTTTCCAAGATAGTGTTCCTCTATTACGCGTCCTTCGTCATCAAGGACATATCTGCGGCCGAAGATGCCTTGTCCGTCGGGCACCCTGACATTGCCGAATCCGGCATATTCAACCTTCACGAGATGTCCTTCGTCATCGTATTCGAGAATGTACTTTGATATCTTTCCTTTTCCGTCGAGAGAAACATCGAATGCGCTTTGAAAGAGCTTCACCTGTGCGTTGAGCGTCATCTCGGTGCCGAGTTCGTCGTCCAGCTTGAAGGTGCAGGTCTTCATGTTGCTGTCGTAGTCTTTTACGTACAGCACCTTGCCGCTGCGGTCCATGAATTTCTCAGAGTCAACCTTTCCGCTTCCTTCGGTGTAAAGCAGCGTCATGTCAACTATGCGGTCTTTGTCTTCAGAGTCGTGATGGTCAACCAGCTTGCCCTTGCTGTTCACGTACGACACGCGGCGGAGCTTGTGTCTTGAATACTCGAAGCGGTACGACGCCTCACGGTGAGACATTTCGCTGCTGCTCAGCCGGCCCACTCCTTCGGGTATGCCGTAGACTTCAACATAATCGCGATAGTATTTTACCTTTGTGCGGTAGTAGTCCCATGTGAAGAAGCCCACGAGCATCAGTATCACCGCTACGGCTGCTCCTCCGTAGATCAGCGGGCGCGGTATAGGGTCGGGGGCAATGGCTTTCTTCACGGCGGCCTTCATCTCCATGCACGACTGATAGCGTGCTTCGGGAATCTTTTGTGTGGCTTTGTCTACAACCTCCTGTATCTTGTTTGATATATAAGGATAATATTCTGCCATGCGCGGCATGTCTTCTCTCACCACCTTCTGCCTTATTTCCTGCGCCGTAAGCATGGTTGAGTCATACGGCGCGCGGCCTGTCAGCATGTGGTAAATCAGCACTCCGATTGAATATATGTCCGAACGGGTGTCTACGTTCCTGCCGTAAATCTGCTCGGGGCTCATGTATGTCGGTGTGCCCATTATGTATCTGCTGTCTGCCATGTTCGCCTCAGACACAATCTGCGCTATACCGAAGTCCATTATCTTAATATGCCCGTCTTCCTGTATGATTATGTTCGAGGGCTTGATGTCGCGGTGAACAATGCCTTTGGAGTGGGCATATTCAAACGCATCAAGTATCTCACATATCATGGGATAGGCTTTCTTTTCGACAATCAGACCGTTTTTCTTGTTGATGAAGTCTTCGAGCGTTATTCCTTTGACATATTCCATTATAAGGAACACGCCTTCAGGCGTTTCAACATAGTTGAGGAACTTCACAATGCCCTGATGGTCGAGCGAGCAGAGCAGTTCGGCCTCTTGCTTGAATCGTGCGCGGAGCGCGGGGTTACGGGCTATTTCAGGCTTCAAGGCCTTTATTGCCACCTGTTGGTCAATGTTCGTGTTTACTGCAAGATAAACACTGCCCATGCCGCCTGAGCCCAGGTGGCGCACAATTCTATAATTAAGTATGTCTGTCGGTATCATGTTGCTTCAATGAATGATTTTCAAGGTAGACGTCAGGTTTTTTTATGCCATGGCGCCGGAACTTACGGTCTGTCGCATTTCTGCGGCTTTTTCTTACGGTTTTCTCTTGATTCCGGCAGGTTTCCAAAAGGTGTCCTTTTATGTTGTGAAAGGTTATCTTTCAGAAGACGAAAGCCCATGTTCCGCAGGCTGAAATGATATCTTTTGAAATTATAACTGTCAGCTGCCAGTCAGGATAATTCCGCCGGCGGGTAATGTCTCCAAGAGTCTTATATATCAGTAAGGGAAGGTTATCACACAAGGATGACGAATTTCCACACGACCATGGATATGATGGACAATATTGCCGCACCCCATCCGAGCCTGCGGTGGTCAGACTTGTATTTGTATATTTTTTCGCCGCTCACCATCTCCACCTTTCCTGTGGCTACCACCGTGCCAAGTATTATTCCTAAGAATCCGCCGAGAATGGCAAATATGTAGGCTGCTATCAGCCATCCCGTGGCATCCTTCTCTACATATTTAGCGTTTTCTTCATTGGGCTTGGATATGGTTGTCGTTTCCGACACGGTGTTGTCATCTTCCGTCGGCGTGTCTTCCGCGTCCTGTATGGCACGTGCACGCTTGTCGAGTTCTTCCACCACTTTGTTCCAGTCGAGATGTCCCTCAATCACTCCTGCGAGATAAATCTCCGGGGCAGGCCCGCTTGCAGAGATGTTTACCGAGGTCTTGCATACAGACTTGCGGTTTACGATAGTGCCGTTTGAGCTGCAGTCTGTGAACACATAATATTTTCCTCCTGTAAACTCCTTCAGCTCTATGTCAGCGTGGTGGCGGCTTATCTTTCGTGCCGAGTCGTTCACTATGATGTCGCACATCTCGCGGCCTACGGATATCTTCACCGGCATGTTGCGCGATGATATGTTGCTTACGTTGGTGCCGTTGCTCAGTGCCGACATAAACTCGTAGCAGCTTTGGTAGCGCTGCATCATGTTCTTGGCCGTAGCCTTGTCGAGCACCTTCTGCAGCACGTCGGATATGCCCTTCTTGTATTTGGAGAGCTTCGGAAATTCGTCGTTTATTATCGAGTCTTTCGTCTCAAACTCGTTGGAGAGCGTGTTGAAGGCATGGTGTCCTGTGAGCATATAGAAGAACACGCAGCCTACGGCATATATGTCCGAACGGTAGTTTATGGAGTAGCCGGCAGCCTGCTCCGGACTCATATATCCGTTTGTGCCGAGTATAGAGCCCGGTATGGTGTTGCCGTTATTGTTGTCAAGATCCTTGGCTATGCCGAAGTCCAGCAGGCAGATGCTGCCGTCAGGGCGCACCATGATGTTCGACGGCTTGATGTCGCGGTGCACGATGTGTGAGTCGTGTACGCACTGCAGCGCGTCGAGTATTTTCATCATCATCTCCACAGCCTGCTGTTCTGGTATGGGGCCATGTCTTGTTACATACTGTTCGATGTTCAGTCCTTCAACAAGTTCCATGACGATATAGTAGCACTGTGTGTGCTCGTCGCGGAAGGCCGAATAGAGCTTTACGATAGAGGGATGGTCTATTCTTACCAGGAACTTCACCTCCTTTTCTATTCTGTCTATTATCGACCAGTCGGTGGCAAATTCCGGGAGAATCTCCTTTATCGCCACTATGTTGCCCTTGGTGTCGCGTGCACGGAATATTCTCCCCATGCCTCCACGGGCAATAGGCTCGTCGTCAATGATATAGTTAGCAATTTGTCTCATCGAGATAATTATTTTTCGCCTTTTAGATTTTCATACACAATGCCATCTTTCTCTTTCCTGCCGGTGTCTCCGCTCTTTTCCTCGACAATCTTTTTCTTTATCTCTTCTGTCTTTGAGCTTCCTTTCTTGTCAGTTGTTTTTTGAGCTTCTTTCGTGATGGCTTTCTTTGTAGATATTTTGTTGTCTGTAACCTTTGGCTTTACGGTCTTGACGGGCTCGCTTTCCTTTACGGTAATCACCTTCTTCACCTCCTTTGTGCTATTCGTAGTCTCGGGTGCTGAAGGTTCAGCGGTCTCAGCTTTCGGCTGCGGCTTTGCCTGTGTCTGTGTCTTCTTCATTATTACCTCGGGCTTTGTCTGCGGCTTGCTGTCCTTGTTCAGGTACCAGTAGATGCCTCCGCCGGCTATTGCCACCATTAGCAGGCCTATTATGGAGTAAAGCAGCGTGTGGCTTTTCTTTGCGCGTGTTGAGGTGTAGCCGTTGGGCTGCATGCTGCCGCGCTTGCCTCCTCCGCCAGGAAACTCCACGAGCTGCACCGTTATGTTGTCTACTCCTCCTGCATCGTTGGCCTGGCTCACCAGCATGTCTGCACGCTCCTTCAACGGCAGGTCATAGCGTGTTACGGTGTTGAGTATGGCATTGTTGCTGACCATGCCGCTGAGGCCGTCGGAACACAGCACAAACACACCGCCCGGCTCTGGTGTTATAGGCATCTGTCCTATCACGGGAGGTGTCATGTTCTCAAGTCCGAGGGCGTTGGTTATCTGGTTTTTGTCCTGATGATGCTCGGCGTCTTCCTTGCTTATCTGCCCTGAGTCGACGAGCGCCTGGACATACGACTGGTCTTTGGTTATCTGATGTATGTTGCGGTTGGCCACGTAGTATATGCGGCTGTCTCCCACAGAGCCGTAGTACACCTGTCCGTCCCTGATGATGATCATCACGCATGTAGCCCCCATGCCGCTTAGTCCGTCGTTCCGCGAAGCCCTGCGCAGTATTGCCTGGTTGGCGGCAATGATAGAGCTGTTGATAGCCTCTTCGGCTGTGGCGAATGTGTTGTCGGTCAGGATGTCCTGTATCACGGCCACGGCGAGCTGCGATGCCACGTCGCCGGCCTTTTGTCCGCCCATGCCGTCGCATACTACAACGACTCTTCCGTTTGGAGAGTCGAACGTGGTCATGCTGTCTTCATTAACGCTGCGCACCCTGCCCGTGTCGGTGCAGTTGGCTATTATATAGTTTTCCATGATTTTATCCTATTTGTGGTATTGCTATGAAAATGAACACGGTGCTGCCCAGGCGTATTATGTCGTAGTTCTTCAGTTCGCCTTCGTCTGAAAGCTCCTTGTTGACGAAGGTTCCGTTGCTCGACTGCTCGTCGCGGTATTTGAACTTGTTGTCCACGTTTCTGTAAAGGAGCGACATGTGGCGGCCCGACATCTGCTTGTCTTCCGGCACGCAGATGTCGCATGAGCGGTCGCGTCCGATAAAGTTCTTGCCCTCATAAATGTTGTATGACTTGCCCAGCGGATCGCGGTTGTAGGTTACCAGAAATCCTACCAGCTTGCGTCCCTGTGCCGTGGGCATGCCTTTGGGCTGTCTGATTATGGTGCCGTTCACGGGTCTTTGTGCCGACTGCTGCTGTCCGGGGAAGCGTGTCTCGCCGGCAGCGTCCATTCCGCCCATCACAGGCGAACCCATTGCCCCCTGCTGCGGCATTCCTGCAGGAGGGGCAACGCGTGTTCTGTATGCTGAGTCAGGAGCCTGATCGAACGGAGGCATTCCGAAATCTTGTTTTGAGTTAAACTGTGTGCTGTTGCCGTCTTTAGGGCACAACGGACATTCGTCACCATAGATGTTAGAGTCGTATATATGTCCGTTTGGACAAGTTTTCTTAGGCATATTCTTAATTGTTTTTATTGTTTGACTATCTGTGTTATTTCTCTATTTATCCAAGAAACTCCTCATTCTCCATCATGGAGTCGAGCGATTCGCTGTTCTCGTCGGCCTCGGCATCAGCATTGTTTTCGGCCAGGTCGCTGTCGTATTCAATGTTGTCAGGCTCGCCGTATGTTTCGGCTTGTGCCATTGCAGGATCGTCCACTTCGGGAGTGTATGTGCTGTCGTCAGTATAAGTATCGTTCTCGGCTATATATTCTTCAGGCTGTCCGTCGGCAGCATATATGTCGTTTTCGGCTATGTCTTCGTTGAATCCGTCGTCTATACGGTTTTCAAGGTTGGGCAAGCCTTCCATTTCGGCTGAATACCTGTCGTTTTCTGCCAGATACTGGTTAGAGTTATATCCGTCTACCAGTCCGTTAGGGTTGTAGTCAGGATTGTTCTCTGCGAAGTCGCCGTGGTATGCCTCGCCGGTCTTCTCGTCTTCAAAGTTGTTGTATATAGGCTCCTGGTTCTGTGCTATATAGTTTTCATTTGCTTGATGCTGTTCATCGTATCCGTTTATCTCCTGTGGGGTGAATCGCTCGTTGGTTACCTGAGCCGTTTCGTGTCCCATGTGTATGTTGTCCGACTCGCTGAGCTGCATGAACTCGTCCTGGTCGAAACGGTTGTTTCCGTTTGAGTCTACGGCGAGCAGGTCAGCCACGCCGTCGCCGTCGCCGTCGGCTATTGCGAATTTATGGCCGTTGATGGTGCCTTCCTCGATAGAGCCTATCTTTGTGTCGCCTACATAGAAGTTTGTGGTTTCGTCCCATGTTACGTTCGGCTCTTCTGCCGCCTGTGCCTCCTCATGATACACTTCTGCCGCCGGTTTCTCCACTATCACCACGTGTTCTGTCGTTGTGTGCGTAGCGGTGTGAGTCTCCTGGGTTTCTTGTGTTTCAGCTTCCTTATATTCGCTTCCTGCCTCGGCTCCGCCTATTATGTCTTCAGTTGTCAGCGTCTCGTCTGCCGTCTGTCCTTCAGGTTGTCCTGCCGCATAGGCTGCTCCGCCGGCCACTGCCGCTCCTCCTAAGAAGGCTGCTCCGCCAACAGCTATTCTCTTTGCTGCATTGCTCTTCTGGATGGCTTTATCCTCATAATCCTCAACGTTCATTCCTGGGTTAGTTCCGTTAGTATTCATAATCTTACAGTTTAATGGTTATTTTTTTTCGTTTTCTGTTCTCAGAGGCTTCAGCCCTTAGCCGGCCTTGCCTTTATATTAGTATAGATTTGTTTAGGATGACTTTCTTACGGTTAACTCAAAATTTTTTTCAGGCGGGCGTCGTTCATTATAGGAGATATAGCCTGAAAGCCTGCGCATATATTTATTTTTATGTATGCCTATTTGGTTATTTTTATCACGTAGGTTTCAGGGCTGTCGTTGCATACGAGGGCATAGAAGCCGGGTGAGAGATAGGTGAACGATATGCTGCTTATGCCGCCCGACATGTCGGTTGTCGACGGGTCAATGCAGTTGGTCTTTCTTGTCTTGGTGGTGTAGCCCTGGCTCTTTGTGCCGTTTTTCAGTTCCACGTTGTCGAGAGCTATCAGATGCCAGCTGCCCTGAAACTTGGCGCCGGCAGCCTTGAAGGTGGTAACGATGCCTTCGGGAAAGGGATACACCTTCTTGTCCACATAGGCCGTGACGCCGTCTTCGGTCATTGTCCTTGCCCTTGATATGGCAAACTCGTTTACGTAGACTCTGCCGGGCTTGTATGTCTCGCCGTCTTCACCGTTGTATGCAGTCCTGTATTCCGTTACGTCGGCTGCCAGTATCTTCTCTTTCGAGCCGTCCTCGTGCAGCAGCGTTACATATTGGTCGTCGGTCTTGGCGCCATAATGCTGAACTGTCATTATGCCGTCCTTGGATGTTCCGTCCTTCATCACTATCGTGTTGACAAATCCTGCCTGACCGAAGAGCGGCTGCGAGAGCGAGCGTGCCACCTTGCGTATCTCGCGTATGTTGCCCATGCCCAGCTCTACCGTTGCCGAACTGGTCTTTACAGCCAGCGTCTGTCCTATCTTCTGCGACACTATGGTTCCGCGGTAAGTCTTTCCTGCCGCCGTCTCCACCTCGTCGTCAACGCCCGTGGCCTCTTCAGCCTCAGGAGCCTTGCGCCTGATTTCCTGTATGTCGTTCCATTTTATGCTGAATGTCGTCGGCACGGCCTGCAGGTAAGTGTCGGTCTGCGCGTTGCCCTTTTCAGTCTTCACCACGTCGGTGTAGGTGTAGTTTCCGGTTGTTATGCTGTGCATCATCAGATAGCGCCCGTCGGCGTTTCCCTGCAGAGCCTTCGTCTCCATGGCCCAGCGCTTCCATTCGCGCGGAAGTTTTTCGTATCTTACATATTTGTCTTTCTTCGACTTTATTTCGCCGTCGCTGACCACCAGCAGTGCTTCTGTTGCCTCCACGGTGATGTCCTTGCCGGGTCTCTGAACCACGATGTTGCCCGTAATCTTTGAGCCGTTTTTCATTATCAGGGTGGTTTCCTGCTGTGCGTATGCAGGAATTATGATGGTCAACAGGAGAATAACTGCTGATGCAGTCTTGTATATAGTTGTCCGCATTATTGTTAAAAACGTTTTTTATTATTCTGTGTTTTATCTGCTTTCTGCCGGCAGCTGTTGCTGTCATCCTTAATGCCGGTCGGTATTTATGTCAGCCATCCGGGCTTTGGCTTATTGCCCATGCTGCCGGATGTGCTTATTGTCAGTTTATTACAGGCATGTTGTCCGTGCGTGCATTCACGTTGGCCGATGCCTTGGTCTGCCCTGCGTTGCCTTTAGCCTTTACGGCTTTGCCTGCGCCCTGCTTTCTGCTGCTGCGCCTGCGGGTGCTTGCGTCGTTGTCGCCTGCAGCGGCTTTGGTGCCTATGGGTATCGACATCTCCGTGGGGGCAACCTTGTTGGTGGAGTCTTTGTTCCATTCGCCTTTGCCTTGCTCTACATATTCCTTAGGTGCAGCAGGGGCGGCTTCGGGTGCCGGCGCCTGTCCGGCAGACATGAGCCATACTGCAGCAATGATGACAACAACCAGCAGTGAGGCTGCCGCAATAATTGTCTTGCGCATTGTTACGTAAGGGTCCTTTACCAGGTTCCAGTCGAAGTTCCAGCGGTCTCCGAGCCTTATCTTGTCGTTTCTTGTTACGGGTATGGATGTTCCTTTCAGCATTCTCCTTTCGTTGATGAAGGTGCCGTTGCTGCTTGTGTCGCTTATGGTCATCTTGCCAAGCAGGTTGAACGAGATTACCATGTGGTGTCTGCTCACGTTGTCCCTTTCGTCGGGTATGACAATGTCGCAGTCGTTGCCGCGTCCTATTGTTATTTTCTTCATGCGTTATGTCTGTCTTTTTTTATTTCTTCTTCTTTATCTGCCTTATATGCTCTGACAGAGCGTCCTTTATGCGCCGCATGTAGCTGTACTGGTATGTTGAGTCTTTCTTCATGTCGACAACTATTGCTGTAAGGTTGTCGTGGCTTTCGCCGTTCTGTATGCCTATGGCGTTGACTCTTTCTGTCAGATAGCGCAGGGCTTCGTCGGGACGCTTTGAGGCGTTGAACATCTTTATAATCTCAGGTTCGGGCTCACAGTTCCATATGCCGTCGGAGCAGAGTATGAACCTGTCGCCGGCCCTGTAGGGTATCTTCTCCACCTGGACAGCAGCCTGCGGCCTTATGCCCAGGGCCTTTGTTATTATGTTGGAGAAGCTCGACAGGCGCGCCTGCTCTTCGGTCATCAGATTTTTCGCAACCATCTCGAACACCTTTGAGTGGTCGAAGGTTCTGAATATCTTTTTTCCGCCTCTCAGCTGGTAGATGCGGCTGTCGCCTATGTGTGTCAGATATGCCGCCTCGGGCGTTATGGCCACAACCGTCGTCGTGGTGCCCATGCCGCGCAGCGGCGGGTCGTTGAGCGCGCGCCTGTAGATGGCTGCGTTGGCGTTGGCAACGGCGCTGCTCACGGCCTCTGGGCCAATTTTCTCTGCCGGCACTTCGGCCAGGGTCTGCACTATCTCTGTGGCCGCTATGCGCGATGCAGTCTGTCCGCCGTTCATGCCGCCCATGCCGTCGCATACGGTCAGGATGACAGCCCTGCCGCTGACCATGCCGCCGTAAGAGTCCTGGTTTTCTTCGCGTCCGCCTATGCCGGAGCGTCCGTATGCCTCGCATGTGTCTGTTGAGGCTATGAGTTTTATTTCTTCAAGGCCGATTGTAGATGTAGGATGGTTATCGTTCATTGTCAAGCGATATATGTTTCTGTATGATGGTTTACGGGCGTGTGGCCGGCGCGTCAGGACATGCCCGATATGACGGTGCGTGACGAGTCGTCGCTACTGCCCGATGGTGAGTAGAAGTTGTCCTGTATGTCAGCCTCGGGGCGGGCGTCTGCTGCCGTTGCGGCGCTTGCAGCCGCCATGCCTGTCTCTTCAAAGCCTTCGTCCTCAAAGAGGCCGGCCTCCTCCACGTTGAATGTCTTTACGAGCAGCTTGTAGTGTCTGCCTATGCTTATGACGTCGTTCTCGTTTACGGTCAGAGTGTTATATCTGGCGTCGGTGCCGTTCACTTCGGTTCCGTTGGCCGAGTTGTAGTCTGTTATGGTCATGTTGAAGCGCACGGGGTTGCCCTCCTTGCGTATGTAGAGTATGGCGTGCTCGGGCGACACGGTCTTCTCCCTTAGGCACACGTCGCATCCGGCTGCCTGCCCTATGGCGTTGCGTCCGAGATAGAGCGGGAACATCTCGCCAAGCAGTCCGTGGGATATGGAGAAGAGACAGCCCACTATCACGCGGTTCTGCATGGTTATCTGCCGGGTGTCTCTGTCGGCCACGGCTGCGCCTGACGCGCTTTGTGCCTGGAAGCCCTGTCCCTGCGCGCCGGCTATGCACGTGCGGTTGTCGTCGTTGCCCGAACGTGTGTAGAGGCTGCTGAACGCTGCCTCGTCATACTCGCTGCTTCCGGGGTTGTCGTAGTCGACGCCCGGTACTATTGTCTTGTTCTGTGACATAATCTATCGTTGTTCAGTGTTTACACCAATTGAAACCTCATCAGGGTTTCGCCCATCTTTATCATGTCGCCCGTCTTCAGGCTGTAAGCCTTGCCCTTGGGTATGGCATGCCCGTTGACGTATACGGGGTTTTCTGTCTTCACAGATGTTATCTGGTAGACAATCTGCCCTGCGGGCGTTTTCACGGTACGCATGCCTGCATGTATGCGGCTCATGGCTATGTCGGGTGTTATCTTTATCTGTGCGGTGCTGTCAGAGCTCTTGCGTCCCAGGTTGTAGTAGTTGCCGTGGGGCAGGCTAATAGTGCCGAAGCTCATGCCCTGGAAGCTCACCTGCAGTATGCCCTTGCTTTTCTGCTGCAGTTCGGGTATGAGCCTTGTCTTCAGACCGCCGTTGAGGCCCTCTACCACCACCGTCTTGTCTCCCTGTCCGTTGATGACCGACGTGGGCAGTCCCTGGGGCTCGCCTCCTGCCGTAACGGGGGCGCCTGATGCCGGCGCTGCCATGGTCTTCTCAGAGTGCTGCTCCTGCAGTATCACGCTGAACGGCACCTTGTATGAGCATTTGGGACAGCAGAATGTTTCGGGCGGACGGCGCTGAAGCTCGAATCGCCGGCCGCAGTATGGACATTTTATTATCATTGTTGCTATAGTTGTTTTTATTTTACGTAAACGACCACCATGCTGTCGTCGAATTTACCCCACATCTGCGGATGCTGCTGGCCTTCAGTGTCGCTGATTACTCTCGGGTTGACATAGTTGAACAGCTCGCGCGCCGTAACCTTCCTGTCGCCGTTCCTGTCGGCGGCGCCCCTGAAGGCCTCGAGTATGCGGCTGATGAAGAATGAGTTGGTCATGTCGGGACTTTCCCACGAAACCTCGTTGGCGCGGCTCGACGTGTAGAGCATCACGCTTGTCTTCTGCGTGCTGCGCCGCGGCGTCCTGCCGCCGTTGCTGTTCTTCAGCGTTAGTCCTCCCGAATAGCATGCCATGGCCAGAATCACCTTGCGGCGGGCCTTGGCCGACTTCATGATGTTCTGTATCTCGTTGTATGTTATGAGGCTCGAGGCGTCTTTGGTCTCGTAGGTGGTAAGCCCGCCCTGCACGCCGTGGCCGCTGTAGACGAAGATTATCTCGTCGTTGGGCGTAGACTTGGCAAACTCCGACTTGAGCACTCTCAGTATGTGGTCGCGCGTGGCGTTAGAGTTGAGCAGCATGAACACGCTGCTGCCGTTGTATTTGTAGAAGAAGCGCGACACGGCACGGGCGTCGCCCACCGAGCAGGGCAGGGGCGGGGCCACCTGCGGATACTTGTACTCGCCTATGCCGACCGACACCACGTAGGTCTTCTGCGGAAATGCCGCTGCTGCCAGCAGGAGCATCAGCGACAGCGATATCAGCTTAATCATGCTTGTGTGTTTCATAATATGATGTCTTTTTAAGGTTGTTATTTTCCCTTGAACTTGCACTTGCAGCTGCTGTTGGGACATTTGCCCTCGGCCAGGATGTTCTCATAGAGCTTTGTGCCGAAGTGGTAGCCGCACTTGGGGCAGCAGTATTTCTTCCTGAAAAAGCGCTCGTTCTGGTCCTTGCGCTGTATGAGGCTGCGGTTCTTCACGTCAACTATGATCCACGAGAAGCCTATGGCTATGATGCTGCCTGCCACCTTGATGGCGGCGCTGGCGGTGGTGTCGCCTGCAAAGTCCTTGGGCAGAAGCATCGTCAGCAGTATGGCAAAGATACTTCCCAGCGACAGCGACGCCATCCTCATCATCATTATGTTCGACGTCTTGGCCTCGAGCGACATCTTGTTGCGGTTGTAGGTCTCGTAGATGTTGCGCAGCTCGCTTATGTCCACGGCGTCGTCGGTCTTGGGCGGCTGCTGTGCCATAAGCTCCTTTATGCGGAAGGTGTGTCTTGCCCCGAGTCGCACAAGCGTGTTGAGGCTCACCGGAACCTCGCCCGTAAGCCGCTTGAAGCTGCCGCTGGCCGACATTATCCATGTGCCGTTGGTCGAGTTGTTGTCTCTAAGGGTCATTTTGCCGGTGGCCTCGTCAAGATGAAACAAGGCATGCTCGCGGCTTATGCTTGGTTCGGTCAGTTTAAATGGCTGATTACCAAATTTACCGATTAAGATATCCATATCTGTTAAAATATATTTGCTGTAGATATAATTTGTTTCTTTACTGTTCTGTGACTTTTTGTAAAAATGCCTTCGGGACGTATGCCGTCACTATCGTGCCGAAGCCATTGATGGTTACCCCCACGCGGGTTTGCCTTTTTACGCGGCAGACAAAGCCGCTGAATCCGGTGAACTTACCGCTTATTATCTTCACCTTATCCCCCTTGGATATGTCGCTCTCAGTGTCGGAGATGAACATCTTGTTCTCGTCTTCAGTTTCATACCATTTGAGGAAAGACTCCATCTGGTCGTCGGGAACTATGAGCGGCTTTATTCCGCTTTTGCCTATCGGACAGCCGTTTTCGTCTTTGTTGGGGATATAATAGTGATGAAGAAAACTGAGCCCGGGGCTTCCCACGTATTTTCTTATCATTCTCTCGGTGGTGTGTACAAACAGAAAGTTGGGTATCAACGATTCTGTTATCAGCTTGCGCTTGCCGCCTATTATGCGCATTTTGTTGGTTACGGGCAGGAACACTTCTATGTTTTCCGCCTCAAGTATGTCTTTGGCTTTTCTCTCCTGTCCGTATGCAGCCCTCATCAGGAACCACACAGCCTCCTGGTCGGGCTTGTCGGGCGGGTCGGCACTTTGTCTCCGGACACTACGGGGGGACACCCCTTTAGCTGATTTACACGTTCTGGGGGACACATCGGAGGCAAATCCGGTGTTTGAGGTTTGCCCGCCTCGCCGGGTGTTCTCATTAGACAACGAGCACATTTTGTCTTAGCATATTGCGGTTAAGCGCTAAATACATAATTAAAAGACACACCCGTCAGGAAATGTTTGCTCAATTCTCAGATAACAAAGCTTATGCCTGTAAATATCTTTAAGTTAGTAACAAGTTGCAGGTAAATGTCTTTAATATGCAAAATAAGTAAATTGTATACCTTATCCGGTGTTAGCCTGATGGGCCTTGCACTTGAGGCCCCGACCACATTCTGTCACCAGCAGGACCTTATGCCCGCCGTTATCAGTGAACTGTGTTCAGCTTCACCGGAGGTAACAGATATATTAGTTCGTCGACAAAATTAAATAAAAATATAAATATAAACAAAAGATAACGCAAAATAATGAAAAATTTTTTAACCAAAATCGGTTATTAGTATTCGGTCTGTATTTTTTATATTGATCTGATTTTGGTTAGATTTTTCATAGGCGCTTTTTAATTCATAGTTTAAATGAGGCGTGGAGATGGCGGTAAAAACTTATGACAAAAATATGTTTCAATCTGGAAAATAAAAAGTAAACGTATGTTAATGAAACGGCAGTAAGAACGTCGCTTCATTAACATACGTTTATAAATAAGCCGAAAAATGCCACTAAAAACAGTCATTTCTGAGCCTGAAACCATAAGTTTGAGCCTCTGAAATGGCACCTTTTCATCCGTAAACGGGCCACTTTTTATGCGTAAGTGGGCCGGTTATGTTTTTTAACACTTCTGTTTTTTACTCTTATTCGCTGCAACTCCCTGTCAGTCAGTGTCTTAACAAAACGCCCCGTTTTTTGCCCTTTTCTGCCCCAAACCGCAGCATGGCGAAGAGCATGCGTGTTCTGAGAGCGTCAAACGGTCGGGAAAACATGAAGAATGTTTACAAATAAGTGCTGCTGTCAGGGGTAGGGGAATCTTGTAAGTGAGATGCCGGAAACAGTCATACGCCCTGTGATGTCAGAGATAAAGCTCACATTCTTTTCTTGTTGAGCATACTTTCTTCAGCATTATGTTTGCTGCAGAGAGGAGCAGTCTGTTCACCTTTCTTGCACCGTGAGGACATATGGCGGCGCAGCGCATGCATGATATGCAGGCCTTCTTGTCCACCTTTGCAGGGTTGTCTGTGCTGATAGCGCCTGTCGGGCATTTGGAGGCGCACAGTCCGCAACTTGTGCATTGGCCTGTGGGGCGGGGCACGAAGCCTATGTTTCCGGCCTTCTTGTATGGTCTGTTGCCGGGTATAGCAGGCGTGGCAGAGTCGTTGCTGTTCAGCTTGGCGGCTATCTGTTCGGCAAATTTGTTAAGTGCGGTATAATCGTCCTGATCGGGGCGGTTGGCGGCATATCGGCGGACAATAGAGTGTTCGGCTATGGCTGCCACGGCGGCTACGATGCTGAATCCTGCCTTTATGGCACAGTCTTGCAGTTCGGCCAAAGTGTCTTCATAGGCACGGTTGCCGTATACGCATACTATTACGGCCCTTGCGCCGTTGCCGCTTATCTGCGTTATGCGTTCAGCTGCCGGTGCAGGCACGCGTCCGCCATACGACGGAACGGCTATCACGGCCACGTCGTCGCCGTTGAGAGCAACGCCCTTAAAGTCGGCCTTGCGGTCGGTAAGGTCAATGTTTACTATGTCGCTGCCGAGCTTTGCGGCAATAAATCCAGCCACCTTTTCGGTTCCGCCCGTCGGGCTGAAGCATATTTTATATATTTTCATTATTCTTTGTCTGATGTTTGTTTTGTTGCAAATATAATAATTTTAAGGCAAAGTCAGATGAAAAAACTTTGCCGTTTTTTGTCGTTGCTCTCGCCTTTGGCTATCTTTGAATAAGATAGTGTGCGGCTCGGCAGTGTCAAATGAAAAAAACTTTGTTGTTTTTTATTTGCCGTTGCTCTCGCCTTTGGCTATCTTTAGATAAGATAGAATGCGGCTCGGCAAAGTCAAATGAAAAAAACTTTGTTGTTTTTTATTTGCCGTTGCTCTCGCCTTTGGCT
>OLSN01000316.1_pt1 | contig 53542 bp, 43 predicted proteins | sample 1672411 | NCBI WGS metagenome assembly OLSN01 (sample SAMEA3136683, study PRJEB25190) | human gut metagenome | biome: human gut; feature: human-associated habitat; material: faeces | place: Austria | collected 2013 | reverse complement strand
TCTAAAAAAATAAAAAAAGACCGTCATATTAGCATGATTTTCTATCATTTAATACGACAGTCTTTGTAAATTACTTCCGTCTGATTTTATGCAACTTCTTTTTCTTCATTTTTTTCAAATAACTTCTTTACACCCTGTACAGCAACAATTACACCAAGGATTAAAAGTAATACTGCAAAGATTAACTGTAATGTATTTCCAAGTGATAATCCTGTTGTAGCAAATGCTCCACTTAATTTGTAAATTGTCATTCCAAGGGCTGTAAATGTAACTGCCATCATGAAGAACATTGGTACCCATAACATCCAACCCTGACGTTTTGTTTTCTTTAAGAATACTGCACAAGCTACTAAAGCAAGTACTGATAACAACTGGTTTGCTGAACCAAATAATGGCCAAATTTCTGCATAACCAACTTTTGCAAGTAAGAATGCAAGGACTAATGTAATAACTGTAGCAAAATACTTATTTGTTACTACCTTCTGGAATGGTGTCATATTATCATCAGTTACTCCTTCATCTAAGAAGAATTCCTGGAATGAAAGACGACCAATTCTTGCAACTGAGTCAAGTGATGTTAAAGCAAAAGCTGAAACAGCAAGGTTAATTAATGTAAATACTAAATTATGTGGTAAACCAACTGCTGATAAGAAGTTTGCAATTGCACCTGCAAAAATCTGTGGCTGTGTTGTTAAGCCCTGTGCTGCTGCTTCTCCTTTTGCAAATGAAGCAACTGCGATTAATGCGATTACACCAAGCATACTTTCCATAAGCATTGCACCAAATGATACAGGTAACATATTCTTTTCATTTTTAATCTGCTTTGAAGCTGTTCCTGATGAAACAAGTGAATGGAAACCTGATACGGCTCCACATGCTATTGTTACAAATAAAATTGGGAACATATACTGTCCATCTACGTTGAAACTTGTAAATGCCTGTAAGTTACATGAAGGATTTGAAACAAATATACCTACAACTGCACCTACAATCATAAAAATTAATAAATAACTGTTTAAATAATCTCTAGGCTGCAATAATGCCCATACAGGAACTACACTGGCAATAAATATATAAGCGAATATAAAAAGATGCCATGTTTCTCTTGTTAAATAAACAGGGAAGTTTAAACCAATTACTACTGCTACTACTAACATTGCAATTGCTATTACTGTATTTACCCATTTATTTAATTTTGCATATTTTAAAATTATTCCAAGTGCTACTGCTTCAAAAATAAATAAAATTGAAGTCATTGCTACTGCACCGTTTGCTGAGATTTTTTCTACTGCCTGTCCTGCAACTTCAGGTACTGTAAATCCGTTAAATGTTCCAGCTACAACATCTGCAAATGCTGCAACTACTAAAATACAGAATAACCAACAGAAAAGTAAGAATAATTTCTTTCCTAATTTTCCAATATATTCTTCAATTATGTAACCAATTGTACGACCTTTGTTTTTAACTGATGCATACATTGATGCAAAATCCTGAACAGCTCCGAAGAACACACCACCTACAAGCAACCATAATAAAACAGGAAGCCAACCAAAAACTGCTGCCTGAATAGGTCCATTAATAGGACCCGCACCTGCTATTGATGCAAACTGATGTCCAAATACTACATTTGTATCAGCCGGTACATAATCAACTCCATCCTGTAATTCATATGCCGGAGTTTTTGCATTAGGGTCAATGCCCCATTTGTTTTGAAGGTAACGACCATAAAGAAGATACGCTCCTCCAAGTACTACAATCGCAATTACCATCATTAAGATTCCATTCATTTGTATTACCTCTCTTTTGTTATTATTTAGCTAGTTTATTCTTTTATTACAAAAGAAAAAGCCTTCATTGTCTTACGACAACAAAGGCGAAAATATCAATTTCGTGGTACCACTTTGTTTGAAATAATTATCACTAATTAAAACCACTCATCACTGTCACATCCAACAGTTTCTTCTGTAACGTGAAGACTACGTCTCTGCCTACTCACTATGTTAAGTTTTGGGAGAGATGCTCCAGGGTGATGTTACAACAATTCTTTTCTTCCGATTCTCAGCTACCTCGGTTCTCTGTAATCAAGACACTTTATTGTAATGTATCCCTTTCTACGCAACTAACTATTACTTTTTACAAGTTCTGTTTTATCACTTATTATTAAATCATGCAACAATAAATTTATTATTTTTCTACAATTTAATTATTTAAACTATGTCCAAATTATTTGTATAATTATATTAAGCATTATTTTAATAATTTTAATATTTCAGCTGTTTTTCTTATATTTTTTTCGTCTGTTCTATAAATTTCATATTCACTTAACCCGGGAATTCCCATATTAACATCATCATTTCGATATTCCATTTTGCTTTTTTCTAAAACCTTACCTGTCATATGAAAGCTTTTTGCCCCAGTTATTTTAGCTATTTCCTTAATATTATCTGAATTTACACCTGCACCAACTAAGATCTCTATATCACTTGTTTTTTCAACTAGTTTTTTAATTAACTTTACACCTTCAATACAACTATTTTTTTGTCCTGAAGTCAATATTGTATCTATACCTAATTTCCTAGCGGTCTCAAATGCTTCAAATGGATTTTTACACATATCATATGCTCTATGAAGAGTAACTCTGCATCCTGTTGCCATATTCATAATTTCCTTCATGTATGCCTCATTCAAACTTCCATCAGGATTCAGACAACCTATAACAATGGCATTTGCTCCTTCTCTTGCAAATTTTTCACTTTGTCTGCACATTATCTCAAATTCTGATTCTGTATAGCAAAAATCTCCAAATCTTGGTCTTATCATAACATTTATTGGAATTCGAATTTTATTTCTTATTATTTTAAACAACTCTAAATCAGGTGTTGTTCCTCCTATAATAATATTTGAACATAATTCAATTCTGGTTGCCCCTCCATTAGTTGCTGCAATAGCTGATTCTACAGAATCCACGCATACTTCTAACACATATTGATTCATTCTTTTTTCCTCTTTTTATAATATATTTATTTTTATTCATGACTATTATTAAAAACAGTTATCAAAACGGAACAATTTTTGTATTCCTTAATTTTTACATATTCGTCTATATATCTATTATACAAAAAAGACAGCATATACACTATGCGTTTTTAAATAATTACACTTCTAAATGTTTATCCTAATTTCTTCCCTATTATTCGATATAAACTATATTATCTTACATACTCTTCTATACTTCTTTTGAGTCTTAAAAGTCCATCCTCAAGTCTTTCTCTTGGGCATACTAAATTCATTCAGCCTATCTTTTCTAACGTTTCCTTGTCCCATATTTTGCCAACCGTATTGTGTGGATTGCAAAAAATTAACATTGAAGTCTGGGGATTTGCAAGTTTACTTTCCACATTCCAACCTAAATATTCACCTGAAATATATGAATCATATACCATTACATTTTTACTATTCCAAAACACATCTTTAGAAAGCAACTTTGCATTATGAATTGTTTTCTTTTCATTATGTAAGAAAAAAACTTATACTCATTTGAATTCATATATAATATTAAATTTTAAACTATATTGTTACATCTATGTTAGCACATAAACCTAACTTCAAGTCAAGAGTTATATAATAATTTCACTCTACATATAACTAATTTATGGCATATAAAAACTCCCTTCACGCATCGGCAAAGGGAGTTTTATTCAAATCATCATCTGATGATTCATCTTATGCTATTTTATCCTTCAATAGCAATGTATTTACTTTTTGGTTCTATCTTCTCCTGTTCTTTTGGAACATTAAATGATAAAATACCATTTTCATATTTAGGATGAATATCTTCGACTGTTACGTTATCACCTACATAAAAGCTTCTGCTCAAGCTTCCTACATAACGTTCACGTCTTACATATTTACCCTTCTTATCTTTCTCATCCTTATCAAGACCTTTAGCGGCGCTGATTGTTAACATACCATCTTCCAGTTTCATCTGGATTTCATCCTTCTTAAATCCCGGAAGGTCTATATCTACCTCATATCCGTTTTCAGTATCTTTTACATCTGTTTTCATCAAATTCTTTGCATGTTTACCATACAATTCTTTTCCTGCATCAGCAAATGCTGGGAATGCAAAATCATCTGTAAAATCATTCATAAAATCATCAAATAAGTTTTCTCCAAAAATACTAGGCATCATCATAAGTCATATCTCCTTTCAAATCAGATATAAAAATTGTATTTGCACTATCGGAGAAATCCGAGGTGTAGTTTTTTATATTGTAAACTAAGGTTTTGGTTAAACACTTGGATTTTTACTGATTGCTGAATCATCATTCACTAAAAACAATTACCTGAATTATCATTCATTAATCTTTAAATCCTTATCTTTTAACTCTCTTCCTTTGTTCTGATTACGTTATAACTCGTTTTGTTAGCACTGTCAAGAGGTGAGTGCTAATTTTTTTGTGAAGATTTTGTGAACTTATATTACCATCTCTGTATAATATCTATTTTCCATAACATACACCTTAATTTTTCCGTTGTACTTCTTAACAATATCATATATAATAGCCTGTCCCATTCCATGTTCCTGCTTATTTTTCTTAGTTGTATCACCAATTGTAATCGGACTTTGTTTTAAAGTTTTATTATTAATTTTAATTTCAAGTACTTCCATATTACATTTACAATAAAATTCAATTTCCCCTTGTTTTAATTTTTTACTTTCTTCTATCGCATTGTCAAATAGGTTTGCTATTATTGCTATTAAATCAATTTCACTTACTAAAATCTGTTCATTTACATCAGCTTCAATTTTTATATTAATTCCATTTTGCCCGCATTGTCTTACTTTATTTTCAATAACTGAATTAATCAATATGTTATTACAATAATTATACAAATTATTATCGCTAATCATTGGCATTTCGCAGATGTCTTTTTCAAAAGAATCAACTTCATTATTTTGGCCTAATAATGTTCTGATTTCTTTCATTTTAATCTCAATATCACGTTTAATCTTTTCGGTATTTTCCATCTGATATTTAAGTGTCCGATAATATTCCTTCATTACTGTATTTTCTATATTTAAAATTTTATTTTCCTGTGCTATTCTTTTTTCATTTTTCTTGCGGATTATCCAAGATACACTATACATAATTAAAATAGCTGTGCAAATTCTAAAAACATATAAAACAATAACAAACATGATTTCTTTAGTCACAAAAGATTTCGCAGAATTAACAAAAAACGCATACATATCAAAAATAATCAATAGCATCCACCATATAATAGGATACTTTATTCTCTTTTCAGAAAAGTTTCCAAAGCATTTCTTTATAATTGTTGTCATTATAAAAATTTCAAATATAGATATTAATAATGCGACAATTGCTATTATAATGTTTTTACTATCCATATTTGTTTTTACAAAATAAGGTAGCATATCATTCTTTCCGCCGGTTATCACAACCGTAGGCATAACTATAAATGCAATTCCAAATGTCTCGACAATAAAATTTGCTAACATAATTTTTAAATATGGTTTACCTGTGAGTAATTTTAATAGGGCAAAAAATATCAATATGTATATTCCATTAACAATAGTTATTGTATTAGTCTCATCTTGCGTAAGTATGTGTGTATATTTATAAAACACAATTGTCAAATTAAGAAAAAATAATTTCATTAAAATAATGCAAAACAATTTTAATCTTTTATCTTTTTGTACCCCAAGTAATATTTTAATTGCATAATATGTTGCAATACTTACCAGCAATTCTAAAACTGCTGCATTTATCATATTTATAACTAATTCTTTTCCGCTATACATTATCTACCTTTTCATTTGTATTATATTTTATTTTCAAAATACAATCTTTCTTTAAATAATAACCGTAATCTCATTTGCTCCATTCAAATATTTATCATCAAATACTCCCTGGTATTTTTCTGTAATTTCTTTTATTACACTAATTTTCATCTTGTCTTTATTTTTAATAAAATTACCATCAAATTTAATGCAAATTAAGAAATTATTTTTTTCTTTAGAGCATTTAAAATCTAATTTTTTCACATTTGTAACTTCACTATTTTCTATTACTAAATCAAATAAATTTGAGAGTAACGCCACCAAATCCATTTCAGAAATTTGTTTGGCATCAAAATTTCCTACTTTAATTTTAATATTTATTCCTTGATTTTCACATTGCTCTCGTCTATTTACAAATATTGCATTTATAACAGGATTCCCGCAATAATCTATCGTTTTAAGATTATTATATTGTTCCTCAATTTGTCCTACATATTTTAAAATATCCTGCTTACTTCTTTTAGATGTTTGTATGTCTTTTATCAAATTCATGTGCTTTTCAATATCATGTCTAAACTTTCTTGTTCTTTCCATCTGAAATTTTAATGTATTATAGTATTCTTTCATAACTGCATTTTCAATACTTAAAATCTGATTTTCCTTCTTTATCTGTTTTTCTTTTTGCAAACGCATAAACCATGAAACTGCATATAACACAGAAAACATTATTATAATCATAATAATATTCATTGCAATAAAGATAGTACTTCCACTTTGAATAGCTGTTGTAGTTAATCCGCTTATGGTAAATATCAATACAATAATCCACCAAAATATTCTATGCTTGATTTCACTTTTAAAATAATCATCAAAAAACCTTTTAAGCACATATTTTTCTATTGCAATCAATACAATCATTATCACTAATACTGTTGCAAAGGTAATTATATTATTTAAACTCAATTCTAATGTTATAAGAGTTCTTTGTTTTTTCCCAAGTATATGAGCTATTATTGTAATTGGGCTAAATGATATAACAATAGATATTATCTGTGCTATCATGTCTGAAATAAATATTTCCAAATAATTTTTCTTTGTTATCACTTTTAATGTACAAAAATAAATCAGAGTATTTATTCCCTGAAGCATCAAAATAATGCACTTACTATTAACAGGATCATCTCCAAAATATGTATAATACATTATTGTCAAATTAAAAGTAAGCATACTAACAAAGAATATTGGTAAAAAAATTCTTCTTTTGCTTTTCTCTATTCCAAGTAAAATCACGAAACTATAGTACATTGCAAAAATCAAAAAGATTTCATAAAACCCGCCATTTATCAATGTTATAATTACATCATTTGTTTTTTCCATAATATCTCCCTGTTGTTCGTTTAATATTTTCTGCCTTTGTAAATACTAATACCAATATTAACTTTAACATATAAATAAGAATAACTAAATCAAAAAAATGCCAAATCTTACTGCTTTTTCTCACAATAAGATTTGGCATTTTTGTCTCATAATAACTAAGTATTTACTTAACCTTAATTTTTACTATCTTCTTTGCATAATCATATTTATCTGTACTTTGTGCAATTACTAATATTCTGTATGTACCTTTTGGTGCTCCTTTTTTTATAGTTACCTTTCCCTTTTTAGAAACCGAAATATACTTTGATACTTTTGAAGGCAAGCATTTATAGATACTGTATTGCAACTGACCATCACCTGTAGTTTTCGCTTTCAAATTGAATACTACCTTTTTCTTTTTCAAATTGTTTGCCTTATATTTTCTTATTTTAATAGTTGTGATTTTTTGTTTCTTTATTATAACATTATCAACTGTTGATTTTGTTGTTATTACATCATTTGCACTAGATTTTTCATCTTGCTTTGATGACTCAACATTACTAATATTCGTTTCTCTTTGTTGGATTGTACTATTATCTTCTACTGTCACTGTATAAGTAACTTGTGAGATTTCTGATACACCATTTTTTCCAACTGCCTGAATTCCAATTGTATAAATTCCACTACTTGCAAACAAAGATGCTGCCAGCATATATGAACTATTAATAGTATTTGCCATAATTACACCATTTAAATAAATGTTGTAGTACAAAACATTCGTGTCTGTATTCCAAAAAACATTATAGTTTCCTGTTACATCAACTATTCCTACAATTCCCTCCGGTTTCTTTACACTTTCAATATTACCGGAAGTAGTAGTCTCATTAGATGAATTATACTCTGTTGTGCTTAAATCTCCTATTGTAGTTGAAGCAGACTCACTTGTTTCATTTGTTACTGTAGATTCTGTTGTACTTAAATCACTTGTTGTAGTTGGTTCATATTTAGTTGTTTCATCTATTACTGTAGATTCCGTTGTATCAACTTCTTCACCTATCTGAATTGCACTATATGTAATTTCACTTTGATTCATATTATCTATTTTAGAATATGCGTAAATAATAGCACTTTCAGATATAACAAATGGCTTTTCATACTTTTTAAAAACATCTTCCCCCATATACATATCATCCGAATTTAATGAATCTTTATCCGCAATATAATAATATATATCTGCATTAGCAATAGTAGAATATAGCGCTACCGTTTGTGCTGTTTTATATGTTCCTGATTGAACAGTAAAAATTGGACTTGGGCTATCTTCTGTATATTGTGCAACTGGAGATATTACAATATCTTTAGTAACATACATTGCCTCATCATATCCATTCCAACATTTAAATACTTCATTGGCACTTGGTGCTGATAGATTATCTGGTATCTCAGCCTTTTCTCCATATGCTATTTGTTGTTCACTTATAACATTTCCTTCCCAATCCTTAAAAATAACCGTATATGTTGTATCCTTATATGATGCTTCAACAATCATATTATCTGTAACTGTTTTAACTTCTTTATTTGCAGAATCTACCCATTTATCAAATTTTTGTCCTTCTTTACTTGGTATATTATCTGTTGTTAATTTATCACCATAATCGAACTCTTTAATTTCAAGAGATGTATTATCCCAGTCTACAAAAATAACTGTGCATTTTTTCTTCTTATACTGAGCTGTAATTACCATATTTTCACGTATATTTTTAAGACCTGTATCCCATCCTATAAAATCATATCCTTCTTTTTCAGGTGCCTCAGGTGCTTCTACTGTTCCACCATCTGCAACTTTCTTCTGCTCACCAATACTATTTCCTTCATCGTCAACAAAATCTACTGTAAATACCTGTTTTGGTGCCTCGATTTTTCCTATTACCTGATAATTAGTTGAACCTTCAATCCCTAAAGTTATAATAAAATCTCCTGTTTTTGCAGTCGGTTCTTCCTTTGTTATAAAATCAAATTTATAATGACCGTTTTCTCCAATTTTCACCTGACTAATATACTCAATCTGACTTGCAATCGGATCTTCATTTTGTCCTTTATAAACTAATAATGTTGCAACTTTACCTGCTGAATTAGGAATATCTCCCTCTACTGTTCTCTTTACACCATTTTTATCTTCTAAAGTATCTTTTGTTTTATATTCTAAACTTGAAGATTCATCATTTACATCGGCTCTATACCATGAGTCCTCACCTGTTCCATTATATAAGTCAATGCCATCATCAACATTTGCTATCTTCTTTAATTCAGTAAATGTTCTGTTAAATTCCCATTCTCCCGGATATTCCATACTATCAGCATATTTGCTTGTATATGTATACACAATCTTTCCATTATTTATGTTTGTATATTTATACCTTTTATAGTTATAGCAAGGAACATCTGTTGAATTTGTTTTAAATCTATATGTTGTTCTTGTCTCCACCTTTTTATCAGATGAACTATCAACTTTCGTAGCCTGCCAATTGCTGAACTCATTCATCCAATATGTATAATTTTTATATTCTTGTCTTGTTCTGTATCTGTAAATAGGGTAAATTACCTGTCCTTTACCATTACCTGAAACACTTGCACTTTGCGGTTCACCATTATTACATCCATTTAGTTCAAAATACCAGCTTACACCATTTATTATTACTCTACCTTTAGTTTTTAAATTTGAACCTGCCTCATCTGTTGTTAAATATCCTCTGGCGTATCCCGAAACTGTATCCTCTGTCTGCACCCATGTCAATGCTGCTCCACAATTTGAGCAAGCTCCTCCAAAAGGATCTCTTCTTCCGCACCTACTACATGCAAACGCACATATTCTATAACCGTTTTGAGATTGAACATCTGTTAAAGTGTTAGCTCCAACCCAGTTTCTAGACCATCCCGACCAATTTCCCCATGATGTATATGTTCCTGTATTCGATGTATTTGTTAATGAATATCCATTAGGTGTAGTTGGTGTACCTGTTGACTTAATTGTTTTAGAATCTTTATATCTATATTCAGTTCTAGATTCTTTAATTATGTCTTCTCCCTCAGGAACGGTAGTACTCCAATCTGACCACTCATTTCCTACATCTACAGCACCTGTAACTATTTTTGATTTAGGTGTTCCTGTTGTTTCATCATCAATTACACCTACCATTGAAACCTGTACTCTTGATGCTAATCCTGAATATAGCACAGTTATTTCGTCTGTCAATTCACCTGTTTTTGGCATACTAACTGCTCTAGTCTCAGATGCAACCATTTTCCCTGATTTTGTCATTAACGCAACAACTAATTTTCCTTTTGTAAAATTATCCGGGAAATTAGTTAAATTTACATTAACTGTATATCCTGTACCTTCATCATTTCTTTTTGCACTTTTAATCTCTGTTACAATTGGTAAGTCTGAATTTTCCCATACATATGTGGCTTTAACTGTCAATGACTTTTTAACTGTTTTATACTCATTTGTACTCCATCCTGCAAAAATATATCCATTTTTACAAGGAATATCTGTAGGTTCATTTGCAGATGACATATATTCAACCTTCTGAACCTTATCTATAACATCTCCTTTATAATCTACAAATGATACAGTGTATGAATTTATTTTATATATTGCTTTAATTGTTGTATTCGATTTTACATTCTTTCCATCCGAACTCCAATTTTGGAATGTATACCCTTCTCTCTCCGGTGGAACAGGTGTAGATGCATTTCCTCCCCATTTAACACTTTGTGGATTGCCAATAGTTTGATTTTCCCAATCTACATATTGAACCAAAACATTGTCATGAGCAATGCAATTAGCCGAACTGTTACTTCCACTTGTTCCTGCTGAATTTGACGCACTTACTGTTACTTTATATGTGCCTGCATTTCTAATAGAAAATGACACACTTGTTCCACTAATACTTGTTGATTGATTATATGCACTATTAGTAGTACAAATTAACTTAACATCATACCTTGTTGCTCCGGAAGATGCATTCCAACTTGCTGTAAGTGCATCACCTATTCCTAAATCAGATTTATTTATTCTAATATTTGTTGGAGCCTGCGGTGTTACATTAATATTATAAATGTAACTTTCATTCATTGGATTAACTGCTGCTGCTGACTTCCACCAACTCCATGAATTAGTTATTTTGAAATGTAGATGTGGACCTGTTGCTGCCCCGGTCATTCCTACTTTTCCTAATTCCTGCCCCATTTTAACATAAGCTCCCGGATATATATTAGCCGGAATACTACCATGTATCATATGTGCATATGAATAATGTCTACCATCAATACCTTTAATAACAACACCTGTACCAAATTCATGACAATTATTGCATTTTCCATATTCTCCTAAATTATGGCTATCAGTGAACTTGTACTCAACAGTACCATCAATTGCAGATTTAATTGTGGCACCATATATATTACTGTCATTGATATCGATAGCATCATGCCAGCTAGTCACTCCTCTACTTAAGCTTGTATGACCTTCGACCGGCCATAATAAAGTCGTTGATGCCTTAACTTGTTGTTGATATGCAGGCATACTTGTTAAAATCATTACAAAAGTGAGTATAATTACCATTATTTTCCGTACTATTTTATATTTTTTCAACTAAATCGCCTCTTTTCTATTTTTCAATTTTCTTTATGCTATCTATGTCATATATTCCAAATGGTGTACAGTAATACGCTGAATTCTCCGTCATAATTCCTTTTATTTTAACTTTTTTATTTTTATATTTTTTCCATTGTTTTTTATCTATATATACACATATTCTACTTTGTATAGGTGCATCATCGTACATATATGAATGCTCAACAACAAATTTAGGCTTAACATATAAAACATAATTAATCTGATATTCACCTCCATAATAATACTTAACCTTCTTTAATTTGCCTTTCATTGTTACATTGTCATTAGAACTGTATACACTCTTAACTTTCGCGTTAACACAATTACTGTTACCTGTATACCAAAGCATTCCCAAAATCATAACTAGAATTAACACTTTACCTACATTTTTTCTTTTCATATTTTCTCCTTTCTCAACACATTAATTATTAAATTTTTTCTTTTGATATCCCGCCCAACATTTATATAATTCTTATTAATATTTTACCATTTTCACCCATATCCATTTTTGCTATTTTTGTCGTTTTCGTGTCGATTTTTGCACATTTTTATTCCAAATAAAGAAAGAACATTTATAAGTCATTATTAACTTACAAATGTTCTCTGCCTTTAAATTATTTATAAATATTTTTATATCTGTTCCTTGCTCCATTTTACAAAAGCTTCTTTAAAAATCGGCTGATATTTTCTGCTTATTGGAATCTTTTCATCATTAACCATAGTGCATAATTCCCTGATATATTTCTTTATGTAATTCATCGAAACCATAAAACTATTATGGCATCTTATTATGCTGCTATCTTCTATTAGTTCTTCTAATTTATTAAGTGGCAAATATGTCTCCCACTCCTCTTCTTTTCCATGAATAAAAGTAGTTCTTCCCTTTCTTTCTATGTAAACTATATCTAGATATTTTATTGCAATAAACTTATTTCTCTTTCCTTCAATTCTAAGAGTTTTCTGGTGTTCTTTCGTTTTATTAATCATTTTGATATAAATTTCAGGAAGCCTTTTTTCAAGTTCTGACTTTAAAACGAAATACAAATGTTCTGTTTGAAATATATCGGGTGCATATTCAAGATAATTCGTTAAATAAACAATATGACTTTGTGGTGCAAGAGCATTGATTTTCTTTGCAATATCTATTCCGTTATACTCTTCTGTTTCCATATCTACATCGCAAAAAATCATTGTAGGTTCAATTTCACTCTTTTCTATATCATTTATTAATTTTTTTCCATCAGTATAAATAACCATATTCCAACTTGTACTATTAACTATATCTCTAAAAAATCTACATAATATGAATCTTGTTTTTTCTGCCTCGCTTTGGCAATCATCTAATATTACAATATTTTTGTTCATAAATTCCTCACCGCTTCTTTTAGTATATCCACTCTTAATATTTTATCATTTATTCAACAATATTCACTGCAAGTTATGTCGATTTCTTGTCGATTTACGTCAATTTTGTCTCTTTTTATTCTTAAAGAAAAAATATTTTTCTTTGTGTTCGATTATAATTCTATTATTCAGTTTTTAATATAATATGAGTTTCATATATATTGTCCTGAATCTTTCTTTCCATTTTTCCATTATATCTTTTAGTGATTTCTTCAACAATTTCTAAACCTACTCCATGAGCATATTTATCCGACTTAGTTGTTACTCCTTTCTCTAGTATTTCCTTTTTAGTCGTTGAATTGTCTATAGTTATTAATATATTATTAGATTCATTTTTCATCTTAAACTTTATTTGTGTATCTGAATTTTCCTTTGCAATTAATTTACATTCTTCAATAGCATTGTCAAATAAATTCGATATCAAAGCTATTAAGTCAATTTCTTTAATTTTATCGTTATTGAATTTTTCTGCATCAATATCTAATCTAATATTCCAATTCTTACATTCATTATTCCTATTTATCAGTATTGAATTTAGTATTGGATTGTCACAAAAATATTCGTTTTTTAAATATCCATAATCAAAATTAACCTTATCTGCAATATTTTCAATTTCTGCATTATCCTCATCCTGTGCAATCATATCATTTATTACATTCATATGTTTTTCTATGTCATGGCGAAATTTTCTTGTCATTTCAATTTGATATTTTAATGTATTGTAATATTCCTTCATAACGGCATTTTCTATATTTAAGACTCTGTTTTCTTCTTTTAGTTGTTTTTCCTTTCTCAGTCGAACAAGCCATGATATTTCATACATTATAAATATAAAACATATTATTAATCCTATTGATGTTATCATAACATTTCTTTTAGGCAACTCCCCAGCCGTTGTAGCTATAAATCCCCCTACGTTAAATATTACAACTATACCCCATAGCAACCATTTATATTTTATCTTTTCTTTGCAAAAATTTTTGGTATATTTTACTATCAACTTTTTTAGGATTAAACAAATAAAAAGTGTAATCAGATTAATACTTAAGAAAATAATTACATTTTGTATAGACATCTTTAATTGCACCAACATTTCCCATGGTCTTTTAACGATTTTTGAAGATAATATAAACATACCTCCTACAAATGTTCCGGCAATTATTTGTGCTCCCATATCCGCAATAAAAATATGTAAATAATCTAAAGTGGTAATTATTTTCAAAGCTGATATGTATATAACCGTAGTTGCAAACATTATCAAAAGGATTACTATTGTTTTATTTGTTAATTCTTCATAGTAATACTGCACTATAACTCTAAACATATTTAATGAAAACATACTGGCAAAGAATATTACCAAAAAGACTCTCTTTTGTATTTTATTTAATTCAAGAATATTTGAAATAAATATATACATTACAGCTATCACAAATATTTCATATATCGCACTATTAAAAAGTACAACATTTATGTTGCTTTCATTTAATAACATACTCTTCTCCTCTTGTAAAACATCCCAAATAAATACTACTTATTGATTTTATCATACTTTCAATAAATAATCAGTACCTATATAAACAAAAAGATTCTCTTTAGTTTATATAAATTTGATTTACATTAAAGAGAACCTTATTATTTTTATCTATAAATTTTTCAATCCTACAATTTCCATTCCATACTTTCCATCTGTGTTTCTACCATATGATGTATATTCCACCATTTGCATCTAATTTTTCATGTGTTCCTTCTTCTGCAACAACACCATATTACAAATTTTCATTTTTATATCACTTTTTTACTATTAGCATAAACGTCTGTCTTTTTATCTCTCATAAAAATCATAATCATCTTCTAATTTAATTGACTTAGCATCCATTCTTTCTATTAGAATAAATCTCTGATTTTCTAAAAACATTATCAGTTCGTCTATACTTCTTTCCTCTCCCTGAGCTTCCATTTCTACTGAGCCATCATACAAATTTCTCACCCATCCTGTAAGTCCTAATTGTCTTGCCTTATAAACCGAATAATATCTAAATCCAACTCCCTGAACTCTACCATAAAAAAATATATGTTTTCTAATTTTATCGTTCATAAATATTACACCTCATATTACTTTTAACTATATTTAACTTAAATTGTAATCCACTATAATTATTTTTCTTTATTAATTATAAACTAAAAGCTGCCTACTTACCAATCAAACCTGTAAATAGACAGCTTATTTATTATAATATTTTTTATTATTCTTTTTCTCTTTCGTAATCTATAAACATTAGTGTAAATGCAAAAAATAAAAGTGCTGAGCAACATAATATTGCTTTCTCTGCAAATATTTTTATAAAGAGATTTCCTACTATAGCTCCACAAATAAAGCAAATAATAATTCCATAATATAATAAAGCTTTCTTTAAATTCTCAATATCTCTATCCTGTAAATAATTACATAAATTCTGAGTTCCACTTCTCATATTTCCAATGCACATTGTTGTGGCAATTCCGTTTCCTCTTATTTTTCTAAAGCTCTCGACCTGTATTCCACATGCAAATGATGTTAATGAATTTGCAAGCAGATTCATATTTTGTGGAAAGAATGCTACTCCAATTAATATAAGTGCTTCTACCAAAACTGCTGCCTGTCTCCAATGAAGTAAATTCAAATCTTTTTTATGCACAATCTCGGCTAACGCTATTCCTAATGCAAATGCTAATACAGGAAGAAAATATCTCATTGCCACTGAAAAATTTCCCTCAGATAAATTTACACCAAATAACAACATATTTCCTGTCTGTGCATTAGCAAATACCTGATCTCTTTCTATGTATGAGTATGCATCCATAAATCCACCTGACACAGCAAGAATCATTCCAAGCCTGATTGTTTCTGACATTTGCTTAGTCTTGTTCATTTTAATCACTCCTATAATATGTAGTATTGTCCCTACCTTTTATTGGCGGCTAATTATTGGAAACATTTATTCAAAATAATTTTGCTCACTTTGTTTCCTGATAAATTATTCATATGATGTTGGGAGGGTCAAAAGCCCCCAACTTTGATGCCTACGGATTGTTCCGTGCTACGCACTCCCACAATCCTATCCAATATTCGCATATCGTGGGATAGTCATCCCACTTTTTTGCTCATATTGGGGGGGGTAACAAGGTCTTTCACCCACTCATGAGCAAGCTCATGTGGGCTTAAACCTTTTGAACCTGGCATCTTTATGTTATTTTGCTTTAAAAATTTTTTAATTTTTACCAAACACGATTATAGATATCTTATAAGCATACGTCAAGCCATATGCTTATACTATTTTGAAAATATCAATTAAAAATATCATTGAAAGACCATAATATGTTACTACAGCTACTAAATCATTTACCGTAGTAATTAAAGGTCCTGAAGCTACTGCCGGGTCAATTTTTATTTTGTGGAAAAACATTGGTATAACCGTTCCTACCATACTTGAAATAACCATTGCAACAATTAAAGAAGCTCCTACGCATCCTGAAATCATAAATGAATTTAACCATCCATAGTTCTTAAATAAATGTATGTATACTCCAAGAAATGTAAGTGCCATTATTGCTAATAGTGCTCCATTTAACAATCCTATTTTCATCTCTTTTCCAAGAAGTCCTATCTTCTGTTTTCCTGTAAGATTTTCATCCATTAAAACACGAATTGTAACTGCAAGCGACTGAGTTCCTACATTTCCCGCCATATCTAATACCAAAGACTGAAAACATATTACTATTGGAAGTATTGCTACAACAGATTCAAACATTCCAACAACTGAAGATACTGCCATTCTGAGGAAAAGCAAAGCTATAAGCCATGGAAGTCTCTTTTTTGTACTTTTAATTACACTTTCCTGCAAGTCATCCTCTTCTGTCAAACCAGCTAACTTAGCATAATCATCTCCCATCTCGTCATCTACCATTTCAACAATATCTTCAGATGTAATAACACCAATTATAACTCTGTCTGCCGATAAAACCGGAATTGAATCTTCTGCATATTCAACTATGCTGTCTATACAATCTTCAATTTTTTCATGCCCATATACAAACGGATACGAATGACTGATCAAATCGTCTAGCTTCGCATATTCTCTGGCAATAATTAAATCCTTTAAATCTATTGCTCCAAAAAATTTTTTATTTTCATCCATCACATATATTGTTGTAATGTTATCATTCTCTCCTGCCTGTTTTACCAATTCGCTCATTGCCTGACGGATTGTGAGATTATTGCTTATACATACAAAGTTAGTTGTCATACAACTACCGATTTCGCTATCATCAAATGATAAAATCATTCTTACATCAGCAACTGCATCTCCATCTAACTTTTTTACAATCTCTTTTCTCTTTGAATCCTCTAAATGCTCAAGTACATCTACAGCATCATCAGAATCCATAAGAGAAATTACTTTCGCTGCGCTTTCTACTGATAATTCATCAAAATATTGTCTGGTGTTTTCTTCTAAATAGCTAAATATTTCAGAAATTCTTTTTGCACCTAAAATCGGATATAATTTTTTTCTTTCGTCTTTTGATAATTTTTCGAGTGCATCTGCGATATCATTTTCATGATAATTAGATATTTGTTCAAGTAATTCTTCTTTATCTAAATCACTTCTTATTAATTTAACAAGTTCTTCTACATAATTATTCTTTACAACTGTTTTTTCCATTTCAGCCTCCTTTTTACCTACTTAATTTAAGCAAAAAAAAAACACTACTTCAGATTTCTCTTAAGTAGACCGTTTAGTTACATTGCTGTGACATAAAGGCTTAAATCTGATGCAGTGTTATTAAAGGCGTATATTTATATTATGTAGCTAAATAAGTCTCATAGACAGCCACATATTTATATACCATTGCTCATCACTGCATATATAACTTCGCCCTGTACTATCGCAACTATCCATGAAACTCACCTCCGTTTACTTTCTTTTTCTCCGATATTCTAACACCGGATTCTGATAAATTCAACTTTCAAATAAATATTTACATAAATTTAACACATTCTTTTTATGATAATAATTTACATTTTACATTACTGATTTCTGCTGGGCAGAATAAATCGAAGCATTTCCATTAACTATGTACGCAACTGCACACACGATAACAAACGGTAACATATTTGTTCCTCCAAATACTTCTATTCCTATCATTATTGGTGCAATTAAAGTATTTGTCGCACTTCCAAATACCGCTGCATAGCCAAGCGCACCACACACTATAGGAGATATTCCAAATAAGCTTCCTAAAGCCACTCCTAATGTTGCTCCTATTGAAAACAGCGGTGTTACTTCCCCGCCCTGAAATCCTATTGCTAAGGTTACAATTGTAAATAGCAATTTTAAAATCCAATCATAATAATATACTTCATTTCCACCTAATGCCTCTGATATAAGATTTGTACCAAGTCCTGTATATCTTCCTGAAAAAATAAATAGAAGACATATTGCAAGTGGAATAGAAATTATACCGATTCGCATGTATGGATTTGCTATTTTTTCACTCATAAATATCTTTGATTTCTGTAATAATACAGAAAAAAGTCTTCCTACAATACCAAATGCAATTCCTAAAACAATTATAGCAATTCCATTTTTTGCATCCGTCATATTTATTGTCTGATTTAAATTGACTTCAAACTTTTCAAGTCCTAAAGTATGCGATGTGAAAGAAGCGACAAATGCCCCTATCATTGCAGGAAGCATAGCTTCGTAATCCATATAGCCTGTAACTATTACTTCCATCGCAAAAAATATAGCTGTAAGTGGTGTCTGAAAAAGTCCACCAAATCCTGCTGCCATACCTGTTATAAGCATTACTTTACTATTATCAGGCATTTTTAATTTTTTTCCAAAAGCATGTGATAATGTTGCCCCTATCTGTACTGCCACACCTTCTCTTCCAGCACTTCCGCCAAATAAATGTGTTATCCATGTTCCAACCATTACAAGTGGTACAAGTGCTAACGGAATAGAATTTCTCTTTTGCTGCCTTGTTTCAAACACAAGGGTCATTCCTTTTAAACTAAGTTCATTAAACTTATGATACATCCATGTAATAAATAATCCGGCAATTGGTAAAAAAGGAAGTAAAAACTTATAATTTTTATTTCTAAAATCAGATATCTCTATCAATCCTCTTCCAAAAATTGTATCAATTATTCCTACAACTATCCCTACAATTATAGCCATTATTATGTACTTAAATACCAGTAATGTTTTTATTCCGACTTCGTTTTTATCTTTCTTTATGCCAATTTTATTTTCGGATTTCATTTTTCTTTGCTCCTTAATTTGCAAATTTTTTTAGTCAAATTTTGTCTCCCAATGTTTTGATTCATACGCATCAAAACACATTAAAATCTGTTCCTTGTTTACCTTTTCAAATGCAAGATTTTCAGGTATTTCATCTTTACCATATGTTAATCCTGCCTGAGCTATGCTTTATTGAATATTTATTCTTATATTAATTAAATTCTATTATTCTTCATTCTTTTCAATTCAGGCATTACTGTTGCAAGCATTGTAATAAAACACATACTTCCACCTATTACATTTGATATTGGTTCTGCCATAAACACACCATCTGTTCCCATATTAAATACATAAGGAAGTGCATATGTAAGCGGAGCTACAATAATTACCTTTCTTAGCAAAGAAAAAAATATTGCCTGTTTCTTTTTGTTTAATGATTTAAACACTGTCTGTCCTATGTACTGTAAATCCATAAATATAAATGCAGCAAAATATATTTTAAGTGCAGGCACTGCATCTTTAAATAATGTTTTATCAGAACTAAATATACCTATTATAAATTCTGGTTTTGTTATAATAATTCCCCACATAACAGCTGTATAGATAAGTACTAAGCACATCATTACTTTAATTGATTTCTTTACATTGTCTGCCTTTCCGGCACCATAATTAAAACTTAATATTGGCGACGCACCTTCATTTATCGCATAAATAGGCGTTTCAATCATTTGTCTTGCACTTGATATAATTGTCATTACTGACACATATACATCTCCACCTGTAACAGACAAAACATTATTGCAGCAAATTGAAACAAGACTATTTGTAAGTTGCATAATAAAGCCTGCCGTTCCAAGGCTTACAATATTCTTTGCAAAATAAACACATTTTTCAAATTCATTCTTTCTAACAAACCTCACTTTATATTCTGTTCTTTTTCTCAAAATATAAAGTACAAATACTGCAGACATACACTGTGAAATAACCGTTGCAATTGCCGCACCTTCAATGCCCATATTAAATACAAATATAAATAGCGGGTCAAGCACTATATTCGCAATTGCTCCAATAGCAACTGATATCATTCCTGTAGTAGCATATCCTTGAGCATTTATGAAAGGATTCATTCCTGTTGAAAGCATAGATGGAATCGTTCCTATCATATAAATTATCATGTATGGATACGCATATACAATTGCACTGTCTGATGCACCAAATAAATATAAAATTGGCTTTGCAAATAAAATTCCAACAGCCATTAAAATTATTCCGCCAAAACAAAGCATGGAAAAAGAAGTATTCATTATAATTGCTGCTTTTTCATTTTCTTTCATTCCTCTTTTAATTGAGAAAATTGGTGCTCCACCACTTCCAAACAAATTACTGAAAGCCGTTATTATTATAATTATCGGAAAACACAATCCTACTGCTCCTAAAGCAGTTGTTCCTATTTTAGGAATTCTTGCAATATAAATTCTATCAACAATGTTGTACAAAAGACTTAAGATTTGTGCAATCAGCATTGGAATGGCAGCATTTAAAATATTACTTGTTATTTTTCCGTTTTCAAAATCTATTCGTTTCATAAAATAAAATTCCTGTTTTCTTCAAATTTTAATGTGTAATACTATTTAGTTCTAAAATAATTAGCATTAATCAATACATAAAAACTTAATTACTTTTAACCTAAATTTATTTTTCAATTTCTTTAAATATTAATACCGGCTTTGCATTTTCTTTATGCTCTCCGATTATTTTTTCCATCCAAACCATATTATACCATCTGTTAAACTTATAACCACATTTTTTAAACTCTCCAACAAATCTATATCCTAAATGTTCATGATAGCCTACACTGTTTTTAGTAAGATATTCATCTTCAACTTCAGGATATCCGATACATGCATATAAATTAGTAATATTTTGCTTTATAAGTACCTTTTCAAGCGTTTCATATAATTTTTTGCCACTCCCCTTATGTCTTGAATCTTTATCCATATATATTGTCATCTCAACCGCCCAGTCATAAGCTGCTCTATCTTTAAATGTATTTGCATATGCATATCCGATTATTTTTCCATTTTCTTCATATACAAAATATGGGTATTTTTCTGTTATTGTTTCTATTCTTTTTCTAAATTCATCTACCGTTGGTACATCATATTCAAATGTAATTGCTGTATTTTCTACATAATATGAATATATTCTTAATAGTTCTTCTGCATCGTCTAATCTTACTGTTCTAATCATTTTATTCTCCTGTAAAATATGTATAGCCCCCGCCCTTCGGTCGGCGGCTATTCGTCGGAAACATTTATATAAAATGAACTTCGTTCATTTTGTTTTCTCCTAAAATTACTAACTATATTTTTTTATTATTGTAAAATCGTGACATAATTAAAAAAAGTGCATTTGTCACCGCCGGTCCAAATTTCCAAAGATATTTTACTTTAGAAGTGTAACTTATAATAGTAAAATATCTTTGAAAATTCAGGACTGTTGCGAGTGGCAAGCAGCGAGAGCGTTCTTTCTTTAATTATGTCACGATTTCACTTATAATTAAATTTTCAAATTATCATAAATACATTTTTTCAAAATCTCTCCATTATCTTTTTCTAATACTCTTCCTATTCCATCAGAAATGAATATATTTCTTTCTTTTCCTTTAGTATACATTGCGTTTAGTTTCTCCCAATCAACTACACATATCGGTTGTATGATATTTTCTTCTTCTCCATTTGTTATTAATGTATCTTCAGATGTATACGGACCATAGTCCTCTAAAAAATATGCAAATACTCCTGAAATTTCTTTGTTATGGTCATTTTCAATTCCATATAATCCTATAAATTTAAACCTCTCTATTTTAGGTATAAACTTTTTTCTTTTACCATCTTTATCTAATCTTAAAAGTTCTTCTGATAATTCTTTATAGGCACATTTTCTATAAGTATCTATACTTAATCCTGTGTCAAATTCATCTTTTGGAACACTTTCATATGTCATATGTCCTCCGAAAGTATCATATATATGACTATTCTTTTTGACATTCCTTCTTTTTTTTATTTGTTTTTCTGTTTTATCAGTTAAAATAATTTTCCCATCAGGAAGTACAGCTACAATAATTGAAGTAGCATGTAAAAGAGGCGGATTTGTGTGTGCCTTTGTTCTATCTATTTTTCCTATTGTTAATATTTTATTGTCTTTTTGTTCTAAGATAGGTAAATATTCTATTACCATTTTATCCTCCACCATATATTCATAATTGCAAACATTACTTTTGTTTGTAATAAACTCCTTGTTTTTATTCGTCATTTCTTCAATCAACAAAGTTCTAACAATTATCCAATACTTATACATTTTTATGCTCATTATAACACACTTTCATTAATTTCAATTGCTAAACTCCTTCTTAAATTTTCCTCTTGACACGAGTCCGTAATCGGACTATACTTCTACGAGTACGAAATCAGACTTGAATTTAAAGAAGAGGATGTTAAATAATGAAAACAGATAATTATCCAAATATGAGTCCTGCACTCATCGAATTTAATCATATCTATAAAGATTTTAATGATATTTATCATGATTTAGCAATTAAGCTTAATATGTCAGACAGCATTTTTGATATATTTTATTATCTTTGCGAAGCCGGCGACGGTTGTATGCAGCGTGATATTTGCCGTTCTTCATGTCTTCCTAAGCAAACTGTTAATTCATCAATCAGAAAACTTGAACAACAGGGCTATCTTACATTAACACCCGGAAAAGGTCGTGGAATGTATATTTATTTAACTGAAACCGGGAAGCAATTTGTTTCTGAAAAAATATATCCCGTCATAGAAATGGAAAATAACGCTTTTTCTTCTCTTAAAAATGAGGAATGTGAATTAATGCTTAAATTATACCGAAAATACAATTCTGCTTTAAGAGAAGAATTGTCAAAACTATAAGGAGATTATAATGCAAATACAATTATCAGATCATTTTACATTAAATAAATTATTAAAATTTGTTCTACCATCAATAATAATGATGATTTTTACATCCATTTATGGTGTTGTAGATGGTTTATTTGTTTCAAATTTTGTTGGTCGAACTGCTTTTGCAGCAATTAATCTTGTTATGCCTCTTTTAATGGGACTTAGTGCCATTGGTTTTATGATAGGTACCGGAGGCAGCGCCATTGTTGCAAAAACTCTTGGTGAAAATGAACCCGAAAAGGCAAATGAATACTTTTCATTTCTCGTTTACGCTACATTAATTGGTGGTTTACTATTCTCACTTTCAGGTTTCTTTTTCGTTAAACCTCTTGTAACCGCCCTTGGTGCCGAAGGTGAATTACTTAATAATTGTGTTTTATATGCAAGAATCAGTTTTGCATCATTAACGTTTTTTATGTTGCAAAATGTTTTTCAAAGTTTTTTTGTTACTGCTGAGAAACCAAAGTTAGGTTTATTTGTTATTATAGCTGCGGGTGTAACAAATATGATTCTTGACTTTTTATTTATTGCTGTTCTTAATTTTGGTCTCGCAGGTGCAGCTCTTGCTACTGTTTGTGGTGAATGCATCGGTGGACTTATCCCTATTTTTTATTTTTCAAGAAACAACAGCAGTAAATTAAAATTAGGAAAAACACATTTTAATTTAAAAATATTGATTAAGACCTGCACAAATGGTTCTTCTGAATTAATGACAAATTTATCAAGCTCAATCGTTAATTCTATCTACAATTATCAGTTGATGAAATTTGCCGGGGAAAACGGTGTTGCAGCATATGGAACCATTATGTATGTTAACTTTATATTTATTGCAATATTCCTAGGCTATTCTATTGGAAGTGCTCCTATAATAAGTTTTCACTATGGAGCTAAAAATGATAATGAACTAAAGAATTTATTTAAGAAAAGCATTAGTCTTATTGGCTCATGGGGTATTATGTTATTTGTAATCGCACAATTAATTGCAGGACCTCTTGCCAAATTGTTTGTCGGTTATAACGCTGACCTATTCATTATGACTAAACATGGTTTCCAAATATTTTGCTTTGCTTTTTTAATTAATGGCTTTAATATATTTGGTTCATCATTCTTTACTGCTTTAAATAACGGTTTAATATCTGCTGCAATTTCATTTTTAAGAACGCTTGTATTCCAATTATCTGTAGTACTTATTCTTCCTATGATTTTTGGAATAAATGGTATATGGATTTCGGTAGCAATTTCAGAATTATTAACATTATGCGTAACTGTTACATGTTTAATTAGGAAAAGAAAAGTTTACCATTATATTTAAATATTTTTTACACATCGCAGTTTTCTTTTGGCAAAACACTTATACTATGTTCTATGTTGGCAAAAAATATTCTAAGTTTATAATTATAAATCCTACATTTTCACAATATAGGCATATATAAAAATACGGATATTCTAAGTTTATGATATGTGTTCTAAATTTTTGCACATATCAGTTGAAACCTAAATATCCGTATTTTTATTAATTTGTAATTATATCTTTTACATAATATTTTATTTTTAATAACTAATTACATTTTATTAAAACTATTTATTAGTAATTATTAATTAACTTACTTTCTTTACTTTTGAATAAGCACCGTATGTTACTTTACCATCAATAAGTTTATAAGCTCTTACTTTAACATAGTATGTCTTTTTAACATTTATCTTCTTAACTGTCACTGTAGCTTTTGATGTAGTTACTGTCTTTGTTTTCTTAGCTGCAAATTTCTTTGATGTTGAATATTTAATCTGATATCCTTTGACACCAGCCTGTTTTCTAATGGCAATCTTCATAGATTTCTTTGCTTTTGTAATCTTTGAAATCTTTGCTTTTGCCGGTGCACTTACAGTATCTGTTGTAGGTGTTGTTACAGTAGATGTATTTGCTGTAGGTGTTTTGTCTGTTGCAGGTGTTGTTACTTTTTTATTTGCAAGTAACTTATTCATTAATGAATCGTAAGCCTTTGCCAAATCATATGTAGCTTCATATGTTTCATATACATCGCTTCTGTCAACTTCTGTAGCCTCTGCATATTTATTTAACAATACATTTACCTTACCATTTGGATAAACTGTGTACTCACTAAAGTCAATGCTGTCAGTTTTATCAATTAATTCATCTAAGAATTTATCAACGTTCTTATCCTCTAATGCAGGAACTGTAGATGGCTGTTTTCTTATGCCCTCTCCCGCTGTCTGTTCATAAGAATATGCAATTTCAATAAGCTTCTCTTCATTTCCATAACTTGTAAATAATGACATACCAAGTGGCATTTCTGTTTCATATCCATTATCCGGGTCAGCTTTAGCAAATCCCATTGGAATCATCATATCAGGTAATCCTGCTACAGGTCCAAAGTAATTTATATATGAAGCTGCATTATTTTTGTTGTTAGAAGTTGTTTCAATATCTGCCACATCTGTCTGTGATACATATGCAACTGCATCAATATCTTGCTCTTTCAAAATGTTAGAAATTGTTGTTCTGAAATTAACCATTCCATTCCAGCATGACTGCCAGTTTTCTGTAGTTCTTGGATTTGTCATTGTCGAAAAATCTTCAATTGGATTTCTAATACTTACATTAGTATAATCTTCTCCATATTTATAATTATTGATTAATTCATATGCAGTTTTAATAGGTGCTGCAGGTCCAAGCGATGCAAAGTATGTATCTAAATCCCATTCAAATACATTTGCATAAGGTGCTGCCTGTCTAAGAGAAGTAATAAGTAATTCAGGAATATACTGTGAAATATCTACTAATTCAGCGCCTCCTGCTTCCAAATTTTCCTTTGCTTTCTCAACCATGTCACTAATTTTATTGTCTAATTCTGTAGTTCTTTCACCCGCATCAGAATCATCATTTGCCACATAATATCCAAATGAATTTGACAAATAACCTATTTTCTTTCCTTTTAAGCCATCTGCTTTAAGTCCTGATTCATATCCGTTTGCAGGTTTTAATGAATCTGCATTTGCATCAACTGTATAACTGTCATTAGCATCTGTTCCCGCAATTGCTGTCATAATTGTTGCCAAATCTTCTGCACTTCTACAAATAGGTCCTGTTACATCTCTATCTCCATTAAGCGGAACAACGCCATCAATTGATGTTAATCCTTTTGAAGGTCTTAAGCCATACAAATTAGAGAATGATGACGGACGTCTAATTGATGAACCTGTGTCTGTTCCTAAACCTGCTGTTGCAAAATTTGATGTTATGGCAACTGCTGTACCTCCTGAAGAACCTGCTGCTGTTCTTTCTGTATCGTATGCATTATGAACAACTCCTCCTAATGTTGAACGGGAATTTGAACCACTTGATGCAAACTCAGACATATTTGCCTTTGCTAATATAATTGCGCCTTCTTCTTTTAATTTTTTAACCGCATAAGAGTCATCAGGTGCAATTGAATCTTTCAATGCCTTACATCCTGCACTTGTCGGCATACCTTCAACATCGTAATTATCTTTTACAATAATTGGGATACCATGAAGTTTTCCTTTTATTTTTCCTGCCGCTCTTTCCTTATCTAATTCTTTTGCTTCATCCAAAGCTTTTGAATTAATTGTAATAATAGAATTTAAATCAAGCGATTTATCGTATGCATTTATTCTGTCTATATACATCTGTACTAACTGCTCTGCAGTAAGTTCTCCTTTTTCCATTGCCGTTTCCAATTCACTAATGGAAGCATCCATTAAATCAATTGTAGTGAAAATACTTTCAAGTTTTCCTACTTCATTTGATGATGCACTTACTGTAGTTGCAACATCTGCATTTACTTTAACAGGACTAACAGTAACGCCGGGTATTGATGTTCCTACTAAAGCAATTGTCATCACAATTGTTCCAATACTTTTCTTTAACATTTCTTTTCTCATAGGCTTTTTTCTCCTTGTATAATATGTATTGTCGCATCACTTTGTTCAGCGGCTAATCATGGGAAACATTTGAAAGTAAACTTCATTTATATTTGTTTCTTTCATGATTTAATAACGAAAAAAATAAGACGTTTTTCATTACACAATGTGCAAATCCAAACGTCCTTGTTTGTTATTTATTTCGTTAGGCGGTACTATAACATCATATTTTTTAATTGTCACTAATTTTTCATACTTTTTTTACTAAATTTACTTATCACATTACTAAATAAACTATCCCCTTTCAAAATTAAAAATATAAATAAATTAAATAACTGTTTTAATTTATTTTTTCAACTACTACTTTGACTACCTGAATTATAACGATTGGCACAAATGCTAATGCAATTATTTCAATAATCTGAATACCCGTTAACGAAGCAATCATAAACATTGAATGCATAAATTTTACAAAAATTACAAATCCAAGCATTAAAGTTCCGATAACAAATGCTGCTACACTCCATAAATTACTTTTAATTCCAATTTTAAAAATAGAACTTTCACTTCTACAATTAAATCCATGAAATAATCTGGCAAGTGTTAATGTTGCAAATGCCATTGTACTTGCAGTAAGTGGATTAATTTTATCCCCTATATAAAAAGCACTTAATGTTACAGTTCCTATTAATATACCGTAAACAATTAACTTTATAGATATATTTCGTGTAAAAATGCCTTTCTTAGGATTTCTTGGTTTCTTCTTTAATAATAAGTTATCAGATGGCTCCATCCCAATTGCAAGTGCCGGCAATGAATCAGTAAGCAAATTAATAAATAACAAATGAACCGGTTTAAATGGAACGTCTAATGCCATTAATGAGCAATAAAGTACTACTAAAATAGCTGCCAAATTCCCGGATAATAAAAACAATATTGCGTTCAAAATATTTCTATATACATTCCTTCCATTTAAAACTGCTTTAATAATAGTTGCGAAATTATCATCTGCTAAAATCATATCAGCAGCGTCTTTTGAAACTTCTGTTCCTGTTATTCCCATAGCTATTCCTATATCCGCTTTCTTTAAAGCAGGCGCATCATTTACACCATCTCCTGTCATTGCAACTATATTTCCTTTGTGTTGCCATGCATCGACTATTCTTATTTTGTTTTCAGGTGATACTCTCGCATATACAGACACCTTATCTAATACATTTTCAAGCTCATCATCCGTCATTTCATCAACTTCTTTACCTGTAAGTGCCACATCTCCTTCTTTATATATTCCTATAGATTTTGCTATGGCAGTAGCTGTTACTTTATGGTCACCTGTAATCATTATAGGCTTAATTCCTGCCTCTTTTGCTTTCTTTACTGCCTCCATTGATTCTTCTCTCGGCGGGTCTATCATTGAAACTAAACCTATAAAAGTATAATCATGCTCGCTTTTTGTTGATAAGCAATGGCACTCTTCACATTCCTTATATACAAATGCAAGAACCCTAAGTCCATTCTCCGAAAAAATTCGATTTTGTTTTATAATCTTTTCTTTGTCTTCTTTTGTTATTTTTCTGACTCCATTGCTTGTCGAAATATTTTCGATTCTATCAATTAAAACATCTACTGCCCCTTTTGTAAGAATCGTTGGTACCTTATGAATTTCATATTTGCTACTCATAAGTTTTCTTTCTGAGTCAAATGGAATTTCTTCTAATCTTGGCATCAATATTCGTATATCTTCATCTGAAATTCCCATTTTATGCAAATCTGTTTTCTTAACCATTTCAAGCAAACAAGTCTCTGTAGGATCTCCAATATTATTTCCGCCCTGGATTGATGAATCATTATTTAAAATTGCATCATATAGCAAATACCTGTGTAACTGATTATTAACATCCAATTCTTCGGGAATAATGCATTGGCCATCTATATAAATCTGCTGTACGGTCATTTTATTCTGTGTTAGTGTTCCTGTTTTATCTGAACATATTACAGAAACACAGCCTAAACTTTCCACTGCCTTTAATTCCTTTATAATTGCATTATCCTTTGCCATTTTTCTTGTTCCCATAGCCTGAACAATTGTTACTATTGAACCTAACGCCTCAGGAATTGCTGCTACAGCTAATGCAACTGCAAACATAAGTGAATCGAGTATTTTATTTCCCTGCCACAATGAAAGGCCAAACACAACAGCACATATTCCCATAATTATTAATGCAAGTTTTTTACTAAAATTATCAAGGCTTATCTGCAAAGGAGTCTTTTTATCCTGAGTCATATTCATTAAATCAGCAATTTTTCCCATTTCAGTATTCATTCCTGTAGCAGTTACTAAAACATTTGCCCTTCCATAAGTAACAAGACTTCCTGAATAAACCATATTGCATCTGTCAGCTAATGACACTTCACTTTGAATATTCTTATCAAATTTATCAACATTCGTTGACTCTCCCGTAAGCGAGCTTTCATTTACCTGCAATGAATAATTTTCAATTATTCTTCCATCGGCTACAATCATATCTCCAGTTTCTAAAATTAAAATATCCCCGGGAACAACGTACTTAGATTCTAATTCCTGTTTTATTCCATTTCTAAGGACTTTTGTTTTAGGTGCTGATAATTCTTTCAAAGAATCTAATGATTTCTCAGCTTTTACATACTGAACAGTCCCTAATATTGCATTCATAACTATAACTACTATTATTACAACTGTACTTTCTGAATTTCCTGTCATCATAGACACTACGGCGGCTATAATAAGAATAATTACAAGCAAATCCGCAAATTGTTCTAAAAACACTCTTGCAACGCTTTTTTTCTTTTTTGAAATTAATGTGTTTTCACCATACTTTTCAAGATATTCACTTGCTTTTTCATCATTTAGTCCCTGCGAATTTCCATACTCATTAAATAATTCTTCTTTTGTTTTTTGATACACTTCTTTCATAGCAACCTCCTGATAATAAAAAAGAGACCTTTTGTGCATAAACATTGCACAAAAAGTCTCGTTTAACTTACTTAAATTTAATTAATTATCAAATGATAATCTTATAAATTAAAAATAGTTCTCTGACCTCCGGTTCTTATAGAACGTACTGACGAAAATCAGAACATGCATTGCATGCAACTACTCCCTCTCTGTTAAAGACAATCTATCATAATTTAGTATATGTGTCAATCAGAAAATATCCCCATATTTCGCCTAATTTTTCTTTATAAAAATTATGGTTTATACAAGTAATTCTCTAATCATCTTTGCATTAAATTCAACTGAATTTACATCATTTACTTCTATCTGATATAAAGCATTTGCAGCAATATGTTCTGCTGCCTGTTCTAAATCTCTTATACCACTTGTATTCTTATATATATCAATAACTTCATCTAATGCTTCATCTGTCATAATACATTCATTTTCCTTAAGGCTCATACGTTTTAACACTTTTGGAAGTGCAAACTTAGAAAAGATTATCTTCTTTTCTTCCGATGTATAATCAGGAATATCTATAACTGCAAATCTTGACATTAATGGAGCACTAATCTGATCTTTTTCATTTGCTGTTGCAATAGGATATACACCTACTGTAGGAATCATACATTCCATATAATTATCCGTAAATCCTAAATTATCAAGGAGTGTAAGTAAAACATCTGCCGGATTTCCATTTCCCTTTCCTGATGATGCTTTATCTAACTCATTTATAATAAATACTAGATTTGACTCACCTGCCATTGAAAATGCATCCATAATAATTCCCGGTTTCGCATTTGAATATATACGTGAACTTCCTGTAAGCTGTTCAGGGTCATTAATTGAACTCATATCAAGCGTTGTCCATGGAAGTCTTAATATTCTTGCAACTGCATATGCAATCTGTGATTTTCCTGTTCCTGCCGGTCCTACTAATAATAGTCCATATGCAGGAAGCGTATGTGTACGGTTAATCTGAATTATTGTTTCCATAATTCTCTGTTTTACACGTTCCATACCATATAATTCTTCATCTAATATTCTACGTGCTTCATCAGGGTCAATAGCTTCAAAATAATTATTCTTCCACTGGATATTCATCATTATTGAAAGTGCTCTCTGTGCATGATGTCTTTCTTCCTGAGATACTTCACTTGAACGTGCAACTGCAAGGTTTCTTCTTGCCCACAATCTAATATTGTCAGGCAATGTTCTGCCTGCGCAATTCATAAAATCAGTAATGCTTTGAATACTTGTAAGCTTCATGCTGTCGCCTTCTTCATCCATGTCATCATCAATAACTTCTTCTGAAGGTGCATTACTTGCTAACAATCTGTCAATCATAAACTGAAGGAATCCGTCTTCTGCTGATAGTTTTGTACCACCACCTGATAATGTTTCACGAATTTTATACACTGCATATCCTTCTTCGTTATTTTCTCCTGAAAGACGAACATTAATATGATTTTCACCTAACCATTTAAGTAAACTTACAAATCTTGAATCTATCTTTAAAATGTTAGCACTTACAGTACCATCATCTTCGTTAAATTCAAATGAAGTTCTTTTACATGGATTTGTAAAAATTCCACTTGAATGATGATTCCATTTCTTTTTGCTATTATCAAGTACCATTATCGGCTTATCACCCGATGGGACTGAATTGTTTGATTTAAATGTTGTGTATGTACATACTGCTTCTTCCTTATCTACTGGTGCGCTACTAAAATCAAATACCGGCATTTGTTATCTCCTCTAACTTAATTTATTATGTAAAATAAAGTAACTTAATTGTAAAAATCTGTCACTTTTTCATTATTCCACAACGTATTTTACTATTTATTTTGCAAATGAACAACCATTGATATTATTTTTTGCGCTAATTTCTAAACATTTTATTTTTTTTACTTAATTCTAATTCTACACAACACTGCTACTTTTTAAATATGCAAGGTCGAATTAGTGCTGAAGGATTACTTATGTTTGGAATTGGTGTTCTGGCAATTGTATATTTCATTGCTCCTATTTTAGACAATATGCTTGTCAAAATACGACCACGCTGTATTTCTATTGTATTTTGAATAGTATTTGTCATATGATTAAGTGATGTTATTTATTCAAATTTCCATCCAAATATAGGTCATGGAATCACTGATTACACAAGTTATAATTCAACTATAAACATATCTCTTTTTTGAGGAGTGTTTTTATTCTCATTCTATGTTCTAAGTGTTATAATATATTTATGATATTTGGCTCAAAAGGTTTAAGCCCACATTAGTTTACTCACAAGTGGGTGAAAGGCCTTAGCTCCACCCCATATAAGCAATAAATGGGATGACTATCCGCCGGCAAAAAGGCAAACTTAATACATTACAGGAGGAATTTTAAAAATGAACAATACTTATATTTCAGATTCTATAAAATATATCGGAGTTGATGATACTGATATCGATTTATTTGAAAGCCAATACATCGTACCTAATGGTGTTTCTTACAATTCTTATTTAATTCTTGATGAAAAAACTGCTGTTATGGACACTGTTGATGCAAGAAAAACTTCTGAATGGTTTTCTAACCTCAACTCTCAATTATCTGGAAGAAACGTCGATTATCTTATTATTTCACATTTAGAACCCGACCATTCTTCTAATATAAAGAATCTTATAGACAAATATCATAATGTCAAATTAGTTCTTAGTGCTAAAGCATTTGCTATGTTGCCTCAGTTTTTTGACATTGAAAATCTCTCTGACCGTTGTTTAGTTGTTAAAGACGGAGATGAACTTGATTTAGGTTCGCATAAATTAAAATTTATTATGGCTCCAATGGTTCACTGGCCTGAGGTTATGGTTGAATACGAAGTAAGCGAGAAGATTCTTTTCTCTGCTGATGGATTCGGCAAATTTGGTGCTTTATCTACTGATGAAGACTGGGCTTGTGAAGCAAGAAGATACTATTTTAATATTGTCGGCAAATACGGTGCACCCGTTCAGACATTACTAAAAAAAGCTTCTACTCTTGACATTAAAACCATTTGTCCATTACATGGTCCAATACTTAATGAAAATTTAGATTACTATATTGGAAAATATCTTACATGGAGCAGTTATGGACCTGAAGATGAAGGTGTTCTTATCGCCTGTGCATCAATTCATGGTAACACAAAAATGACTGCTGAAAAACTCGCTGATATTTTAAAAGAAAAGGGTTGCAAAAAAGTTGCATTTACTGACTTAGCAAGAGATGATATGGCTGAAGCAATTGAAGATGCTTTTAGATATGATAAGTTGGTTTTAGCTGCTGCTACATATGATGGTGGTGTATTTCCACCTATGGAAGATTTTCTTAACAGACTTGCTCACAAGAATTATCAAAAGCGTAAAATTGGAATCATTGAAAACGGTTCATGGGCTCCAATGGCTGGAAAGTCTATGAAATCTATTCTAGACGGAATGAAAGATTTAACCTATTGTGAAAATATGGTAACAATCAAATCAACTTTAAAAGATACAGATATCGCTTCTCTCGAAGCTTTGGCTAACGAACTCATATAACAATTTATGTGGTCGTGTTATTTATAATACTCTGTACTCTACGCTATATAATATGCTTAAATACAAAAACTTCCCGTGAAATTTGATATATTTTTTTCATTAAATATCAATAATGAAAAAACATCAAATTTTACGGGAAGTTTTCATGTTAAGTTTAGTTTATTTTTATTGATATATATCCTTATAATCATCCGGCAAAAATCTATGATATATTATATGGAAGCCTTCATTTTTAAAGCAATAATAATACGTATCTTCACTATCCTCCTCAAAATATATAAGTGTATCAAACTCATTATCTTCCATCTTTTCTATATGGACTTTTGATGCTTTAGAAAGGAATAAATTTTCTATATCCTGCATCTTTGTTTCATGCTTTCCAACCAATTCAATTAATTTTTTAATAAACTCATCTTCTTTAGTATTATTATGAACATATTCAACACCTTGTTCACTTATATAAAAGCAAAATCTATCAGCCTTATTTAACACGTTTATTTCTCCTAATGTTTCATTAGTATACTCTGACAGTTTTTTTAATCTTTCAGCCATTTCATAAACATTATCTTGACTTGAAAACATATTATTAAGTGAACTTAAAGGATAATACAATCTGATTTTTTCCTTTCGATATCCAAGTTTTGCCTGTTCTTCTTTTATTATATCTATAAGATTATTTTCTAATATTTTGTAACCGTTCATTTTTTCATTCCTCTTTTTTAATTAATTCTCTATCAATTCTATTTAAATATAATGATGCCGGGGTCAAAATCCTCCAACTTTGATGCATACGGATTGTCCCGTGCTATACTTAATTCATTTCAAATTTTAACTTCTATTTTCTCATTTTTCAACATATATTGACATAACTGTTAATATCTTTTATAGTTTAGAGGTAACAAATTATCTATGTGATGTATATTATATTAATACATTAACAAAAAAATGGAGGGCTTATGAACGAATTTGAAACATCTACACAACCAAAGAAAAAGAAATTTATACCTGTAATTATTATTGCAGTTATACTTGTCGCCGTAATTGGTGGTTCTGTTTACGCTTCAAGAAGCGTTATTTCTAATATTTTTCAGGAAAAATTTGCTAAACCTGAAGATTATTATCACAGAGTTGAAAACAATAATATTAACAATGACATTGATAACAGTATTAAATCCTACTCTACTGCTTATAAATTAATAACTTCAAAAAAATACTCATCAACTGCATCTATACATTTAGATTTCAGTGACGAATTAAAAGATCAATTAGGAAAAATAAATTCTAAATTAAATCAGATTAATTCAGCAGAATTGACTTACAAATCTTCATTTGACAATTCAAAAGAAGCTGTTACCCTAGCTGCAAAAATCAATGATGCTAACCTTATTTCAGGTAATGCTTTTATTGATTTTGACAATGCAAAAATATATGGTCAGATTCCTGAAATTTCTGACTCTTATTTAGATTTTTCTTCATATCTTAACTCTGAAGAATATGATATTAATATTGATTCATTAAAATCACTTGGTTCTTTTTCTGATTTATACCCTGAACCTAAAAAACTCGAATCTATATTAAAAAAATATTCAAATCTTTTTGTCAACTCAGTTAGTAATGTAGAAAAAACTAAAACAACTCTAACTGCAAATAGTATAACTCAGGATTGTATAGGACTTACAGTTAAAATGAGTGGTCAGGAACTTTATGATTCTATTCATACTATATTAGAAACTGCTAAAGATGATAAAGATATACAATCTATCATTGATGATATGATTGATTACATTAAATCAATTGATTCTTCTTCAGACTTAAATGATGTCACTTCTAAATCATATTCTGAAAATATTGATTCACTTATACAGGAACTTGAAGAATCAAAAGAAGAATTTACAAAATATGAAGACTTATTAGATATGTTTGTTTATGTTGATAACAAAGGAAATATTATTGGGCGTACAATAACTATTACAGCTGATAAAACATACACCATAGAATATAAACGTGCTATAAAAGCAACTTCTTTAGGAATTGAGTCAACTATTAAAGAAGGTGATAAGGTAGTATTTTTAGTTAAAGGAAAAGGTTCATCTACATTAACTGAATTTAGTGGAGATTTTGTAATTACTTTCCCAACTGAAGAAGTAACAATAAACGCAACAGTATCTAATGGTGATGTTTCTAAATTGTTAGAGGGAACATTTAATGGCGATATAACTTTTACTACTACTTACAAAGATTTAGAAGACTATAAATTGAATTTATCAGTAAAAACATCTCTTTTAAGCAGTTCGGTTAAAGTTGAGGCCCTAGATAAAGAAAACAGTTGTGGTACATTAACAATTAAACAGGAATCTACAAACAAAGCTGATATCGATTTTCCTGATACTAATTCAACATTTATCGATGTTTCTGACTCAAATGCGCTAGATAACTATATTTCTAATTTTAACATTGAATCATTTATTAATGATTTTGCTTCAAGAGCAAATCTTGATATTTCATACTCAGATATAGTATCAGGCATTTTAGGTTATTATTCATCTTTAAATAATGACTATAATGCATCTGATTATAATTTCTCTGATTTTGATGCATCTGATTATAATACTTCTGACTTTGATATATCGGACTACGACTCTTCAGATTTTGATTCGTCAGATTCCTATATTTCTGACTATACATCTGACCTTGATATTTATTAAAAATAACTATTTTCAGTTGTTATTGCATCAGATGTGGCTTTAATTAATTGAGATTTATAATTTATTAATATTGAAAATCACTGTATTTAATGTTAAAATAATTTAACTAGTGCCTAATTGGGCTATATAATAAATCATTTTACAAATTGTTAAATTATAAATTTATTTTACAAGGAGAATCAAATGCGCACAGCTATTATGACTGATACCAATAGTGGTATTACAACTGAAGAAGGAAAATCTTTAGGAATTTTTGTCATTCCTATGCCGATAATTATTGATGATAAAGTTTATTATGAAGGTATAAATATAACTGAGAAGGAATTCTATGAAGCTTTGACCGGTGGTAAAAATCTTTCCACATCTCAGCCTTCTCCCGGAGAAGTAATGGATATGTGGGACTCTATCCTTGAAAGTGGAGATTATGATCAGGTTGTATATATTCCTATGTCAAGCGGATTAAGCAATTCATGTTCTGCCGCTATGGGACTTGCTCTTGAATATGAAGATAAAGTATTTGTAGCAGATAACCACAGAATTTCCGTTACAATGAGAGAATCTGTTTTATCAGCAAAAGAACTTGCTGACGAAGGCAAATCTGGTGCTGAAATTAAAAAGGCTTTAGAAGATGATGCTTATAACTCAAGTATATATATTTCAGTTAATACGTTGGAATTTTTGAAGAAAGGTGGCCGTATCACTCCTGCTGCTGCAATGATTGGAACAATGCTTAATATTAAGCCTATCTTAACAATACAGGGTGAAAAGCTTGATTCATTTGCAAAGGCAAGAAGTATGAAAAAGTGTCAGGATAAGATGCTTGAAGCTTTAAAAAGCGAAATAGCCGGTCGTTTTTCACATAATGATATATCCAGGTTAAAAGTTGGTGCCGCAGGTGCTGGATTATCAGAAGAAGAAATTGAAAACTGGCTTGGAATGGTAAAAGAAGCTTTTCCAAATGCGAAAGTATTCTATGGGCCTTTATCTGCAAGTATTGCATGTCATACTGGTCCCGGAGCTGTTGGAATCGGAATCAGTTTTTAAATCAACGCTATTGTAATTAATTTAATAAATAATAAAAAAGATAGATTTGGAAATTTCATATCGCTTCGTTTCATATTTAATTAAACGATTAATAAGCGATACGTTAATTCAAGAATCTATCTTTTTATTATTTTATTTTTTTATTATTTTAATAATAAGCAGCTTAACCTTTAACTATTAAAATAAACTCATATTTTTATTTTTCGCTATTGAAATAAACTTTTTTAATATTTCACAAATGAATTTAATTTTTTAATATTATAATTTGCTTTCAATCCAGGCTTCTATTATTTCCTTTGGCTGGAATCCTGTTCTTGTAGCATCTATCTTACCATTGATGAACATTGTTACAGATGGAACATTTTCAACATCGTATTTTTTAGGTGATTCCTGATTTACAGCAATGTTGGCTCTATAAAAATCAACTTTTCCTGCATATTCATCTGCTGTTTCGTTAATTATCTGTTCCATTATCTGGCATGACTCATTTCCTGTAACAGAAAAATTAACTATTGCTATTTTACTTGCTTCTACTTCACTAAAATCATTGTTTTTAATTTTCTTTACCATTTTTATTATCTCCTTTGTTTATTTATAGTCTGTCCATCATTTCTGCCGGAACATATCCCTCAACATAAATTCCATCATCTCTATATTCTTCTTTCAATAATTGTCCATATTTTCTTATAATACCAGGCTTTCCGGCATCAGCATAAGAAAATACCTTTTCAATATGAACTCTCATTGATTTAAGAGCTTTACTTATGGCATTATTTAATTCCTCAATACCGACTTTATTTTTTATTGCTGCATTAACAATATAGTCAGCCTTAAAATCTCTTAAAATAGGCTTATTTTCAAGTCTATCCTGCTTGTTAAATACTGTAATTATAATTTTATCTTTTACGTCTAACTGTTCTAATGTTTCATACACAGCATGTATATGTTTATCCATCTGTGGATTTGAACTATCAATTACATGTATAATAATATCTGAATATTTTGCTTCCTCTAATGTACTTCTAAATGCATCTATTAAATGATGTGGAAGTTTTCGGATAAATCCAACTGTATCTGTCAACAAAATCTCCTGTCCGTCAGGAAGTTTATAATTTCTTGTTGTAGGATCAAGCGTAGCAAATAACTTATCTTCCTCTAAAACTTTTGCATCTGTAAGAGTATTTAATAATGTAGATTTACCTGCGTTTGTATATCCAACAATTGCTGCTACAGGCACAGGATTCTGAGATCTCTTAGCTCGTGTAACATTTCTATGTGCTTCCATATCTTTAACTTCTGCTTTTAACTGAGAAATTCTGTCCCTTATTAATCTTCTGTCAACTTCAAGTTTCTTTTCTCCGGGACCTCTTGTTCCGATTCCACCACCCTGTCTTGACAGATTTTTCATACCAATAAGTCTTGATGATCTGTATCTAAGCTGAGCAAGTTCTACCTGTATTTTTCCTTCTGCAGTTTTTGCCCTGCCTGCAAAAATATCTAATATAATTAAGGTTCTGTCCATAACTTTTACGTTAAGTTCATCTTCTAAATTTTTATATTGAGCAGGTGTTAACTCATCGTCACACACAATAGCTGTTGCCTGTGTCTCCCATATCAAATCTTTTAATTCTTCGACTTTTCCCTTACCTACATAAGTTCCCGGATGAACTGCCTCTCTATTTTGAATTGTTCTTCCAACTACCTGTGCACCTGCAGTGTTTACAAGTTCTTCTAACTCATCTAATGATTCATCCGCATCATTGCTGTCATCTAATGATACAGCCACAAGAATAACTTTTTCAATTTCTTCTTTATTTTCAATTAATTTTGCCAAATACATCACCTCGTTTTATTGTTAGTTCTAACTTATCTTTGAAATTACATTTAATTTTTTCCATTTGCCACGTTTATATCTTACTAAACTTATTGTTCCGTTTAAGAACCATGTAAGTCCTGTTGCAAAAAATACACCATATCTTCCAAACATAGGCACCATCGTAAGTGGTCTTGCAAGGAATATTCTTCCGCACATTTCTACTATTCCTGTCATTAATGAGAACATTGCATCTCCTGCTCCATTCAAGACATTTCTAGTAGTATAAATTAATCCTAAAAATGTTAAAAAGCAACTATCTATTCTAAGACCTACAGTACCTATTGCAATTACATCCGGGCTCTTTCCGAATATAGATATTATCTGTGGTGCAAATCCCCAGAATATTGGTAATACAGCCAATGCAAATACTGTACTTATAATTGTACCTGAGAAAAATCCCTGTTTTACACGCTTTATATTTCCTGCTCCCATATTCTGTCCTGTAAATGTAGAAATGGCTGAACCTAATGACATAAATGGCTGCTGAACTAACTGTTCAATTCTTGCAACAACTGTAAATGCCGTTGTAAATGTTGCACCAAATCCATTTACTACTCCCTGTAAAACAATAAGAGAAACAGCTATCAATGCATTTTGTAATGCAACCGGAATTCCTAACTGTAAGCATTTATATAATATTGCTTTTTTTATCTTTAAGTTTTCTTTTGTAAGTCTGAAAAAGGTTGTACATTTAACGGCATATATAATACATGCCACTGCTGATATCAATTGTGCAAATGCCGTAGCTACTGCAACACCAACAACACCCCATTTAAATTGGAGTACAAAAAGCAAATCTAATGCTACATTTATCAAACTGGCTACAATTAAAAATGTAAGTGGTGTCTTAGTATCTCCAAGTGCTCTTAAAATACTTGATACACCATTATACATTCCTACACAAATAAAACCGATTGCAGTAACTTTTAAATATATAACTGCATCTTCTAATATTGCCGAATCAGTATTCATTAATACAAGTGCCGGTCTTGCAAGAAAAAATCCTACTAATGACATTAATACTGAGCAAATTGAAACTGCCCATATTGCGTTACCTATTGTATTCTTTACGTTTTCTTCATCTGCTGAACCAAAGTATTGTGAAACTACAATCCCGATTCCTACTGATAATCCTAAAACAAGCGAAAAGAAAAAGAACTGTAATGAATTAGTTGTACCAATAGCTCCTAAAGCATTTTCACCAACAAAGTTTCCTACAACAATAGAATCTACCATATTGTAAAATTGCTGAAATACATTACCTATCAACAAAGGAATTGTAAACTGAAGAAGTAATTTTGCCGGGTTTCCCTTTGTCATATCCTTAACTCTTTTATTTTCCATAGTTACTCCTTATTAGGTTTTTAACCTTTTCATTCTGTATATTTTATTTTTTAACCTTAAATAATTATAATCTGCTTTTATCTAATAGTTATAAATAACAGACTTCCTAAAGCCCCACATATACTTCCTGTAATCGCTCCTACGATTACATCCTTTGGAAAATGAACACCTCCGATAACACGCAGCACAGCTATCAAACAACTTATAGCAAATAAACATATGCCTAATTCTAAGTTAGCATATATGAATGTAGTTGCTATAACAAAAGCTGAAAATACGTGTCTGCTTGGAAATGAATTCCCTTCTTTTTCCTTTTTTATTATTGGTTCATAATTATATACCGTATAAGGACGCGGTGCATCAAATTTTTTTCTAAAATAAGATACACCTATAAATGAAACTGCCGTGACAGCAACAATCCTTATAACATCACATTCCTTAGTTATAATCATAAACGCAACAACTAAAATATAAATAATATAAACAACAGATGTTGAAAATAAATTAAGTTTTCTTACTATCTGCTCTCCATATTTATATTTTCTTATTTTGTTACTTATTTTTCTGTAATCATTTTCTGTCATAAATCACCTTATTGCTTTCTTGCAATTCTGTATTCATCACCATAAGAAAAATACGGACAGCTTGCCGTAGGATTCTGCAACTGTCTTGCATAATCATCTTCATCCATACTTACAACGCATCCATATTCTTCATATTCTTCATCATATACATAATTGCTACAGAATTCGCAACTATACTGACCCATTTTTTTCCTCCTAATTTTTAATATTATGATGTAAGTATGCAATGTTGCATTCTTTGTCACATAACATTATTTCTCGTAATACTACGCTTCATCAACATCATATATCACTATCTTTTACTTACATACTATAGGAGTTGCCAATTAAATTTGCAACTCCTATAATAACTAATTAATTTATTTTTACTTATAACTATCTGCTAACTTTTTAAATGCAGGTAATGCTCTTTCAATCTGCTCAGTCTGAACACAATATGATACTCTTACATATCCCGGCGTTCCAAAACTATCTGCAGGCACAAGTAACAATTCCTGCTCTTTTGCCTTTTCACAGAATGCCTTTGCATCATCTTCCATGGCTTTTACAAATAAATAGAAAGCTCCATCGGGATATACGCATTCAAATCCCATTTCCGTAAGACTGTTATATAATAAATCTCTGTTAGTTTTATATATCGAAATATCTGCTGTGTCATCAATACATCTTTCAATAACCTTCTGGAATAAACTTGGTGCACATACATATCCTAATACTCTTCCTGCTCCACATACAGCTGCATATGCATCCTTGCTGTCAACCATTTTGTTTGACACAACTATGTAACCAATTCTTTCTCCAGGTAATGATAATGCTTTACTGTATGAATAACATACAAATGTATTATCATAATAATTAATCATATATGGTACATCAATATCATCATATACTAATTCACGATATGGTTCATCAGTAATTAAGAAAATAGGATGTCCATATTCTTTTTCTTTTTTTCTAAGGATATCACACATTTTAACTATTGTTTCTTCTGAATACACAACACCTGACGGGTTGTTAGGTGAATTAACAATAACTGCTTTAGTCTTTTCATTTACTGCTGCTTCAAATTTTTCCATGTCAATCTGAAATGTTCCTTCTTCTCCCGGAACCTGTACAACCTTAGCACCTGACTCCTTAATAAAAATAGTATATTCAGGGAAGAACGGCGTAAATACGATACATTCTTCATCCTTTTCCATTATTGCATTCAATACGATTGTAAGAGATGCTGCTGCACCACAAGTCATATAGATATTATCTTTTGTTATATCTGTTCCAAATTTTTTATTTATATAATTAGCAATTGTATCTCTTACATGGGCATCCCCCTGTGCTGATGTGTAACCATGTGTAGCTACCGGATCGCCATTTTCAACAATATCAATAATTGCTTTCTTTACACTTTCCGGAGCAGGAACACTTGGATTACCAATACTGAAATCAAATACATTTTCTGCACCAATTTCCTGTTTACGTTTATTTCCATATTCAAATATTTCTCTTATTTCTGAACGAACTTTTCCTAAATGTACCATATCTTCTACAAACATATCTCTTCTCCTTTAAAATTAATTTTGTATTTTTATGCTGTCAGTACCAAAATATATCTTACAGATTATTTTTATAGTCATGCATCATTTACAAATTCTGTATTTTAAATTCACGCTCATGCTCACGTTTCTGGTCTCGTTTTGCAATGTCGTCTCTCTTATCGTATAATTTTTTACCTCTTGCCAAACCAATTTCCACTTTTACCAGACTTCCTTTAAAATAAACCTGCAAAGGTACTAATGTCAAACCTTTTTCTTTAATTTTACCAACAAGTTTATTTATTTCATATTTATGCATCATTAATTTCTTTGGTCTAAGCGGATCTTTATTGAAGATATTTCCCTTTTCATATGGGCTTATGTGCATTCCATAAATAATCACTTCTCCGTCTTCAATACGGATAAATGACTCTTTAATGCTACATTTTCCCTGTCTTAAAGACTTAACTTCAGTACCATGAAGTACAATTCCGGTCTCATAAGTATCTTCAATAAAATAGTCATGGCGGGCCTTTTTATTATTTGCAATTAATCTATTTGCCGCCTTTGCCATATCTTCACCTTTCCATATTAACTTTACAACTTTTTCCATACAATTTTACATCATTTTATTACTAATTTCACTATAAATTTGTATATATTTTGATTATGCTAGTACAAAATCTATTGTTTTTGTCATCTTATCTGTATGAACAACCCTAACCTTTACAGACTGTCCTAGTTTGTATGTCTTTTTTGTATGTTCACCTACAAGAGAATATGTTGGTTCATCATATATATAATGGTCATCCTCCATATTGCTTACGTGAACCATTCCTTCTATTGTATTAGGCAACTCAACATACATTCCCCAGCCGGTAACACTTGAAATTACACCTTCAAATTCTTCTCCGATATAACTTCTCATATATTCAACTTTCTTTAATTTCTCAGTATCCCTTTCTGCATCATCAGCACGTCTTTCGTTTATACTGCAATTCTTAGTTATATCAGGCAAAATTGTATTGTAATGTCTTATATATTTTTCATTTAACTTGCCATGAATATTTTCTTTAATAATTCTGTGTATCTGCAAATCAGGATATCTTCGTATTGGAGATGTAAAATGGCAGTAATATTTTGCTGATAATCCAAAATGTCCTTTACATTCCGGAGTATATTCTGCTCTCTTCATTGAACGCAAAGTAATTCTGCTTATCAAAGCTTCTTCACTTGTTCCTTCCACACTTTCTAATAACTTCTGAAGTTCTTTTGGATGAATTTCATCTCCCATCATCTTTATATGATATCCAAAGTTATTTATAAATGTAGCAAGTTGTGTCATTTTCTCGACATCCGGCTTATCATGATTTCTATATACAAATGGGAGTTCCTGCCAATAATACTCTTCTGCAACCGTTTCATTTGCCATAAGCATAAAATCTTCTATAATTTTAGTTGCTGAATTTCTCTCATAGGGTTCAATGGAAATAACTCTTCCTTTATCGTCTAATTTAATTTTACATTCAGGGAATTCAAAATTAATTGCTCCTCTTCCATATCTTTTCTTTCGCAAAATATCAGACAATTCTTTCATTAACTTAAACATCGAAATGAAATCTTTATGTTTTTCGCATGCCTCTTTTTCACCTATAAGTACATCCCTTACCTGTGTATAAGACATTCTTCTGTCTACATTAATTAATGTTTCCACTATTTCATGACTTATAATATTTCCATTTTCATCAATTTCCATAATACAGCTAAGTGCAAGTCTGTCTTCTCCCTGATTTAATGAGCAAATACCATTAGACAATTTATGTGGAAGCATTGGTATTACCCTGTCTACTAAATAAACACTTGTGGCCCTTTTTCTAGCTTCTTTATCTAATGGAGAATTTTCCGTAACATAATTACTTACGTCCGCAATATGAACTCCTAAAGTATAAACTCCATTTTTCTTAGAGATTGTGATAGCATCATCTAAATCTTTAGCATCTTCTCCATCTATTGTTACAGTCTGCCAGTTTCTAATATCTTTTCTTCCAACTTTATCTTCTTCTCTTACATAATCAGGTATGTTTTCTATCTGTTCCATTACATCTTCCGGAAACTCTGTAGGTATATCATAAGCTTTAACGATAGATAAAATATCTACTCCCGGGTCATTTACATGACCTATAATTTCAACTATTTTTCCTTCCGGCTTTCTTCCTTCCTTTCCATAATCAGTAATCTTGGCAACTACTTTATGTCCGTTAACAGCCCCCATAGATGCTTTGAGTGGAATATATATATCTTTTACAATTTTTTGATTATCCGGTAATACATATCCAAAGTTTTTGCTTTTTTCAAATAATCCAACAACTTCTGTTATTTCATGAGATATGATTTTTATAATTTTACCTTCTTTTCTTCTTTTTCTTGTTCCACCATTCTTAGTTTTGTCTTCAGGTAATACTGCAACTAAAACCGTATCATGGTGAAAAGCATTATTAACATTCGCAGCCGGAATAAAATAATCCTCTTCTTCGCCCTCTACAGTAACAAATCCGTATCCTTTTTCATGTGCAGTAAATATTCCTGTAACTAATGTTTCTTTTGCTATCGAATACTTTCCTCTTTTTGAAACGGATATCTTTCCCTCATTTATCAGTTCATTTAAAACTATTTCTAATAATCCTCTATCTTCTTTTTTTACATTTAATATTATTGCTAATTCTTTTATTTTCATTGGAACATAGTTTTTATCATTCATTAGCTCTAATATAATTTTCTTTCTTTCACTAATTAATTCCATAATTACTCCTGTTATATACGCGAATTTGTCACTTTTAATCACTTAAAATCTTCTTTGCCTCTTTGAAGAGAATGCTTTAGACATACGTCAAATCTTTTCTTTTTCATGTAAGTATAAAAAAAGAAGTGTTCCCTATAAAAGGAACACTTTAAAACCATAATTATCTTAAAAATTTAAGAACTTCATATTAAGAACAATTGAAAGTACAAAGAATAAAACGATCATAACCTTTGTAATCTTCTCTAACTTTCCTTCCATTGAACGTCCTTTATTCTTTCCCCAGTATGATTCTGCTGCACCACTGATTGCTCCTGTAAGTCCAGCTTGCTTTCCTTCCTGAAGTAGTATTACTACTGTTATAACTACACAGACGATAATATATATCACTGATAATACTCTTAATAATGTAATCATTGTGAACCTCCTATACCTATTCAAACACGAATACATTAATATTATCATATTTGTGTTCTTTTATCAAGTAATATTCCAATGTTTTCTAATTTTATTCTTCATTTTTTGATAATTTTTATACAAATATTTTTCATGACAAATATATAATATTCAGGAAACATTTTATATGGATTTTGAATGTATTATTTTGAATTAATCATTAAATTCTTTTTTCATATTTTATTTTCTTCTTACTTTATCTCCTAATAATGTAGTAACCCCAAGTAACAATAAACCTGCTAAAATTCCAACTCCTGGCACTAACTGCTTATTGTCTTTTGAAAATCCAACTGTAGCTGCTTTAAAAAATGTATCTGCTACTCCGTTTGTTGTCTCTTCTAAAGATTCAACACTACTTTCTTCCTGATTTTCTTCAACATATTCTTCGGATTCAATATCATTCTCTGATTCTACAGCATCAATGTTTTCCACTTCTGTTTCAATATTTTCAGTCTGCACTGATTCAATATTATTTTGTTCATCTACTGCCGACTCTTTCTCATTAACCTGTGAAGTTTCTTCTGTTTTTTTCTGAACAGTTGTACTTTCTGTCTCCTTCTGTTTGCTGTCTGTTGTTGTAGCTGATTTATTATTATTTGATTTTTTGTTAGCCGAACTACTATTTGTCTTTTTATTTTTGTTTGTATTGCTGCTTTTAGTTGTAGAATTTGATGTACCTGTATTTGTTGAATCACTTTTATCATTTGAACTTGAATTATTTTCTACATTTTTCACTTCACTTTGGCTATTTGCTGCCACACTTGCCACTGTAGTTGTTTCTTCCTTTTTCTCTGAATTGGATTCACTTTTTGAATCGCTTTTTGAGTCATTTTTTTGAGTATTTTTATGATAGCTGTCTGATACTCCATCCCAATCATCAGGAACTTCATCTCCTTTTGTGCCATCAAATCCTCTCCATGGAACAGGCTTTCCAGTATGATCATCGTATCCGTCCAAATCACAGTCTTCCATTACTGCTCCAAACACATGATAATTATATATAGGCTGTACAAATGCAATTGCCGATGCTAATACAATAGTAAATGATGCTGTAAATATTTTATATTTTAGTAATTTATTAACCATTTTATCTCCTCCAAGTTTTAACGTCCATATTATACTATTTCATTCTATTCTTCAATCTTCTTTGCTTCTTCTACTGAAGCTTTTACTTCTTCTCCTACAGTTATTTCATCTTCCTGTTCAAATATTGTTTCATTCAATGCATTTTCCTGTCTTGCTACTATAGTTGCTGAAACCATAGCTCCTGTTATATTAGTAGCTGTTCGTCCTGTATCTGCCAATGCAGAAATAGGTATTGTTAAAACAATAAGTTCAAGTGGAAGTCCCATTACCGTAAGAACACTTGCCGTTGTAACTGTTGCTGTTCCCGGCACTCCTGCCGTTCCAAATGAAACAAATAAAGCAACAATAATCAATAAAATATAATCAGTGGCACTAAAATTTAATCCTAAACCATTTATTCCGTAAACTGCTACAAGGATAGGCCATATTCCTGCACATCCCGGCATTCCTATTGTTGTTCCAAGCGGTGTTGTAACATTTGCCACCTTTCCTTCTACACCTATCTTATCGGTTAAAATTTCTGTTGCTACCGGTAAAGTTCCTGCACTTGATTGTGTTGAAAAAGCAATAATCTGTGCCGGTAAAATCTTCTTAAAAAATTTGCCTGGTTTTACTTTTGCAAACACCTTTAATAAAACATAATTAATTCCCCATGTATCTATTATAAAAGCTATAAATGATACAATTAAAAGCATTAATAATGAATAAATAATTCCAGATGAACTAAGTCCGTTACCAACACTTGTAGCTACTAATGTAAGAACTGCGTATGGAGTAAGTTCTACAACCCAATCTAATATTTTAAAAATTATTTCTTTTACTGCTTCCACAAAATCTTTAAATGGTTTTACTTTTTCTTCATTTTCATGAGCTAAAATTACATATGCAACCGCTACTAAGATTGCTGTAAAAATCATTGGTATTGTATTTTCTTCAGCTACATCTGAAATTACATTTCTAGGAAAGAAACCTATAAAAATTTCTGAAAAAGAATGAACTTTTCCTTCAAATGTTGAAGCATCTACCCCATCTATTGATAAAAATGAATTTCTTCCAACACCAAATGTAAGTCCTAGGCCAAGTGCAAGCATTATTGCAAAAAATGTTGTTGTAACAAGCCATCCTATAGAACGAAGTCCTATTCCTTTTAACTGTTTAGGGTTTGTTAGGGTTGTAATACTGCTTATTACTGCTACTATAATAAGTGGACTTACTATAGCACTTAATACACTTACATATGCTTTTCCAATCGGTGTAATCCATGAAGTATGTCCATTAAATATAATTCCTAAAATCACTCCTGCTGTTAATGCCAATATAACTGATATTGTAAAATCTACTTTATTTCTTATTAAATATAATCCTGCAAATAGTACTAAAACTACTGCCAGGGCTGCAAATGCAATCCAATCAATGCTCATCTTTTTTCTCCTGTATCTCTTATTAACCGTTTGCAAAAATCCAATAAATTAATTTCATTTACTAAAATACATTTAGGATAATTGCAAACAGACTTTTCTTATTTTACTGTAACTGCCTTAATTTTACTCCAGCCAGAATAAATCTTTTTACCGGATTTATCTTTAACAAAGGTCCTTACTTTATAGTAATATTTCTTTTTCTTTAATTTGCTATTTACATAAGCTGTCTTTTTAGCAGCTACACTTTTTACTTTTTTGTACTTTCCTTTTTTCTTATCAGCTCTAAAAATTTCATATCCTTTTGCATTTGATATTTTGTTCCATGTAATCTTAACTGATTTTTTAGTTACCTTAACCTTAACTACAGGTGTTTTTACTTTTGTTTTTGCGGGTACACTTGTTTCATTCTTATCTGTTGTCTGATTATTTGTCTGGCTACTTGCTAAAGTTGTCGACTGTTGATTTGCTGTTGTTTGTTCTTCATTTTTTGTTTCTTCAGATTCATTTTCTTTATTTTCATCAATTTTAACTCCAAAGAAATCATCTAAAGCATTAACTGCCTCTTTAGCAAATTCTACATAACTTAATCCATCAATTTCTGCAGGATTACCATTTCTATCCACAGCTTCTTTTGCTTTCTGTGTGCCTAAAACCCATGTAAGTTCTAACATATATTCTGTATAAGTTCCGTCATTTGCTGCATTTTTATGAATCCACTGTTTTGTAATTGGATTCTCTTCATTTTTGTTATATGAAACTAAAAATGGCATTTGTAATCTTTTAGCATTTGTTGTAACTGTATTATCGCCTTCCCATGGAGCAACATTTGTTAATTCCCCATTCAAATCACCATTTGGATAATAAGTAATACTATTGTTCTTTTTAGAATTATTTTCAGTAATGAAATTTCCAAAATACTTAACTAATTCACCATAAACATAACTTATATTGTTATAACCATTTTCGATATTAACATTATTTCTTGAATTAAAAACACTGCTTCCGCTTAATACTTTATCAATTTCATCTCCTGTTCCAAACGTTAGCTGATTTCCTAATGTAGTATCATATACATAAACTGTCTTTCCTACCTTATTTGCTCTCTTTGCCACACTTTCGATTATAGCCTGTGTATTGTGGCACCATGATGCTCCAAAGAAAATTACGTTATCTCCATCTGAATTTAAAATATCTAAAAGTTCAGGAAATGTTACCTGATGAAGACTAAATCCTTCCTTATCTGCATCTGTAAATAATTCTGTTTCTTTTCCTGTTTTATTAGCTGTTTCTTCTCCATTATTGTAATTAATATAAGTAGCTGAGCCATTATATACTCTCTTAAAGAATTCAAAATCACTTCTTTCATCTGCTAAAACAACACTATTTTCTTCATCTCCTGCTCTAAATACTTTTGCTATTTCCTTTTTAGCACTTTCCTCATCAAATTCATCATTTTCCTTTAGTTCATACGAAGCTGTTATCTGTGGATTTGCTCTATCATTAGAAAATGCTAATAATAAAGTATCTTCTCCGTTATACTCATCAATAATTTCACTGTTAGGAAGCAATTCTTTAATTGAAGTCCATAACTCATATATTGATTTTCCTCTGCCTGCCTTATATATACTATTCTCATCTGTTATGTCTAATTGATATCCATCAATATACGGATCAAAATGATAAATCTTTGTTATTCCATCTGCCTTTGCCTGCTCGTTAATCGCTTTTATAACCTTTTGCGAGCTTTTATGTTCAGGACCGGCAAACACAATATAGTAATTTCCCTGACTACTTAAAATATCTTTCAGTCTTTCCTGTGTTACATTTTCAAACACATTATCTTTTTCAATTCCAATGTATGAATCTATTATGTAATTTCCTGTAGTAGATGCTTCTGTTTTTGTCCACGGATATGCTTTTTCATCCGCTTTAACTATTTTACTTGTTCCTGTAACTGCTGTTGTAATTGTTATTGCAGTTGTAAGTATCACTGCTGCTATCTTTTTTAACTCTTTTCTCATTTTTTCATTCTCCTATCTGTATATGTATTTATTTGTTTATGCAAAAATTAATGTTGGCTCTTTCTTCTCGTATTATTTCATAAGAAAAGGGAAGCACTTTTTTTGCTTCCCTGATACTACATCTATATTTATTCGGTAAGAGTCTTAATTCGACGCACACAAACAAGGTATGATGTAATATCTGCGAAAGCAACACATCATACAACACATATATTCCCTAATTGCTTCTAATTTCTTTGTTGTGTACATATTCTCTTCCTCCTTTTTCATATATTTCCTATGTGTCTAGTAGGATTTATTGACAAATTAAATATTACCGCCTTATTCCTACTATGTCAATAGGTTTATAGTATTTTATTTATTATAGAAAGAAGACGATGAAAATTAAAAACCAAAAACACGGATTCACATTAGTAGAGCTTATTGTTGTTCTGACAATTCTTGTCATTCTTGCCTCGCTACTGATTCCATCTTTAACCGGATACATACGAAAAGCGAAAGAAAAAACAATTATAACTGAGGCCACAGATGTCTGGAAAGCTTCTCAGGCAGCTTTATCAGAATGCTATGCTGTATATCCTGAAAGTTTCACAAATCCCGATCCGATCAAACCTCCATGTCGCTTTGCAACGGATATAGACGGCAAAAGGATAAGTAATCTGGGCAGAATAACGAATGCTGCTTTGAACGCAGTACAAATCAATCCCAATGATCAGACAGAAGTTAATACATCGAGCAGACGAATCACCCGACAAGTATTATCATATCTGGATAGTGCTGATAAGTCTAATGCCCGTTACCTTTTCACTGTACCTTCCGGCAAAAGTACATGGAATACAACATTTCGCGATTATTTTGGTCGAAATCCGAGTTCTAATGCTGTATTACTTCAAATTTTTCATACGACAGATGGAAAAGTTATTGCAATCAACTTTGGCAAGGATGGTTATATGGTAACTATCATTCCCGGAAAGGAAACAACTTGCGTATATAACGGAAAATCTTTAAAATCTATAGGAGGCTAAAAAACAGCATCCTTTCCTGTTTCATATTGTTCTACGTTTTTTCACTATTTCGTTTTTTTCATACAAAAAGACTCTGAAAACCTCATAACACCAGAAAATAAAGTGTTTATAAGGTTTTCAGAGTCTCTGTAAATCTTAATTCATTCAAGAATGCCTCTGGCATTCTTGCCGTCCAGACAATTACTGCATCTGTTTTGCAACTTCTCTAAAGATGTATCTTTATTATCTGATAACTTATGGTATTATTTACCACGTTTTTTTATAAAATCGACTATTTTACAACACTATTTTAGCATTCCAAATATAGCTTAAATTCTTCTTAAACCAAATTTGCTGTTTCTTTCTAACAAATCAAATATGAAACTTTCTCTTTTATTGTATCACATTATTCAAATTTTTGGTTTGCTTTTTCAATTTTGGTTTATTATATCTTTTGTGTTTACATCCAGCGTAAACTTTGCCAATTCCGATTCTTTCATCTCTCCCATAACTTCTGTATATATGTCTATGGTTGTAGAATATGTTGCATGTCCCATTACTGACTGTACAACTTTCGGATTAATGCCTGCCTCAAAGCATCTGGTGCAAAATGTTCTTCTTAATGCATGAGGGCTTACCGGTTCCATGTAAACAGGAACTCTGTTTTCCTGCACTGCTCTTGCACCTTCTTCAAGGTTATAAGCCTTAACTGCTCTAGTTATGATTTTTTGAGCATTATGCCTTATCATTGGGCTTCCCATTGAAGTGGTGAATACCAAATCTGTAAACTCACCTTCTTCACTACGATATCTTTCTCCAAGATTCTCCTTTGTCTGGTCCTGTTGTTTTTTCTGATTAATCAGCTGTTCCTCCACATCACCCATAAAGGGAATTTCCCTTACCGAATTCTGTGTCTTTGTTGGTGACATTCTCATTACTTTCTTTCCATATTCATAATTGCACGTTAACGCTCTTTGAACATGAATTACCTTGTTCTTGAAATCAATGTCACCCCATCTCAATCCTCCGACTTCTGAAACTCGCAAGCCTGTCTGAAGCATTATCTTAATCATTGGATAAAAGTAAGACTGATTTGTCCTTACTGATTCCAAGAAATCATTTTGCTCTTTTACAGTTAAAAATCTTCTTTTGCTTGTGGTTCTTTTCCACGGTACTATGATGTCAAAGCAAGGATTGTCCTGAATGTATCTGTTATTTTTTGCTGACTCCAAACATTCCCTTACACGTCCAAGTGCTTCCCTTAATGTGGATGCTGCTTTTCCTTCATCACTTAACTCTTTCAAAGTTTTCTGAATGTGAATGTTTCTGATGTCTGCCAAATACATGTTTCCAATCTTTTTTCCAAATGTGGAATTATATTTGTTTCTCATTGGGTAAATGGAATTCTGACAAATATTTGGCTCCTTATATGTTTTAAACCATGTATCAAACCATTCGTCCAATGTAATTCTTGCTCCTTCAAGATAAGGATTGTCCATACACTTTATTTTAAATTCAAACTCCAGCATAACTTCCGTAAGGTTCTTTCCGGACACTCTTATCGTCCTTCCATTTATCATTTTTCTAGCTTCATAAGTTCCTCCGGTTAATCTTCTCACATACTTTGGAAGCTTTTCTGTCGTTTTCTCGATTACTTTACTCATATCTAAACTCCTTTTAAAAACTATGAGCCGATATGGTTTTCATCTATAAAAAGATTATAG
>OLSN01000309.1_pt1 | contig 54075 bp, 59 predicted proteins | sample 1672411 | NCBI WGS metagenome assembly OLSN01 (sample SAMEA3136683, study PRJEB25190) | human gut metagenome | biome: human gut; feature: human-associated habitat; material: faeces | place: Austria | collected 2013 | reverse complement strand
GGCTCCATGAAGAACATGGACCTGTCCGGTGATCCTGTTTCCGGCACTGTCGAAGCCAAGCGCTTCGTCAACGCCACCCCCAAGAACTACGGCACCGCGCGTACCGCAGGCAAGGGCGACGCCGTGAAGGCAAAGCCCGTCACTGTTGCCATCGACACCGACCGCGAGATCGTCGAGGAGCTGGAACAGAAGGACGTCCGCCTGTACGGCGTTGACGGCGTTCTGGACCGTCGTTCCGCAAACCACATCCTGCGTATGGCTGCCGAGCTGGACAATGCGTTCTTCGCCGCTGCTGCCGGTAAGGCCACTGTGCTGAACCTGTCCGCCTACAAAACCATCTCTGACGAGCTGGAAGCCATCATTCAGGAGTGCGAAACCACCCAGAATGACTTCGTGGACGGCGTGCCCCGCTCCATGATGCACCTCGTTCTGTCCCCGAAGTATTACGGCATGATCCGTAACGACCTCGACAAGCAGACCAACAACGCGAATGTGAACACCGCCGCCGAGGAATTCCTTGTGTGGCACGGCGTCCGCGCGTACAGCTGCGTCCACCTTCCCGCTGGCTGCAACTACCTGCTTATGGTCGAGGGCGCTGTCGCTCAGCCCATCATGGCCGACCAGTATACCGCCGAGAAGATCCCTCTCTCCAGTGCCTACGGCGTCGAGCTGTTCTACCACTACGGCACCACCGTTGTCATGCCTGACCTGATCTTCAAGCCCGGCGTGTTCACCAAGGCGGCTACCTATGCTGCCGGTACTCAGTATTACACCGAGGCCAACGGTGTGTACACTGCTGTCTCCATCACGGAGTTCGCGTCCGGCACCACCTACTACACTATGGCCTGATGTAAGGAGGACGCTATGCTGTTTCGCAACCTGAAATCGGGCAACATCGTAGCGGCCACCGATGAAACCAGCATTGAGCTGATGCAGAGGTCGGCCATCTACGAAGCCGTAGAAATCGCCCCTGCTGTCGCACCCGCGCCCGCAAAGGCGGAGGGCAAGCGCCGTAAGAAGCCCACAGAGGCCGAAACGGACGCCCCTGCCGAGGTGCAGGAAGACTAAGGAGGCGTTGATATGGCATACACAGACTTTGCGTTTTACGGCTCCGGCTACTTCGGGGACACGCTGACCGAGGAAACCTCCCCAAAGTGGCTTGAACGCGCCAGCGACGAACTGGACGCAATCACCTTCGGGCGGCTTACGTTTGCGTTTCCGACCGTGGAAGCCCATGCCGTCAAGGTCAAGAAGGCTGTTTGTGCCATTGCCGAAGCCCTCTACTGGATCGACGTCCAGCGGAGGGCATCTTCCGCGCAGAAAGCGGAGGACGGAAGCTATCACGGGGCTGTCGCGTCTATCTCGTCCGGACGGGAATCCATTTCCTTTTCGACGGGCAGCGCGAACAGCTCCGTTTATGCTGCCGCCGCGACAAGCGCAGAGGCACAAACAAATTTGATCGGCAGCATTGCCGCGCAGTATCTGGCAAATATCCCGGATGCAAACGGCGTCAATCTGCTGTATGCGGGAGGTGTTGGGCGTGTACCGCGACACAATAACGGTCTTTAATTACCACGCCGCAACCGGGCGCTGGTTTCCGTCCGTCATTTCCGGCGCTGACCTGCTGACCACAAAAGCCAACAGCGCGACAACTGCGGGAGGCAACAACGCTGACGCCGTGGACATCATCATCCATTGCACGGCGGACAAGCGCGTTCCAACCGGCGCGGGGATGAAAAGCTACACGGGGCCGAAGGAATATGCCCGCTGCGACAATCCGGCGCAGCACATCACCTTTGCCCCGGAGTGCGATTTCATTTTTGCCGGTACATGGCCTGACACCGAGCCGCTGACCGATGACGACTATGACGAAGGCCTATACCACGCCCTGAACGCAGAGCGCGACGGTATCTACCTGATAAGCTCTGCGGGCTTTTACAGCCTTCTCCCTCACTTCGAGATTGGAGGGCGGTAATGTCCGATTTTCCGAAAATCTCCTACTCTGACGGCGGCGTACACGTCACTGTTGACCTGCGCGCGCTGGATCAGCGTATGCGCGAGGCGCAGCAATGGCTGGGCGACCGCGTGCTTGAGGACTGCAAAGCCTGTATGCCGCTGCTGACCGGCAGCTTGCAGCAGCGCTCCCACACGGAGGACGACGGGAAAAAGGTCGTCTTTCCCGGCCCGTATGCGCGCTACCAGTACGGCGGTAAGGTCATGGTGGATTCCGTAACCGGCAAAGGCCCCCGCAAAATCCCTACAGGCCCCGGTGAATACATCCTGCGTTTCCGCAAGGGCGCAAAGCTCGTTGCCACCGACAGGCCGCTGAAATACTCCAACCCGCAGGCCGTTCCGCAATGGTTTGAACACGCCAAACGGCAGAACAAGCAATTCTGGATCGACGGCGTGAAGGAGAAAATCGGAGGTAAATAACCATGCCGTCGAAAACGGTCATCGACATTGACGGCTCTGAGGCCGTCAGCAAAATTCTTCTTGACCTGCTGAACAAGTTCCCCGGTCTGGCCACCGGCAAAAAATCCATCCTGTTCTCCACGCTCTCGGACGCTTCGGGGATCGGATTCTTTCCGATTTCCGGTGCGGCTTTGCAGAACAGCACAGAGGACGTCACCGGTCACGTCACGCAGGTCTGCCAATACCCGTTCAATGTGGTCTACCGCGCCGCTCCGAAATCCGAAACTCAGCGCATCCGCATCAAAGAATTCCTTGATGCGCTGGGCAAGTGGCTTGAGCGGCAGCCGGTCACGCTGAACGGCAAGAGCCACCAGCTCAGCGCATACCCCGCGCTGATGGCTGGCAACCGCGTCATCAAGAAAATCAGCCGCACAAGCCCTGCCTACCTCAACTCCGCCTATCAGGACGGCGTTGAAGATTGGCTCATTGCCCTGCGGCTGGACTACAACAACGAATTAGATATTTGAGGAGCTGAAATTATGCCGAAAATCGAACGCAAGTATCTTGCCCATTTCCTCGACGCCAAGTTCGGCGTCAAGACGCAGGGCGAGGAAACCTACACCCCGAATTATACCCGTCTCGGCAAGGACCTTGAGGAGTATAACGAGGAGCTGAACCCCGACGTTGAGGTCAACAAAAACATTCTGGGCGAACAGAATGTCGTCCACAATGGCTACGAGGTGCAGTCTGAGGTTGACCCCTTCTATGCCTACAGCGGCGACCCGCTGTTTGAACGTCTCGCAAAGATCGCCAATGAGCGCCTGACCGGCGACGACTGCATGACCACGAAGGTTGACGTGCTGCTTAACAGTGACGGCACCGTGGCATGGGCCTACCGTGAAGACGTGTGGGTCGTTCCCGAATCTGTCGGCGGTGACACCTCCGGCGTGCAGATTCCCTTTACCGTGTACAACGCGGGCAACCGCGTCAAGGGCACCTTCGACCTCACCACGAAGACCTTCACCGCAGACACCAACGCTGCGGGCTAATCATCCACCCCCGCCGCCCTGCGCCTAATACGCAGGGCGGCAACATTTTGAATTCAGGAGGCAATTAAAATGGCTGACAAACTGGTACAGCAGAATTTCAATGAAATCATCATCGACGATGGCAGCGTAAAGGTGCCTATCCGAAATAAGCACGGGGAACAGATCGGGGAATTCTCCTTCCGACCGACCGACATCGGCATTGTGGATCGCTTCAACAGCGTCGCCGCAGAGTTTGACAAAATCGTCGAGCCGCTGGAAAGCGTCAACATCAAGCCGGACGGCACTGTGGACGAACGGAACGAAGCCGAATTCGCGGCACTGCGTGAGGCTGAAAAACGCCTGTACACTGCCTGTGACAAGCTCTTTGGCGGCAATATGTCGGAGGCGTTCTTCGGTAAGATGCACCCGTTTTCCCCCATCAACGGTCATTTCTACTGCGAAAACGCGCTGTCTGCGGTCGGTGCTTATATCTCCCGCCAGTTCGACCGCGAGGTGAAGAAAGTCAACTCCCGTGTTGAGCGGTACACCCACGGCTACCGTACTGGCAAGCACAAGGGCGGTAAAAAATGATCGGAACACTGCCGCGAAGTCTTGAGGTAAACGGTAAGTTCTACCGCATTCGCAGCGATTTTCGGGATGTTCTGAAAATCGTGATCGCGTTCGGTGATCCCGACCTCGAAGACAAAGAAAAGGCTTATATCTGCCTGTTCATTTTGTTCAAGGACTTCGACGCAATTCCAAAAGACGACTACGAGGCGGCCTTCAAGGCCGCTCTCGCTTTTATTGACCACAATGACAAGCCGGAGGACACGGGCGGAAAGCCGCCTCCGCGCGTCATGGACTGGGAACAGGACGAGAGCATCATGTTTCCAGCGGTCAATAAGGTTGCCGGTTTTGAGGTCCGTACCGCCCGGTATGTTCACTGGTGGACCTTTATGGGCTATTACATGGAGATTTCGGACGGCGTTTTTGCACAGGTGCTCAACCTGCGTCTGAAGCGTGCAAAGGGCAAAAAGCTGGAAAAGTGGGAGCGTGAATACTGGAATTCCAACCGCACTATTTGCGCCCTACGCACGAAGCTGACTGAAGAAGAACAGGCAGAAAAGGATAGGATCGACGCGCTACTCGGCTAAGAAAGAAGGTGGTTAAATGGCAGATCAGGCTGACGGCTCTATCATCATTGATACCGAGATAAATTCGGACGGATTTAAGGCCGGAAGCGCTGAATTGCTTGCGGCTATCAAGGCGCTGTCCACGGAGGTCAAGAATCTGGGACAGACGCTGAAAGAACTTTTCAGCAAGCCGCTGACACCTGAAATCAATACAGGTGGCGCAGAGGATAAGGTTGCAGCGCTTGAGGCAAAAGTACAGGAGCTGCAAGCCTCCCTCGAAGAATTACAGAATACCAACGGCAGCGGCACGCCTGCGCCGGAAACAGCTACACCGCAGGTGAACATCGGTGGTGTGACGGAAAAGGCATCTGGTTTGCAGCGTGAGATCGACGCCGTGAACAGCAGCGTGCAGAAGCTGGAACCGACTTTCCAGAAAGCTATGTCCGGCAGCGAGAGCGCTATGACCTCCTTTGAGGGCAAGGCAAGCACGCTGGAAAGCAAGATCGCGGAGCTTCAGGAACGGCTGGATGCAGTCGGTCAGACGCAATTTCCGACGCAGGAATACGCAGAACTCTGTGCGGAGACTGAAAAAGCCGGTCAGAAACTCGAATCCCTTCTCAACAAGCAGGAGAAAATGCAGGCTCTTGGCGTGAGTGAAAATTCCGCCCAGTGGAAAAACCTGCAATACGACCTTGATTTGACCGCACAGAAATATGACCGGCTCGAAGCCGCAAAGGCAAAAATGGAGGCCTCCGGCACCGCATTTCAGGCGGGCGTGGACACGACGCAATACGCGCAGATGGAATCTACACTGTCCGCAGCAGCGGCCCGTCTGGATGAAATGCGCGCCGGTACACAACAGTCGGAAAGCCTTATGAGCCGCCTCGCCAGTAGCGCACGAAATGTCGCGTCTTTCATCGGCAGAGCGGCAAAGTCGGCTGCCGGGGCGCTTGTGTCCGGTATCAAGGCCGCCGCATCCGGCATGGCAAAAATGCTGTTCCACAGCAAGAAGATGAACAGCCAGTTTGGCGGGCTGATTTCCGGCGCGAAGAAATTTGCACTCAGCTTGCTTGGCGCGCGCGGCGTCTGGGCGCTGCTGCGGAAAGCGGTCAGCGCCTATATGGCCGAAAATCAGCAGCTTTCCAATACGCTGTCCGCCTGTTGGTCGGGCATAGGAAACTTGCTGGGGCCGATCATTACACGCATTATCAACCTTGTCGCACAAGCTGTCGCCTATGTGACCGCGTTTCTCAAACTCTTTGGCATCTATGGAAAAACTGCATCCAAAGAAATCAGCAGCGCAGGCGGGGCGGCATCCAAAGCTACCGATAAGCTCAAACGGCAGCTGGCCGCGTTCGATGAACTGAACATTCTCAGCGACAACAGCTCTGACGGCGGCGGGGGTGGAGGCGGTGCCGGTGATCTCGGAAGTCTGCCCGATGTAACGCTGCCCGACTGGGCAAAACTTATGGTCGAGCAGATCAAGGCCGGTGACTGGGCCGCAGCCGCAAACACTCTGGCGGCAAAGCTCAACGAAATGGTTGATACCGTAGACTGGGCGGGCGTCGGCGATAAGATCGGGTATTATTTGAACGGCGCGTTGACTTTCCTTGCGACGTTCATCCAGAACTTCGACTGGAAAAACCTTGCGTCGCGCTTTGCAGAACTCCTAAACCACATTATTACCGGTGTGGACTGGGGAAATCTCGGTGTGATCCTGACCGGGAAATGGGCAATCATCCTGAAATCGCTTGACGGCTTTTTCGGCACGCTTGACGGCGCAGCAGTGAGCAAGGCCATCACGGATTTCATGTACGGGACCGTGAACGCCGCCGACTGGATCGGTATTGCGGGAAGTCTCGCAAAAAACATCAGCAATTTCATTTCGGACATTGATTTTTCGGCACTTGCCGAAGCGCTCAGTACACAAATCAGAACGGCGCTTCAAAGTATGGTCGCTGCTGTCGAGAACTTCGACTGGGCAATGCTCGGAAGAAAAATCGCTGATTTTCTCAACGGAATTGATTGGAGCGGGATTTTCTCTGACCTGACAAGATTGCTTGGTGGCCTGCTTATCGGAGCGCTCAATCTGCTTGTCGGCTTTGTGGATCAGGTCGATTGGACCGGCCTTGCAGACGAAATCTGGGCTTGTCTCGAAAGTCTTACCACCGACATTGACTGGGACGGCTTCGGTGAATTGCTTGGCAAGTTTGTCAGTGGAGCCATAACCGGCGTTCTCGATCTCATTACGTCTCTGTTTTCAGATCATGACTGGGGCGAAATGGTGCAAAACCTGATTGGCAGTCTGGGGGAGGCACTGGGCGCGGTAATCGAAAACATTGACTGGCTCGGCCTGCTGGAATCCCTTGCGACCGCTCTTATCAGCATTATTGTTCAGATTCCCAGCATTATTGTGGGTGCCATTGGCGGAATATCCGACCTGCTTGCAAGTTTGTTTGAGGCAATCGGCCTCGATTCTATCGCCGGTTTCTTTCGTGGAATCGGAGACGCAATGCGCGACGCGGGTTCGTGGCTGAAAGAAAACCTCGTAGACCCTGTTGTGAACTGGGTAAAGAACCTGTTCGGCATCCACTCTCCGTCTACTGTATTCGCAGAAATCGGTACATTCCTTATCGACGGACTAAAGCAGGGCATTTCTAATGCTTGGCACAAGATCACGGACTTCTTCTCCGGCGTAATCGAAAGGTTGAAGACCTTCTTCAGTAACGCATGGAGCAGTATCAAGTCCACCGCTACCACGGCATGGGCCGGAATCAAGGGCGTTATCAGCAGTGCATGGAACGGCATCAAATCCGGTGTGTCGTCTGCCTGCAATACCGTCAAAACCGGTATCTCGAATGCTTGGAGCGCCATCAAATCTGGCACCACAAGCGCGTGGAACGGTATCAAGAGCGGGCTGTCTTCGGCTTGGACGAGCATCAAGACCACAGCATCGTCCACTTGGACAAACCTGAAAACTACTGTCAGCAACGGCTGGAACAACATCAAGGCGAACACCTCCACCGTTTGGAACGGTGTAAAAGCTACACTGTCCAGCACTTGGAGCAATATCAAGTCTACCGCGTCGTCCACTTGGAACAGCATGAAGACTACGGCTTCCAGCGCGTGGAACAGTATGAAATCTACTGCATCGTCCACATGGAGCAATATCAAATCCTCCCTGTCCAGCACTTGGAGCAGCATCAAATCTACCGCATCCAGTACATGGAGCGGCATCAAAAATGCGATCCAGAATCAGGGCTGGTCCGGCGTCGGCAGCAATATCTGTAACGGTATTGCCAACGGTATCAGCTCCGGTTGGAGCTGGCTGAAGAACAAGGTTTCCAGCCTCGCAAGCAGCCTTCTCAGCGCTGCAAAATCCGCGCTGGGTATTCACTCCCCGTCGCGGCTGTTCCGTGACGAAATCGGCCTGAATATCGGCTACGGCGTCGGTGAAGGTGTGGAGGCTTCGCAGCCGTCCATCCTGAAATCCGTGTCCGGCGTCGCTGACGCAATCGCGGATGAATTCAACGCCGGTGATTATAAGGTCGGAAACATCGTCCCCACGTCTGAGGTGGACGGTGCGCTGTCCTCGTTCTCGGACAAGATCAGCGGCAGCTTCACAAGCCTGCTTGACCGGCTTCAGGCCATTGCGGATAACATCACGTTCGCCGTTCCCGCTGTGGCTGGCGGTGTCGTGCCCTACAAGGCCGCAGCAGCCGCAGCAAGCGGCGGCGGTGCTGACATCGGCACGACCATTGAAACGTCCAATGACGCGCTCGCAAGCGTTGTTACGCAGGTCGTGACCAATGCGACCGCAGCCATTGTGACGGCCATCCAGAACTACAGCGGTACGACGGTCAACTTCGACAAGACCGCAATCGCGGAAAGCACGATCCGAGAGATCAACCGCAGAACGCGGGCAACCGGAAAATCCCCGCTCGAATAAGGAGGTGCGCACCATAAAACCAATCCTGAAAATCGGAAATCACGACTATACCGCGTGGCTGGCCGAAGACGGCCTTGCCCCGGTTAGAAATGACATCGACGCGGACGGCAGCGGGCGCAACCTCCTTGACGGTCTGATGTACCGCGCAAGGATCGCGCAGAAGGATAAATGGACGGTCAAGTTCAACCGTATGCCTGAGTTGATTATGCGGTCGCTCGCGGCAGATGTTGACGGCGAATACACCGACATTACCTTCCTCGACCCCAAAACCAACCGTATTATGACAAAGACCTATTACACGTCCACGCTCACCTACGGTACGCAGCGCTACGACAAGGGCGACAACCGTACCTACTACGAAGGCTGTACCTTCAACATGACGGAGAGGTGAGCCTATGCGTATTTGTACTGAGCGCTGGACGAAGCTCGCGGCGCGCGGGCGGTTTCGGTTTGACGCAAAGGCACGGATCAATAACAAGGATTACACTGTTATTTCCGCGCCGCGCATCGACCGTTCTCTTATGCCGTCCCCGCTGTCCGTGGGCAACTGCATATCGGCTACACTGAATCTGTCGATCCTAACGGACGACACCATCACCGCAAAAAGCCCCGTCGTCATCATGGGCCGTCTGACGAATGACAAAACTGCCACCGAGTGGAAGGAGTTCGGCACATTCTACATTGACCAGCGTGACACCAGCTTTGCGGGACTTGTGACCATCGACTGCTACGACGCCATGCTCAAGACCAACCAGAACTATCTGGACGGCAGCGACACCGCCGCCAACTGGCCGAAAAGCATGAAGTCTGTCGTGGAGGAGATCGCATACCGAATCGGCGTCGGAATTGACCTGCGAACGCGGATCAAGACCGGCGCTGATTACGTTGTACCGTACCCCAGCGGAAAAACCATGTCGCAGGTGCTGGGGTATATCGGGGCCTGCCACGGCGGGAACTGGATCATCACAGAAGAAAACCTGCTGCGGCTGGTTCCGCTCACAACCGCCCCCGACGAGACGTTCCACGTCATCGACGAGGACTACAACAAGATCACGCTTGCCAACGGCGCGGGCAATCAGCCAGTGCGTCTGGCTTACAAGGAGCAGACCATCTTCAACGCCGTGCTCCCTGTCCCGTCTGGTGTGCTGCCCGGCAGCAGCGATAACGTGCAGCGGTCCTACTTCATCACCGATGAAAAGGGAAACAAAATCGTCACACCGGAGGGCTACTACCTTGTGTGGGACACCGACGCCAATATGGCGAAAAAGGTTTCCTTGCAGGCGGGCGTTATCAATATTCCCGTCGTCTGCGGCGAAATCACGACCGGCACGCAGATCACTGTGACCGGCGTGACGCTCAACAGTGACAGCGGGGAGAGCTACACGGCGGGGAACGACAACGGAACGATGCTCACCATCGACAGCAACCCATACGCCACACAGGGCATTTGCAATGACCTGTACACGGCTTTTAACGGGCTGGTGTATTTACCCTTTACGGCAACAAAATCGCTGTACGACCCGGCTACAGAGCTGGGCGATCAGGTAAAAATCGGCGAGCTTGTCCACAGCGTCATGTTCAACGTCAAGCTGACCCTTGACCACAATTTTCGGGCGGACATCGAAGCCCCGAACAGCGAAGAACTCAGTGAGGAATACCCGTATCTGTCCGAGGTGCAGCACCTGAAGCAGACCACGGAGGAACTGAACGGCGCGATTCAGAACGCCGCAAAGGAGCTGGCGGGCAAGGTCGATGATACCGCGCTGGCGGCTGAGATCGAGCGCGCGCAGGGCGTGGAGGTCGCCCTCAGTGAACGTATAGGTAGCGAGGAAAACCGTGCCAAAGGCGCAGAGGACGGCCTGTCCAAGCGCATAAAGAGCATTGAGGATTCCTCTCCCGGCGCTCTTGCACAGCGTGTCTCTACGCTGGAAGGTACCGTTTCGGGGCATACACAATCCATCTCCGCGCTGAACACAGCGATTTCCAACCATGCGTCGGACATCTCGCAGCTTGTGCGGCGTGTGCAAAACGCCGAGGACGACATCGACGCACTACAATCCACCGTAGGCGGGCATACGACAGCACTTTCGGAGGTGCAGGGCACCGTTACCGACCTGCAAACGCGCCTGACCACCGCCGAGGGTACCGTCGCGTCGCACGACACCGCAATCTCGACGCTTCAGACAAAGGTGTCCAATATTGAGGCCGCCTTGATCGACATCTATACCCGGCTGAACGCGCTTGACAGCGGCGGCACCGGAACTTAACCATAAGGAGGAAGAACATGGCTGACAAAAGAATCGCTGATTTTGCGACGCTTGAGGAAGCACAGGACGACGATCTCCTGCTTGTCTCGTCCGAAGGCGAAACCTATAACATGAAATTCGGCACCTTCAAGACGGCTGTGCAGGGCGACGCAGACCGCGCCGCTGCGGCAGCGGAGGCCGCCAAAGCCGCCGCCCAGCTCGCAACCGGTGTGTCCGACGAGGCCCTGAAGGCCGCCGAAGCTGCCGAAGCTAAGGCGCAGGATGCCAAAACGAAGGCGGCGCAGGCAGCGGCCAATGCACAGGCGGCAGCACAGTCCGCGAACTCTGCGCAGGAATCCGCCGCACGCTCTGAGCAGGCGCTTCTGGACGCGACGGAAGCCGTCGCATCCGTCAATGAGTTCGCCAAAGATTTCAACAACCTGAAAACTACCGTAAAGGGCAAGGTTGACGACGCCTATGTTGAGGACGGCTACCTGTATATGACCGCTGACGACGAGGTCGTTGTCGGCCCGCTGGGGCCATTCTCTGGCGGCGGAGGTGGCGGCGGAGACGCTGGCTCCCTGATCCGAATTGTCAATAAGCTGACCTCGCGGGCGTTCTCCGTGATGAACGGCGCGACCGTCGAGATCAAATTCAACTGGACGTCCACCGATACTTCCGACGAACAGCCCACCGGCGATGGCTCGGCAACATGGCGCATCAACGGGACGAAGGTAGCTACACAGGCGGTGTCGCAGGGCGATTGCGCCTTCGACGTTACGAAATACCTCACCCCCGCAAGCGCGAACACGATCAAGCTCACCATTGAGGACGCCTACGGCAATAGCAAGTCCTTCACATGGACCGTCACCGTGTCCACCTATGATCTGGCGTGGAATCTTGGCACCCTTGCTTTCCACGGGTCCAGCGTACTTACTGTGCGCCTCACACCCACCGGAGAGGGCACGAAGACTATCCACATGACCGTGGACGGCACGGAGGCGTTTACGCGCGAAGTCACCACTACGGGGCGCTCCGTCACTGCGACGATTGACCCCACGGCGCTTGAGTTGACGCACGGCGCACACACCGTCGAGGCGTGGCTTGAGGTCACAGCGGGCGGCGAAGTCGTCACGACTACGCACCTGCGCCATGTCGGTATCTGGACGAAATCGGACGACAATACGCCGGTTATCGCGGTGTATCAGAGCGCAATCGAAATCCAGCAGTTCGCCACCGGAAGCATCAATTACATGGTGTATGACCCCACCAGCACCACGGCGACTGTCCGTCTGCTGGAAGGCTACAATACCCTGTCCACACTGACCGTTGACCGCACCATCCAGACGTGGGCGTACCGTGCTACTACGGTCGGCACGATCAACCTCTCCATCCGCACCGGCGAGAGCGTCGTTGCGCCGATCACCGTCACCTGTACCTCTCTCGGCTATGACATCAACCCTGTCACGACCGGCCTTGCCGTTGACCTCGATCCCACTGGACACAGCAACAGCGAGACGACCGCAAAGCAGTTCGGCTACAAGGACGGCGACGGCACGAATCATCCGCTGACCTTCAGCTCCAATTTTGATTGGATCAACGGCGGATTTCAGATCGACGCAGAGGGCGTCACCGGCTTTGTGGTCAAGCGCGGCACCTACGTTCAGCTTGACCGAAGCCTGTTCAATGACAACGCCGCGACCTCTGGCAAGGAAATCAAGGTCGTGTTCAAGGCTACCAACGTCCGCGACTATGACGCTGAGTTCCTGACCTGCGTATCTGGTGGCATTGGCCTGAAACTTCAGGCGCAGCAGGCGGTTTTCAGCTCTGAGTTGACCAACGTCGAAATCCCGTATTGCGAGGACCGCAAAATCGAGCTGGACGTCAGCATCGAGGCCAGCAACGAAAACAAGCTGGCCGTGGTCTGGCTTGAGGGCGTACCGTCCAGAGCGTTTGCGTACACCGCAAATGATAACTGGATGCAGTCCGACCCGCAGAACGTGAAGATCGGCTCTGACGACTGCGACATCTGGATTTACCGTCTGAAGATGTACAGCCATAGCCTCACGCGATACGAAATTCTCGACAACTTTGTTGCCGACTGCGGCAACACCACGGAAATGGTTGCCCGCTACCTCCGCAACCACATCTTCAACACGGACGGCTCTATCAACGTCACTGAGCTGGCGGCGGCAAATCCGACGCTGCGTATTCTCAAGATCGGTGCCGACCGCATGACCGTTGGCAAGTCCGACGAAGTGGTCTGCACGGTCGATCTCGTCTATACGGACGGCGGCAGCACCTACAACTTCCACGCGACCGGCGTCATTATGAAGGGTCAGGGTACGTCCTCTGCTGCATACGGCGAAGCCGCCCTCAACCTCGACCTTGATTTCAGCAAGGCTATTTGGGAGAACGGCGCGGGTGAGCGCATCGAGACGTTCGCCATGACCGAAAACGACATTCCCGTGTCGTACTTCAATATCAAGCTGAATGTGGCGTCCAGCGAGAATGCGAACAACACTGTTCTGGCTGATGACTACAACAACTTCCAGCCCTTCCTGTCCGAAGGCCGCCGTGCTGACGCCCGCGTCCGTGATACCGTCAAAGGCTACCCCTGCGCCGTATTCTTCACCAACACCGGCACAAACGCCGTGAGCGTCGGCGCACGGTCTGTCGGCGCAGGCGCTACGATCCTGTATGGCAACGGCGACATGAACAACAGCAAAAAGAACTTTGCAGTGTTCGGTCAGACCGGCGAACGTCCGCTTCAGTGCTGCGTCGAGATTTCCAACAACATTGCCAGCCAGTGCCTGTTCAAGTCTGCTGACCTCACCGCCGAGACGTGGGACGGCAACGGTGCCTTTGAGTTCCGCTATCCCAAAAAACCCACCGCAGAGATGAAGGCAGCATTCCAGACCATGCTGTCGTGGGTGGTTTCCACCGATACCACCGCTCCGACCGGTAACGCGCTTAGCGCGCCCGTGACCTACGACGGGACGACCTACACGAACGACACGAAGGAGTACCGCGCGGCGAAGTTCAAGGCCGAGGTCGGCAACTACTTCACCGTGGACAGCCTGCTTTACCACTACCTGTTCACCGAGCGCCACTGCATGATCGACAACCGTGCCAAGAACGTTTTCATCTCCTATGAGTACGATCCTGACGTGCAGGACTACCGCTGGAACGTCTGCAAGGACTACGATAACGACACCGCAGACGGCAACGACAACGAAGGCGGTCTGACCTTCAGCTACGGCCTTGAAGACACCGACAGCGTGGGCACCAAGCCTGTATTCAACGCCTCGTCCTCTGTGCTCTGGTGCAATGTCCGTGACTGCCTTGGCGCAGAGCTGGAAGCCATGTTCAAGGACCGAGAGGCGGCGGGTGCGTGGAGCGCCGAACGCATCCTTGCCAAATTTGCCGCGCATCAGGCGGCGCGCCCGGAAGCGTTGGTGGCCGAAGATATGTGGGGCAAATACTTCATGCCCTATATCAACAACGGCAACACCGCGTACATTGACATGATGCAGGGCAACAAGACCGACCAGCGTACCCAGTTCGAGACATACCAAGAGGGCTATATGTCCTCCAAGTATTACGGCTCTGTGGCCGTGAACGATAAAATTCAGTTCAGAGGCAACACCCCGAACGAGTGGGCGGGTGTCACGCCGACCGGCAACTTCTCCATCACCCCGTATGCCGACTGCTATATCATCGTCAAATACGGCTCCTACAGCGTCCGTAAGCGCGCGAAAAGAGGCACGGCATATGAGATCATCTGCCCCGTTCAGGAGGCGCTGAGCGACACGGAAATCTATGTCTACCTCGCTTCCAATGTGGTTGAGATCAGTTCCATTGCCGGTCTGTACTGCCAGTTCATCGACCTTCAGGGCGCACGCCGTCTGCGCAGCTTCACCGCAGGCGCGGAGGCAGACGGCTACACGAACAAGAACCTGACATCTATCAGCGTCGGCGCAAACACGCTGCTCGAATACCTCGACCTGCGCGGAACGCCGGAGCTGAAGCAGGCACTTGACCTGTCCGCCCTCACCTCCCTGAAAACGCTTCTGCTGACCGGCAGCGGCATTACCGGCGTGACCTTCGCGCTGGGTGCTCCTGTCGAGACGGCCAAGCTCTGCCCGCTGAACAGCCTGATTGCCCGGCAGCTCTCGCACCTGACCGCGTTTGCTATGGACGGCTCCAATCTCCGCACGATCTGGGTCGAGGACGCCGCAGCAATCGACACCTACGCGCTCGTGAGCGCGGCGGCAAGCCTCAGTCGTGGCCGCCTGCCGGACGTGGACTGGTCGATGAACGACGCCGACGTGCTGCTTCGCCTGAAAGACCTTGCCGGTCTGGACGAGACGGGCAACCCCGCTACGGAATTCGCCCTCAAGGGCGCAGCACATATCGCGGTCGTGTCGCAGGCTGAGTTGACCACCATCATGGCGCGGTTCCTCAATCTGTCCGTGACCTACGATCAGATGGTCAGCTCCTGCACCGTCACATTCAAGAACTACGACGGCACAGTCCTGAATACGCAGACTGTCCGCAAGTACGGCGCGGCGAAAAACCCCATCACTGCCGGTCTGATCGACACGCCTGTCAAGCCCTCCACTGTCGATAAGGTGTTTACCTTCATCGGCTGGGATCAGCAGCTTACCTACATCCTCGAAGACCTCGTTGTGACAGCGCAGTATTCTGAGGCAACGCGGTATTACACCGTCCGTTGGTACAATGGCACTCAGCTTTTGCAGACTGACACTGTGGCGGCGCATGACGGCGTTTCCTTCCGTGGTGGTGAGCTGACGTCCTCCACCGGCTCTATTTGGATGGGCTGGGACGCGCTGACGAACGATGTCACCAGCGACATTGACGTTCACGCAGTGTTCATTACGCCCACGCTGCCGGACACCGTAGCAACCAACTTCGACTACCTGTACAGCGACGACACGAACGATAACAGCGGCTACACGCTGGCGGAGTTCTACGGCATTATGGAAACGGGGAAGGCGAAGGATTACTTTGCAGTCGGTGACAAGATCAAGATTATTCCGACAACCACGGTATTTGCCGACACCTCTATCATCATGCAGGTCGCAGGCTTCAACCACTTCAAGAAGAAGGACAGCGACGATTTCGCCGGTGTCGTCTTTACCATGCTGGGCATTATGAACGCTACCCACCAGATGAACAGCCAGAACACCAACGTCGGCGGCTGGGCATCCTGCGGTATGCGGACGTGGCTCAATGAAACCATCTTTGCCGCGCTGCCGCGTCAGTGGCAGTCCATGATTAAGATAGTTCAGGTGCGGTCCTCCATCGGTGACACGAAGGCAGACATCAGCACCAGCAACGACCGCCTGTTCCTGCTGTCCCGCGCCGAAGTTGGCTTCAATGTCAACGACGTACCCTATAAGGACGAGGTAGACCCCGACGCCGAAAACGTGACCTTCGCATTGTTTACTGACAACAATTCGCGTATCAAGAAAACGTACAACGGCACCGGTTCTGCTTCTAACTGGTGGCTGCGGTCGCCTGAGGCGTCGTCGTGTTCGTCTTTCGCCAATGTGGGCAACGGCGGTTACAGCTACACCAACGGTGCGTCCTACTCCTACGGGGTGGCGTTCGGCTTCTGCATATAATCTGTGCATCTTGGGTATCTGGCCCCCTTTGTGGGGCCAGATACCGACGCACAAGCTTCCGCCCTGCGCCCTATATCGCCGCGTAAGCGGCGCGCGAAAATTTTGAAAATTCACACTTCTCGTCTGGAAATTGGGGGGGGGCGTGTGATATAATATAATTTAAGAACTTTTCAGCAAAAATGAGGTGGTGCCCTTGTCTGTAATCAAAAGCAAGCGCTCTACGTCCGACATGGAGTTTCTGGCGACCGCGAGGAAGTTAGAAATTTACACGATTCAAAAATGCGTGAATTTCCCGAAGCGATACACCTTTTATGTATCACAACCTTTGGCCGCTGCGGCGACGCGCATTTATGAGGACGTCAAGAGAGCAAACAGCATATACCCCTTGAATCAGCATGAGGTTCAGATCAGGCGCGACTACTTCCTACACGCCAACGCTGAACTTCAGAGCATGATTTCCCAGCTTGAGGTGGCGCAGGAGCTGTTCGGTATCGAAATGGACACCCTGAAATACTGGATGGACATTGTAGACACCGAAATTCGGCTCGTGAAAGCCGTACTGAAAAGCGACAGGGCGCGGTACAAAGACCTGCCCTGATAAGATCATAGGTTAAGCGCTGCACAAATTGCCAGTTCTTCGACGAGGTTGACTTCTAACTGGTGGCTGCGGTCGCCTGAGGCGTCGTCGTCTTCGTCTTTCGCCAATGTGAACAACAACGGTAACAGCAACAACAACAATGCGTCCAACTCCTACGGGGTGGCGTTCGGCTCCTCTCGTGCCAGACAAAGTAACCTTCGGGGTGAAATCCGTGCAGAGTGGAGAGAAGGAGTGCTTGACCTTCCTGCAAAGGTAAATATATGCCCTGATGCGTCCGGGCGGACGCTGCTTGCATGGTGCGGATTGCAGGTCATTCCGTATTTCATGCCCGGTGACGCTATGTGCCTACTGCAACCTGCCAACAGGCATACGGGGCAAGCGAGGTTTCATTTCATATGACAAGCGAAGAACGTAGAGAAGCAAGGTATCAACGCCGCGCTGCTGCACGGCGGGCAAAGCGAGACGCCGCCTGCGCCGAGCACGATAACTACGACGAGGTGTTCAGCTATAAGCACCTCTATCAATCGTACAAGTGCTGCCGTCGCGGTGTGTCGTGGAAGGCCAGCGTCCAGAAATACACGGCCAACGCGCCGCTGAACATCCTGCACACATACAACCAGCTTGCAGCCGGAAAATTCAAAAGCCCCGGCTTTTACGAGTTTGATTTGTATGAGCGCGGGAAGCATCGTCATATCCGCAGCACGGTCATAAGCGAGCGTGTCGTTCAGCGCTGCCTGTGCGACAATGCCCTTGTTCCGGTCCTTGAGCGCACATTCGTCTACGACAACGGCGCGTCTATGAAGAACAAGGGCTACGATTTTGCCACGCGCCGGATCACGCAGCATCTCCATGAGCACTACCGGAAATACGGCAACGAGGGCTATATCCTGCTATTCGATTTCTCTAAATTCTTCGACAACGTTTCCCATGAGGTCGTGAAAGCGATCCTGCATAAGGAATTCACCGACGAACGGCTCCTTGCGCTCACAGAGCATTTCATCGACGCTTTCGGCGATAAGGGTATGGGGCTGGGCAGTCAGATCAGTCAGGTGCTGGCCCTCGCCTCTGCAAACCGTCTTGACCACTATGTCAAGGAGATTTTGCAGGTGCGCGGCTATGGCCGGTACATGGACGACGGCTACCTGATCCACACATCTAAAGCCTATCTTCAAAACTGCGTGGCACATATCCGGGCGATATGCGCCGAGCTTGGCATTACCCTGAATGAGAAGAAAACGCAGATCGTCAAGCTGAGCCACGGCTTTTCTTGGTTGAAGGTGCGTTTCTTCATCACAAAAACCGGCAAGGTCGTCCGGAAAATCTATAAGCGCAGCGTCACGAAGATGCGGCAGAAAATGAAAAAGCTACACAGGAAATACCTGCGCGGTAAAATGACCTTCGCGGACATCTATGCGACGTGGCAAAGCTGGCGCAGCTATGCCGCGCGATTCAACGCATGGCACACCGTTCAAAACATGGGCGCACTGTACACCAACCTTTTTATAAACAGCAAGGAGGACTGCTATGGTCTACTTCAAAATCCTGTCTGCTGACGGCACGGTCAAAAGCGTAGAAGCGCTTGCCGATCCCGTCTACGTCTGTTGGCAGACCCGCAACGGCATTCTTATCCGGTGCGACAAACGGGACGCGCAGGGCGTCATGTCCGGCGACGGGAACACAATCTATCAGCTTCAGGGGAAGCAGCTAAGCGGCGTTGAGAGTGACGAACTTCTCAGCGCCGTTTCTATTACCCTTGCAGAATATGAGGAGCTTGCGGCACAGGTCGGCACCACGGACCCCGACGACGATACGCCGGTCAATCCGCCCGACGACCCCGGAACGGAAATCCTCACCCGCGCGCAGCTCACCGAAAAGGTACTGGCCCTTGAAGACGAGCTGGCAGCGGCAAAAATCCTGCTGGGGGTGACGGACGAATGACGCTGAAAGCCCTCGCACAAAAACTGCGGCCCCTGATCGAAACCGCAGCACAAAGCCTTGATGACACGACCGCCCTTGAGGCGGTCGAACTTTTTCCGGCGTGGAAGACCGGCACCGTGTACACAACGGGGCGACGGGTCCGACATGGCGGGATTCTTTATACCGTTTTGCAGGATCACACCGCGCAAGACAGCTGGACGCCCGATGCGGCACCGTCCCTTTTCGCAAAGGTGCTTATCCCTGATCCCGACGTTATCCCCGAATGGGAGCAGCCGGACAGCACCAACCCTTACAAGAAGGGGGATCGCGTCCGATTTAATGGAAAGGTTTACGAGAGCCTTATAGATAACAATGTGTGGTCGCCTTCTGCTTATCCTGCCGGTTGGAGGGAGGTGTCCGCATGACCCTGAAGGATCTTCTTCTGGGCGGCAGCGGCGGTCTGTTCGCGCTGCTGACCATCCTGCAAATCAGCCCCATCAAGATCAACCCGTGGTCTGCGCTGGCCCGCTCGATTGGCCGGGCGCTCAACAAAGATGTTCTGGACCGGCTCACCACTTTGGAGGTCGAACAGAAGGAAATCAAATCGGAGCTGGCCGCCCAAAAGGCGCTTTCCGATAAGCGCGAGGCCAACGGCTGGCGAGCCGACATCCTCCGCTTCAACATGGAGCTTGTCGAGCATACGCGGCACACGCGGGAGGACTACATCGAGATTTTGGACGTCATCGACAAGTACGAAAAATACTGCGACAGCCACAAGGACTACGAAAACAACCGTGCCGTCCATGCAATCGCCAATGTTGAGCGCTGCTACGACGACCGGCTGAAAAATAATGACTTTGCATAAGGAGGAAATCACTATGAACCCCAAAACCGAAACCACCATCGAAACCACCGAGGCGGAACTGACCGCCGAAGCTCTGGACGAGCTTTCCAACAACAAAGGGGAGGACTAAAACATGAGTTACACAAATTCACCGATGGTGAGCTACACGAAGCTCAGCCCGAACCACAGCGGGCAGCGTACCCACAGCATCGACCGCATCACGCCGCACTGCGTGGTCGGCCAGTGCAGCGTGGAGACGCTGGGCCGCATCTTCACGCCGACCTCCAAGCAGGCCAGCAGCAACTACGGCATCGGCCTTGACGGTCGTGTCGGTATGTACGTTGAGGAGAAAAACCGCAGCTGGTGTTCCTCCTCCAATGCCAACGACCAGCGGGCCGTCACTATCGAGTGCGCCAGCGACAGCACAGAACCGTATGCGTTCAAGGATGTGGTCTATCAGACCCTCATCAAGCTCTGCGTGGACATCTGCCAGCGCAATGGCAAAACCAAGCTGCTTTGGCTGGGCGACAAGGACAAGACCCTGAATTACACCCCCAAGGCCGACGAAATGATCCTGACCGTCCACCGCTGGTTTGCCAACAAGAGCTGCCCCGGCAACTGGATGTACGCCCGCATGGGCGATCTCGCCGCGAAGGTCACTGCGGCGCTGGGCGCTGCGGCAGAGCCGGTGAAGCCCACTACCCCTACCGCTCCCAGCATCATCAAGAAGGGCGACGTCGTGCGCATCCTGTCCGGTGCGACCTACTACAGCGGCAAGGCTGTCCCGAACTGGGTAGCCGCCAAGCAGTGGATCGTCCGTGAGGTCAGCGGCGACCGCGCCGTCATCGACAAGAGCGTGGACGGCAAGAACGCCATTTGCAGCCCGATCAACGTCAAGTTCCTGTCCGTCGTGGGCGAGGCGGTTACACCGACGCCCAGCTTCAGCGCGTACCGCGTGAAGATTACCGCTGACGCTCTGAACATCCGCAAAGGCCCCGGCACTGGCTACGGCACGAACGGCTGCATCCGTGACCACGGCGTTTATACCATCGTCGCGGAGAGCACGGGCACCGGCGCGACCAAGTGGGGCAAGCTCAAATCCGGCGCAGGCTGGATCAGTCTGGATTACACCAAAAAGGTGTAAATACATATCGAAAAGGAGAATATCACCATGACTAACGTTATCATCGAAAACCTTGTGCAGATCGCGGCAACCCTGCTCATTACCCTGATCGGCGTTCTGGGCGCGTGGCTGTCTACCAAGCTCGCCAAGCGTGAGGAGCTGAAGAACATCTCTACGGCCACCAATGAGGTCATTCACGCCGCCCAGCAGACCGTCCTTGAGCTTCAGCAGACCACCGTGGAGGGCATGAAGAAAGCCCACGCGGACGGCAAGCTGACCAAAGATGAAATTACTGAGTTGGGCAAGCTGCTTATTGACGGCGCTATGGCTAAGATGTCCGACACCTCTAAAAACCTGCTCAACGCTGCTGGTGTGGACATTTCCGCTATCATTCGCGGCGCGGGCGAAGCCCTCATTGCGCGGATGAAATAACTCGCTGCGCCGGTGTAACATTCTGCTGAAAAGCGGTGTTACACCGGCTGAAAATGTTACAAAAGCTTGTAACACTGTAACGATGATGTTACACGCGAATGTTACGGCTGAAAGCCTTGAAAACAGGCGCTTTTCAGCCTTTGTAACATTGTAACATAATTTTCTAATATACCTATTGAAATAAAGGGCGCAAGGCGTACATATACGTCATAGCGCCTTTGCGCGCCATATGCACGCGCGTATAGGGAAAATGGCCCTCGGATGTTACAAAAGCATCCGGGGGCCTTATTTTTTTTGCCTTCTACGACACCAGCACGAAAAATTTCACTGATAGCTCAAAATATTTGACTTTTCCTCTTGACAAGTACAAATTATTGCACTATAATATGCTTGCCAGTTGAAATAATCGTACCGAAACAGGAGGACAAGAAAATGAAGGTCAAAGAAACACGCTGGATGGACATGGACGATCTGCGGGGGCTGTGCATCAAGCACGGGTGGTTTACACGGGGTGACTGCAAAGCCTACGACAAGCTGCTGAAAATGCCGTATGACGCTAAAGGCAAACTGCGGAACATCACCACGACGATTCTCTGCAACATGGCACAGGCCATCACGCAGTACAGCGATCCCGAAACTTATGAAATTCTTGAGTTTGAAGGCATCCTGTATTGTCTCGGCGAAATTTGCCACACCTGCTTTTCCGTTGAAGACTGAATGGAGGTAACGAAAATGTTCAAGATCAACAGCTACACCGATCTGAAGGTCGCCTACGAAATCCTTGAGATCGCTTATGAGAGCGGCAGGAGCCAGAAGGCCGCCGACCTCAAGCGCGAAATGCGCGCGTTCTTCCACCGTCCCGTCTCCGAGCGCCGCATCGTTCAGGACGACGGCATCGACGGCTATACGGAGCTGTTGCCGCTGCCCGAATATATCGAAACGATGGACGAGGCCGTCAGCTACTTCGAAGACTACGAATACCGGCACTATTACCCGTCCGCCTATGACTGCACTGGTCAGGCGTTTACGAGCTGGTACAAGGTTTTCGCTCGTGGCGGACGCTTCTGGGCCTACCACCGTGTCAGTGTGGATGTTTGAGAGGAGGATAACGAGAGTGAGGTATCTGGTTCAGGCCATTCTGATTGATGGCGATATCGAAACTGTGGTTGGCAGCATAAAGAGCGATGACTACAAGGCCGCCGCCACATTCCTGATGATGATGCACCGCCACGGCTACAAATACCTTTACCGTGCGATGGACATTGAAACCGGGGAAATCGTGATGTCAACAACAAAGAACGAATTCCAATGAGCCGAAACGCCCGTTTGGGCGTCTGCCGGAACCGCCCCACCGGCACTGAAGATGGCAGGGCAACGGAGGTAAAGCATGAAAACATATGTAGTCTATTTCTTCATCAAGGCAAACCGGACAGAGTATCTGGCCGACGTCGCTGTCGAAGCTCCTACGGCAAAAGCTGCCTGCGCGCTTTGCAAGGACTGGTATTTCAAGACGACCGGCAAGAACGCTTTCCGGCCCACAACGAAGCTGAGCGACGAAGACCGAAAGTGGTATGAGGACCATAACCGCATCAAGCACTTCGACGCGACGCTGAAGCAGAATGGAGAGAAGTAATGAAACTGGATCGAACACTGTTCAAAGAGGTCAAAGCGCTGGCCGGTGATGGAAGCCGGGAGGCAAAATTCGCCCTGCTGCGTCGGATCGACGCAGCGAGGACGGACCTCTCGACATCGAAGGCCCGCGAGAATTTTAACGCCTGTCTGTCCAAGCACGGCAGGGCGGTTGTCGCGGTCTGCGTGGCCGCCACGCTGGATGCCCGGAAAGATCGGCTGGATTGCTGGAATTGGGTCTGGGCGTATGAGGTCCTGTCGGCTCTGCCCCAGAGTATAACACTGCGTAACCTTGAACGCGCCCATATCGAAGATGGCCTGCATCCTACCGCTATCTGCGATTATGCCGGTCCGTTCATCCGAATGACGACCGAAGAATAGGAGGTGTTATGTATGGCAACCTATGAGATCATCCGCGAGACACACGGAGAAGCAACTTGTCTGGCAACGACCCTCGGCGGTCAGCGCTGGTGGATCACCCGCACGGCGGAGTTTTCTTTCACCGTAGAAACCTGCCTTGAGGTACAGTACGGCGACATTGAAGTTGTGGCCGTTAAGATGTGCCGCAGTCTGGCAGCCGCGCAGAAGTGGCTGGAACAGCACTGGCGTGACTGGGTGCCGGACGAACGGTGCGAGAGTTACACACGGGAGGGAACATTGTGAGAATCGCAGATCAGAAGCGCGCGGACTTTGTGAAGCGGTTTCGCAGCCTGTCCCGTCGTTTCCCGCTGTGGCAGGCGTGGAGCGACTTCATCACCATGTTCGCCATTGCGCTTTCCAACGCTGTAGATAGTCGATACCGCACGGAGCGCGAGGCAATGTATAAGCGGATCATCGAGAAGTACGAGAAGGCAGAGCGCACAGTGTTCCCTGAACTGGTAGAGGATGTGGTCAACGCCTTCGACGCCGACCGGGAGCAGGATTTTCTGGGCAGCGCGTACATGGAATTGGAACTCGGCAATCACTGGATCGGCCAGTTCTTCACGCCCTATGACATCTGCCGCTGCATGGCGGAGATTACCACCGGTGACGTTGTAGAGCAGATCAACCGCGACGGCTTCGTCACGCTGAATGACTGCGCGTGTGGAGCGGGGGCTACACTGATCGCGGCGGTGAATCAGATCGAAAAGCAGCTGTTTGAGGCAAAAAGCCCGCTGCGCTGGCAGAATCACGTCCTTGTGACGGCGCAGGACCTCGACTTCACAACGGGGATGATGTGCTATATTCAGCTCTCGCTGCTGGGCTGCGCGGGTTACATCAAGATCGGCAACACCTTGACCGACCCCATGCACGACGGAGACGACCCTACGGCCTACTGGTACACGCCCGGCTACTTTTCGTCCGTGTGGCAGCTTCGGCGTATCTTCAGGAGCATGGACAGGCTTTTCAAGGAGGCGGGATAATGCACAAATATGTGAGGTCCGGGAAATTCAAGAATACGAACTGCGGGTATGCGCTGGTGCGCGGCATCGTGTTCGGCTCGATCTATAAGGCGGAGGAGTATTGCACCGCCAAAGGGTACGACCCTGACGTCTGGATCGAAGCTGACAGTGACGCGGTGCTTTCGAGGTGCCAGCAAATCGCGCGTGCCGCGTTGCCGTGTCTCTGTCAGGCCCTTGAGGAGCAGAGGATTTTGTGCGAAACCCTCGGTCGTGAAGCCAGAGCAGAAGCCGCAGCTTTGGAAGCGGCAGAAGAGAAGCACGAATTGGGCTGGAAAGTTCACCGCGACTGGCTGCAACACGCAGCGGGCAAAGTGGGCGGTTGTTATGACAGCATGGAAATCATCCATAGACGTATCACAATGTTTGAAAGAATTATCCGGATCAAACCTACACCGAAGGAGGCACCGCACCGTGAAAAAGAGCATAGCTGAAGCCCGGCAGCGGGCGTTGGAAAACAGCGAAGCCGCGCCGGACATTCTGATCCGGGTGATGGACAAGCCGCACAAGCACGCCGTCGTCTGTTCGCACCCGATGGTTTACCGTGAGAGGGTGCTTGACGGTTGGCACACAGTCGCGGCATTTCGGAACGGCGAGGAGGTGAAAATCTAATGCGAGTTGAAAATATGACCGACCGGGAAATCGTCGCGGCCTGCGCCGTGGATTTCCGACGCAAGGCGCAGGAGGCATACGACGCCTATCAGAGCACCGGCATGAAGCGGTATGACAATGCCTATCACAAATACGAGGCTCTGGCAGACGCCCTTGACCGTGACGTTCAAAAAGCCGACACCCGGCAGGCCGCCGCGTCCCTCAAATCCGAGTTGATTATGCTGGCATCGGCGGCAAGCAGGGCGAAGCTGCCCTCCGCGCCGGAAGGTGCGCTGCTGGCGCTGGCGAAAGAGGTTATTGCAGTCGGACGACTGTACGGCTATGACGGGAAGGAGATGGACGCATGAGCAGCGGAATAACCATTGTCTGTCGGGAGGTGTGCCGACAGACCGGCGCTGTGACGGCGTATATCTGCAAGAAGGACGTTGAGGACCGCGACCTTCACCTTGTCAGCATTCGTGGCAGGATAAATCCGGAGTTGCAGTATTACGCCGTCCGTACCTGCGTTGCAGACAATACAGAGGAGCTGGAAGACCTGTTGCGGTTTCTCAAGCGCCGCAAACTTACCGAGGCTGACGTGAGCCGCTACGGCGGGATCGTTCGGCTGTGAAAGTTACACGAAGGAGGAAAACAAAATGAAATACAACAGCGTTGAGGAATGGAAGGCGGAGGCGACGCGCCGATTTGGTCCTGATATGCTCAAGTGGCGTTTCCGCTGCCCTATGTGCGGCCACGTCGCATCGGTGCAGGACTTCAAGGATGCCGGGGCAAAATCTCCGAGCTGCGCTTATCAGGAGTGTCTGGGTCGGTACACCGGCAAGGGCACGCCGAAGAAGGGCGACAGCAGCGGCTGTAACTGGGCGGCCTACGGGCTGTTCGGTATTCCCGCTGAGCACGACATCGTTGTCGTGGCCCCCGACGACCAAGTGGACGTGTACCCGTTCGCAGACGGAGAACAGGAGGCTAACAATGGTTGATTTAAGGTCCTGCCCATTCTGCGGCGGGAATGAAATCATCATTCGCCCAGTGTACTACGCGGGGATCGTCAATCCACGCTTTTACGCACAGTGCCGAAGATGTTTCGCACAGACTGCGCCAAAGTGGACAACGAAGCTGGGCGCAGTCAAAGACTGGAATAGGAGAGCCGACAATGGTTAAAAATTTGAATCACGAAACGGCGAGTGTTTGTGCTTGCAATCACAAGAACCGGATAAAGACGCACTTCGCCAAAATTATCGTCAGCGGCACAAGTGAAAAGCCGTGTTACGATATTTTGTATTTCGATCCTACGGACCGGAAATATCACATTGGTTTCGGCTCGTATTGCCTCGATTATGTGTTTAAGTGGCTGGCAGAAGAATTCGAGATTGAGGAAGCGGCCCCTACCGCTGATTTCGACTGCGAAGGTTGCGTCTGGCTGAATACACGGCACCAGAAGTGTTCCTGTTGTCGAAGAAATCAGTGTCTCAAGGACAACTACAAGGAGGGGCAAAATGCCGCTGTACATCAATGCTGAACAGGCAGCGCGCTATTTCGCAAGTTTGCGGAAGAAACTGCCTCACGATGCCCGCGACTTTATGACGCGAGACAGCTTGCTTTTGAGCGTAGAACTGGCGTTGAGATCAGACTATTCACAGCTTGCGTTCTGGGACGCGATACAGATCGGAGACTGTGCGGGCTGTGTCGGGCAGGAAGTTCCACAGAATTGCTCCTGTTGTCGAAGAAATCAGTGTCTCAAGGACAACTACAAGGAGGCATAATGTTTGGCCGAAGAAGATTGAAAGCCGAGATTGTGCGGCTGTCGTATCGAGTAGCGGAGTTGGAGGAGCGCCTGTGCCCCTGTGAATCACACAGTTGGGTGGTGGTTGATTCTGATTTCACTGTCGGTTCCAGCGCAGGCGACATTGACACGATCTACCGGTATAAGTGCCGCAGGTGTGGAAAGACGCTGAAAACCTACAAGCTCCTGCCGACAGAGAGCTACACCGGCAAATAGAAAACTGCCGCAGAGGACAATTATCTCTGCGGCAGTTTTCTTGTCAGGCCGAACACATTCCTAAACCAAAAGAGTTCGTACCTGTGTGTTTTGGTGGAGCTGAGGGGAGTCGAACCCCTGTCCGAAAGCACTTTGACAGGACCTTCTCCGGGCGCAGGACAGTTTCAGCATTCCCTCCCTGGGCAGGCACTGGCCAGACTGCACAGTTCAGTAGAGTCATGATGCATGGGCGGGGCAACTCTTACCCGCCGCACGTCCGCCACATCAACGACGCCTTCCCCGGCCTGTGGCCTCTCCGGTTCAGACGGCTGCCTTTAGTTAGGCAGCGACAGCAATACGATTGTTGTCAGTTAATTTTAAAGTTGCCCGTTTTAAGGCGGTCAGGCGCCGCCGCCCGCTTATCCTGCCTCCACACCCCCGTCGAAACCGGTACAGCCCCGTATATGGGATAGGAGGCGTCCGGGCCGGGAAACCGGCCCGGATACCTTGAAAACATTTTTACTTGTGGAAGGGGTCCGGCAGCTTGTCAGGCTCCGGGTACTCCACGCCCTGGGTGTCCACGGTGACGGACTTCATCACCTGGGGCTTCTTGGGCTTGTTGGTGATCATGTTTCTGGGCTGGGAGACGATCTCGTCCACCACGTCCATGCCGTCGATGACCATTCCGAAGGCAGCGTACTGCCCGTCCAGATGGGGGGCGTCCTTGTGCATGATGAAGAACTGGCTGCCGGCGGAGTCCATAGCCTGGGCCCGGGCCATGCTGAGAACGCCCCGGGTATGGCGCAGGTCGTTGGGCACGCCGTTGGCGGCGAACTCGCCCTTGATGCAGTAGCCGGGGCCGCCCATGCCGGTGCCGTCGGGGCAGCCGCCCTGGATCATGAAGCCGTAGATGCAGCGGTGGAAAATCAGCCCGTTATAAAAGCCGGAGTTGGCCAGGGAGATGAAATTCCGCACGGACTGCGGTGCAATATCGGGATACAGCTCGGCGGTGATTTTCTTGCCGTTCTCCATTTCGATGGTAACAATGGGATTGCTCATGGATACGCTCCTTTTTTACCGGTTTTTCTCGCGGACGGCCCGCTCCATTTCGCGCTTGGCGTCGCGCTTGGCGATGGCGTCCCGCTTGTCATAGGTCTTTTTGCCCTTGCACAGGCCCAGCTCCACCTTCACCCGGCTGTCCTTGAAATACAGGCTCAGGGGGATCAGGGCATAGCCGTCCTGCTTCTGCAGGTCGTGGAGCTTGCGGATCTCCCGCTTGTGCATCAGCAGCCGCTTGGGCCGGTCCGGGTCCTTGTTGAAGATGTTGCCCTGCTCATAGGGGGAGATGTGCATGCTGTGGGCGTAGATCTCGCCGTCCTTGGCCACGCAGTAGGAATCCTTCAGGTTCACCCGGCCCTGCCGGATGGACTTGACCTCCGTTCCGGCCAGCTCGATGCCCGCCTCGTATCGGTCCTCCACGAAATAGTCGTGGTGGGCCTTGCGGTTCTGGGCCGCGATCTTGATACCCCGCTTTTCCATGGCGGACCTCCTCTCTTTTGGTTGGTAGATCAGTATACCACACTTTTCCGGAAATTGCAACCCCCCGGCAGCCCTCACAGCAGCAGGCCGTATTTTTCCTTGATGCGGTCCAGCTTCTCCAGCATAGGCTCCGCGGCGATCCACAGGAAGAACACCGTGGCCGCGGCGTGGACGCAGTCCACCGGGAAGCCGGTGACGTAATAGGTCAGCAGGGTTTTCCAGGTCAGGGCCTCCGCCCCGGCCCACATCAGCACCGACGCCGGGTTCATGATGCCGCCGTAGATCACGATGGCGCAGAAGGCGCCGAAGGTGCACAGGCTCCCCCGGGTCCGCCGCAGCAGGCCCTTCCGGAACAGGACCCCCGCCAGAAAGCCGATGATCCCCATGGAGAACATCTGCCAGGGGGTCCACACCCCCTGGGAAAACAGCATATTGGACACCAGCATGGACAAGGCCCCCACCAGGAAGCCGCTTTCGCCGCCCAGGGCCACGCCGGAAATGATGGTCATGGCCATGACGGGCTTGAACTGGGGCAGCATGAAAAACGCCGCCCGGCCCGCCACGGAGATGGCGCACAGCACCGCGATGACCACCAGCTCCCGGGCCTGGGGCCGCCGCCCCTCGAACACCAGGAAAAACGGGGCCATGCACTCCAGCAGCACCAGCACCGACACCAGGCCGTATCGCTGGTTGTTCAGGTAATACACCCCCACGAACAGGGTCACGGGGATCAGCAGCAGGATGGACGCCGCAGCCGCCGTCGTCCGGCGGGACAGCTTCCGCTTTTCCACCGGAAGCTGCACCTGCGCCGGGGGCCTGGACCGCCGCCCGATGGCCAGGGCCAGGATCAGCAGCAGTCCGCAGAACACCAGATACAGCGCCAGCTGCTTCTGCCCCAGGGCCGTCAGCCCGCCCTTGTCCACCACGGCGGACAGGTCCGTGACATTGGCGGCATACAGGAAGATGGCCATGGCCCCCGCCCCGGACACGGCGGCCAGGGCCTTGCGCCACAGGGGCAGCCGCGGCGGCTTCCAGTCCGGCGTCTCCTCCCGGGCCTCCGGCAGAGGAGGGATATCCTCCGGCAGAGGCGGCTCCGGCGTCACCGTGCCGCCGCAGGCGGCCATCACGTCCTCCGGCGTCACCGCCCGGGGCTCCAGACTGCGGGCCATGCGGTTGGCGGCGGTGGTATAGAAGCTGTTGCCGCTGAAGAAGTCCCGGGGCGCCGCCTCCGTCACCACGCCGCCATCGAAAAACAGGGCGCAGCGGTGGGCGTACCGGGCGCAGAACTCCACGTCGTGGCTGACCATCAGCAGGGACACCCCCTGCCGCAGCAGAGTCCGCAGGATCAGGGCGAAGGTCTGCTTGAACTCCGCGTCCAGGCCCTTGGTGGGCTCGTCCAGCAGCAGGATCTCCGGCTCCAGCAGCAGCACCTTGGCCAGGGCCGCCCGCTGCTGCTCGCCGCCGGACAGGTCGTAGGGGTGCCGGTCCAGCAGGTCCTCCAGGCGGCACAGGGCCGTCATCCGGGCCACCCGCTCCTCCTGCCGGGGGCGGGGTGTTTTCGTGCCGGAGAATATCTCAAACAGGTCCTCCCGGACCGTTTTCTTCACAAACAGGGTCTGGGGATTCTGGGGCAGCATCCCCATGCGTCCCCGAAGGGAAATTTCGCCCCGCTGGGGCTTTTTCATGCCGGACAGCAGCCGCAGGGTGGTGCTTTTTCCCGCGCCGTTGCCGCCCAGCAGGGCCAGGAACTCCCCCCGGCCCAGGGTCAGGTCCAGCCCCTTTACAACGTCCGGGCTGTCCGGCTCATACCGGAACCACACCCCCCTGGCCGTTATCACCGGCTCCCGCCGGGGGTGCGCCTCCTCCCGGGGCAGGGGGCCCAGCGGACGCTCCGCGGCATATCGGCGCAGAAAGTCCCGCCCCTCCCGGACGGTGACGGGGCAGGGGGCCTCCGTCTCCACCGAGGCCCAGATGCGCATGGCGGCGGGCATGGCCAGGAACATCCCGTGGCCCAGGGTTTTCAGCTGACGGCCCACCTGCTGGGGGGTGCCGGTGCACAGGAGCCTGCCCCGGTCCATCACCGCCACGGCAGTGGCCAGGGGAAAGGCTTCTTCCAGCCGGTGCTCCGTCAGCACCACGGCGGTGCCCAGCTCCCGGTTGATCTTCCCCAGCACCGCCAGGAAGTCCGAGGCGGCGATGGGGTCCAGCTGGCTGGTGGGCTCGTCCAGAATCAGCACATCCGGCTGCATGGCCATGACGGAGGCCAGGTTCAGCAGCTGCTTCTGGCCTCCGGACAGCTGGGAAACGTCCCGGTAAAACCAGTCCTCGATGCCGAAGAATGCCGCCATCTCCGCCACCCGGCGGCGGATGGTGGGGGTGTCCACCCCCAGGCTCTCCAGCCCGAAGGCCAGCTCGTGCCAGACCTTGTCGGTGACGATCTGGTTTTCCGGCGACTGCTGGACAAAGCCGATGCGGGCCGCCAGCGTCCGCTGGTCCACCCGGTCCAGCGGCGTATCCCGGAACAGAATATGGCCCTGCTGGGTCCCGTGGGGGGCCAGGGCGGGCTTCAGCTGCCGCAGCAGCGTGGACTTGCCGCAGCCCGAGGGACCGCACAGCACCAGGAACGCACCCTCCGGCACCGTCAGCGACAGGCTGTCAATGGCCCGGGCGGTCTGCCCCGGATAGAAAAAGGTCAGATTTTCGACGGTGAACAGCGCCATACCCGCGCCTCCTTTCGGTCTATGATCACCGGCGTCAGGCACAGGGCCAGATACGCCAGGTAAAAGCTGATGGAAAACGGCTGGGCCATGGCTCCCTGGAGCATGGGGAAATACCACCATTTCAGGCCCCCGGCAAGGCTTCCGCACAGCAGATACATGCCGCAGAAGCCCAGCCAGCCCAGGGCGTATTTGTCCCGGTCCTCCATGCGGTAAATGGAAAAGGCCGTCCGGCCCCGGAGGCCGTAGCCCCGGCTTTTCATGCTGTCGGCGGTTTCGATGGCGTTCTCCAGAGCCCAGGTCACCATGATGGAAAAGATGGTGACGGCCTTTCTGGCCCGCTGCCATGCGCTGCCGGTGGAGGCGTCCCGCCCGATGCAGAACTGCGCCTGGCGCACGGTTTCCAGCTGGCGGCGGAACAGGGGCACAAACCGCAGGGTCATGCTCAGCACCAGGGACAGGGCCGGGATCACCCGGCCAAACAGATACACAAATTTGTCCGACGTGATGACCCGGTTGAAGCACATGAACCACAGCACCACGGCGCACAGCATGGTCCCCGCCGCCAGACCATACAGAATACTCTCCAGCGTCAGGGGGTTGCCGGAGGGCAGATAGATGAGAATGGTGACACCCGCGTGGTTGAAGGCGGGATTCACCAGGGCCGCCAGCAGCAGCACCGGCAGGGCCACCCGCAGGTGCCTTGCCAGGGCCCGGCGGCCCTCCAGCTGCCCGGCATACAGCAGCGCCCCCAGCAGGGACACCGCCAGGCAAACCGGGTGCATCAGCACCATGGAATAGGCCAGCACCAGGGCGAAAAACAGGAAGTTCACCAGGGGGTGATAGCGGGAAAAGGCGTCGCCCACGGCTCCGGCCTCCTTTCACAGAATCGTTTTGGGGACAGGCTCAGCCGCCCATGAAGCCGCCTCCTACATCATACCCCAGGTCGCAGGTATACACCCAGCAGATCACATCGCCAGGCTGCACCTGGTACCGGGAGCAGCCGTAGTTGGGGAACCAGTCGTTGACCTTGTACATCCAGCCGGAGCCGTCGCCTACGTCGAACTCATACAGGTTATAGATCCCCTCGATATAGGCGGAGTTATAGATGGGCGTGAAGCTGAACTCCATGGGGATCTTCCGCTCCCGGCACACCCGCTGCAGCACGTCGAACACGCTCTCCCCCGGGGAGAACGTCACCGTGGAAGCCGCCAGAATGGTGCCGTCGGCGGGGATCAGCGCCCGCTTGGCCTCCTCGCACTTGTCCATATTATCCAGGATGGTGGCGCAGGAGATGGAGATGGTGCAGGTGGCTTGCTGAGAGGTGTCGGGCTTGGTCTCCTCCGGCTCCACCGGCTGGGGCTTCCCCTGGGGCACCGGGTCCGTGTGGTATTGGTCCTGGCCGGACGGCTCTGACGTGTCCGGGGTGTCCGGCTCGTTGGGGGTATCCGGGGTATCCGGCGTCTCGGGCTTGTCCTGGGAATCCGTCTGCTCCGTGCCGGGGTTCACCGGCGTTACCGGCGTGTCCGGGGTCTGGCTGCCGCACCCCGCCATCAGCAATGTCAGGGCCAGCACCAGGGCCAGCAGGAATTTTCCGTATCTTTTCCGCATAGGGGAACACCTCCATTTATAGCACCATGCGCAGGGACGTCCGAAGACGCCCCTGCGCGGGTGTATTTGCGGCGGTTTACGCGCGCTTTTTCTTGTTCTGCATCAGCAGCACGGCCGCACCGGCCAGAGCCGCCATGCCCATCCACACCAGCACCGGGCTTTCATCGCCGGTACGGGGGGCGTCGGGCTTTGCGGGCTGATCGGGGGTCGCAGGCTGATCGGGCGTCACGGTGATGGTGACGTCGCTCATGTCATACAGGCTGGTCTTGCCGGCAGTCAGGCGATAATAGGCCGCCAGGGCATAGTAGCCCTGCTCGGTGGCCATGCCGTCCACGGTCTTGTCGGCCATCAGGTGGCGGAAGCCGCCACCGGTGACATAGAAGCCGCACAGTGCGTCCACGACGCTGACGCCGCTCTTTACGAACCGGCTGTCGGCGGTGGGATCAATGCCCAGGGCCGTCAGGGCCACGATGACCTGGGCGGTGGACTCGGCGGAGGCATCGGTGCCGGGGATCTCGCTGAAGGTGCCGTCGGCGTTCTGCACACCGGCCAGGAAGGTCAGGGCCGCATCCACAGCCGCCTTCACCTGGGCGTTTTCATAGTAGGGAGCCAGGGCCTGGATGGCCATGGCGGTCATGTCCACATCGGGGACCTGGGAGGAGGCGATGACAGGCCAGCTGCCGTCCTCCCGCTGGGTATCCAGAATGGACCGGACCAGCTTCTCCCGGGTCACGTCGCCGGAGACGGGATAGTCATGGCTGTCCAAAGCCAGCAGGGCCCACACGGGACCGTTGACGCTCTGCTTGGTGATGAAGCTCATGGAATCCAGGCCGTCCAGCAGGTTCCGCCCGGCCACATGGGTCACGTCCTTACCCATAGCCGTCAGGGCCAGGATCAGACGGGAATTCTCGGTGGAGCGGGAGCGGTTCAGACGGCCGTCCTCGTCCATGGCCTTGCGCACATACTCCTCCACGGAGGCGTAGTAGTCGTCGGCGCCGGGGATGTCCCGGCCGGAACGGGCCAGGCCCAGAACCGCCCACTCGCCGCCGATGGAGCCGGTGACGGGGTACCCTTGGCGGCGATATAGTCGCCGGTGGTCTTATAGATGTTCTCGGCGTTCAGCTCCGCCAGCCGGGCCTCGGCGGCCAGGAGCACGTCATAGTTGCCCACCCGGGCCTGGAGCTTCTGGGCCAGGGCGTCATAAGCGGCCCGGGCGGCCTCCACGGCGGCGCGGGAGGCGGGGGTCACAGGCTGGCCGATGGCGTTGATGAGGGTCTCCACGTTGGCCACGGCCTCGTCCTGAAGCTCCGCCAGCCGGGCCTCGGCGGCCACCAGCACATCATAATTGCTGACCTGCTCCTTGCGCTCCTGGCGCAGGGCATCGTAGGCGGTCCGGGCGGCCTGGATGGCCTCCTCGGAGTCCAGGGTCACTTCGCCGATGGCGGCGATCTTCTGCTCCACATCGTGGACGTACCAGCCGGTCAGAGGCAGCACCAGCTCAGGCAGACGGGTCAGGACTGCGGCTGTGGTGGTGCCGTACTGGCGGTCCATGCCGGAGCGGTAGGACACGCCGCGGTGGGTGGGAATGCCGCCAAAGCCGCCCACCCGGATGGTGCCGGTCAGGTCATAGCTGTAGCCTTCGGCGGTCTCGGGGATGGTGACGCTCAGCAGCTGACGGGCCGGATTGCTGCTGAAGTCATACTGGCCGAAGGGGGTGCCGGGGTTGGTCTGATACTTGCTGCCCTGGGCATCCAGGTACACCAGGGAGAAATTGAAGTTGTAAACGCCGGAGATCTTCTCCTTGGGGCTTACCAGGTCGTGGAACTGGACCTTTACGGCCTGACCGGGGACCAGCTCCGCATCCTGGGGCAGGACCTTGCCGTCGGCGTCGATGAGGTCATAGCTGACGCCCCGGGCGGTGATGACCTGGTAGGCGGCCATGCCGTCCTTCTCGATGCGGAGAATGTGGCGGCCGGTGGTCAGGCCCGTAACGGTGACCTGGCCGTTTTCATCCACGGAAACGCCCTGGCTGGTGAAGCCGTTGAAGGTCATCTTATCGGTGACGGTGGAGCGGGCCACGGTAACGGTGCAGCCCTCCTGGGGCGTGAAGCTGTAGCTGGCGCCCTGGGTACCCACATAGAACAGGATGTCGTGCTCGGCATCCAGATACTTCTGCTCGTCCTTGGTGATGTTCACGGTAGGACGGTCGATGAAGGTGTTGGTCTGGATAGAGGAGCCATCGGCGCCCACGGACACCACGAACACGCCGGTGAACTCCGGCCAGATGGCGCTGAAGTCCTTGCCGCCCATACCCTGAGCGAAGGTCATGGCGTCATAGGTCACCTGGACGATGGCGGTGCCCGGGCGGTTGGCGGTCATGGTGGCCAGGCAGGAGTTGTTGGCATCGGGGGTGATGGTCACCACGTCGCTGTCGCCGCCGTCCAGGCTCAGCACCCGATAGTGCGCGTCGGGCAGGGCGATCTGGCTGTTCATGAAGCTCTCGATGGCCTGCCAGTTACGCAGCACGTTCAGCTCGTAGGTCTGGCCGGCATCCATGTTCAGGTAGCCCTGGCGGTTGATGTTCAGGTAGATGTTGCCCAGGTCATACACGTTCTTATCGAAGCGGTTGACGGAGGCGGCGGTGACATCGTCATCCAGGTGCAGGTCATCCCGGGTCACAGCCAGCTCCTGGCCGCCGGTGAATTTGCCGAAGGTCCAGTAGGTGACGCCGTCGGGATTCTGGGCCCGCAGGAACTGCTGACTGCCGGTCTCCGGCAGGCGGAAGGAGGCGGTCATGGTGTCGCCCTTGGTCTCCTGGGAAACGGGCTCCAGGAAGGTATAGCTATAGTAGCTGCCGAAGGTGCCCATCCGCAGGGTAGAGCCGGCGGGGGCGGTAACGGTCAGGTCCAGGGCCTTGGGGATGGACAGGCCGAAGCTCTTGGCGCCGCAGTCCACGGTCTGCTTGCTGGACATGGCGGTGGTGATGGGCAGATAGGTCTCGGCCTTCTCGCCCAGGGGGGTCAGGGTGATGCTGAGACTGCCGCCCTCCAGGAACAGGCAGGAGGTGCGGGTACTGCCATAGGTGGTGGACACGCCGGTCTTTGCCTGCAGGTCCGTGCCGTCGGGGCCGGTAACGGTGACGTCGATGGAGTAATCCGTGCCCTCCACCCAGCTGTAGCTGTCGTTGGTGGCATAGATCTCATAGGCGCGGTTCAGGGTGAACACGTTGTCCTGATTGGCCTTCACGGTCAGCACCAGGCTGCCGTTGCACTGGCCCTCGGCGTTGTAGCCCTCCACCAGATAGTCGCCGGCCGGCAGCTTGGTGTTCATCATCAGCTTATAGCCGTCGGCCTCGGGGGTCACATTGGCCAGCAGGTCCCGGTCTCCCTTAACGCCACCGGCGAAGTCATACAGCTTCAGGGACGCCAGCTGGGCGCTGTGCAGGCCCTTGAAGGAGACGTCCAGGTCGCCCTGGGGCGCATCGCCCTCCTGGGACACGGTGACGGTGTAGGTGGTGGGAGTGATGGCGGGGGACCACTCGGTGGCCGCCGCCGCATCGCCGCAGCGGATGGTCAGGACGGTGCCGTTATGGACGGGCACGGTCTCCACCCGGCGATAGTCGGTGCCGTCGGCAGAGAGATAGACCTGGTTGATCTTGTTGGAGGCGGTGGCCGTCATCCGGATGCCGGTGACGCCCTGGGGCAGGGTCAGGGTGTAGGCGGTCTTGTCGGAGGCGAAGTCGGGAGTCAGGACGCCCTCGCTGAAGGACAGGGCCGCCAGGCTGGTGTCGCTCTGGGTGTTCCAGTCGCCGCCGATGTCCGCGCCGTAGCCGTTGGTGGTGTACATCACGCGGATGGTATCCCCGGCGAACAGCTTGTCCCCGGCCTTGATGTCGTTGAACCCAACGTTGGTGAACCAATCGTTCAGGGTTCCCATCCAGCCGGAGGCGGCTCCGCCGTCACCGGCGGACAGGCCGTTGATCTCGCTGATGTAGCCGGACTCGGCCCCGGTCTGGGAATAGCTCCCCAGGGCGGAGACGATGCAGTCCATCATGGAGGACCCGGGAACCAGGTCCACCCACTTGTCCACCAGCGTGCCATCCCAGGCAGCGCCGTCGGCCTTTGCGTAGGTCGTGTTTTCCACGATGACCCGAACCTGGCCGTCGTGGTCCTCTGCTGCCCACACGGTGGTGGGTACCAGGCTCAGTACCATCACCAATGCCAGCAGCAGAGAAACAATGCGTTTCTTCATATGCATTTTCCTCCTGTGAAATATTTATGCCCAGCCGTTTCCGGCAAGTCAACGAAGTGCGCACCGGGGCATTCCCATAAACGGGCGCACTTCCGCCGCAAAAACCGCCGGTCTCCCCCAAGGGATCACCGGCGGCGCATGCTTTCGCCCGCGCACAACGAAGAAAACGCCCGCCGCGCTGAATGTCCTCCGCCGTGCAATTCTCCTGCCTCGCGCCCCGGAGCCTCCGCTCCCCGTCTGCATCCTACCTTCTCGGGGGGGGTTCTCCCAATGGCGGACTTTCGTCCCGGCGGCCAAGGCCGCTTCGGTGCATTCTTGCGCCCACAGTGCCGTTCGCGTGGGGCTTCCGACCCCGTTCCTTTCAGGCTGCCGCCTGACCCCCACAGGGGCCTTTGCAGCGGACAGCCACACAGCATCCTCGGACATGATTCACTTTCCGGCCCCGTGTCCCCACAGAGCCATTCTTATCATACACGATTCCCCCGGAAAAGTCAACGGTCCGCCCCATGCAAAACGGCTCTGTATTGCAGGACTGCAAAAAACCGCCGCAGCGGCGCGGAGTCCCCTTGTTTTGCCGGAAAAAAGGATGTATAATCAAGGCCAGTGGGACAGGGCGAGAAAACCGCGGGATGCTCCCCGGGAAAGCCTGTCCGCATCCGTCAAAGAAGCAAAGGAAGAGCACTGTCATGGAAATTTTGCACGAGATCAACCCGGCGCTGGAGGCTCTGGCGTACTTAGGCTCCCGGGCCAACGGCCATACCCTGGACCGGCTGGAGGAGCGCTTACAGGCCCGGGGCGTCCGGAAGGCGGAGCCCTTCCATCGGGCCAGCGCCGCCCTGCGGGAGCTGCTGCAGGACCTGGACACGGAGGTTTCCGTCCCGGCAGAGACCCTGCAGCGTCTGTTCGGCGACATCAAGGGCTTTTCCTACAGCACCATCGGATCCTATAGTCCGGCTTTTCTGTTCTTCTATCCCATGCTGTCCCGCCGGCAGGACTTTGAGACCCTGATGCAGCAGATGGAGCGCCTGACGCCGGACGAGACGGCGCGAAACATGATGATCTCGCTGAGCCTGGAGGAGCAGTCCGGCCCTGCCGCCGGGGCTGCCGCAAAGCTGGTTTCCCGGGTGCTGGCGCTGACGATCCCCACGGAGAGCCGCCTGGCTCTGCTGGAGATCCACCAGAATTACCGGACTCTGCTGCCGGAGATCGCAGCCTGTCTGCGCCCGGCCATAGCGGCGCTGGAGACGGAGTCCGGCCGCATTCAGGAGATCATAGAGGCCTTCTGCCGGGAGGTGGAGGGCCTGGGGACGGAGAGCTATCTCCGGGAGACCTCCAGCCTGGCCATCACGCCGGAGGTGCATTATCACCTGATTCCCTTTCTGATGGGACCGGATACCAACCTCTCCATGGAGCAGGAGGACGGCAGCGTGCTGATCTGCTGCGGAGTTATGCGGCTGTCGCTGCGGCGCACCCTGGCGGAAAACAGCAGCGCCTCCCAGGTATATGACGCCATCCGGATCATCGGGGACAAGACCCGGTTTGACATTCTCTGTTATCTGAGGGATCATCCGGCGGTCTACGGTCAGCAGCTGTGCAACCATTTCGGCCTGGCCCGCAACACCATTCACCACCATATGAGCAAGCTGGTGAATGCGGGACTTGTTACCTGCCTGGTGGAGGGAAACCGTATTTATTACACCACGGACCGGGAGCACCTCTCCTATTTGCTGAACCAGCAGCGGCAGCTGCTGATCGGCGGAGAGGATACGGAGCAGCAGGAAAAATAAAATCGGCAGGAATGCCGCCGACGCAGGGTTTGCCGCGCCGGCGGCATTTTTTTTGCAGGGTAAACACATGGCCGCACCTGTAGGCGCGGCCATGTGTTTACCAGCGCCGCTTTTTCTTTTCGCCCTCCCGGCGCTGGAAGGGCTTGTCGATGAGGATGATGTCCTCTCCGAACCGCTGGACGCAGTCCCAGGGAATGTAATAATCCTCGCCCCGGCCGAACAGACCGAAGAACCGGCAGCGCACCCCCGCCTTGGTGATCTCCTTTCAGGAGACGGCCCAGGCCCTGGCGGCGGAGGCTCTGTTCACCCGGCTGTCCCTGCCGGGGCGCATCATTCCCCTGCCCTCCCGGATCTCCGCCGGATGCGGCCTGGCCTGGAAGGCGGCCCCCGGCGACCAAGCCGTCCTGACGGCGGCTTTAGAGGAAAACGGCATCGGCCACGGCCCCTGCTGCGTATTGGAGATGTTCTGATGACGGAGATTTATCTGGACAGTGCTGCCACGTCCCTGCACAAGCCGCCCCAGGTGGCCCAGGCGGTGGCAGAGGCCATCTGTAAGGCGGGAAACGCCGCCCGGGGCGCTCATGGGGCGTCCCTGTCCGCCCTGCGGACGGTGTATGATACCCGCTGCCTGGCGGCCCGGCTGCTGGGCTGCCCCCGGCCGGACCATGTGGTTTTTGCCGCCAACTCCACCATGGCTCTGAACATCGCCATATGCGGCCTGCTGTCCCCGGGGGACCACGCCATTTCCACGGACCTGGAGCACAACTCGGTGCTCCGGCCCCTGTATGCCCTGCAGCGGCAGGGAATGGCCCTGAGCTTTGTCCCGGCGGACAAAAACGGGCAGGTTTCTTATGATGATTTCGAAAGACTGTTCCGGCCCAACACCCGGGCCGTGGTGTGTACCCACGCCTCCAACGTCACCGGCGATATGCCGGATATCCCCCGCATCGCCGCCCTGGCCCATGCCCACGGGGCCCTCCTGATCCTGGACGCCTCCCAGACGGCGGGGGCCGTCCCCCTGGACATGACGGCCCTGGGGGCGGACGTTCTGTGCTTCACCGGCCACAAGAGCCTGCTGGGGCCCCAGGGCACCGGCGGCCTGTGCATCCGCCCGGGGGTGGAGATCCGGCCCCTGCTGCGGGGCGGCAGCGGCGTCCACTCCTTCGACCCGGACCAGCCCGCCGCCTACCCCACCCGGCTGGAGGCCGGGACCCTCAACAGCCACGGGCTGGCGGGGCTTCACGCCGCCCTGGAGTATCTCCTGGCAGAGGGGGTGGAGAATCTGTACGCCCGGGAGCACACCCTGATGCGGCGGTTTTACCTGGGGGTCCGGGACATTCCCGGCGTCCGGATATACGGCGACTTTTCCGCCCCTTGCCGGGCCGCCATCGTGTCCCTGAACATCCGGGACCTGGACTCCGGCGAGGTGTCCGACGCCCTCTTACAGGGCTGGGGCATCGCCACCCGCCCCGGGGCCCACTGCGCCCCCCGGCTCCACCGTGCCCTGGGCACAGAGCGCCAGGGTATCGTGCGCTTCAGCTTCTCCCCTTTCAACACCTCTCAGGAGATCGACACCGCCGTCCGGGCGGTGGCCGACCTGGCCCGATAAAATTTCAGCACCCCCCGGCGCGTCTGCGCCGAGGGGTGCGTTTTTGTCCCGCTTTATCCCGGGTCTGTCCCGGGGGTGTCCCGCCCTGATCCGGGGTGCCGCTGCCTATAGTCAGCCCTATTCCTCGTTGTCCCGCAGGTACTGGAGCCGCCGGAAGCTGCGGCGGGCCAACAGAAAGCCCACCACCGCCAGCAGCAGGCAGGCCGCCCCCAGCAGGAAGGTCCGGGCGTCCAGGGCCGCGTTTTCGCACAGGTAGGAGAAAATGCGGTAGGCCCCCATCACCAGCAGAATGCCCACCACCAGCAGGGCCACCAGCACGGTCATATTCGTGCACTCGTCGATCCGTTTCATATGCCCCTCCTCAGTCCGTTACCGCTACGTCCAGGCCGAACTCCTCCGGCAGGAACCGGGGGCACACGTTGCCGCTGGTGCAGATGGTGGAGGCCGCCAGGCGGGTGCCGATCTCGCAGGACTCGGCCAGGGTCTTGCCATAGGTCAGGCCGATGGTAGCTCCGGCAAAGAAGGCGTCTCCCGCGCCGGTGGTGTCCTTCACATCCACCTTGCGACCCGGGCACGCGCCCCGCTCCCCGGTGCAGTCGGCGTACACCGCCCCCTGGCTCCCCATGGTGACGATCATCCGGGGGATCCGGGCGCTGCGGATCTTCAGGGCCAGGATCTCCTTCAGCTCCTCGGGAGTCTTTTCCGAGTAGTCGTCGGAGAACAGGATGCCCATCTCCTGCTGGTTGCAGATAAAGCAGCTGGTCTGCTGCAAAAAGTCCCGGCGCTCCACGGCGATGCTCATGTTGGACACCACGGCGTATACGTCCTTGCCGTATTTTTTGGCGTACTGAAACACCCGCTTGACGATCTCCTTGTCCATGTCGATTTCCAGGGCGATGCTGTCGGCGTCCCGGAAGATCTCGTCCCCCTTTTCGTCCAGCAGGGCGATCAGAGGCCGCAGGTCCGGGCGCTTGCTGATGGCGGCGCACACGTCCCCCTGGTTGTCGAACACCGCCAGCCAGGTGCCCATGCCATCAGGGGTGGGCAGGACATAATCGGTGTTGACCTTGTGATTTTTCAGCTGGCGCACCACGTCGGCCCCCAGGCCGGTGTCGTCCACCAGGCTCACAAAGGTGGGCCGCAGCTCCACGTTGGCGATGTCCTCCACCACGTTGCGGCTGACGCCGCCGGGGACCTGCTCCACCCGGCCCACATTGCGCCCGCCGGGGATATAGGTGGACGTGGGATATCCCTTGATGTCCACGAAAACGGCGCCCAGCACCACAATACCCATAAAAATGCCCTCCTGTGACTGTTTTCTCCATTATACAGCCGGGGGGGCGTTTGGGCAAGCCTTTTTCGGCGCATTTGTCTTGACGGGCCCCGGCCCCGGCGGCATAATAGAGGCAGTATACAAAAATTTTCCCCTTTTCCGCGAAACCACCGGGATTTTTTGACGGGATGACAGGCAGAAGCAACACGAAAGGAGAATGCCACCATGGAGGACCGCGACATCGTGACCCTGTACTGGCAGCGGGATCAGGAGGCCATCCGTCAGACGGACCGGCAGTATGGCCGGTATCTGTCGTCCATCGCCTTCCACATCCTGGCGGACCGGGAGGACAGCCGGGAGACCGTCAACGACACCTATCTGCGGGCCTGGGACTCCATGCCGCCCCACCGGCCCCAGGTGCTGTCCACCTATCTGGGCCGCATCACCCGGCAGCTGTCCATCGACCGGTGGCGGGCCCGAGGCCGGGTGAAGCGGGGCGGGTCCCAATACGCCCTGTCCCTGGAGGAGCTGGGGGACTGCGTGTCCGGCGCTGCCACCCCGGAGGAGGCCCTGGACCTGGCGGAGCTGGGCCGGGCCATAGGGGACTATCTCCGGACGCTGCCGCTTCCCGCCCGCCGGGCGTTTCTCTGCCGCTATTACTATGCCGACTCCCTGGCGGAGACGGCCCGGGTCTGCGGCATCAGCGTACCGGCGGTCAAGAGTCAGCTGTACCGCACCCGCCAGGGTCTGCGGACGTATCTGGAAAAGGAGGGCTTTGACATATGAACCCGGAACAGCTCAGCGACGCCATGAATGAATTGCCCCAGGAGCTTTTGGAGGAGACCCAGGCCGCCCGGTCCCGGCGGAGGCCGCGATGGAAGCCGCTGGCCGCGGCGGCAGCGTGTCTGCTGCTGGCGGCGGGAGCCTGGGCGCTGGCAGGCCGCCCAGCGGAACCCGCCCCGGACCCGGACCTGCCGGTACTGACCATCGACAGGGACTACGGCGGCATGGGAGATTACCCGCTGTCGGCGGAGGAATTTGCCGCCTATGACGGCGGACCGTGGCAGGAGGGCATGGAGCTTGCCGTCCTGCCGGTGTTCCGCAACACCACTCGCATGGACGTGGCCAACGGCTTCCGCACCGGCGGCGGAGACTATGCGCAGCTGCGGCGAACCATGGAGCGGCTGGCGGCAGCGGCGGGGGCGGACGTGGCCCAGGCCGCCGTGGAGGCCCGGGTGCCGGACGAGACGGTGCAGACCGCCATGGAGGACGCCTGGGCCGGGGAGACCTGGCAGTGCGGCGTGACGTTTGCCGTCAGAGGGGGTCCCACGGAGCTGGCGCTGACGTGGGAGGATGTCACCGTGACCGTGGGGGAGAGTGGAGAGCTGTGGGTGAAGCTTTCCCGGCCGGAGCTGGCATCTCTGACCCCTGACGCTGCGGCGGCGTGGCTGCTGGAGCAGTATGGGGCCGTTTTCGGGGAACAGACCCGGTACTTTATGGCCGCCCGGGACAGCGGCGGCTATTCCCTGTATTTCTACCGGCCGGAGGAGGACCTGACCCAGGGCATCCTTCAGCGCAGCATCCTGAAAACGTGGGTCCGGCTGTCCGGCGGCAGCTGTGAGCTCCGGCTGTATCGGCCGGAGCTGTCCGACGCCAACACGGTGGGAGCTTATCCGCTGGTGACTGTGGACCAGGCCCGGCAGCGGCTGGCGGCGGGGCAGCACCTGTCCGCCTGGGAGCCCTTCCCGGGGGAGGACCGGGTCAAGCGGGTGGACCTGCAATACCTGGCCCGGCAGACGGACCGGTACTTCATGCCCTACTATGTGTTCTGGGCGGAATGTGACGACGGGGAGCAGGGCGTGTGCTATCGCCCCTATTACGTTCCGGCGGTGGCGGATGCCTACATTGCCGGCATGCCCCAAAGCCCCACCGGGGCGGCATAAGCGCATATAAGGTGCGGGACTTACGTCCCGCACCTTATATTTTACTCCCCCTTATACTTCCGCCGGGTGGCCAGGCCGCCCCGTATGTGCCGCTGGGCCTTGTTTTCGTCCAGCACCTCCTTCACCTGCAGATACAGCGCCCGGTTATAGGCCGGCAGCCGCTCGGACAGGTCCTTATGCACCGTGGACTTGCTGACGCCGAATTTTCCCGCCGCCGCACGCACCGTTGCCCGGTTTTCTATCAGGTAAAGGGCCAACTGACAGGCCCGTTCCTCCATGTTCCCTTTGATAGCGCACCACTCCTAAGCCATACTATGCACCATCACTATATGCCCGGCTTCCCGGCGGCAGAACACCGGCTTTTCCCTTGTCACGGAAACCATTTTCTGGTATAATCATCCCCAGAAATCCACAGGAGGACATCCTTATGAAGAAAATTGCCGTCATCACCGGCGCATCCAGCGGCATGGGCCGCCGGTTCGCCGAAACCGTGGACACCTTCGGCCGCTTCGATGAGGTATGGGTCATCGCCCGCCATGAAAAGGCCCTGGAGGAGCTGCGGGACCAGGTCCCCTATCCCATCCGCCCCCTGGCCCTGGACCTGACGGACCGCCGCAGCTTCCAGACCTATGCCGACGCCCTGGCGGAGGAGCCGGTGGAGGTGGGCCTTTTGGTCAACGCCAGCGGCTTCGGCAAGTTCCGGGCCGTGGCGGACACGCCTCTGGAGACCAACCTGAACATGGTGGACCTGAACTGTCAGGCGGTGATGGCCCTGTGCCAGCTGACGGCTCCCTATATGCCCCGGGGCGGACAGATCATCAATATTGCTTCGGTGGCGGCCTTCCAGCCCATCCCCTATATTAACGTGTACGGGGCCACCAAGGCATTTGTGCTGAGCTTCAGCCGGGCCCTGAACCGGGAGCTGCGGAGCCAGGGCGTCCGGGTCATGGCCCTGTGCCCCTTCTGGACCCGGACGGCCTTCTTTGACCGGGCCACCGGCGACGGCGGCGAATCCGTGGTGAAAAAATATGTGGCCATGTATGAGCCGGAGCAGCTGGTGCAGCGGGCCTGGCGGGACGCCAAGCAGGGCAAGGATGTGTCCCAGTACGGCTTTGTGGCCCGGTTCCAGGCGGGGCTGACGAAGCTGCTGCCCCACAGCCTGGTGATGGACGTCTGGATGCGGCAGCAAAAGCTGCAATAAAGCCTTGCAAAGCCCGGGGAAACGGCATATAATAATAAATTATCTGTACTACAAGGAGAGATCAAGATGGATCGCATGAAAATCGCAGCCATCTTTGCCGACCAGGAGCAACTGGTCGGCAAGGAGATCACCGTGTGCGGCTGGGCCCGCACCATCCGGGATATGAAGACCTTCGGCTTCATCGAGCTTAACGACGGCTCCTGCTTCCGCAATTTGCAGGTGGTCATGAGCGCCGATGAACTGCATAATTATAAGGAAATCGCGGGGCAGAACGTGGGCGCGGCCCTGATCGTCCGGGGTACCGTGGTGCTGACGCCGGAGGCCAAGCAGCCCCTGGAGCTGCGGGCTGCCGAGATCGCCGTGGAGGGCCGGTCCACGCCGGACTATCCCCTGCAGAAAAAGCGCCACAGCGTGGAGTTCCTGCGGACCATCCAGCATCTGCGTCCCCGGACCAATCTGTTTTCCGCCACCTTCCGGGTTCGCAGCGCGGCGGCCTATGCCGTGCATGAGTTTTTCCAGAGCCGGGGCTTTGTGTATGTCCACACCCCCATCATCACCGGCTCCGACTGCGAGGGCGCAGGCGAGATGTTCCAGGTGACCACCCTGGACCTGAACAACGTGCCCAAGACCCCGGAGGGCCAGGTGGATTACAGCCAGGATTTCTTCGGCAAGAAAACCAGCCTCACCGTGTCCGGCCAGCTGAACGCCGAGAACTTCGCCATGGCCTTCGGCGATGTGTATACCTTCGGCCCCACCTTCCGGGCCGAGAACTCCAACACCCAGCGCCACGCCGCCGAGTTCTGGATGATCGAGCCGGAGATGGCCTTCTGCGACCTGGCCGGTGATATGGACGTTGCCGAGGCCATGATCAAGCACATCATCACCCGGGTGCTGGAGCGCTGCCCCGACGAGATCAACTTCTTCAACAGCTTCGTGGACAAGGACCTCAAGGCCCGTCTGGAGCACGTGGCCACCTCCGACTTCGCCCGGGTCAGCTACACCGAGGCGGTGGAGATTCTGAAAAAGCACAACGACAGGTTCGAGTACCGGGTGGACTGGGGCACGGACCTGCAGACCGAGCACGAGCGGTATCTGACGGAGCAGATCTATCAGCGGCCGGTGTTCGTCACCGACTATCCCAAGGAGATCAAGGCCTTCTATATGCGCCTGAACGACGACGGCAAAACCGTGGCCGCGGCGGACTGCCTGGTGCCCGGCATCGGCGAGATCATCGGCGGCAGCCAGCGCGAGGAGCGGCTGGAGGTGCTGGAGGCCCGCATCCGGGAGCTGGGCATGAAGCCCGAGGACTACTGGTGGTACTGCGACCTGCGGCGCTATGGCAGCTGCCGTCACGCCGGCTTCGGCCTGGGCTTTGAACGCATGGTCATGTACCTGACGGGCGTCAGCAACATCCGGGATGTGGAGCTTCATCCCCGCACCGTGGGCAACGCCGAATTCTGAGAAATACACAAAAATAGAGGCTCCCCCAGCCGGGGGAGCCTCTATTTTAAACTGTCCAAAAAGGGTGAAACCCTTTTTGGACAAAAGGCTTGCAGTCTGCTGCGCGCATAATTGGTTCGCCGATGGCGAACCAATTCCACACTTGCAGCCTGAGCAGAATTTTCGGCCAGGTACACGCCCCGGCCGAAAATGATTTCATTTGCTTTGCCGCCTGCGGGCGGCAAACTCTGCGAGGCATCTTTGGATTCTGTGAGGGCAGGTCACTGCTCCTTGGAGATGTCCATGCCGAAATACTTCACGGACAGCCGGGACAGGGTGCCGTCGGCGTCCATCTGGGCCAGGGCATCGCTGATGGCGGAATAGTCCCGCTGCTCCGCCGGGGCCTCCAAAAAGCCCAGCACCTGCCGCAGCTGCTGCCGGTTTCCGCCGCCGATGACGGAGGAGCCCATGCCAATGACGCTGATCTTCTCCCCGCCGTGGGGCAGTGCGCGATATTCCGTGTGTATTCTCCTGACTTTGTTATATTGTTCAGTCCAGCGCGTCGCGGCTTTCGAACACGTCCCGGATGGAGCCATTGCGGTCGATCTCCGGCTCCGGGGCCGGGGCCTTGGCCATTTTCAGCTCCTGCCATTTGGCCTTGTCGATCAGCAGCTGCCGGGGCTTGGAGCCCTCGAAGGGGCCCACATAGCCCCGCTCCTCCATCTGATCCACCAGCCGGGCCGCCCGGGCATAGCCCAGCTTCAGCCGCCGCTGCAGCATGGACACGGAGGCCTGTCCCGTTTCCAGCACCACATCCACGGCGGCGGTGAGCAGCTCGTCGTCGGGACTCTCCCCGGCGGGCTCCGGCGCACCGGCGGACTTGCCGCCCTTTTCCTTCTCCTTCACCGCCTGCTCGATCTTGTCCATGACGTCCTGGGAATACTCCGCCTCGCCGCTCTGCTTCACATAGTCCACCACCCGTTCGATCTCCTCCGGGGTGATGAAGCAGCCCTGGACCCGGGTGGGCTTTCCGGCCCCCAGGGGGGCATACAGCATGTCGCCCTTGCCCACCAGCTTCTCCGCGCCGGTGGTGTCCAGAATGATCCGGGACTCCAGGGACGAGGCCACGGCGAAGGCAATGCGGCTGGGGATATTGGCCTTCATCAGGCCGGTGATCACATCGGAGGAGGGCCGCTGGGTAGCAATGACCAGGTGCATCCCGGCGGCGCGGCCCATCTGGGCCACCCGGCAGATGGATTCCTCCACCTCCTTGGCCGCCACCAGCATCAGGTCCGCCAGCTCGTCGATGACCACCACCACGGTGGGCATTTTCTTCAGCTCCTCATTGCGCTGGGCCAGGGCGTTGAACCCGGCCAGGTCCTTTACCCCGTTTTCCGAGAACAGCTTATAGCGCTTCATCATCTCATACACCGCCCACTGCAGGGCCCCGGCGGCCTTTTTGGGGTCCGTCACCACGGGGATCAGCAGGTGCGGGATGCCGTTGTAGGGGGCCAGCTCCACCATCTTCGGGTCCACCATGATGAAGCGGACCTCCTCCGGCGTGGACTTGTACAGCAGACTCACGATCAGTGAGTTGGTGCATACGGATTTACCGGAGCCGGTGGTACCGGCGATCAGCACATGGGGCAGCTTGGCAATATCCCCCACGATGCAGTTGCCGCCGATGTCCTTGCCCACGGCGAAGGCCACCCGGGACTTATGCTCGGCAAAGGCCCGGGAGTCGATGACGTCCCGGATGCGCACCGCCGTCACCACCCGGTTGGGCACCTCGATGCCCACCACGGAGCTCTTGTTGGGAATAGGCGCAATGCGCACGCCGCCGCTGCCCAGGGCCAGGGCGATGTCATCGGCCAGGTTGGTGAGCTTGGACAGCTTCACCCCCTGGTCCAGGGTAAATTCGTACCGGGTGACGCTGGGCCCGTGGACCACGTCGCCGGGCTTGGCGTCCACGCCGAAGCTGGTGATGGTCTGGGCCAGGCGGCGGGAGTTGTTCCGCAGCTCCGCCCCCACCTCGGTATAGTTGTCGTCGCTGTTCTGGTCCAGCAGGGTCACCGGGGGATACTGATACGCCTCCTCTGGCTCCGCCAGCTCCTCCTCGATGGCCTGGCTCACCTCCTGGGCGTGCTGCTCCACCTCCCGGGCGGCGGATTCCTGGCTCCGGCGGGACTTTTTCTCCGGCTGGGGGGCAGGCTCCGGTTCCGGCTGGGCCGCAGGCGGCACCTCCGGCGCAGGCTCCGGCTCCTGGGGCCGCAGCACCTGGTCCGGGGTCATCACGTCCTCCCCTCTGCGAGAGAAGAAGCCCTTCCCCTTCTTCCGGGGCAGAGGCTCATCGGGAATCTCCTGGGGCTCAGGTTTGGGCTCCGGCTTGGGTTCGGGCTTGGGCCGCACCGGCTCATCCTCCAGGGGCACGTCCACAGGCACACGCTGCCGCCGGGGCTTTTCCGGCCGGGCCGGGCGCTCCGGCTCCGGCTCATAGGGGACCCGGTCACGGGCCCGCTGCACCAGCTCCCGGGGGGATACCCGCAGCGCCGCGAATACCGCCGCCGCCAGCAGCAGAAGCAGCACGATCACGGACACCACCGTTCCCACCAGCCGCTTCATGCCTATGGCCAGTCCCCCGGCCAGTGCGCCGCCGCTTTGCAGCAGCAGGCCGCTGGCCCACAGGCTCTTCATGGCCGGGGCCAGGCCGGTGACGGCCTCTCCCCTATACAAAAACAGGTGCAGGATGGCCCCCAGCAGCACCGGCAGCACCAGGGCGCAAACCGTCCGCAGCACCACCGGACGCCCCCGGTGGGCCAGCAGGTTCACCCCCGCCAGGGCCAGGGCCGGGGCCGCCAGCCAATAGCCGTAGCCCGCCAGGCCCTTCAGCAGGTTCCCCAGCAGGTTCAGCACAATGGCGTCCGCCTGGAAATAGCTGACCACCACGCACAAGGCCAGCAGCAGGCACACGCCGCCGCCTACCTCCCGCCGGATCGGCGGGAGGGCGGATTTCTGCGGAGCCGTCTTTTTGGTTGTGGTTTTTTTCTTCTGTCCGGACGCCATAGTGGTTCCTTTCTCTTATTTAATGAGCTGCACCACGATGGTCAGCAGACCCACGGCCCAGCAGTAATAGGCAAACGCGCCGAATTTTCCCTTGTTGGCAATGCGCCGCAGCAGGCCGATGCACAGATACCCGGACACCGCCGCCGTGGCCACGCCGATCAGATACACCGGCACCTGGCTCCAGTCGACTCCTGCCTCCACGGCGTCCTTCAGGCTCAGGATGTTGGCCCCCAGCACCGCCGGAATGGACAGCAGGAAGGAAAACCGCACCGCGAACTTCCGATCGAAGCCCACAAAGCACCCGGAGGTGATGGTCATGCCGGACCGGGAGATGCCCGGCACCGTGGCGACGGCCTGGCTCACGCCCACCGCCACCGCATCCAGCAGCGATGCCGTTCGCTCGTTCTTCCTCCCCTTCTTCACCCGGTCGCTGGCGAATAACAGGAAGCCCGTGACGATCAGGGCCCCGCCGATGAACAGCATGTTATTGCTCAGGCCCAGGACCTTGTCCTTGATGGGCAGCACCGCAAACAGCGGCAGGGTGCCCAGGATGATCAGCAGAATCAGTCTCCGGGCCGGCGGCAGGGGCTTGGGGGTGGACCGGTGGGCCAGGTCCCCGATGCCCCGGAAGAACTCGGCGATCATGTCCTTGATGTCCTTCCAATAGGCCACGAACACCGCCCCTAAGGTGCCCAGGTGCAGCAGCACGTCAAAAAATTCCGGCACCTCCGCGTCGATGTGCAGCAGGTTCTGCGCGATGGACAGATGTCCGGAGCTGGAAATGGGCAAAAACTCCGCCACACCCTGCACCAGGCCCAGCAGGAAGGAAGAAAAAGCGTTCATATTTACATTCTCCTGTCTTTCAGATTACATTTTGTTTATTTCTGTCGGATTATTCCGATCTGTATTCGTTTCAAAAATACGGATACGTTTGTACTATAGCACACTCCGGGGGAAATTACCAGTGTAATTTGCGCCCCGGGGAAAAGATTTCCCCGGGGCAGGCAGGCCGCAAAAAAAGGGCGGACGCCGGCGTCCGCCCCGATCTTTATCCGAACAAAAGGATGCACCACCAGATGGCGCCGATGACAGATACGACCAGCCCCAGCAGGAGCATGATGCCCCGGGCCAGGTCCGTGGCCTGGAGCTTTTCCGTGTTGTCATAGAAAAAGCCCAGCAGGAATTTGTCCAGGGCGATGGCGGGCTTCAGCAGCAGGGGGAGCACCAGGCCCAGCAGTAGGAACAGCCCCGCCGTGAGAAATTCCCCGGGCCGCCCGGCGATGCGGGTCTGGTGATTGCCCAGGGCCATGCTGTACAGCGCGTTATCGGTCAGGCCCGGGCTGAACCCGGTCTTCTCCTGGACCAGGGTGCTGATGGACCAGCTGTCGCCCGCTGTCATGAACGTTCCGGTGGCGGTGTTGTAGGTGACGTTGCGGACCACGCCGTCCATGGCCATTTCCGCCGCCCGATAGGAGCCGTTTTCCGCCAGGGACAGGGTAAACTCCGCCGTCTGCCCCGCGGGGGACCGAATGCGCAGGCGGTTGTCCTCCGTCACCTCCACCGTGGAGCAGCCCGGGCGGGTATAGGTCCTGCCTTGTTCCCCGGCGGCCATGCGGTAAAAGCCGCCGTAGTTCCACACGCCGGGGCGCAGGCCCCACACCAGGGCCGAGACCGCCAGGAGCACTGCGGCGGCCAGTTCGATTTTCCAGATGATGCTTTTCATGATGGATTCCCTCACCTTTCCAGCGAATTTCCGTCTGTTGCAGCTGTGGTTCTCTGTATAGTTATGTTACTATATTTATGCAGAATTGTCAACGAAAAAAATTGTTTTCGATTTAATATTTATTATTCTTTATGGCCGTCGATCTCCCGGTGAATGGCTTCCCGGGACAGTCTGCCGGGGTTGAAATAAACCTTGGAGGCGATCACGACCTTACCCCGGCTGACATTCTTTTTAGGGCCTTGCCAAAGCTCATGCAGCCCACGCAGACCTTGGAAATTTCCATATCGGTCTTGCCTAATTTCGTGTATTCCATGCGTCAGCGCTCCTCATTCTCACTTTCCGCTGAACACCGGGAAGAATCTGAACTCGCCGTAGTCCTTGATGGGCGCGGTGTGCATCAATTGCATTACGTCAGCGTCAACACCTTTTTCCAAAAAAATTTCGGTGTCACCCTTTACCGGGCGGCACCGTGTTTTTTACTCCGTTGCGATTTTTCAGGAGGCGTGGTAAAATGTATTTTGCAGGGCTGTGAGCATTTATTTCTCCTTGCAGTCAATGCCGCCCTGCTGGACACCACGCCGCTTATTACCCACCCCTTCCCGCTGAGCGAGATTGAGGAGGCCTACCGCATCTTTGAAAACCGTCTGGACGGCGTCATCAAGGTGGCCATCACGGCGCATCCCTCAAAAACATAATACGGAGAGAAAACCATGGCTTTTGATTTCAAGAAAGAATACAAGGAATTCTATATGCCGAAGAACCGGCCGGAAATTATAACCGTGCCGAAGGCAAACTATATCGCAGTCAGAGGCAGCGGCGACCCCAACGAGGCGGGCGGCGCCTACCAGCAGGCCATCGGCGTGCTGTATGCGGTTGCGTACACACTGAAAATGAGCTGCAAGACCGATTACAAAATGGAGGGCTTCTTTGAATATGTCGTCCCGCCATTGGAGGGCTTCTGGTGGCAGGATGGGAAAGACGGCATCGATTATGCCGACAAATCTGCATTCCACTGGATCTCCGTGATCCGCCTGCCGGATTTTGTGACCCGGAAGGACTTTGTGTGGGCTGTGGAAACGGCGGCGAAGAAGAAAAAGCTGGACTGCTCAACGGCGGAGTTTCTGACCATCGAGGAGGGACTTTGCGTGCAGATGATGCACCTGGGGCCTTTTGACCAGGAGCCTGCATCGGTTGCGCTGATGGACGCCTATCTGGCGGAACACGGCTACGAGAATGACCTGAGCGAAACAAGGCTGCATCACGAAATCTACCTGTCGGATGCCAGAAAGGTCGCACCTGAAAAGTGGAGGACCGTCATCCGGCACCCGATCAAAAAGAGATAGACAAATCGGAAGTTGAGGAGGTAAGTATGATAGTACCTGTAGATGAAACAAATCTTCTTCAAGCCGCAACCATCCATTCAATATCCTGGAAGGAATCGCATCGTGCATTTTGTACTCCTGATTTCATAGAAACACACACGCCAGATCGGCAACGGGAGTATTTGAGAAACAAGATGAACAACGGATCAAAGCTCTATATGCTTGTAGAAGAAAAACCAATAGGGGTTGTTTCTGTAACAAAGGGTTTAATAGAGGATCTTTATATTCTTCCAGATATGCAAAACATGGGTTATGGAACGAAATTGTTACTATACGCAGTAGGCCAATGTACGGATACCCCTACGCTGTGGATTCTTGAGAATAATATAAATGCTGAGAGACTCTATCGTCGAATAGGCTTTAAGGAGACAGGGAGAAAGAACGCAATAACAAATAGACTTGATGAGATTGCGTTCGCATTGACATAAATTCAAGTTTAACGAACAGGAGATGATGAACGCATGAAAATCCTATATGAATTATCTTGGCTATGGGAAACGCTGGGCATTGCACTTGTGGCTGCGGCTGTCTGTATGGCTTGCGCCGCGCTGATTGGCAAGGCAGCAAAGAAGAAACTCAGCAAAAAGTTGTTGGCGGTCATAGGGGCTGCGGCATTTGTGGGCGCGATTCTGGCGGTCATTCTGATCGCCCGGACGCCGATGCCGCTTTGATAGGACGGAGCGTTTGCAGGAAGCGTATGCGTTTGGGAAAAGAATTTACTAAACAAATCGGGAGTTGTGGAGGTAATTGTCAATGAGAAATATTTACGATAATAGTGAATTTTTTGCCGCATATGCGGAAATGGGAAGAAGCAAAGATGGTCTGAAAGCTGCTGGAGAGTGGCATCAGTTGCAACCGTTATTTCCTAAATTACAGGGAAAAAAAGTTTTGGATTTAGGATGTGGTTACGGTTGGCATTGCAAATATGCCGCACAAATGGGAGCTACTGAAATTCTTGGTATTGATAGTAGTCAAAAAATGATTGCAAAAGCAGTAGCTGATAACTCTGATGACAAAATCAAGTATAAAGTTTGCGGTGTTGAAGAATACATTTATCCTGAAAATACTTATGACATAGTTGTTTCTAACCTGGTACTGCACTATATCGAAAATTTAGCTAATGTTTATCAAAAGGTGTATTGCACATTAAAAGTAGGTGGGTATTTCCTATTCAATATTGAACATCCGACTTTCACCGCAGGTGTTAATGAGGATTGGATTTATGATGAAAATGGGAAACCTAAATATTGGCCAATCGACAATTACTATTACACAGGCGAAAGAGAAACCAATTTTCTTGGTCATCGAGTAATTAAACAGCACCACACATTAACGCAGATATTGAATCCACTTATAAAATGTGGTTTTCAAATTGAGGCTATTGAGGAAGCAATGCCTCCGGCAGATATGATGGGTATGCCGGGAATGTGTAATGAAATGCGTAGACCTATGATGTTGTTGGTTAAGGTTAAAAAGGTTTAATAAACAACTTCCAGTTGATATTTCACATATTTTAGGAAATTTAATAACTGTTATATTTGATTATCA
>OLSN01000305.1_pt1 | contig 54348 bp, 44 predicted proteins | sample 1672411 | NCBI WGS metagenome assembly OLSN01 (sample SAMEA3136683, study PRJEB25190) | human gut metagenome | biome: human gut; feature: human-associated habitat; material: faeces | place: Austria | collected 2013 | reverse complement strand
AGCCGCTGCGCTATTTAAAGTATGCGGTGCTGCTGGTCATGGTGGTGCTGCTGCCATTGCTGGCGGTCAACGAGCTGGGCATGGGCGACCCGTTCTTCTGCAAGTATCTCTGCCCGCAGGGCGTGCTGGAAGGTGCCATTCCCCTCTCCCTGACCAATGCGGGCATCCGCGCCGCGCTGGGCAAGCTGTTCACATGGAAAGCCTGCATTCTGCTGGCAGTCATTGTGGGCAGCGTGGTGTTCTACCGCCCCTTCTGCAAGTGGCTGTGCCCGCTGGGCGCGTTCTATGCGCTGCTGAACAAGGTCTCGCTGTTCCAGATGCGCGTAGACACCCACAAATGCGTCTCCTGCGGCGCCTGCGCAAAGGCTTGCAAGATGGACGTAGACATTACTAAGACCCCCAACCACGCCGAATGTATCCGCTGCGGGATGTGTATGAAAGCCTGCCCCACGGACGCCATTCAGTATAAATTCGGGCTGGGAGACAAGTCCAACACCGAAACAACAAAGGAGTAAAACCATGAAATTCAACCGTGTAACTGCACTTTCGCTCAGCCTTGTGCTGGCCTTCAGCCTTGCCGCCTGCGGGCAGGGCGCGTCCTCTGCATCCTCTGCATCTTCTTCCGCTTCCTCTGCGGCTGCGGAAACCAAGACCGAGGAGCAGCTGCTGGCAGAGGAAAACGAGATCCTTTCTGCAAACGATGCCCTGTGGGAGAAGGTGTTCTCCTCCATGGACAAAAATGTGACTGAGACCACCCTCAGCACGAACTACGGCGATTTTCTGCTGAGTGCCGTGGAAAAGGCAAAGGACCAATTCTCGGACGAGGAGTACAAGACCCTGACCGCCGATGCAGAAAAGATTCGGGATATCGAGAATCAGATCGCTGCCCTTGCCCCCGCAGGGGATGCTGCTTCCGGCGCTGCCGCACAGGGCACTGCCTTCCCCCAGTTTGAGGGCAGCGATTTAGAGGGCAACCCGGTGGACAACAGCCTGTTTGCGGGCAACGCCTTTACGGTGGTGAACTTCTGGTTCAACGGCTGCAAGCCCTGCGTGGAGGAACTGGACGACCTGAACGCCCTGAACGAGAAGGTCAAGGCACAGGGCGGCGAGGTGGTCGGCATCAACACCGAGACCTTGGACGGCAACCAGCAGGGCATCGAAACCGCCAAAAAGCTGCTGGCTGCAACGGGCGCAAGCTACCGCAACATCTACTTTGCCTCCGGCAGCGACGCCGGCAAGTTCGCGCTGAACATCATGGCCTTCCCCACCACCTACGTCTTTGACCGGGACGGCAACGTTGTGGGCCAGCCCCTGCTGGGCGGCATCGACAAGGAAGAAAACCTTGCCGCCCTGCAAAAAAATATTGACGCCGCCCTTTCCAAGGACAACGCCAAATAAGCTATTCTCCCCTGCCGCCTACGGGCGGCTTTTTTGTTTGCTGCGGGCATTGCCATGCACGCCCGGGCACCGGACGGAATACGCTGAGGCAGAAGCATACTTTTACCAGCAAAGGAGCGTATCTCCATGAAAAACACCGGAACTCTCCGCATCCAGACCTTTGCGGCACGCCAGTCTGCCCCCGTGGAGGGGGTGACCGTTGCGGTGCAGGGGGACGGCTTTACCCTGCACCGCATCACTGATGCCACCGGCAGCGCCGCCGATATCCCCATTGAAGCCCCCGCCTGCGCCCTCTCGCTGGACGAGAGCAACACCACCCGCCCTTACGCCATTGTCAGCCTGACTGCCGCAAAGCCCGGCTATCGCACCGTGCGCATTGAGGGCATCCAGATCTTTGCCGGGCAGGTAACGCTGGCGCAGCCGCAGATGCTGCCCGTTACCGAGGAAGACCGGGACATCCCGAACGCGCCCATCGTCATCCCGCCGCACGCTTTGTTTGCGGGCAGCGGCGGCAGCGGACCGCAGCCGCGGGAAAACTGCACGCCCAGGGTGCTGGAGCAGGTCGTCATCCCAAAAAATATCACGGTGCATCTGGGCAAACCGGCGGCTGCCGCCCGCAACGTGACGGTGTCCTTCCGGGACTATATCGCAAACGTGGCCTCCAGCGAGGTGTACCCTACTTGGGCTGACGAAAATAACCCAACGGAGCAGTTAAACTGCTTTCCGACTTAGAAATTCCATTCAATCGTGATTTTTTGTTCTCCAGTGAGCGGGTCTTTTGTGCCAACAACGACACGATGAACCAGCAGTACAACAAGTTCGCGGGTCAGATGCGAAACCTGCGCCAGTTCACGGACACGCTGCATCTGCGTCTGCACCACACTGGTTTCTTCCTGCTGTTGTTCCAGTTCCGCTTCCAATGCATTGATTCGCGTTTCTGCCTTTTTCACTTCTTCCAGAAAGGTCTGGTTCATTTCAGAGAACTGGACAGTATCAATCAGGCCAGACACCTTATCCAGATACAGTTCCTGCATGGCCTTGCGCCGCCGGTCTACTTCGCTTTTCAACCGTTTCAGCTCGTCACGCTTGGCTTGCTCTCGTTGCTGGATCGGGTCATCCTGCTCTGGAATGGTCACTTTTTCAGGGTCAAAATAATCTGCCACATACGCCCGGATGCGCTCCAACACAAGCACCTGCAAATCGTCCAGATTTGTGCAAGTCTTATTGCTGCACTGTTCCGGTGCGCGTTGATGCATCCGGCATCGCACATACCGAACTCGGCTTCCATTTACATTGCTTCTCCTGCCAGCCTGCTCCAACTTATTACCACAGCATCCGCAAATCATTTTGCCAGCCAGTGGATGAATAGTTCCATTTCCATTGCTCCGGGCACGTCCTGCCATCATCATCTGAACCGTTTCAAACGTATCCCGGTCAATGATGGCTTCGTGGGTGTTCTCAACAACGATCCACTGCGATTGCGGAAGCCAAATCGTCTTTTCTGACTTATAGCTTACCTTTTTATGCCGCCCCTGCACCATATCTCCGACATAAAGCTGATTGTGCAGCATCTGATATACAGTGGGGCTGCTCCAAAGGTCTGCATTTGGATTTTTCGCAGCAATGTGGTAATGGATGCCGTGCGACTGCTTATAGGCTGTTGGGCTTGGAATTTTTTCATCATTCAGAATCCGTGCAATCTTGTGTGCTCCGATTCCACTAAGAGCCATAGAGAAAATCCGCCTTACCACTTCGGCTGCTTCCGGATCGATGATAAGTTTTCCCTTTGCATTTGGGTCCTTACAGTACCCATACCGTGCAAAAGAGCCGATGAACAGACCTTCTTTTCGCTTGTGGTCAAGCACCGAGCGGACATTGGTGGACAGATCTTCCAGATACCACTCGTTGATCAGGCCATTGATCTGGCGAGATTTTTTGTTTGCAGTATCGTTGGTGTCCACATGGTCAACGACAGCAATGAACCGGATGCCCCACTCAATGAACTTTCCGTGCAGATACTTTTCCACGAGTTCCATATCACGGGTAAAACGGGATTGTGTCTTTGCCAGCACCACATCAAACTTATGTTCGCTTGCGGCCTGAATCATTGCATTGAACGCCGGACGGTTCCGGTCAATGCCGGAGTAGTCCTCATCCGAATAAATCTGGTAAATATCAAATCCTTTCTCAATGGCGTACTGGATCAGCATTGACTTCTGGTTCTGAATACTCTCCGATTCGCCAATTTTATATTCATCTTCTTTGCTCAGGCGGCAATAGATTGCTGCTTTCATGATTTGCACCTTTCTTTTTGTGCACAATCGTCCATGCGCAACATACCGCATTTATTCTTCAAATTCAAGGATGCCAAATCAAGCACAAGATTTAGAAGGCACGGTATTAGACAGTCCATCAACGATATATCGTTCAAATTCCTTTTGAAAATGTTCTTTGCGCTGTTCGTTGTTGTCAGAACGAAATTTTTCGTGCAGAATAAAAGGAGTTTTTTCCATCGAATCCCCCTTTTCGGTTCACTTAGTTGTGTTGTGCGTCACTTCAGTCTATTTCCAGCTGCCGAAATTCAGAACTTCGCAGCTGGTCAATATGTAACCAAGGGACATCCGCAACTTGCAGATGCCCCTCGCAGAGAAAATATGTTTTAGAACTTCATCGGCAGAGCGTCCTTGCGCCCTTTGCCGTTGTAGGCCATGTAGATGGGGAAAACGTATTTCTTCCATCCGGGCAGCTTGGCAGGATTATCCCTGCCGACACGGTAGATCTCCATAGGATGGACGCTGCCCAGCGCACGGATGAGCCGTTCTTCGCTGAACTCGCCGTGATACAGTTCCACGAAGTGCATCACGCCCCGCAGGACAGATGCACGGAACGAATCGGGCTTACCGTCCCACGCAGCCACGATCAGCCGCAGGGATTCGCAGTAGATTTTTTCGCCCATCTGGTTGTACAGCTTGAGCGCGGTGCCCACGCAGCTGATGCGGTAGTCGCTCAGCTGTAAGCTGTCATAGTTGAAAGCCAGACCAACCCGGTTGGTGGCTGCGAGGAATGCTTTGGAAGGAGCATCGCCGCCCACGACCTTGGCGCGCAGCTTGATGCCCGCCGTCAGGGGTGCGGAGTGACCGTTCTGTTCCGCGAAGAACAGGGCTTCCTGCTCCATCGTCAGGCCGGTGTAGACCTTGCAGAGAATCGGCAAATCCTTGCCGCCATTGCGGAGGATGCGCCCCTCGATGGTGTGCTGACCGTCTACCACATAATACTTGCCGTTGCGGAAGCTGACCTTCGGTTCGTTCGCAACGTATTCGTTGAAGTCGGCAGCAATCATTTCCACCCGTTTGCGCTGTACGCCACGCTGATAAAGTTCACGGGGATAAATCATCATCTTGCTGTGAAGCACCAGCATCTGGTAAGGCGGGGTGATATTGAAAGAAGCGGCAAAATTGTTCGTGTCGTTTTTCAGGCGCATCGCATTTCCTCCTTGATTCGCCAAATGTATTTTTCAGCTTCGGTCAAAATCTCAGCCACCTGCTTCTTACGCTTCGGGCTGGTGAGCAGGCTGGGATTGAAAGTGAAGCTGTATTCGAGCCGCTGGATCATGGCATGAACAGCGGATTGCAGTTCGGTGTATAACATCATTTCTTCGACCGTCCCTGCGTCCTCAAAATCGGATTTGATGGGTGTGTAGGGATAGACGGGCGGCTTACCGTCAACCGCTTCAGGCGGTGCGTAAGCCGCCGTGGAGCGGATGATGGGCTTAAGTTTCTGGATACTCCCCATCGGGTTCAGAGCAAAACTGATCCTCACAGCATCATCGACCCGGCTCATTTCTTCCGGGGTGAGGTGTCCGACAAAATTCTGGACACGGCTCTTGTCGATGGTGAAGATCTGTTCGGCCTGAACGATGGAAGGCTCCAGCTTTTCGGGTTCCACCAGACAATGGGTCGGCTGCGCAGCTTTCTTTTCTGTCTTACTTGTCAAAGTCGCAACGATCAAAGTCGGTGAATAGGTGTTTCCCACATCGTTTTGCAGGATGACCGCAGGGCGGGTTCCGCTTTGCTCAGAACCGGTGCCGCTGTCCAGTCGAATGAAGTAGATGTCTCCGCGTTGGAATTTCAAAGTAGATTCCAATTGCGAAACCTCCATTTGGATATGTAAGAAGCCCGCTGTACCTCCTAGTCAGCGGGCTTCTGTTAAAGTATGAAAGCGGTTTTATTTATACGGTACACATCCCCCCGGCGATTGGAATGAAGCACCGGCATCAGCGGTGCATGACAACGTAATCGTGGCCGCGCCGGGTCTGGCAGACGGTGCAGGTGTCCATGCTCCTGTCTGCGCTCGGCACAAGAGCGATTTTGAAAGCCTTGGCTTCTACGAAATGCCGCAGACAGGTCGCACAGAGGGTTCGGATGGACTTGATCATTTCCGGGGTCAGTTCCATCTCCTCGTAGATCTCCTGTTCGCGCACCGTAGGATTCAACTCATCCATTTGAGCAGTCCTCCGTATGGGTAAAAAGTGAATGGCGGATAAATATGTAAAAGAACAGGAGTGACCGGAGACCGAAAACGGCATCCGGCCGCTCCTGATAAAATATGTTAAGGTCTCGCATATTCGCCCTCGGCTCCCTGCGAGTGGGGAATCATTCGGCAGCGGACTTGTACCGCTTCATTGGCATTTCAGCCACCCCGCCTACATTCTGACCGGGCCGCGAATTACGGAAGTATCATTATCTGAGTACCGAACAATTGAACTCTTCAATTTTCAAGGTGCGTGAGGGCGGACATTTTACCAACGGCAGGAGCCGCTATGGTGAATTGTCCTCTCACTTACTAGCCATCGAGAATGGTCAATCTACACCCTGAAAATGAAAGTTCTTCAAAAATTTAGTGATTTTCAAAATTCGCTTACTAATATTTTGCTGAGCAATCCCATAAACTTTAGATAATTCCACCGTGTTATATTCCTCGTAGAAGTATAATGTGATAAGCTGAAGCTCCTCATCGGAGAGTTTTTCCAGTCCAGCCTGCAACCGTTCGTTCTTGATTTCACCAATCCATGCAAAGCGAGTTTTTGTTTCGTGGTATGTATCCGTTCTTGTAATAGCATCTTCATATTGCTTAAAACTGGCACCGTTGCCCGTGTCATCGTCATGACTGGGAACAACCGTGACCGTATTGTCAACGTAAGCACGCTCATTATTAAGAACATCCAAATCGAACTCGTACATTGCCTGAATTGCTTCTTCAGACATTCCCGCCGCCCGATACTGAACCCGCAGCTTTTTCCACCGATTTTCCAAACGAACGCGCTCAAGGCCATTGTTGAAGCCCATATTAAACCTCCAAATTTTCGATAAAGCGTAAAAAGTTGAAAATTTGGAGTTGCTAGGGGTACCGCGCGGCCAGTTCCAGCCACGAAAAATGGGCAAAAAGAAACATGAAGTGTCCTTTCCGCCGGATGCGGAGGTTGAGGACACTTCACTGCGGAACAGTCTGAGGGCTTTTCTTTGCGAAAATAAGACGCATCAAAGAAAAGGGTACCAACACTGTTTTCCATCTAAAGATGGAGAGCAATATGAGTATCCTCAGCCTTTAATGCATCTCAGGCATTCGATATATTTTTGTGTGAGTTTTAACAGCAAACAAATAAGCTGCAACTCACTTCAAGAGTTGCAGCTTACTGTCATAAGATATTTTTATTTTGAATAACGCACGGTTCTTTGCAGAACCTAACTATCCGATTTATATAGATTTTCACCTTTATCACCTCTTTTCGGGTTACCCGTGTTCAGAAAGTAATCTTGAGATTACTTTAAGTCACTCTTATGGTGATTTATTGAACTGCCGGGACGAATTACAATGAATACGAGGTGAGCTTTGATGAACAATCCACTGGATGAGTTTGGTGCAAAAGTTCGTGCAGAGCGAGAAGCCAGAGGTCTGACCCAGAAGCAGCTTGCCGAAAAGTTGGGCATGAGTCACCGCACTGTTATGCAGGCGGAGATCTGCCGCAGCAATCCAAAGATGGAAACGGTTATTCTTCTGGCAAAGGAGCTGAACATCAGTCTGGATGCACTCGTGTTCCCGGAAACGGCAACGCCGAATGCAGTGCCAAAGTGTGTTTATGACTTCTTTCGCGGAAAGACAGAGAGCGAAGCTGAAAAGCTGATCGACATCTGTCAGCGAATCGACGAACTGAACCATGCAAAGTAAGGCATCGGATGCTGTGAGCATCGGGTGTCTTTCTTTTTGCAAAGAAAAAGAGCAGCGGAACATGACGTTTCGCTGCTCTTGGCGTATCATCATGTGAATTGGGAAAGGCCCTCCCCATTTTCAGATAGATGATACCAAATGAATTCTTCGATACGGTTTAGTCTTGCATAAGGTTTGCTCAAGAAAAATCTTACGGCTCAAACTTGTAGCCAATACCACGGATGCTCTTGATCTGGTCTGCAACATCCGAGAAATGTTTCAGTTTCTTTTTCAGGTTGCTGATATGGCTGGACAGCGCATTGCGAGAATAAAAAGCTGAATCGTTATGCCAGATGGCATCCATCATCATTTCATGCGTAAACACCTGCTTCTGGTTCAGAAGAAGCAATGCCAGAATATCAAACTCTTTTTCCGTCAGGTCAACAGCCACGCCATCAATGCTCACCGAACGCTGTTCAAGGCAGATTTGCAGGTTTTTAACCTTGATCACAGTGGATTTGTGTTCGCATTGCAACGGACATTCTTCGGGAATGCGCAATTCGCTCTCCGCAGGCTGTGCATAGCTACAAATCATATCAGGAGAAGTAACAATGATCGGAATCGTCTGGATTTTCTGCAGCGTTTCAATCTGTTCCTCTGAAACAGCCCTTGTACAAATCGCAACACAAGTATAAATCCTGTTGCTGAGCATACAAGCTGCATGGTCAAAATCATCTGTACAGTCCAGTTCCAGCCCAAGTTGCTTCCAAATGCTGATTTTTGCAATGCTGGCCGGACTTTGTGTATAGCCAATTCCCAATACATGAGATGCCATTTATTTTTAACCTCCGGGTTCTTTTGATAATGCTGTTGTTTTAGAAGATTCGCCGCCTTTCAAATTAAATACTTTTAGATAAATAATCTTTTGTAAGTATATATGTTACTATCGTAATCGTCAATTTCAATAAGTTTGTATTTTGTAAAATATTACAGGAAAGTTATACAAAACAAACCCTGCCATCAAAAATGGAAGGGTTTGAAATTGGGTATATAATATTTACCATTCCAGTTCTGCAAAACCGTCCTGCGGCATTGCATCGGGGATAAATTCCAGACACATCAGCACATTCAGGCACCATTGCGATACCCAGTTGGTCGAGATGCCGGGAATCTCCTGATACGGGCCATCTGCGGCAAACCCGTTCACATAGGAATGGGGTGCAAAGGCATTTGCTCCGGCGTTCTGCGGAACACTCTCCATCAGGACAGCCCATGTTTTCTTTGCAAGTTCCGCGTCATGGGTGTTTGCCGCACTGAATGCCGAAACTGCCGTGGCAAACATCGGCCAACTGAAAGGACGATTCACGATCTGCCCGTGGGTCAGTCTGGTCTTTTCCTCCGGAGGAAGATAGTAGAACTTGCCCAGCCGGGTCAGCAGCGTTTTCAAGGTATCATCTTTCAGCAGGTCGGCAGTTTCCAGCCAAATCTGCGGCCCGCCCATGCAGATCTGCAAATGCTGATTTGGGGTGTTTTCAATCTCGCCATGGTAGATCAGATGCCCGGTTTCCGGGTCATAGTAATAGTCCGGCCCAGACGCAAAGCCGTATGGCGTGGCGGCAATATCACGGATGCCAGTCTCAATTTTGCGCCGGTAGGCTTCGTCCAGTGTCCGCTCGTAGTGGGTCACCCAGTTCGACACATAACTCGACCAGTCCGACCCGCTGCGGGCAGAGGGAACAACAACACCGTCTGACCGCGTTTCCATGCTGTGCGGATTCTGGCTCATGGAAACATCGGCATCTTTCACGTCTTCCATGACCTCGCCAAGCCGTGTATCCCCGGTCAGATAGAACAGAAAACGGTGATGCCCGGCCATGCTGATGCGCGGCTCCTTGCAGGAGCAGCCCCAGTGACGCACATTGTGGCGGGAACCAAGCCCCTTGAGCGGGCCGAAATGGTAGGTGTCCACTTCGGATGCGTGGCGGCTCATGGCTTCGGCAAGGCTGAAAACGTCCTCGCGCCCGGTGTGCAGAAAGTAGAGCCACAACCAGTAGGTCGGCACAAGTTCTGTGTTCTGCCACGCATAGCCGCCAACATCATACTTCCAGCAATGGCGCACCGGGTCGTAGGTGTGCATTACATCGCCGTAGTCAAACAGGCCGTACCAATGCCGTGCTTCCACCTCACGCTGATAGAACGAGAACGCCCGGTCAAGGACTGATTCCAACTGTTTCCCGGCCTTTGTTTCGGGATGCGGAAGCCCCCAGTAGCCAAATGCACGTTTTTCGTGGTAATACGCCGGGTCTGCTACAACGACCGGTGGCTTTTGCAGCCGGTCGGAAAACTGCCGGAGCTGTTCTTCCGAGGGCAGACTATCCGTGAACTGCACCCGGCATTCACTGGTCACGCCGATGCCGTAAGCACTGGGGCGTAAATCTTCAAAGCCCTCGTAGCAGGTCATAGGATGACTTTTAGTGTCATAATGCCGGAAATCGTAGGCTTCCTGCAAGGGCGAATAGAACCACAAGGTCAACTGCGCATTTTCCTGATCCAGCGCATTTGCGGCCAGACCACCGGGATATTTCTGCCAGAAATCCCGGATGCCTGCCATCACGCCGCCATTTTCTCCGGTCAGTGCCATAACGCCTGGTGCCCTTGCACCCTCCTGTGCGCGGATGCGGCAGCACGCAGTATGGGTCGCTTTGAAGATAGCATAATGCCGGTCGCTGCCCTGCACCAGATGATACTGACGCCAGATGGGAATATCCTGCGCAGCCTGTTTCATATCCCCTGACGCATTTGCAGCAGAAATCTCGCCGTTCCGTTGTGCCTGACGGACTTCCGGCCCAAGATGTGGAAACCGGGAATCCAGATTCTGCGGACATTCATGGAACACTTTGTCCTCTTGCAGATATTGCACATGACGGGTGTACGCCGTGTCGGAAAGCACTGTTTCAAACCGGATGCCTATTCCTTTGAGGAAATCCCGCTGTTCTGCACCGTCAAACAGGAAAGTGTGGACAAAGTGCATTTCTGCGCTGCCCTTCCAGACCGAGAGCCGTATCACAAAAGGCATGGAACAACACTCGCCGGGTGTGTTCTCACCGTAAAATGCAATGGTTGCCTGCAAAGGGCCAGCTTCTTCCAGAACAGCCTTTTGAATCGCACCGTGAAACTTCTGCACCCGTGTTTCCAACACATCTTCCGTTTCGTTCCGGCGTTCCAGCAGAAAAACCGGGTAGACTTTGTGTGCGGCCTTTCGTCCGGAAACAGAAATATCCTGCGCCAGAAAATCACAGCGCAGGTTTTCTCCCAGAGGAACAGTCAACCGGAGTACGCCGGTATCCAGTGTACAGGCATCCGAGCCTTTTATGATCTGGATTCCGCTGTCCGGCTGCTCTTTTGGAGTTGGCAAAAGTTCCGCGCCCTCTTTCATCAGTGCGGCATCGGTGGTATGCGCACTCCATTTGATGCTGCCATCCGGCCAGAACGCCATGGGCTTGCTCTGCAGCGGCAATGGTTTGCCATCTGGTGTTGTCAGCAGGAACGATGCCGCTGAAACCTCGCCCTTTTCCCAAACACCACCGAAGGTCACAAAGCCGCTTGCCGTCCGTCCTTGTAAGCAATGTACTTTCATGCTGATTTCTCCCTTCCGAAGTTCTTTCTGGCTCCATTATAGAAGCCGCTTTTCCCAGCGTCTATATCAATAATTTTTCATTCTATCAAGAATCACAGGCAGATAAAACAAAGACGCCCTCCCACGAATGGGAGGGCGCATGATGAAGGAGAAAATGAAGAAAGCAAATTGCGGATGGGTTTGAAATGAGGGTTCAGAGGGCTGACATAAAGGCAATGTCCTCTGCGGCGCAGTTCAGAATGACTTCTTCCCGAAGGAGCGGAATGTCCCGGTTCTGCTGATGCAGCCATTTGGAGATGGCATCATACTGGATGCAGCCTTTTCCCAGCGGGCAAGGCCCATAAGTATCGTAAGTTCCCGTAGAACCATAGGTAAAGTCTTTGACGTGGATCGCATCCACGCGGGAGCCAATCAGAAAAAGCCAGTCGTTCCACAGCTTTGCCTGATTGGGAATGTTGTGGTTTTCCAGTACATTGGCCGGGTCGAAGATGAAATGCAGATGCTCCGGGTCGGCTACGCGGTCGATGAGCTGCTGCACCACTTCCATGCTGTCCAGCGGATGCCAGTAGACCGGCTCCACCGCAAAGACAGCGTCCGCTTTTGCAGCAGCTTCCACAATGCGGAGAACGCTGTCGAACATCCATTCGCGCCGTGCAGCGCGTTCCTCTGCATCCAGATGCAGATAGGAAGTTTCACTGCCGACGCAGTGACCGCCTGCAAGATGCTGCCAGCCCAGAACGCGGCAAACATTCTGCACAGCAGCGGCACGTTTTTCTGCGTCCGGGTCGCTCAAGTCCTGATAACAGCCCAGCACAGAGATCTCGACCTGATGGGCGGCAAACCCACTCCGAAGGGTTTCCAACTGTTCCGGCGAGATATGTTGATAATCATTGATGCCTTCAATGGCCTTTGGCACGGCGACCTGTGCAGCCTGATAACCAGCGTTGTGCAGAATCAATGCCAGTTCCTGCGCCGGGTGCTTGCCATAATCATGGGCACGACAGCCAATCTTCATAGCAGATGCCTTTCCTTACTGGGGCTGCTTGCCGATGTAAGCAAGGATGCCGCCATCAACGTACAGGATCAGGCCGTTGACGAAATCGGATGCCTCGGAAGCAAGGAACACGGCAGGGCCACCCAGATCTTCAGCCTCACCCCAGCGGCCTGCGGGGGTCTTTGCCACGATGAACTGGTCGAAGGGATGACGGCTTCCATCAGGCTGAACTTCGTGCAGAGGTGCGGTCTGCGGGGTAGCAATATAGCCGGGGCCAATGCCGTTGCACTGGATGTTGTAAGCGCCATACTCGGAAGCGATGTTTTTGGTCAGCATCTTCAGACCGCCTTTAGCAGCAGCATAAGCAGAAACAGTCTCGCGGCCCAGTTCGCTCATCATGGAGCAGATGTTGATGATTTTGCCGCCGCCCTGTGCGATCATGTCAGGGATGATGGCTTTTGCCACGATGAAGGGTGCGTTCAGGTCCACATCAATGACCTGACGGAACTGTGCTGCGCTCATCTCGGTCATGGGGATGCGCTTGATGATGCCAGCGTTGTTGACCAGAATGTTGATGTGGCCGACTTCCTCGGTGATCTTTGCGACCATGGCGTTGACGGCGTCCTCATCGGTCACATCGCAGACGTAGCCGTAAGCCTTGATGCCGGCTTCCTCGTAGGCAGCGATGCCCTTGTCCACCAGTTCCTGCTTGATGTCGTTGAATACGATGGTTGCGCCGTTTGCAGCCATTGCCTTGGCAATGGCCATGCCAATGCCGTAGGATGCACCGGTAATGAGTGCGACCTTGCCGGTCAGGTCAAAGGATTTGGGAGTGCAGATAGCCATAATAGTAGTCCTCCATAAAGGTCAGTGAAATATCATTCAAAGGTTTCCAGTGCTTCCACCAGTGCAAGAATGGTCAGCGACTGGCCGTATGCCATGGGAGCAATCAGAATGTTCTTGTAGTGGTCGCGGTCATAGCCCATGCCGGTGCCGCCGGACACTTTCAGCACCGTACCATCGGTGTCGATGTTCTTGAGGATGGCGCGGATGGCTTTCCGGGCGCAAGGCAGGTAGGAATCATCCAGAATCCCCATGCGGATGCCTTTCAGGATGCCAGCGGTGATGGCAGCGGAACCGGAAGTTTCCTCGTAGCTGGTGGGGTCATCCAGAACGGTGTGCCACAGACCATCCTCGCCCTGCAGGTCACGCAGCGCACGAACCTGTGCTTTGTAGGTATCCAGAATGAACGCCTTGACACCCTGATTCAGCGCACCCTTGAACATGTCCAGATAGTCCAGAATACCCAGAGTGAACCAGCTGTTGCCGCGGCACCAGAACACGCCGCCAAAGTTGTCCATCCGATTGAACGACCAGCCGTGGAAGAACAGGCCGGTGTGGGTATCGTACAGATACTTGATGTGCATCAGCACCTGCTTAATGGATTCGTCGATCCACTCCTGCTTGCCGTACTTCTGGCCCATCCGGTTCAGGAACAGGACGGTCATGAACAGAGTGTCGATCCACATCTCGCTCTCGTTCAGGCGAACGCCCTGACGGTCGCCGTTGGCACTGGTGACGTGCTGGAAACCGCCCTCACGGGTGCGCGGGATGCACTCCATCAGCCACTTTGCCCAATCCAGACAGAGGGCTTCAAACTCAGGGTCGTGGTAGATCTCGTTCAGTTCACACAGGGTCAGCAGCGGAGTAGTCGTATTGATATTGCGGGAAGGCAGCCCCTGCGCAATGTTCTCCTTGAACCAGTCATGCAGGAAGGTGCGGTATTCCTCCGAATCCTGCATCTTGGCGATTTTGAGCAGTCCGTACAGACCGATGCCCTGCGGCCAGTCCCACTCCTTGATGCCGAAGTCACGGCTAAAAAATCCGATGGCCTCGCCGCCTTCTTTCAAAGTGTCCTCGTTTTCGGGGGCACCAAGGTGCATCAGCTTCTGAATGACGAGATCCAGCTTCTTCTGGATCAGTTCTTTTTTGATTTCGTTTGCCACAAAAAACACCTCATTTATCTGTGCTGTTTTGATTGGTTGAAGTAAGCGATTTGCGATATTGTGCAGGCGTGACGTGCTGATATTTTTTGAACACACGTCCCAGATAGGTGATGCTCTCAAACCCGGTACGGCTTGCGATTTCAGAAACCGAAAGTGTTGTCGTTTCCAATAGGCTCTGCGCCTTTTTTACCCGCAGGATGTTGACGTATTCGTTGATGCCGAAGCCAGTCACTTCATGAAAGGAACGGCTCAGATAATACTTGCTGATATAGAACTGCTCAGCAAGGCTGTCCAGCGAGAGCGTTTCCTGAAAGTGATCGGAAATATAATCGGCGACCTGATAAACGGCATCGAACTTTCCGCCGCTTGTCTTGCCCTCCTGCACATCATTCAGACAGGCGACCTGCTGATTGCTGCGCCGGAAGTGGATGAAGCCCAGAATCAACTCCGAAAGAATGGCGGTCTGGCTCATAGGCTCTGCCTTGTCCAGTTCCTCCATGATTTGCAGAAACAGCCGGCTGGTGTTCGCTGTCTGCTTCGGAGTCAGTTCGTAAATGCCGTAGTGCTTGTGGAAGAACGCACCGATCTTCAGTTCCGGGAACATCTTATCGACCTTTTCCACAATGTCCCGGTCTACATAGAGGATCACGCGCTCATACTCGGACTCCGGGTCACCCACAATGGAATGGGACATATGGATCTGGCCGCTGTCCACAAGAATCAGGTTTCCGGCCTGTGCTTCATAGGCGCGGTTCTCAAAAAACATCTGCCGCCGCCCACGGAGCAGGAGATAAATTTCGTACTCCTGATGGAAGTGGTTGTACCTCATATCAAAGTTTGCCGGACGAACCATGTGTTCCACCATAATGCCGTTTCGTTTGCGGTAATACTGGGTCGCATCGCCCTGAACCATGCTGTGCAGCCACGTTGTTTCCATGAAATGCTCCTTTTCTCCTGAACAGGCGGCATCCCTGCGGCAACTGCCGCAGGAACCTTTGCCTTGATTATGTCATATCTGTTCAGGTTTGACAAGCATTTGCGCAGTGGAGCAGACGGTTTACATCAGGCCCAGCGTGGTAGGCAGCCATTCGCTCAGAGCGGGAACGTAAGTAACCAGCATCAGGGAGATGAAAATTGCCACGAAGAACGGAACCAGACTCTTCATCACATTCTCCAGACGCTGCTTTGCCAGCGAACAGCCTACGAACAGGACGTTGCCAACGGGAGGAGTGATGGTGCCAACAGCCAGATTCATGACCATCATAACACCGAACTGCACATCGCTCATGCCGAAGGTGCGGACAATGGGCAGGAAGATCGGGGTGAAGATCAGCAGAGCCGGTGCCATATCCATAAAGGTGCCGACGATCAGCAGGAAGATGTTCAGGATGAGCAGCAGGACGTACTTGTTGTCGGAGATGCCCAGAACCATTTTACTGATGGCAGCAGGCAGGCCGGTGAAGCTCAGAACAAAGCTCAGGACGGAGGATGCACCGATGATCAGCATGACAACGGTGGTCATGTTTGCGGTCTGAACCAGAATACGGGGCATATCCTTCAGGTCGATGGATTTGTAGATGAAAACTGACAGGATAAAGGCATAAGCAACAGCCACAGCGGAGGCTTCCGTGGGGCTGAACACACCGGACAGGATACCGCCGATGATAATGACGATGAGCAGCAGGCTGGGGATGGCGCGCCAGATGGTCTGTAAGGTTTCACTGGCACTCAACTTTTGGGCTTTCTCACCCTTGCGGATGTAGCCGTACTTCTTTGCGATGAAATAACCAACGACCATGCAGGCGGCAGTCCACAGCAGACCGGGAATCCAGCCAGCCATGAACAGGGTGGCAACGGAAGTGCCGCCGCTGGCAGTGGAGTAGACGATAAATGCAGTCGTGGGAGGAATCAGCTGGCCGACCGGAGCGGTGGCCACGTTCATGGCAGCGGAGAAGCCTTCGTCATAGCCTTCCTCTTTTTCCATGGGGAGCATGACACCACCGATGGCGGTCGCAGCTGCGATGCCAGAACCAGAAATGGAACCGAACATTGCGTTGCCAGCGGCGTTGGTCAGAGCCAGCGCACCGGGCACCCGCCGCAGAACCAGCATGGCTAAGTCAACCAATCGGTGCGCGATGCCGCCGTTGCTCATCAGCAGACCAGCTAGGATGAAGAATGGAACGGCGATCAAGGAAAGACTGTCAATGCCCGCGATGACTTTCTGGGCGGAAACGAACATACCGAATTGCGGCGTAAGGAAAGCGGTGATGGTGATGAATGCGGATGCAACGATGCTGTACGAGACAGGAACGCTGAACATCAGCAGCAGCGCGAAGCTGACCACCAGAAGAATAGCGGCTTGCAGTTCCATTTAAGCGACCTCCTTGTCTTTATCCCGGAAGAGATGATACAGATTGTTCAGGCTGTAAAGGATCATCAGCGCACCGCCGATGGGGATGCAGGCGTAGTAGCACTCCATAGGCAGCTTCATAGCCGCCGAGATCTGGCCGTGGGCGTTCATGGTGACGGAGATGCCGCCCGCCACAAAGACGGCGGCGCTCAGAGCCAGAACGACGAGCTCCACAAAGATCTGGGTGCAGCGCTGGCCAGCGGGTTCAAACCCCTTGACCAGCAGGTCGATGGCCAGATGCTGCTTTGCGCCGTAGGCATACGGTGCGCCCAGCATGGTCAGCCATATCAGCGCGAAACGAAGGATTTCCTCGGTGTACTTGCTGGGGTTGCCCAGAACGAAGCGGGTGATGACCTGCCAGCAGCAGACCACGACCATGGCCGCCACCAGAAAGGCAAGAACGGAACTCAAAATCTTATTCAATGCTTTCATTTGTCTGTATCCTCCGCATAGCTCTGGATATCATCGTACAGCTTCTGATACTGCTCGCCCTTTGCGAGAAACTCCTCGTGGATGGGCTGGACTGCTTCGATGAACGGAGTCTTGTCGATATCGCGGTAGACATGCACGCCGTAGCTCTCGGCCTCGGCCATGGCATCGTCCATCATCTGGTTGTACTTCTGCACGAAGTTGTCGTTCAGCTTGCTGAAGCACTCGCGCAGATAATCCTGCTGCTCTTTGGTCAGCTTGTTCCAGACCTTGGTGCTGATGATGTAGATATCAGGGGTGTACTGATGCTCGGTGTAGGTGTAGGACTTGACGATCTCTTCGTGCTTATCGACGGTCAGAGCCAGCTCGGTGTTCTCTGCACCGTCCACGATGCCCTGCTGCAGGGAGGTGTAGGTCTCGCTGGACGACATCGGAACAGGAGAACCGCCCATGGCTTCGATCATATCCATCGAGGTGGAGCTGACCATGGAACGGATCTTTTTGCCCTTCAGCACGTCGGGAGAAGTAACTGCCACATCGTCTTTCAGATAGAAGTTGCGTGCACCGTTGCAGTAATATCCGATGGCGATGTAACCGGCGTCCTCCGTGGCATCGAACAGCTCCCGGATGGCGGTGCTGTTTGCCATGGCACTGTAGTAGTGGTCCTGTCCCTTGAACAGGTACGGCAGCGAGAAGATGGTGTAGCGGTCATCGAACTGGCCCAGCGTGTTGGCGCTGACCTTGGCCATGTCCAGAACGCCCGCCTGGACCAGCTCGACCATGGCCGTCTCGGAACCCAGCACGCCGCTGGGATAGACGGAAACTTCCATGTTCATGCTGTCGTCCTCGGCGACCAGATCGGACAGATACGCGATCGTGCCGCCGATTTCCGAATCGCCCGCCTGACCGTGCGCCAGACGAAGCTGGACCTTGTCGCTGCCAATGCTGCCGTTGACCTTGAAGAAGGTGGAAATTCCAATTCCCAGCATTACGACGACAATGACAGCCAGCACGATTTTTGATGTCTTTTTCATTGTCATTCCTCCTAAATGATTTGCTTGCGTGGTGCAACTTTCTGTACATCATCATAGCACCTCTTGGGGCGACTTTCTCGCAAAGAATTGCGAATTGTGCCAAAAATTCGAACTTTATTGCGGTCGCGTTGTATACATTTTCGACGGTTTTGCGCTCGTTTTGTCAATTCTCACAAATTTTAGAGAGAAAATTCTACACCTGAAATTATTTTCCGGCGAAAATGGCCGTTTTTGCTTTGCAAAATTGTTCGAGTAAAAAAGCAAAGGCTGCCCGCAGAAGAAAGGCGGGCAGCCTTTGTCAGTTACGATTCAGAAAATCAGGGTGATTCAGTCCAGCCGGAACACCTGTTCCAGCTTGGGCTGTGCGCCGGTCACGGGGTCCATTTCCAGCTCGAGGATATCTTTCATGTACTCGTTCCAGCGGTCCACGACCGGGCTTTCGGCCTGTACCTTTTCGGCGTAGGCCACGCCCTTTTCGCACTCGTAGTAGCCGAACAGTTCATCGTTGCAGTAGAAGATGCTGTAATTGCAGATGCCCGCATCTTTCAGCACCTTGACCATCTCCGGCCAAATTTCCGCGTGACGCTTCTGATATTCGGCCTTGCAGCCGGGTTTGATGCGGCCTTTCCATGCCATGTGTTCCATGTTCTGCTCCTTAGTCGAGGAAGTTCTCGTTCAGGGTCACGCCGAAGTCGTGGGCGATGGCGCGCAGGTCGTCATCGGTGATGGTCTGACGGATCAGACCGCCGCCCATGCTCAGGACCTTGACGTAAATTTCGGCACTCTTCTCGATGGTGTGAGCCAGACCGAAGGTGATGTCGAAGTCCGGGCCGGAAGCGAACAGACCGTGCTGTGCCCAGATCGCTGCCTGATAAGTTTTCATCAGCTCACTGGTTGCCATGGCGATGTCTGCACCGCCGGGGACCATCCACGGGCAGACGCCGACGCCTTCGGGGAACACGACCGGGCACTCGGTGGCGCTCTGCCACAGCGCACGGGTGAAGTCCCGGTCGGTCAGGGGCAGGATGTAGGTCAGGGCAATGACGTTGGTGGCGTGGCAATGGTAGATGACGCGGTTTGCGCCGTTGGTCGCTGCCTTGCGGACGCTATGGTTCATGAAGTGGCTGGGGAACTCACTGGTGGGCTTTGCACCATCTTCCAGACCCCAGACGATGCGCCAGCTGTCGCCCTTGTCGTTGATCTCCACGATGCCGATGCTGTGGACAGGGTCCGGCTCCACGTTGCGGAAGAACTTGCCGGAACCGGTGGTGATAAAATACTCACCCGCCAGATTTTCGGCCTGAACGCCCATGTTCACCCACTGCCGGGGCTGCTCGTCAAAGAAGGGGCGGCACTGCGCCACTTCCTCTTCCTTCATGCGGTAGGTCAGGTTGCCGCCATTGCGCTCGTGCCAGCCCTGCTGCCAGCCATCGTTGCACATCCGCATAAAGCCTTTTACGATCTCAACATCCAGAATTCCCATGATAAATACCTCTCTTTTCTTCTTCAAACTTAATTATCGGGTGATGATGTCCACAGGAACATCGAAGATTTTTGCCACTTTCAGAATGGTGTCGATGTGACGGCCAGTTGCCGCAGCCATGTGGTGGGTGGGGCCTGCCTCGCTCCAGCGGTTGCAGAACTCCCGTGCGCCGCAGGTGAAGCGGGTGCGCATATTGGTGTCGCCGAAGGTAAAGATGGGGCCGGGTTCGTTGACGCCCTCGGCCACCACGAACTTGAAGTGCCCGTCCTTGTCCTGCGTGATGCCCAGATAGGTCACAGGGCCAAGATGGGGGTAGAACTGGGTCAGGTAGCCGCCGCCGGTCTTGCCGTGGAACACGGGCACGATCTTCATGGTGGGCTTCTTCTCGGAGATGTCGGCGTCGCCGGAACCGGAGTGGCCGATGATGCAGATATCCTCGTTAAAGTCGATGGAGTACATCTCGCTCAGCTGGCCGCAGCCTGCAATGGTCTTGAGGATGCTCATGGCCATGGACACCTTGATGTCGCCTTCCACGGCGCAGGCCACGCCCTGCTTGATGAGCATGGAGAACGCCGGGATCAGCATACTGTCCAGCACACCGGCCTTGCCCTGTGCGAATCCATCGTAGTGGGAGGCAATGAACGCGATCTTCTCGTCCTTGACCCACTGCTCAAAGGCCATGACATATTTTGCCATATCCCAGACCTTTTCAATGGTGCCGCCGCCCTCGATGTCGAAGGTGTCCAGAATATCCTGCGCCTTGGCGCGGATAGCAGCTTCATCGGTGATGTTATCAGCGATGGCCCACATTTTCTCCCAGTCGAACTGCTTGGTGTAGAGGAACATCCGGTTGTACAGGTTGGTTTCGTCAATGTACAAGTCCATCATGCCGGGGTACGGACGGCCGATCTGAGCCAGATTGGTGTCACGGAAGCGGCGGCGCACCTGTGCGGCACGGCACCAGTCCTCGATCTCGGCCTGCACCTGCGGGTCGCCGCCCTCGACCACGCCGGTGATAACGGCGTGACGCTTGCCAGCGCGCTCCAGATCGGCCACCATCTCACCCACGGCACCGCAGGCGTACAGCTCACCCAGCCAAGTGGGAGTGTCCGTATTGGCGTAGTCCGGGGCTTTCTTCTTCTGGACGTTCACCAGCACCACCGGCACGTTCAGGTCGCGCACGGCAGGCAGCATATTGTAAGAAGTGGCGTAGGTCAGCAGCTGCAAAATGACCAAATCAACGTCTGCGGCGCGGAACTTGTCGCCAGCGGCCATGGACAGTTCTTTGGTGGTGACGATGCCGCCGTCAATGACTTCCACGGTGTCGGGGATGGTCTTTTTGAAGTCGGCGTACTGCTGCTCAAATTCGGGCACGAGGGTCGGAAACTGGGGCAGATAGGCTCCCAGAGCAATGGCGAACACGCCAACACGGGCTTTGGTTTCAACGAGCATGGGAAAGTCCTCCTTATCAAATGTTCATCTGAATTTTCAAATTGCCGATGGCCGTTGCCTCGATGGGCAATGCTACGACCTGTTTTCCGGTGTAGTGGGCAGTCAGTTCGTTCAGGGTGGCGTTCTTTGCGCCGCCGCCTGCGATGTACAGCTTATCCCAGTGTTGGCCGGTGACTTCCTCCATTTCCCGATAGGCTTCACCGTAACAATAGGCCAGCGAATGATAGATGCTGTTGATGAGGTCTGCATCGGTGGCAGGTGCATCACCGGTTTCGGCAAGAGCGGAGCGAATCTCTGCGCTCATATCCTGCGGTGCGGAGAAGCGGGCTTCGTTCACATCAAAAATGCGAGTGTAGGTACTGGTCTTGGCCAGTTCCACCATCTCTGCAAAGGAGATGCCCAGCTGCTTCTGCACGCACTGAATGATCCACAGGCCCATGATGTTTTTCAGGTAGCGGATATAGCCCACGCCGCCCTCATTGGTGAAGTTGGCCTTGCAGCTTTCCGGGGTGGTGACGGAGCTTGCCAGCTTGACCCCCAGCAGGCTCCATGTACCGGAGGAAAGGAACGGTGCATCGCCCTGCTCCATCGGGATGCCCTCCACGGCACTGGCCGTATCGTGGGTGGCGCACAGAACTACGTTGGTCTGCCCGCCCACCTCGGCGGCGATGTCCGCTTTCAGCGGCCCCAGCACAGTGCCGGGAACGGTCAGCTTAGGGAACATGGCTTCCGGCAGACCCAGTGCTTTGAGAATTTCCGGGTCATACTCTTTGGTCTGTGCGTTGACAAGGCCGGTAGAGGTGGCGTTGGTGTACTCACGGGCTTTCACGCCGCAGAGTTTCCAGAGCAGGTATTCCGGGATCATCCGAAAATCTTCGGCCTGTTCCAGCCGCCCGGCCTTTTTGTCGGCGTACAGCTGATAAATGCTGTTGAAGGGCTGGAACTGGATGCCGGTGCGCGCATAGAGCGTTTCAAACGGCAGGATGCTGTGGACTTCGGGAATGACTGCCTGTGTCCGGCTGTCGCGGTAGGCGTAGACCGGGTAGATTGGCTGATCGTTTTTCAGCAGCACATAGTCCACAGCCCATGTATCAATGGAAAGGCTCTCAATTTCTGGATATTTTGCAAAGGCTTCCCGGATGCCGTTCTTCACGTTGGCAAACAGGCTGTCGATGTCCCATTCCAGATGGCCGTCTACCCGCTGGACGCTGTTGGGGAACCGATACACTTCCTCGGTGCGGAGAACGCCGTTCTCCATCCATCCGACAATGTGCCGCCCGCTGGATGCACCAATGTCGATGGCAAGATAGTTCTTTTGCATAATGCGCCTCCTGTGTGGATTCTTTGACCCAAGTATACGGGTTCAGGCATCGTGATTCCATCGGCAAAGGTGACGCATTCTTTGTGAAAAGTCTACTCTATGATTTTGAAAATGCATTTGCTGCAAACAAAAAAGCCGGAACGCTCCGTATGGAAGGAACGCTCCAGCTTTTTTGCGTTATGGGGGTAATGAAGAAGAAATGGGGAATTTAAGCAAAGCAGTTATGCGGAATCTTACAGCTGGCTCTTGTACAGCTCCACGATCTCCTCCACGCTGGTGTCACGGGGGTTGCCGGGGCGGCAAGCGTCTGCATAAGCAGACTCCGCGAGGAACTGGATGTCCTCTTCCTTCAGGATGCCATTCAGGTTGGTGGGGATGCCAACATCAGCAGACAGCTTCTTGACAGCGGCAATGGTAGCATCAGCGGCCTGTGCATCGTTCATCTCATCGATGCCCTTGACGCCCATAGCCTTGCCGACTGCGCGGTAACGCTCACCGGCGACGGTCTTGTTGTACTCCAGGCCGACCGGCAGCAGGATGGCGCAGGCCACACCGTGGGGAGTGTCATACAGAGCGGACAGGCCGTGTGCCATGGAGTGGACAATGCCCAGACCGACATTGGAGAAGCCCATACCGGCAATGTACTCGCCCAGAGCCATACCTTCGCGGCCTTCCGGGGTGTTCTGCACGGCACCGCGCAGGTTCTCGCTGATGAGTTTGATGGCCTCCAGATGGAACATATCGGAGATGGTGCAGTGGCCCTTGGTGATGTAACCCTCGATGGCGTGGGTCAGAGCATCCATACCGGTAGCGGCGGTCAGGCCCTTGGGCATGGAGGACATCATATCAGGGTCAACGACTGCGATCTCCGGGATGTCGTTGGTATCGACGCAGACGAACTTGCGCTTCTTCTCCACGTCGGTGATGACGTAGTTGATGGTGACTTCAGCAGCGGTGCCGGCAGTGGTGGGCACTGCAATGGTAAAGACCGCGTGCTTCTTGGTGGGAGCAACGCCCTCCAGAGAACGCACATCGGCGAACTCTGGGTTGTTGATGATGATGCCGATGGCCTTTGCGGTGTCCATGGAGGAGCCGCCGCCGATGGTCACGATGCAGTCAGCTTCTGCGGCCTTGAACGCAGCCACGCCGTCCTGCACGTTGGCGATGGTGGGGTTGGGCTTGATCTCGCTGTACACGCTGTAAGCGAAACCGGCAGCGTCCAGCAGGTCAGTGACCTTCTTGGTGACACCGAACTTGATCAGGTCGGGGTCGGAGCAGACGAAAGCCTTCTTGTAGCCGCGGGCGGTCAGTTCGGGAACAATGTTCTCGATGGCACCGTGGCCATGGTAAGAAATGCTGTTCAGAACAATACGATCAGCCATAATACAAAACCTCCAAATTGACACTTCTCTTTTTGCTGCAATCGCTGGGATTGGCAGAAAGATAACAAACTTTCTGTTCATTAGTATACTGGCCTCGTTCGGAAAATTCCATCCGAAAAAGTACCCTCTTTTTTGTGAAAAGTCTACTCTTGCCCCCAAAAGGCGTGTGCGCTATACTAAAAGCAGAAAGAGAGGAATCGGAAAATGCTGACTTATAACATGGATGTGACCCCAGAAAGCATCTGGAAACGCACAACGCCCAGCGAAGCAGAGCTGGCACAGCCCTATTATTGCACCGAAGCGGGAGTGTTCTATGCCCAGCAGCATTTTTCGACGGCGCGCACCGACAAGGAAAGCTACATTCTGTTCTACACCCTGCGCGGAGCAGGGCTGATTGAGCAGGATGGGAACCATGTGACCCTCAGCACCGGGCAGGCATTGCTGCTCAACTGCCGCACACCTCAAAGCTACTGCACTGCACCGGGGCAAAGCTGCTGGCACCATTATTGGGTACATCTGGACGGTGTGGGCGTTGCGGCTATGGAACCGCTGCTGTTTCCGGGTAAAAAATTGACCCCGGTGCAGATCACCGGGGTCAAGATGCAGGAACTGTTTGAAACGATTCTGGGCCAGATGGAGCGCGGCAATGTGGACAGCATGGTGCAGACCGGGTTGGCTTTGCACGGGATGCTTGCCCTGTGCGCGCAGACCATTCTTGCAGAGGCAGAGACCACCAGCGCACGGCAGGTCATTCTGCAGGCTGCGGAAACCCTGCGCAAGAATTACCAGAAAGAACTTTCTCTTTCTGACCTGCTGGCCGATGCCCACATGAGCAAAAGTTACTTTCTGCGGCTATTTCGGCGGTATATGGGCACAACGCCCTACAACTACCTTGTCAACTTCCGCATCACGCAGGCAAAGGAACTGCTTGTCCTCACTGACCACAGCGTGACCGAGATCGCGCAGCAGGTCGGCTTCGGAGATGCCAGCAACTTTTCCACCCGGTTTGCCAAGGCGACCGGGCAAAGCCCTTTACAGTATCGCAAAAGTGCGTTGAAAAGTGCCGGAAACCCGGAGCAGGGTTAACCGCCCTGTCCACGGGCACTCTGCACCGCCGCCAGCAGCCGTGCCAGTGCATCGCCGCCATCCTTTTCGGCCTGATGGTCTTGTGCAGCAGTTCCTTCTTCCGTACCATTGGGGTCTTTTACCCCGGCCAGACGCACAGGCTTTTCCAGAAGCAGTGCGGCTTCCGGTTTCCACGGTTTGATGGATACCGATACCGCCTGAATCAATGGCAGATAATCCGGAAATGCACCGCCCAGTGAACGCAGGGCATTGGCTGCATATCCAGCGGCACGGACTGCACCATAATCGTTGGTGTGCGTCCAATCCCCCTGATGGTAATAGGCTTTGGAAGCATCCCGGCCCAGCCGGATGATGTCCTCCATGGCCGCCTGATGCAGATCCAGCACAGGTACATTCAGTTCTTTGCCCAGTGCGATACACGCCTGTGCGTGATCGTGCAGGAGATCGTTATAGGTGAGTTTTCCGTTTTGCTCTGTCCATGTATTGCGCGCGATCGGCGTTGCAAGAATGGGCAGGGCTTTTTTTGCACGAATCTCCTCGATGAACCGGCGCAGGTTTTCCGGGTAGCCGTTGTATGCCTGCAAATGCGGATGCTTCTGGTCGTTGTGGCCGAACTGGATCACCACAAAATCGCCGGGGCGAAGCTGCTTCTGGATAAGGTCAAAATGCCCCTCGTTGCGGAATGTTTCAGTGGAGCGCCCGTTGTGTGCGTGATTGCACACGGCAATGCTGCCGTCCAGATACAAGTCCAGAGCCTGTCCCCAGCCGCCGTAACACGCCGCCGGGTGGTAGGGATATTCTGCACCGTAGTCCGCCATCGTGGAATCTCCGGCAAGGTAGACTGTGGGAACTTCAACGGGCGTAACGGACAGAAAATCCAGTGCCGGACAGTGGCCGACCACCGCAATATCCAAAGTCATTTTCTCAAAGGGGTGGTCTTTTCCATTGGGGATGATGGGCGAAATATTGACCGTGAAGCAGATGGACAGCACTGCTCCCTGCCGCAAAGAGCCTTTCCATGCAAGATGGCGGCATCCGTGGAAAATCAGAAACTGTTCTTCCTCCGCGCGGGCGGTCAGCGTAAGTTTCACGCGGTAATTTCCGGCGTGAGGAACCGCCGTCTTGAAGCAGAGCGGAATGAATCGCTGCGGCGGCTGGACTGCACCATCCTTTTTCCACAAAGACTTCACCAGTGCATCCGAATCCAGAAAACAGCCGTTTTCGTCCTGCTGGATTTTGGTGATTATTTCCGATGCGCACCAATAAGGAACATTGAACCCACTATTCAGTTCAAAAATGTTCAGCTCCGGCTGTGCGTTGTGGGCAGCTTCGTCCACGAAGCCAAAAGGCTGGCCGGGACCATAGAACGGGATGGCATCCTGTGCGCCCTTTTCCAAAGAAATAGTGAAAGTTTCAGATTTCATAATGCGTCCTCTATTTCCGAATTTTCATTGGATTCAAAGACTTAACTGAAGAACCCCTTCAATGTGTCGAGAGCCTGTTCTTTCTTCAGCGCAAAGATACCGGCATAGTCCAGCGTTCCGATGGGCTTTCCAACCTCTTTGGATTCCGTGGTGTAAACAATATTTGCAGTAGGCAAATTCATGGACAAGACCTGCTCCTTGTTATCTTCACCAAGGTAGAATCCGATGTGAGGAGGCTGATTGTATGCGCTGTTCTGGTTTGCCACACAATTTCTGTAGACAGGGTCATGCATCAGCGTATAGATCATGTAGTCCGTTTCTGCCGTTGTCATGTAGATGCGAAGTTCGGTGTCATCCTCATTTCTAAGCATGACCTCTTCACGCCAGTCACCCAGAATATCGGCTGTCAGGCTGGGGTTGTTTTTGGTGGAATTGTTCGTCTTGCCATCCAGCACATCAATGGTATCCACCGCACCACTTTCCCAGTTGTATTTATACACGCCGAAATCGCAGGATTCTTTCTCAACGCCATCACCAAGTTCGCTGAGCAGGTCACCGTCCCAGTACAAGACCCAGTTTACCGGCAGACCTGCACGGCTCGGATTGACCATTCCACTCAGAATGTTGTATACACCGCTGTTGTTTGCCTGACCCCAGTATTCGTATCCGGGCAGCGGAGTGATATTCGCCGCTACTGCACGACCCACATCCTTTGCCGAAGTCCAGATACCATCATAGCGCAGACCGGTTCCAGCATTGCTCAGAGCCTGATTTACCGTCGCCACCTTGTACTCCTCTGTGGGAGAGAAAACATAGAGCTGCGTAGGATTGTTCGGATTCATTGCCGCAAGGTGGATGGCATCGCCGTGGCTTCCCAAATCCTGTCCATCCTTGCCATTCTTGACCCAGAGCAGAGAGCCGTCATGGTCAACTGCCATATTGCCGATGCAGATCTCATCAAAGCCATCCTGATCCAGATCACCGGTCGATACATTATGATTTCCCTTATCTGCGGCGTCCTCACCGGTCAGGGCCACAAAGTTCCACTCCAGCTGCAGCTTTCCATTTCTCAACGTGTAGGCAGCAATCGTAGTTTTTGCATAGTAGCCGCGGTTAAAGAATACAGCAGGAATCGTTTCGGTGCTGCCTGCTTCTTTGGGCAGATAGCCGATTGCAATATTGTAGCGTGCAGAGCGATTGCCGCCATCGCCTGCTTTGCCCCAGTCATCGTAATTGCCCGTCACATTGATATAATCGATGCTGTCAATGATTTCACCGGTCTGCCCACTGAATACCGTCACATATTCATTTGAGTCAGGGCTTGCATGGCCGTTTGCATTGATGTTTGTACCGGGAACCACGCTCTTATCGCCCACATAGGAAACGATCGTGCTCTCATCGGTCATATCAAATTTGCCAGCTTTATTCGGCTTATAGGCGACCGTACCATCGGAGGTCTTGATAAACAGCTCTGCTTTGCCATCTTCATCCATATCGTAAAGCATAAACTGGTTAAAATGGGCACCAGAGGGCATTTCCAAGCCCATATTCAATCTCCACAACGGAGTGCCATCCATCTCATAGATATCAAAAATGGTCGGAGAGGAAGGTGCCACAGCCTTGCCAGAGTCAAACGCATTGTCCGGATACCATTTTACAATGATCTCGTACTGTCCATCGCCATCCACATCACCCACGCCGGTATCATTGATCGTATACGAAGAAAGGTCTCCGTTTTTGGTGGGCTGGGGTTCCGGCTTTTGCAGAGGGATGCTCATATAATTGTTTTCCAGAGCGGCAACAGCCTCGCTGTTATACTGTAGGCCGTTCTGAATCTTTGCAACTACATACACATCGCCGGCTTTGCCTTTTGCATCGGTAAAATTGGTTCTGTCTGTGATCGGAGAGGAATTGATCTTGATGCCATTTCTGTACACATCAAAGGAAATATCCTCACCATACTCTGTTGCAAGGATTCTCCAAGAAATGAACACACCATCATCGGACTTCACCGCATACACGCCGCGATCCAGATTTTCCATAGAACGTGCATACGCATTATAGTTGCTGCCCGTCTTAAAGTAGCCGATACGATAATACACATCATAGGTGTAGTCCGCCCGCTGTTCGCTGGGGTCAGTAGGGTTTTCATTGGGTGTCAGAGAATCTTCCAGTACCTGATATTTTCCCTCGACCGGAACAACATTGGCACCGTAAACATAGATACCTTCTTCTGCTGCGTTAAATTCACGAATCGCGGTCCATTCGCCAACAGCTACAGTTCCAATCGAGCCATCGTTCATCACAGCGGTCACTTCTGTGGGAAATTGTTCTGGCAACGCTTCACCAAACGGAAGTTCCAAGGTCGTGGGATTGTACACATAGGTTGGATACGGCAGTGCGCTATAGCTTATAGCCTGTCCGTCTGCTACGATATCCGGGCCGACTGCACAGACGCTCCATGCAGAAGAAACGAGTATGCTGGCCGTAAGCAGGCAGGCCACGAGTCTTTTCTTATTCATATTTTTTATGCCTCCTCGATCGTATGCGGTACGGGGGGAATGTAATTGATGTCCGGTGCGGTATCCAGAGCAGAAATATTGCAATTTTCACAGACCATACCGTTCACTGCGGTCGGGTCAAAGGAATTTTCTTTTGCGCGAATGTCCAGATTCCGGAACGTGAAGTCCGAGAGCCGATACTGCATCGGTTCCGGCTTTACGTTGAAATATTCGCGGCACTCGCAGCGGCAGTCCTCCACGGTAATGTGGTCTGCATAGGAAAGCGGAATGTCCTTGCGGTCTTCCAGATCATAGAACTGTGTCCACGGATTGATGTTGACAAAACTCTCCACAACGGCATCCACCTGCTGCATCGTGATATATTCATAATGCTGTGGGGTATCCGGGCGCATTTTCAACCAGAGCAGATTGCAGGCGTGGTCTACTTTCAACCGGCGCACCAGAACGTTGCGGTCGTGCATGGACTCCGAACCGCAGGTCAGACAGCCATGGCAGAAACCATAGCGGCAGTCCTCCACCAGAATCCGCTCATTGATGCCGTTTTCAGGTGCAGTATCTGCCCACGGGCCTCTGCCGCCCTTCAGCACGACCGAATCGTCATTCACTTCCAGATAGCAGTTCTTGATCAGAACATCGGTACAGACATCGATATCAATGGCATCGGTGCTGGGAGCCGGAACCGGATGAGCCGGAGAGAGAATGCGGCAGTTCAGGTACTTCACATGGTCGCAGCGGTAGAGGTGGCTCGTCCAGAAGTGCGAATTTTGCAGGGTGATGTTGGCAAAGGTTACATTTTTGCTGTTGGAGATATACACCAGCCGCGGACGCTGTTCGTCCTTGTTCGTGCATTTGGGGTTCCACTTGCGGCGCAGCCAGAACGCCCGCCAAGAGCGCAGACCATTGCCATCAATCGTGCCGGGGCCGCTGATGGTAAAGCCATCCACCCCATCGGCGTTGATGAGGGCAGAGAAATAGATGCAGTTCTGCCCCTCGATGCGCGTTTCGCAGAGGTCATAATCGGCAATGTCATCGCTGCCCATCAGGGTGCCACCCTGTGCCACATACAGATTCACGCCCTGCTTGAAGTGCAGCGCACCTGTGTGGTAGACACCCGCCGGAACGACCAGAACACCGCCACCCTCTTTGGCAGCAAGGTCAATGACGGACTGAATCTCCTTTGTATGCAGTTGGCCATCCGGCAGGATGCCGTAGTCCGTCAGCCGATAGGGCTTACCCAGTGCAGAAAGTTCCGGGTTTTCAATCTCATAGAACCAATCGTCGATTGGCGTTCCATCCGGGAAAAATTCAAGTTCATGTTTCATTGCTGTATTCCTCATTCAAATCGTGTTGTCGTTCCACCGGGAAGCTCGTAGATCTTTCCGCCTACGCTGACCCAGCAGGATGCAGCGTTCGGATTATAGCACAAATCACCGTCCACGGTAAACTGGAGCCGGGCAGCATCTTCCAGCGCATCTACGATCTCGATGTTGGTGGCATACCAAATGTCATCCTGATGGCTCATCATCTGGCAGAACTGCTCCATCTGCGCCCAGCCATCCTGTTCGGGCAGTTCATAGCTGTGGCCCCAGACGTACATCAGGTACAGATACTGGGTCTTGTGCATGGTGAGGAACCGCTGGCCCAGTTCCAGCATCCCGTGCCGGAAATGACAGGTCGGGTCCCACTCGGTAAAATCTTCTGGAATGGCAAAGCCCTGCGTGCTGCGCACGGTACGCGCATAGCGGATGCCCAGTGCCGGCAGCAGTTCCATGATCTTATGGGTGTAACTGCCGTTGGGGTAAGCAAGGCCGCGCACCGGGGTCTCGACCAGTTCTTCCAACGCACGGCGGTCTTCCAGAATCTGCTGGGCCACCTGATCCAGCGGAGAGCGTGCAATGGTGGGGTGCAGCACGGTGTGGCAGGCCACCTCATGTCCACGATACAGTTCCTTATACTCGCAGACGGGGATGCGCTCTGCATTGTGCAGGCCGGAGTTCAGATTGAAGGTACCCTTCATGCTGTACTGGTTGAACAGTTCCACAAGGCGGCGGTCTTCCACGCGGCCATCGTCGAAGCTGAACGTCAGAGCCTTGTGCTTGCCGCCGGGAAAACAGGTATAAATGTTCTTCAAACTCATACAGAAGCCTCCTGCAAACCATACGGAACGGCGCGTTTGCCATAGTGGTTTGCCAGACTGCCTGTCACGACCAGCTTGAATGCATTGCTGCCCGGATGGAGCAGACCCTTCAAATCGAACCGGTGCTTGTTCCAGAACGAAACTCCGGCAAATTTTCCGTTAACCCAGAGTTCGGCCATCTCCTCGGCATCCAGTTCCAACAGCGGATAATCGGCGTTTGCCTGTTCTGCGCTGTATTCCGCCTCGGCAACGTAGGTCTTTTTGACCTGAATGCCATCGGCTTTTTTCAGGGTGAACGCCGGCACTGGCAGCAGCAGCGGCTTCGGTTGCTCTGGCAGAGCGGCAAAGTCTGCCTCCTCGCAGGTGAACAGCAGCAGGCTGCTGCGGCTAGGCAGATTCAATGCAAACTCCTTTGCCTGCGCACGGGCCGCTTTCCCTGCCCAGAGGTCATACTGCCCGATCTTTTGGGTGGTGGGCAGCGTGATGGTGGTATGGAGGTCAGTGTTGCCCTCGTTCACAAGGAACCAGCACTCACTGCCTGCACGCAGGAAATGCGCACTGCGCAGCTGCGGAGCAGCCGGACTGCACTGAAGGTCTGCAAGGGTCGAGAGAACTTTGGGGAGAGCAGGTGCATCCGGGAACCGCTGTTCAGGATCAATCACCGCCGAGAACTCCATGCCACGGCAATACAGTTTTCCGTCCTGCACCCGGCAATCTTTCCAGACACTTTCCGGCAGATACTGGAAGCCGACCTGCTGCTCATAGAGCGGACGGACGGCATCCGGTTCCAATGCGCGGTTACGGCACAGCACTGCCACCGGCAGAAGTGCGGTCGTGTCGGTCATCAGGCAGGACAGCCGCCGCATATAGGTAGACCACAGCTTATAGTGTTTCCACCAGTTGCTGTTGGGGCCGACATCGGGCGGACGCTCATCCTTCCGCTTGCCGGTGATGCTGTAATAGAACGCATGAGGGATGAAGAGGTTGACGCCGCGCACGGCCAGCCAGTCTGTGTACCACTTGATGTCCCCACCGGAGAGTTGCCACGGGTTGTTGTCCTTGTTGCAGGCTCCAAAGCACTCGTTGGAGTTGCGGCGGCGGTTCATCAGGCGGGCCGCATCTGCACTGCACTTGCCCAGCGTGGAATCCAGCCCCATAAGGTAGTCCTTTTCCGGTGCAATCCAGCGCAGGCACAAGTCCTGACCGGGGATGCCGAAGTATTTTTCCACCTCAATATCATCGCTCTGATGGGGGTGTCCCATCAGGCAGATGCCGTGCTGTTCGCACCAGCCGGAAAGAGCCGCATAGTAAACGCCACCCTCCCGGTCAAGGATCATCTGGTGATAGAGCCGGGTATCTGCATTTTCGGTTTTCTCGAACAGTGCGGTCAGGTTTTCCAGCTTGCCGCCTGCTTCGGTGAAAAGCTGGGCAAAGCCCTTTGTCCAAGGGAACATATTCCCCACGTTCCGACCCAGAATACTGGGTTCATCGGTGAAGAATCCGATGATGGTGTTTCCGAAGTATTCTTTCAGTTCACGGTAGTAGGCATCGTGGGTCAGGCCGATGAACCGCTGCACGACCTCCGGGTTCAGGATGTCGGCACTTTCCGGGGCGTTCGGCTCGCCATCGTCTTCGCCCCAGTGGATGCCGCGGATGGTGCCGCCGCTCTTGCGCACCACCAGAATCCCCTGTGATGTCTGTGCAAGAACTTCATCCCCCGGCTGGCTCTCGCTCACCAGCGTGATGCCCTGACTGACCAAATCAGGCCGCCCTGCGGTGACCATACCGTTTGCAGAGCCGGACGGGTACATTCCCTCATCGTACAGAACGACCGTCATGTTCAGCGCAGCCGCTTCCTTGACCGCCGTGCGGATGTAGGAAAAGTATTCTTTGGAAAGGTATTTGATGCGTTTGGCAAGGCCGATGCGGGGATGTAGCACCACACCGGATACGCCGTGGGCATTGAAATCATTCAGCTGGCGGCGGATTTCATCATGGGTCAGGTTGCCGTTCAGAAACCAGAACGGGATCGGGGTAAATTCGCGCGAGGGTTTGGAAAGCAGTGTGAGTAACTCCATACAAACCTCCTATGGTTCATTTTTTGCAAGGGCACAAAGTTTTGCCCAATGCTTTGTACGAAAATAGAACAGCATCAAAATCATACCAGCCAGAAAACTCAGCGGTACGCTGGCCATTGCATAGCCGCCATAGCCAAGCCGTGAAAGCAGATACGCGACCGGTATCCGTACACCCCACAGGATGAATAGATTCACGATGGTCGGATACTTGATCTCTCCAATGCCATTGGCAAAGCACATGATGACGTTCATAATCGCATACATCCATGTGAACGGAAGCACGATATGGATGTAGCGTACTGCAACGGCAAGAACGGTGACATCTTGTGTAAAAAGCGAAAGCAGCGGGTTGCAGAAAATCGTAACAAGGATTCCGGCAGACAGCGTGATCGTCCCAGCGCACAGCGGAACCAGCCATGCTCCACGGCACAGACGGCGATAATTTCCGGCACCAAGGTTCTGACCGGAGAACACCGTCATTGTTGAGGAGAGCGATGCAATGGCAAGGTTTGCAAAACTGGCCACTTTTCCGGCTACCGAACAGCCCGCGACAAAGGTTGAGCCCTGAAGATTGAACAGAATCTGCAAAATCAGATGTCCTGTGGAATAAAGTGCGGTGTTCATTCCAAGCGGGAGGCCGATCTGTATCATCTTCCGCAGCGTTTTTCCATCGAACTGATGGGGCAGAAGCGGAAATTCCAGTTCCGGGGCATAGCGGCGGAGATACCAGATGCTGCACAGCCACGAGAGTGCCAGTGCGATCACGGTCGCCCACGCCGCACCGTAGACACCCATGCCAAACTTTGCCACAAAAAGCAAATCCAGCGCAATGTTGACCACACAGGAAACCAGCAGAAGCACCAGAGAAGAACTGCTGTTGCCCAGTCCTCGCAGGATGCCCGCATTGAAGTTGTAGCCCATATTGCCAAGAATGCCGATGGTAACAATGCGCAGATACTGCACTGCATAAGGCATAGCATCCGGGGGCACCTGCATCAGATGCAAGAGCGTCGGCCCCAATACAAGCCCCAGCACCGTAAGCGGAATGGCCGCTGCGTAGAGAAAAAATACGGATGTTCTGAGCAGCTTCTTCAATGCGGCCTGATCGGATGCGCCGCAAGCCTGTGAAACAAGGATCGAAATGCCGGAGCCAATGCCAAGAAAGACACACAAAAGAATTTCCAGCGGCTGCGAGCTGGTGGAAACCGCCGCCAGTGCGGCGGAATCGCAATAATTGCCGATGACCAGCGTATCCACGGTGCTGTACATCTGCTGGAGAATGCTGCCGGCGCAAATCGGCAGCGCAAAACGCAGGGTGCAGCCAAGGATCGAGCCATGCGTCATATCAGTCTGACGCGCAGATGCTTTATTCTGTATCATAAATTTGCTTTGTAAAAGAAGAAGCCGTGTCCCGCAAAAGACTGCGGAACACGGCTTCTGTGTTATCAGCTCTCAACTCCGTCGGCGGGGGATCATGCAGACCGGAGTTTGCGTCCGCTATGATTTTTACAGAGAATCGCGGATCTGCTTTGCATTTTCGAGGTCAGCCAGACGCCATTCCATGATACTGTTGGCATCCAGACCGTTGCAGTCAGCAACCATCTGATCCCACAGTGTATCGAACTCGCTGTCGGAAGATGAGTAGACCATCTTCCAGCTTGCAGTGGTGACCTTGTCCTTGATTGCATCGATCATCAGCTGCATATTGTCGTCCGGCAGGCTGGTAAAGCTGAACACATCCTGCAGGGGGCTTTCGCCAGAGTAATCATCGCCCAGCCATTCCTTCCAGTTCTCGTGGCCGGTGGTTGCACGCCACTGGTCGAACACCTTGGAAGAAGTGCCGATCTCGCTGAACTCGGTCCAGCCCAGAATGGAAGCGGTGCGGTAGCCGCCCTTGCCGTCGCCGAAACGGGTCAGGGTTCCGTTGCGGGCCAGGAACGGAGAGTTCCACATTTCCAGAGTCTCGCCGTTGGACAGGGTGAATCCAGAGGAATCGTTGTGGCCGTCCTCAAACCACTTGGTACCGGCCTCGGTCAGGTAAGCGTTACCCTGATCATCGCTGTACCAGAACTCTCCGTCCGGACCCTGAATGATGTTCAGGTATGCTTCGGGATCTGCCAGCATATCCAGATAAGCAAGGCACGCTTCCACATTCTTGGTGTTTGCGTTGATGCCGATCAGGTAGCGGCTGTCGCCGTAGGTGGTGACCGGTGCATAGAAGACCTTTGTGCCGGGGATGTGATATTCCAGATAGGTGGGTGCCCAGCCCGGCAGGTAGCCGGAGGGGATCTGGGCGTAGCCGCCGTCCACCTTGACCTTCTGGGTGGGACGGTCATTGTTGATGCTGTCCGGGTCCATCAGGCCGCGGCGGTAGACCTTGTTATACCATTTCAGGCCCTTGTAATACAAGCTATCCTTATCCAGAATGGAGTGGTACTCGCCGTTATACATATCGGCTTCCAGCAGGTAGGGCAGCTGATGCTCGAAGTAGCCCTGCCAGCGGTACCACAGGACCATGCAGGCCCAGAAGCTGGAGTCAGAACCGTTGTTCAGGATGGTGCCGAAGCAGGGAGTGCCGTCCTCTGCGGTGGGTCGAGCTTTCTGCATCTGCTCCATAACGTCGATCAGGTCGTCAAAGTCCTTGATCTCCGGTGCACCGATCTCTTCATAGGTGTCCCAGCGCAGGCGCAGGGCGTTGCGCTCAGTAGAGTTAATCCAGCTGTACTTGACGTAGGTGTCGCCGCACTCGCAGGGGATGCCGTACAGGCCGCCGGTGCCGGCGCTCTTGAACTTGCGGGCAAAGTTCAGGGACTTCTCGATCTTCTCAGAGCTGTTGACATGGGGCATCTGATCCAGATAATCGTCCAGATTCAGCAGCATACCGCCCTGCACCATGATGTCCAGACTCTGTTCGGGGATGAACATCACATCCGGCAGGTCGCCGCTGGCAAGGATGGCGTTGGTCTTTTCATCCGAGTAAGCCCAGATGTCCAGATTGAAGCCACGGGAAGCGAAATACTCGCCCTTGAAGCCGCCAACCAGACCGCTGGATACGTTTGCATCACGGGGATAGAAAGTAATGGTCTGCGGGCCGCTGGAAGCGGAACCGGAGGTATTTCCTGCGCTGCCAGAAGTCGTGCTGGAAGAGCCGCCGCAGGCGGTCAGGGCAGCTGCCGAACCCGCAATGGCGCAGGTTTTGAGGAAATTACGACGCGAAATCTTTTTCATAAGAGGTTCTCCTTTTCTTGTATTTTTATAAGAAATTGTTTTTTCAATTCATCTGGAACTGCTTTAGCCCTTGACGGCACCGACCATCAGGCCCTTGACGTAGAACTTCTGCACAAAGGGGTAGACGCACAGGATGGGGATGACGACCACAGCGGTCAGGGTCAGACGGATGCCGGTGGGGGTAATGGTCGCAAAGGGGTTCTCGCCGGAGATCTGCTCCGCCGCAGCGGTGACCTGCTGCAGCAGCTCATACAGCAGATACTGCAGCGTGTAAAGCTTGGTATTGGTGATATACAGCTTGGTGGTGAAGAAGTCGTTCCACTGGTTCACGGCGGTGAACAGAGAGATTGTTGCAAGGATAGGAGTCTGAAGCGGCATCACGATCTTGAAGAAACGGGTCATGTAACCGGCACCATCCAGATACGCAGATTCTTCCAGCTCCGGGCTCATGGCTTCGATGTTGGTCTTGACCAGAACCATGTTGTACACGGACAGGCAGGACGGAATGACGTAGACCCAGAAGCTGTTGACAAGGCCCAGCATACGGTTGTTCAGGTAGACCGGGATCATACCGGCGGAGAAATACATCGTAACGACCGTAAAACGGTACCAGAACTTGCGTTTCCACATGTTCTCCTTGGTGAAGAAGTACGCCATGTAGCTGGTAAGCACCAGACTGATGGCGGTGGTCAGCACCGTGCGAGCGACCGAGATAAAGGCTGCATTGCCCAGATTCTGGATTTTGAAGATTTCAATGTAGTTGTCAAAGTTGATGCCTCTGGGCAGCAGGATGATCTGGTTCAGGTCTACGGCCTTCTGCTCGCTGATCGTGCAGATCATCAGATAATAGAACGGATACACGCAGATCAATGTGATGATAGTGAACACAATGAGGCCGATGATGTTGTAAATTTTATCTTCGGTGCTCATCTTGATGCGGCGTTTGGGGGGCTGCTTGATTTTTTGCCGGGTGGCTGTCATAGCAATCAATTCTCCTTTCGATCAGAACACGCTGGTGCCGCGGATCTTCTTCGAGGCAGTGTTGGCAAAGGTGAACAGGATCAGTGCAATAACCGATTTCATCACGCCCACGGCGACCGAGAAGGAGATCTGACCGCTGCCGATACCCAGATTGTAAACGTACAGGTCCAGAACTTCAATATGTTCCTTGTTCAGTGCGTTGCAGAAGGCCAGGTACTGGTCGATGCCGGAGTTCAGGAAGTTGCCGATGCTCATGATCAGCAGCACGAAGAAGGTGGGCATCAGCAGAGGGATCGTGATGTGCAGGATGCGCTGCCAGCGGCTTGCGCCGTCGATCATGGCGGCCTCGTTCACTTCCTGATCCAGACCGGTGATGGCTGCAAAGTAAATGATAGCATTCCAGCCGAGGTTTTTCCATGTGTAAAGCAGTGCCTGAATGAGCCAGACGTGCTTATCGGTGGTAAGGATGTTCACGGTCATTTCTGCGCCGAACTTGCTCATCAGGGAGTTAACCAGACCAGAGGAGCCAAACAGGCTGGACATCAGGGAGAACATGATGACCCAGCTGATGAAGTGCGGCAGCGTGGTAAGGGTCTGCACACATTTCTGGAAGCGGGTGCTCTTGATCTCGCTCAGGAAGATGGCAAACAGCATAGGCAGCGGCATGAGCAGGTAGTTGATGCACTGGATGCCTAGCGTGTTGCGCAGCACCCGGAACAGATTCTCGCGCATGATGGGGTTGCCAAACAGGTTGGTGAAATTCTGGAAGCCTACAAACTTGCAGTTTGCCAGCGACATGCCAGGCTTGTACTGAAAGAAAGCGTAGACCCAGCCCCACAGGGGCATATAGTGGAATACGAACACGAGTGCGAGACACGGGAGGATGAGCAGGAACAACTTGAAACTTTCGATGCGCTTCTGGCGCGAACCGGCCGTTTCCAGCAGTTTGCCTGCAGCGGCTTTGCTGGACGACATTGAGGCGTCAACTCCTTTTCAGATTTGTGAATCGTGTGTGAACGATTTGTTGTGTTTCGAGTATAATCGAGCTTTCCGCCGTTGTATATAACAAAAATTTCAGCTTGTGTAAAAAATAACGGTTTGTGCAAACATGCAAAAAATACCATTTTTCAACAACAGAAAATTATGATACAAGCCATAATTTTTACAATTTACATTTTTCAAACTGCCCGTTACAATGAAGAAAAAGATGCAAAGCCGCTCTACAAAGGGGCGCTTTCAGATTCAGGAGGAAGAACCTATCATGCTGACAAAATCCACAGATCCTGCGGTGCGTCCCAGCACTCCGCTCGCCTACGCGCAGAGCGCCTGCGACACCATGATACGCCGTTACGCTGCCGCCGATCTTCCGCCGAAAGGACATTTCCACTACCATCAGGGTGTGTTCCTCTCCGGCGTATACAAAACTTACCAGCTCTGCGGCAACGAAGCCTATTTCTCTTATATGAAAGACTGGATCGATTCCGTATTCACCGAGGATGGCCGCATCAAAAACGACTACAAGCACGGCGATCTGGACGACATTCAGCCCGGCATCCTGCTGTTCCCCCTGCTGGAAAAGACCGGCGATGAAAAATACCGCAAGTGCATCGAGTTTGTTGCCAAACAGTTGCCGGATGTCCCGCTGTGCAAGTGCGGCGGCCTGTACCATAAAGTCAGCCTGACCGGCCAGATGTGGCTGGACGGCCTGTACATGGCAGGGCCTTTTGCCGCTGAGTACGCCCGGAAGTTCAACCACCCGGAGTGGCTGGATTTTATGGTAAAAGAGATCTTCCTGATGCGCGACCACACCCGCGTTCCGGAAACCGGACTGTGGCGTCACGCATGGGACGAGACTAAAACGGCGGACTGGTGTGACCCCGAAACGGGTCTTGCACCGGAATACTGGGGCCGCAGCCTTGGCTGGGTGCCGGTGGCCGTGATGGATGTTCTGGATCAGATGAAGCCGGAGGACGCACATTATGACAAACTCCGTGCTCTGGTCAAAGACCTGCTGACTTCCCTGCTGAAATACCAATCCGCAGATGGTCGGTGGTATCAGGTGATCGACAAGGCAGACCAGCCGGGCAACTGGCCGGAAAATTCCTGCACCTGTCTGTTTGTCGCTGCACTCAGCAAAGCAGTGCGGCAGAAGATCCTTCCCGAGAGCGCATTGGACGCAGCTAAAAAGGGCTACGAAGGCGTGATCCGCTCCCTGAACTGGGAAGGCAATGATTTGCTGATCGGCAAGGTTTGTGTCGGAACGGGCGTTGGCAGTTATGACTTCTACTGCGGCCGCCCCTGCTCCACCAACGATCTGCACGGTGTTGGAGCGTTCCTGCTGATGTGTACTGAACTGCACTCGGTACTTGCATCTTAAAAGCACCCACAAGCCTGCTTATCTTATTCTTCTCCTAACGAACAAAATGGAGCTGTACGGTTTTGTTCATCCGTACAGCTCCATTTTGGTTTATTCGGCATTTTCTTCGGGTTTCTTTCGCAGAACGCATAGTTCAGCGATCAGACCGCCGGTCGGGTTCTTCCGTATCACCAGACCGCACTTGGGGCCATAGTATAGTTGTATCCGCTGGTGCAGATTTTTCAGACCATAGCTTTCCTGCTCGGTGGCGATCGGCTCCTGCAAATGGGTATTCAATGCCTGCAAAGCATCTTCTTCCATGCCAAAGCCGTTGTCCTCTACTGTCAGAACGTAAGTATCCTCATCCCGGATATAACCACGGAATTGCAGGATATTGTCCTGCCGGGAGGGGTCAAAGCCATGAGCAAAGTAGTTTTCGATCAACGGCTGCAACACATTGCGGATGATACCGTATTGCAGGACTTCCTTATCAATGTCATATAAAATCTGCATGGCATCATTGTGGCGGGCACGGTAGATTGCAAGATACCGCTGACTGAACGCCAATTCCTGCTGCAATGGAATAAAGGTCTGCGCACCGATGAAGCCGCGGAAAACGGATGCGGTCTGCGCGATCAGTTCTGCCGTTTCATCATCCCCGTTTTCGTAGCAGCGGGCGCGGAACACATCCAGCGAATTGTAGAGAAAGTGCGGATTGAATTTCGCCTGAAGCTCCTGCATCTCCGCTTCTTTGTGTTTCAGCTGGTAGTAATATGCCTTGTCGATGTTCTCTTTCAGGCTTTCGGCCATTTTATTGATGGAATGGGCAATGTCGGCAAATGCAGCCTGATAAAAGTTTCCTCCGATGCGGTAATCCAGCTGGTTCTGTCCAAGGGCGTTCAGCCCTTCCTGAATCGTACGGACTTCCCGGTTGATCGCGCGCATGGTCAGGCAGAACACCAGTATGCTCAACGCCGAAAGCAGCAGGATGGCGATCAGCAGCTGCGGTGTATTCGCGTTCGACCTCAGAAACAGCTCCTGCCAAGAGATCGTGTAGTAGACCGTGCCGCCGCGCTCTGTAAAGGGGTCCACTGCGGCAAACCATCTCCCGCTGTCCGTTTGGAAAACGCCGCTCCCGTTCTGGATCACTGCATCGGGAAGTTCCACGTGTTCTTTTCCCGAATTATACAAAAGCTGTCCGTCATTGCCCAGAATCTCAAATTGCAGGCTGGAAAGCGGCAGATTTTCTTCTGCAAGCTGCTGGATCTGGCTGATGCCGTAGCCAAACAGCAAAACGCCCTTGGAAAGAGCGGGTGTGCCGCCCGCTACGGCGATCGTATTCGCAAGCCGGGGATCTCCGCTGTCGATCTGACCGTAAATTTCCATCAGACTGCTTTTGTTCAGCATTTGTTCCATAAACGGAAAATCCATCGGCAGGACCTCCATCGTCCCGACACCAGTGCCGTCTCTGGAGGACGCATAGTAAATATAGTTGACCTTTCGGAGCGGCGAATAGGCTGCGATCCAGTGAATGCGGTCATCTCGGATCGTCAGCTGCGCCAGCACGCTGGAGATATCATGCATCTCCACAGGGGTCAGACCTTCCTCTGACGGGGACGCAAAGTAGTCACGGAGCAGGCGGTACGATGTGTTCTGATTTTCATAAATCGGGAGATAGGATACCCAGAACTGCTCGGTCAGGCTCTGGTATGCGCTGCCGACCTGTGTGCGGCGGATGTTGACATCTGCCAGAATCTCAGATTTTTTCTGCTGATAGGCAAGCGTGCACACCAGCAGACTTGTCAAGATCATGATCAGCCAGTAGAGGGACCCGACCCACAAAAAGATATTGCCTCGCTGGCGGATCGGCTGCGTTGTCTTGTCCATTCGCTTTTACCCCTCGTTCATGTGCAGGCCCATCCGATACCGGGAGGGCGAGATGCCCTTGTTCTCGCGGAAGCATTTCACATAGTAGCTTGCCGAAGCAAAGCCGACTTCCTCCGCAATGTCCTTGATCTTCCGGTTGGGATTGCGCAGCAGGATGATGGACTGATTGATGCGGCACTGCATCAGGTAATCGTTGAAGAATGTTCCGGTTTCCTTTTTGAACAAATGTCCAAGATAGGCCGGATTCATGCCGTTTTTGGCGCAGAAATCCTTGATGGAAATGCCTGCGCCCTCCATCACGCTGTCATGTACATAGCGCAATGCGACCTGAACGATGGGGCTGAGTTCGGCAAGGCACTTCATAAATGCCTGCCGCCCGGTCACGAGCATTTCTTCCGCAGCGCGGGCGAAATCGCTCTCCGAGTGCTGCTTTTCCGGCGTCCACGTGGGGACACGCAGAACTTCCCGCAGATTTTCCTGTGCCGGAAATTCGCTCATCAGGACGCGCAGACAGCCCTTGTGCAGCCGGGAAAGCGACTTCAGCGGAGTCTCCTTCCCATCCTGCTGGTACAGCTTCATGGCAAGATGGCGATAACCGGTGTCCCGGATGCTCTGGTCGGGCAGATAATACAGGATTCGTATTTCCTCTGCCAAAAGATCGGCATCAATGCCGAGGGTATCGGTTTCTTCTTGCAGCAGCACCGGACTGTCCGAAAGGTCGTTCATGTCGATGGTGTCGCAGGCGTTCAGGTAGCTCATGTGGAGCAGGTCGGTCTCTTTGACCGAGGTGCCAATGGCAACGCGGACGGCGTCCACTGCGCCGCTCTCCTGCGCCGCATGGGAAATCTCTGCCGAAACATTCTCTCTGGAAAGGTCACGCCCGCCGAGGATCATGACCCAGCGGCCTTTTTCATCCCAAAAGCCATTCACTTCATACTTTTGCGCCAGCAGTTCCAGACAGGAAGCCCGAAATGCGGCAAGGGATGATTTTCCGCGCCGCACAGCACAGACCACGCAATACTCCGGCTGATACAGATTGATGCCCAGCACAGCGGCACGTTCGCTCAGTTCCTCACTGCCGATGGAGCCGGATGCCCAGCGGTTCAGTGTGTTTTCCCTCAGAAGATCCCGGCTGTTTTTGCGGCGGTTGTAGATATTATCCAATGCTTTCTGAATGGTCTGCTCCATTTCCACATCGGCGACCGGCTTGAGCAGATAGTTCTCGACGCCCAGCTGGATGGCACGGCGGGCATACTCGAACTCGCCGTAAGCAGTCAGCAGGATACAGTGCGTATCCGGGTACAGACTGCGGACTTTCTCGATCAGTTCCAGACCATCCATGCGGGGCATCCGAATATCCGTCACCAGCAGGTCGATGCGCTGCTGCTCAAAATACTCCAATGCCGCCTGCCCATCCGATGCCGTCAGGAGCTTGTCCACACCAAGTTCCTGCCAACCGATACGGACTTTCATCACTTCCAGAATTTTCTCCTCGTCATCTACAAGTAACACAGTGTACATGACAATATCCTCCCATTTTCCGTTTACCTGTTTTGAGAATACCAAAATGAAACGGATTTCGTCAAGGGTTTGCCCCGTTGTATTCTACAGTTCTTAATATCTTCTGAAAAAATTTATATGTACTTTCTGCTAAATCAACGATAGAATACATTTAGAAGTACTGAAGTTATGAGGTGATTTTTACGTCGCTATGGATCAACGATGGATTGCACGAGGCAGCAAACGGTATCCATTCTTTTTTGCTGGTGGGGCAGTCCAATATGGCTGGGCGCGGTAATCTGACCGCCGAAAATTCCATTACTGCCCCGGATTGCTTTATGCTACGGATGGGGCGTTGGCAAGAAATGAGTGAGCCGATCAATGTAGACCGCGCAGTGGCAGAGGAAAGCCGCCCTCGCAGCGGTGCAAACCTCGCTGCCAGCTTCGCGGCGCAACTCCAGAAAGAAACCGGTTCCCAAATCGGCCTGATTCCCTGCGCCGATGGCGGTACCCGCATCAGTCAGTGGCAGCCGGGTGAAGTTCTGTTCGACCATGCCGTTTTTCAGGCAAAACTGGCGGAACGCACCTCGATGCTGACAGCAATCCTCTGGCACCAAGGTGAGAGCGACTGCCTTGCGCCGGAACAGTTGGAAGCCTACCCGGAGCAGTTTCTGCGCACGATGCGTGGATTCCGGAAACAACTGAGCAATCTGCCGATCATTGTCGGCGAACTGGGCCACCCGGAAAACGGCTTTCATGGCACACCGGCAGAGTTGGTAAACGAGTTCAACCATCGTCTGCCCGGACTGGCTGCGCAGCTGCCAAGGTGTGCCGTTGTGTCTGCGGAAGGGTTGACCGCTCGTCCAGATGGACTGCATTTTACCACAGAGAGCCTGCGCACGCTGGGTCTACGCTATCTGGATGCTTATAAAAGTCTGTTATAAGGAGTTTTTATGCCGAACCATTATTTTTCACAGAACGGCCTGACTGCCTGTTGTACCGATACCACCATCACCCTGTTCTGGGAGAAGCCTGCCACAGCGAAAGCGGTGGAAACCTATACAGTTTTGCGGAATGATGCTGCCATAGACACGACTACCAAGACCCACTTTACACTGAAGCATCTGCATCCGAAAAACGAGTACACGTTGTTCGTCCAGTGGCGGGGCGGTGGTATCGGGGAACTGACCGTCCGCACCACGCCCATCAAGCAGAAACTGGATGTGACCGCTGCGCCTTACTTTGCGGTGGGCGATGGCAAGACCATGAATACCGCCGCATTGCAGAAAGCCATTGACGACTGCACGGAAAACGAGTGTGTCTACCTCCCTGCTGGCGTATACATGACAGGTGCCCTGCGGCTTCACAGTAACATGGAATTGTATCTGGAAGAAGGAGTCGTCTTGCAGGGTACAGCAAACCCGGAGGATTATCTGCCGCGCATCCACAGCCGCTTTGAAGGCACGGAAATGGAGTGTTACAGCAGCCTTCTGAATCTCGGCATCCTCGACCACACGGCAGGGCCGAACTGCGAAAACGTCATCCTGCGCGGCAAAGGCACCATTGCATCCGGCGGCAAACTGCTGGCCAGCCGCATCATCGAAAGCGAGCGGGAGCGGCTGAAAGAGTATCTCGCGCAGAACGCCGAACTGGTATCCACCTGTGAAAACGCCGATACCATTCCGGGCCGTGTCCGTCCCCGGTTAATGAATATGAGCAACTGCCGGAACATCTGGATGCACGGTCTGACTTTCGCCAACGGTGCCAGCTGGAACCTGCACATGATCTACTCCGACCAAATTGTGACCGACCACTGCTTGATCAAATCGGACGGCGTGTGGAATGGCGATGGCTGGGACCCGGATTCCTCCACCAACTGCACGATTTTCGCCTGTGAGTTCTGCACCGGTGACGATGCGGTGGCCATCAAGTCCGGCAAGAACCCGGAAGGCAACGCCATCAACCGCCCGACCAAACACATTCGGGTGTTCGACTGCCATAGCGGTTTCGGCCACGGCATCTGCATTGGCAGCGAGATGAGCGGCGGCGTGGAAGACGTGAAGATCTGGGATTGCAATATGGCTGTGTCCACCTCCGGGTTGGAGATCAAAGCCACCAAAAAGCGCGGCGGCTACGTCCGGGACGTGGAAGTGCGCGATTGTGTGCTTTCTCATGTGATGGTACATTCGGTAGGTTACAACGATGATGGCATCGGTTCTGATGTACCTCCAATTCTGGAAAACTTCAAGTATGAACGGGTCACCCTGCTGGGCCGATACATCGACCACGACCATGTGTGGCATTCCTGCCCGTCCATTGAGTTGTGCGGCTTTGATGTGCCGGGGTACGAAGTGAAGAACGTCCGGTTCAAGGATGTGGTTCTGGAGGACAACAACGGCCCTGCCCAGAATATCCAGATGCAACACTGCCAAAATGTCAGTTTTGAAAATGTCACCGTGCAGGCTGGCACACAGCCGGAATGACGGAAAGGAGAAATTTGTATGAGTTTCTTTCAGCAAAGTTATGAGAAACCGGGGCCGGGCGTGGAACGCGACACCCCGCGCAAAACAGGATTTGCCCGCATCGTGGAAGTCCTGAGCCGCGATTTCTTTTCGTTCTGGAAAGCGAGTGCGCTGCTTCTGGTCAGCTGCATTCCGCTTGCGGTCGGGATGCGGATCGCGCTGCTTACCGGCAATGCCTTTGTACTGCTCCTTGCGGCGGCACTGGGTGGAATGATCGCCGGCCCACAGCTGTGCGGCATCGCAGACACCATCCTGCGCAGCCTGCGCGATGAAGCCGGTTTCTGGTGGCACACCTATGTGCAGGCGTGGAAGCGCAATGCCCGCTTCTGTCTGCTCCCCGGCGCAGTCATGGGAATCTTGGTCGGGATGCAGTTCTTTGTCCTGTGCAATCTCAGCAAACTGACCGTAACTGCTGGTCTGGCCGTTGCACTGCTTCTGGGCATTTTCATCTCGGTCAGCATTTTCCTGCTGGTCTGGATGCAGTCTGCTGTGATGAACCTTTCCTTTGGCAACATGATCCGCAACGCGGTGCTTCTGATTCTGATTTCTCCCGTCCGTGCGCTTGGCGCCGTGGCAGTCCAGATTCTGTACTGGGGTGCGATCTGGCTGTGGTCGCCGCTCTCGTTCATTATTTTTGCCCTGACCGGAGCATGGCTTCCGCTCCTGCTCAGTGTTTTTCTGCTGTACAAGCCGCTGGAGCAGAACTTTGAATTGGAGAAGAACATTTCCACCCTTCAAGCGGAAAAGTATGCGGACTGAATTTTTTCGCAAATATTAGAAACTGACACCATGAAATTCTCAAAGAGTGGCACTTGAATGGTGTCAGTTTCTGCGGTATCATCTTGTCAAATCTTTTGACGGGAGGATATTCCAATGAAAAATACGAATACACTTGCGCAGAAAAAGCCTGTTCTCTGGCTGACTATGACGGCAGTGTTCCTCGCAATGAATGTTGCTTTAAGTTCTTTTGGTGTTCCCGTACCGGGCGGACACTTGTATCTAAACGATGTGGTGATCTGCACGGCCAGCATCCTGCTTGACCCGTTTGCCGCTTTCGTTGTTGGCGGCATCGGTGCATTTCTGGGAGATTTCTTTTTCTATCCCACTCCGATGTTTGTCTCTCTTGTGACGCATGGGCTGCAATCCGTGGTCATCTCACTCTGCGCACATCATCTGTTCAAGAAAAAGCCTGTGCCGGGCGCAGGTGTTGGTGTATTGCTGGGCGCAATCATCATGGTGGTTGGTTATTCTCTTGGCCGCGCATTTATCTACAGCACCGTGGAATATGCAATCCTGAAACTGCCGTTCCAAATTTTGCAAGCCGCTGTGGGTGCCGTGGTTGCTATGGTACTCTGCTTCTCACGCGGACTGGCATTGCGCTTTGACAAGATTTGTAGCGTACAGTAATCGACTTCATTTCAAATTTTTGAGTTGCGGACTGAAAGGACGCATAGTTGCCGCAAGCAGTGCATTCGTGCGCACAAATGCAAATTTTGCGTTGCAAAATGCTTGTTGGGAAATCCCAAACCCTTTCTGATCTGCACCGTTCCGGTGCAGGCTGCGCGTTCTTTCTGAACGCTTTTGAATGTGTCAATGCACACTCTCTCTGAAAATGAAGGCTGCTTTTTGGTGTAAGCGTCAATAGCGCAGCCTTGATGTTCGTGATAAAATGAGAGCGTTGTGTGCTTGACACATGAAAACGGAAAGGAAGATGCAGGATGGAGCAGCTTTATCTGATGCCCGGTGAGGAACGCTATACAAAGTTTCAAGATGAGAACGGTGTGCCGAAAATCCGTTACACCTACTGCTCCCTGCACGGTAAGCTGTTCAACTGCACCTGCCGTTCCAAAGACGAAGCCCAGCGGCTGTGCGAAGATTGGCTCGTGACGCAAGACCGCTGCTACATAAACTAAAAAAGCCGCCGAGGATTCCGTCCCATGAAAGGGTTAGAATCCTCGGCGACTTTCGTTTATCGGCTCTGCTGCTTTTCCTGTGCGTCTTTTTCTTCTGCGAAGAACAATTCAATGTTTTTCTGTGCCTTTACCAGTTCCTGCATTTCTTCTCGCGCCTTGCGGTAGTCCGGGTAGGCTGCTTTCTTTTGGGTCAGCAGTTCGGAATACTCCGCATTCAGTGCTTTGACCTTTGGCAGCTTTTTCAAGCCAGCCTCATCAAAAGCGGCCTTCGCTGCTTTGTGCAGTGTGATTTCTTCCCGGTGGGCTTCCAGAAATCTCTTACTGTACCCGGCTTTGCGATAAGCATCGTAGACCGGACGTGTTCGGGCGTAATTGACGATGTGCGTTTTCAGCACAGCAATTTCCGCCATCCGTGTTTCTGCGGCTTTGATGGAATCTCCCAGCTGGTGATATTTTTCTGTTGCCGCTGCTGCGCGTTTATTCAGTTCATCTACGTTGCTGATTTTGTTCTCCTGCAAGAAAATCAGCGTTTTGGACATCTCTTTCAGATTGTACCGCTTTGCCCAGCGTGCATAGCCGCTGCTCTTACCCTCGGCCAGTTTTGCTTGGACATCCACCAGCAGTTGGAACGGCTGCTCTTTTGGCGGCTGCTTCTGGTGGGGATGATGCTCGGCCTCTCCGGCGATCACCGCTTTCAGTTCGTCCTCGCTGTAGCCTGCGCCCAGAGTGCGGAAGCGGATAAAACGCTTCTGCCGTGCGCCCTTGACGGAAGTGTATTTTCCGCGCTTGACCTCATAGCCCTGTTCCTCCAACTTTTGGAGAAAATCTTCGTAGTCTTTGGGCTTCTCAGCAAGAATTTGGTCGATGATTCCGCACAGCCTGTCTCGGTTGCTCTCTTTTGGTGGATACAGTGTGCGCTTCTGCCGTTCCCGGTAGGGCTTTATCTCAATAACAGAAAGCTTATGCTCCAGACAAATCAAATCGCTCAACCGCTGAACAGCTAGTGCCGAAAAGAAAAAATCTCGGAATTTTTTTGAACCGTCCAGTGCAGTAGAGTTGAAAATCACATGGTTATGGATATGGTGGCGGTCTGTGTGCGTTGCGACAACAAAGGCGTGTTTTCCTTTGGTGAAACGCATCGCCAGCTCGTAGCCCACCTTGTTAGCTTCTTCTGCGGTAATCTCGCCCGGTTTGAATGACTGCCGAATCTGGTAGGCAATGATGTCACTTTTTTGGCTGCGCCCGGTAGAAAGTTCGTACTGCCGCTTGGACAGCATAAATTCTTCATCGACCATCAGAGCACTGCACTCGTAGCAGCTCACCAGTTCACCTTGTTCGGTTTTGGCTGGGTTCTGCACATAATCCGTGCGGCTTTTCAGACAGGCCGCAACGGTCTTTCCCTTATTCTTGTGCAGCGCGATCAATCGTGTTGCGGCCATATTAAATCACCCCCTAATGAAAAATGCCGCCCGGAGGCGGCATGAAATTTCAGCTTTCAAATAATGTCCCAAATCCATTCACTGAATCGCTGGATGCCCTCGGTGATGGCGGTCGCACCGAAAAAGAGAATGAAGCAGGCAAATTCTGCTACCAGCAGGATAAAGAACTGAGTCCAATGTTGGCAGTAGGCGGTATAGATGCCGCAGCCGAAGATGTAGAGCATCAGCGGGGCGACTATATAGCTGGACAGAGTGAGCAGCCACTTTGCCAGCAGAGCCAGAAAAGCGACAAAGAGAGAAATCGGGAAAAGAACAATTTTCTTCAGCATGGACATCATATCAGGCACTTCCTTTCTGTTCGCCCTTATTATAAAGGTATCGGCTGCGGCATTGCAAGGATGTCAACGGTTATGTACACCGCAGCCCTTCAACTGCGGATTTTATTTTAATGGTTAGAGTTCGGCCAGTTTGGAAAGAATCTGTCGGCCTATATCAATCAGTTCGTCCAGCCGGGTGCGCAGATCAGCAAGATCGGCAGAGTAGATTTTGTTGCTTTCGTTGGCGCGTTTAGCAATCTGATTCAGATTGCTGCTGCAATTCTGGAGCAGATAAGCCATTCGGCGCAGCTGTGGAAGGTCGAGGTTCAGGCAGTAGCCATCCAGTGCCATTTTGCGGATATAGGCACTCAGGCTGCGGATGCCCATGCCATACATCTTGTCTAAAATGCGGTTCCGTTCTTCATCGGTCACACGAATAAACAGCCGGTGTTCCCGCTTTTTCACATTATCGACCCTCCTTATCCAGATAACTCTTGAACGGTTTTATCGGCTCCGGCTGGTTAGCTTTTTCCTCCAGCGCAGCCAGCACAGACGGACGAGCCGCAGGTGCTTCGGTTTCTTCGGGAGCATCCTGTGCAGAACTGCGGTCACGGTCGATGTTCAGCAGTGCGTTCAATTCTGCAAGGCGAGCGGACTTTTCCTGTAATTCTTCCTCCTGCGCGAACGGTTTTGCCACTTCGATCTCTGCGGCCTGCTTCTGCTGTTCAAGATTTTGCAGAGCATTTTCAGCATCGGCAATGCGGTCGGCAAAGTTGTCGATGGCATTGTCCAATCTGGTAATGTTACCGCGGGCATCATCGCCCAGCGATACCGGATAACTCAACTCTGCTCGGAGAACGGCCTGATGCTCATTTTTGAAGCTGTCGAAGCGGATGTTCAACTCAAAACCGCGGTAGGTACCCAGCAGCATCATGTCGGCATTGGGCATTTCCTGCCGCGCCAGAAGCAGCCGTTCGCCCGCCGCCTTTTTGTCATCGAACACCATGCCCTTGATGGTCATGCCGCAGAAGTTTTCCTTGTCCTGCGGATGTGCAGCCGCAATCTGCGAATCCTGCTGCAACGCTGCAATGCGGGTTTTCTGTTTCTGGATTTCCTCCGGAAATGTTTTGAGCAGCTTATCCTCCAGACGATACTTTTGATTCTGGAAGTCGCCGCGCAGGACTTTCAATTTTGCCACCTGCACGTCCAAGTCCATCTTTTCCCGGATGCGTGGATCACCAGCACACAGAGCCTTGATCTCGGCGTAAGACAGAGCCTGTTCGTCAATATCATCGCAGGAACGCATGGGCGATTTGCTCGTCATGATCTGGCTGATGAACTTTTGTTTGTTCTCCAGAGTTTGGTACAAGTAGGCATCAAATGTAGATTCGGTGACGTAATTGTAGACGTAAACCTGCTTGTTTTGGTTGCCTTGGCGGATGATTCTGCCGTTGCGCTGGGTCATATCGGATGGACGCCAGCCTACATCCAGATGATGCACGGCCACGAGCAGCGTTTGTACGTTGGTACCGGCTCCCATCTTGGCAGTGCTGCCCAGCAGCACACGCACTTGTCCGCTGCGTACCTTGAAAAAAAGTTCTGCTTTTTTGTTCTCCGTGTCTGCATTGTGGATGAACTCGATCTCCTGTTCAGGCACACCAGCATTGAGCAGCTTAGAGCGGATATCATCATAGACATTAAAACTGCCATCGCCCTTTGGAGTAGACATATCACAGAAGATCAACTGGGTCAGCTTTTGCTCCTTGGTGTCGTTCCAGATGCGCAGAACGTTGTTGACGCAGGCATTCAGCTTGCTGTTGGGGTCATCGGGCAGCGCATCGTTCATGAGCCGCTGGTCAAGGCCGATCTTGCGGCCATCCGAGGTGATTTTCAGCATATTATCCACCGAGGGGTCAACAGAGCCGCTGTGAACTTCGGCGGCACGTTTACTCAACGCCTGCACCATGTCTTTCTGGATGTCCGAGGGCTTGACCACCACCGTCTCAAATTTTGCTTCGGGTACAGGAAGATGCAACTGGTCACTGGTCTTGATGTCTGCTGTTTCCTTGAACATCGCCATCAGTTCGGGCAAGTTGAAAAATTTGGCGAACCTCGTTCTTGCCCGGTAGCCGGTGCCCTCCGGAGCCAATTCAATGGCTGTCGTGGTCTCACCAAAAGTAGATGCCCATGCGTCAAAGTGAGTCAGCCCTTTCTGCTGCAAGGTGTTGTACTGGAGATAACGCATCAGGGTGTACATCTCGGTCATGCTGTTGCTGATGGGAGTGCCTGTTGCAAAAATAACGCCTCTCCCTCCAGTGATCTCATCGAGGTAGCGGCATTTACCAAACATATCACTGGACTTCTGTGCGTCACTCGTACTCAAACCAGCGACATTACGCATTTTTGTGTATAAGTAGAGATTTTTGAACGCTTGGCTCTCGTCCACAAACAGCCTGTCTACGCCCAATTGTTCAAACGTGACCACATCATCCTTACGCTCGGTGGCTTGCAGCTTCTCCAGTTTCTGTTTCAGGATCTTGCGCAGCTTTTCCAACTGCTTTACCGTGAAATGTTCGCCAATCTGCTCTTTTGCTTCTTCGATGGCCTCCTCGATTTCATCCATCTGTTCGTGAATCAGCCGTTCCTGCCGCTCTGCAGACAGAGGGATTTTCTCAAACTGGGAGTGACCGATAATCACCGCATCGTAGTCGCCGGTCGCGATGCGGCTGCAAAATGTTTTGCGGTTGCCGGGTTCAAAATCTTTCTTGCTGGTGACCAGCAGTTTTGCATTGGGGTACAGGCGCAGAAATTCGCTTGCCCACTGCTCTGTCAAGTGATTTGGCACCACAAAAAGGCTTTTCTGGCACAAACCAAGGCGTTTCAGTTCCATAGCGGAAGCCGCCATCTCAAAACTCTTGCCGGCACCGACCTCGTGCGCCAAAAGGGTGTTGTGCCCATACAGCACATGGGCAACCGCGTTGCGCTGATGCTCTCGCAAGTTGATTTCCGGGTTCATGCCCACAAAATGAATGTGAGAACCGTCATACTCACGGGGCCGGGTGCTGTTAAAAAGTTCGTTGTACTTCTTCACCAGCAGAGTGCGCCGCTGTGGGTCTTTCCAGACCCAGCCAGCAAAAGCATCTTTAATGGCCTGCTGTTTCTGCTGGGCGAGGGTGGTTTCATTCTGGTTCAGCACGCGTTTTTCCTTGCCGTCCTCCTCGATGGTATCATAAACGCGGATATCCCGCAGATTCAAGGTGTCCTCCAAGATTTTATAGGCATTGGCCCGGCGAGTGCCGTAGGTTTCGGTGGCCATAATGTCACCGTAGCCAGTGGCGGATTTATTGCTGATTCGCCATTCGGAAGTATAAGGAGAGTAGCGGACAGTGATGGCGTTGTTGTAGCGGATGCGATAGGGCGGCTGAAAAGTTTCCATCATGAACTGCTGCACGATGGAGGGGTCGAGCCATGTGGCACCCAAACGCACATCAATTTCAGATGCTTCCAGATCTTTGGGCTGCGCTTTTTCCAGTGCTTCCACGTTGACCTTGAACTCCGGGTGGCTTTCTGCAGCAAGCTGTGCCATGCGCAGTTTATCGCGTACATTGCCGGAAAGGTATTCGTCCGCAGTCTGCCAGCCAGCTTCCGGGTCGTCTGCATCGGCAGCAGGATCTTTGAAGATCACACCGGATAATTCAGTGGTGATGCGCTCGTAGTTGCCGGGGGTGCCCAGCAGGTCGGCCATGTAGGGCAGGTCAACCTTGCCATGCTCGCCAATGGACACCGCCAGTGCTTCGCTGGGGGTATCCACGCTGGTGACAACACGTTCCGGTCGAATCGTCCGTTTGGTGAACATATCCGCTTTGCTTTTCAACTGCTTGTTTTCGTCCAAGTTTTCCAATGAACAGAGCAGATAGTAGGAACTATCGTCATCGAACAGACGGGCATTTTTCTTGTCGTTGATCAGACCATATTTTGCAGTAAAGGCATCGTAGGCGGCGTTCAACTTTGCCTGCGATGCCTTGATATCTTCGTCCGGGAAGTCGTTCAACTGCTGGTCGATCAACTCATTGACGATCTGCCGCAGCTCCACCATGCCAGCCACACGGCCTTTGGCATTATCGGACAGTTCGATCTGCGTCATGATGGAATTCTCGCGGTAGTAGATCTCACCATCCGCCACAGCATACGAGAAATTCTTCACAGCGGGGTCTGCGGGCAGCGTTTTGCGCTGCGCCTCCATATCTGCAATGTCCGGGGCGGCAATCTCCACCGCAGTGTACTGCCCCTCGATGTGCTGTACTGCTTCGGTAAGCTGGTCTGCAAGGCTGGCTCCCTCAATGGGTGCAACGGTCAGGTCATGGCCGTACTGGGTGCTTTCCAGTTCCAAATTTCCCAGCACCATTTCCGGATGCTCTACAAAATAGCTGTTGAGGGTGAAACCATCCTCGGTCTGCCCAAGCTGCACCCATGCAGGCTCAATGTCCGCAGGACGGTCACGTTTCTGCAAAAAGATAATGTCCGATACCACTTCGGTGCCCGCATTGGCTTTGAACGCATTGTTGGGCAGACGAATTGCGCCCAGCAGGTCGGCGCGTTCCGCCATATACTTGCGGGCGGTGCTGTCTTTGCTGTCCATCGTGAAACGGCTGGTCACAAAGGCAATCACGCCACTCGGACGAATCTGGTCAATGGTCTTGGCGAAAAAGTAGTTATGGATGGAAAATCCCAGCTTGTTGTACGCCTTATCGTTGACCTTGTACTGACCAAAGGGCACGTTGCCCACAGCGAGGTCATAAAAATCACGGCGGTCGGTGGTTTCAAATCCAGCAACGGTAATGTCAGCCTGCGGGTACAGTTTTTTCGCAATGCGCCCAGTGATGCTGTCCAGTTCCACGCCGTACAAACGGCTGTCCGCCATGCTGTCCGGCAGCATTCCAAAGAAGTTGCCCACACCCATAGACGGCTCCAGAATGTTGCCGCTGCGGAATCCCATGCGCTCCACGGCATCGTAGATACCACGGATCACGGTGGGGCTAGTGTAGTGGGCGTTCAGGGTGCTGGAACGGGCGGCGGCGTATTCGTCCTCGGAGAGCAGCCCTTTCAGTTCGGCGTATTCCTTTGCCCAACTGTCTTTACCGGGGTCAAAGGCATCTGCCAGACCGCCCCAGCCCACATACTGCGAAAGCACCTGCTGCTCCTCGGCGG
>OLSN01000304.1_pt1 | contig 54419 bp, 50 predicted proteins | sample 1672411 | NCBI WGS metagenome assembly OLSN01 (sample SAMEA3136683, study PRJEB25190) | human gut metagenome | biome: human gut; feature: human-associated habitat; material: faeces | place: Austria | collected 2013 | reverse complement strand
CTGCGCAACGATGTCTTGCGCTGCGTAACCTTTGTTCATGAAGGCAAGGGCGGCATCATCCCCCGTCTCTATCCCGATGGTGAGGCCGGTGTATCCCGCTTCGCGAAGGACCGCAAGCTCCTCGTCTGTTTTCGAGGCGACATCTGTCACGCGCGCGAAACAGCCGACCGTTTCGCATGATGGAAAGTATTCGCGAATGAGGTCGGATATTTCGAGCAAACGCCTCGCTTTCAGCACAAACGGGTTTGCGCCTGCCAAGAAGACGCGACAACGTTTGGGCATTGGAAGATTGAAAAGGCGCGTCTCAATCTTCGATAGTGGATCGTGGAACCACGCCTGTGCCTCAAGGAGGTCGGATTCCATTGTGGGAAGCTCCGATACCTTGAATTTGAAGGGAAGCTCGTCGTAAAGCGTGCAGAATTTGCAGCGGTGGTGCGTGCACCCCGCAGCTGCTTCCAAGATGAGGGAATCGGCCTCATAGGGGGGCCTCCAGATTGTTCCCGTGTAATGCATGATGTGCTCCTTGCCTCGGAATTCTTGAAGGATGGTTGGGCTTGCCGCATTCATCATGCAAATGAAGCTTTAGAATTAGAAGTACTGATATTTTTTGTAGTACATAGGAGTTGGGTTTATGGCAAGAAGGCAGGGCGAAGAGATAGAGCGCTGCAAGTCGGTCTCCACTATCCAGCGCATGATCGGCGGCAAATGGAAGATCGAGATACTCTTCTACATTGCTCTCAAAGATGTGAGGCATTTCGGGCAGCTGCGTCGCTGCATCGGCAACATCTCCGAGTCGACACTCTCCAAGCAGCTCAAGGAGCTCGTGGATGATGGTTTCCTCGTGCGCACCGACTTCGGCGAGGTGCCACCGCGCGTCGAGTACGCGCTAACGGAGCAGGGCGAGAGCTTCATTCCCATCCTGCTCGCCATGAAGCGGTGGGGAGAAGAGGAGCTGGGGCTATAGCGATTCGCCTCTGCGCCTCATGCAAACTTTGGCAGTCATCTCCCGAGTGACCGGTCTCGCACTCGACTCGTGGGGATTCTCCAAAATGACCAGAGTAGAGGATGAGGTAGCGGTATAATGCTCACTCAATGCGGGCGTCGCCAAGTGGTAAGGCCCCAGCTTCCCAAGCTGGTATCCGCGGGTTCGAGTCCCGTCGCCCGCTCCAAAAGACAAGGTCGAGCGCCGTCAGGAAGACGGCGTTCGTGTTTCATCCCGCATATCAATCCGATGGCGCCCGGAAATTTCCAGTCCTTATCCCGTGCGGATTGCTTTCACTGTTTCCTGCTTTGCGCGTTTTGCCCCCAACATTTCGTGTACAAGCTGTACACGAAAATCTGTAATTTCATGTACAAGCTGTACATGGAAGTCATAAATGACAGATCAACAAATAACGAGTTGCCTTCTTCATCATGGCCCCGTTCCTTCGAGCGGGGTCGTATGATATTGGCTGTCATATCTGCGACCCGCGAGGCCCAATCGGGAGGGATCATGGAATCAAAGCTCAATTGCATGAGCTGCGGAACCACCGCATGCGAATACACCGATCGCGAAGAACCGGGGTTTTGCGCGCAGGGCGCGATCTCGTCTGCGCTGCATGACGAGGCGCAACGTCTATACGCGCTTCCCGAAAACCACGTCATCATGCAAGCCGCCGCGATGGTCAGCGAGGAGACGGCAAACTCCACGCGCGTGCAGGACACCATCAAGTTCGCGAACCTCATCGGCGCCACCCACATCGGCATTGCGTCGTGCACCATCATGCTGCGCGAGACGCGCATCCTGGCCAAGCTACTCGAACAGGCGGGCTTTTGTGTCGAGACGGTTGGCTGCAAGCTCGAAAGCAACCGGAGGGCCGACCTCGACCTCGAGCCCCCGGCAAGAGGCGGCGAAGGAGGCGTCGTCTGCAATCCCATCATGCAGGCGCTGCTCCTCAACGAGGCGAAGACAGACCTGAACATCCTCATGGGCATATGCGTGGGACACGACGCCCTCTTCTGCAAGTACTCCGATGCACCCGTCACGACGTTTGCCACGAAGGACTTCCTCGCCGGCAACAACCCGTGCGCGGTGCTGTACACGGCACACTCCTGCTACGAGAAGAAGCTCGCGCAGACCGTGGAGGAATGGCGCGCGTCTGGCCCCGTCACGGGCTAGTCCTCTCGTCAATCATCTAAGCCGCGTACGTTGTGGCTCAGCAACGCGAGAAGCATGACGACACAGAGCAGGCAGCCGCACACGACGAACCACGTGTTCACGCCGAGCGCCTCGGCGGCAGGCCCCGCGACGAAAAGGCCGACCGGCGAGGCAAGCGCCGATAGCGAACCGAAGATTCCCATCACGCGCCCGAACCTCTCAGGTGCCACGCGCTTTTGCATCAGCGGGATCACGGGTGCGTTGAAGGCGGCAGTCGCACCGAAGATCACGACGACGAGGCCAACGAAGACGGGAAACGCCCCGCGCGGCAGAAAGCCGCAGGTGACGCAGCAGGCACCAAGCACCATGCCCGCGATCGTGAGAATAGGCACGAGCCTCTTGCCGCCACCCCACGCCAGCATGACCATCGATCCCAGCAACAGCCCGATGCCGGCTGCCGCCTCGACGATGGATGCCTGGAAGCCATCGCCGCCAAACCAGTCGTAGGTCATGAGCGGACTGAGCGTTCCCAGTGGCAGGAAGAGCAGCATGGCGGCCATGACGAGAACCAGCAGCGCACGGATGCCACGACTTGCGCCGATGACCGCGAGTCCCTCGCGCAGGTCGGCGGCGACACCGTGACTTTCGCCTTTCGCGCCCTTGGCATAAGGTAGCCTGGCCACTGCGAGGCAGATGCACGCGAAGGCCGCGCACGCAGCGTCCATGACCAGCACCGCCGTGAATCCCCACGCGGTGTAGAGCGCGATGCCGAGCACGGGCCCCGCAATCGCCGAGATGCTCGAGAGGGCCTGGTCAAGCGTGTTGATGCGCACCATGTCTCGTTCGGGAACGAGCTCGGGCATGAGCGCGACGAGCGAGGTGCTGTGAAACGCCTGTGCTGCCGAGCGAACGACCAGCAGCAACAGGAGAATCCAGATATCGCATATACCGAGCGCCACGAGAACCGCGAGCGCGAGCGAGAAGAGGCCCGCCAGACCATCGGACCATATCATCACGTGCTTCCTGTTGAAGCGGTCGGCCACGACGCCGCCGAAGGGCGAGAGCAGGGCCGTGGGCAGTAACGCAGCTACACCCGCCAGCGAGAGCACGAACGCGGAGTCTGTCGTAGTGGTCACGTACCACAACACGGCAAAGGTCGCCGCGCAGGTCGCGAGAATCGAGACAGCCTGTCCCGACCAGATGATGGCGATGGCCCGCTTCCAATGCCCAGGAAGCGGGTGCCCGTTCGCATTCACCTCACCGCCGTCACGTATCATCTCGAGTTTGCTGGAATCCGCGCTTTCGTTGTCGGTTTTCATGGCGGCTTCCCCTTTCCTGTCCTGACGTTGCGATTCGTCTTTACCCGTTCCTTCACCGAAGATGCTAAAGTGTGGGGTAACAACACGGTCAAGACTGATTTCCGAGCGCATGTGAAAAGGAGCCACAATGCCCCTGACGTCGGATTTGATGGAAAACCCGGCCCTCTCCCACCTCGTGCGTAGCGGTGAGTTCGCACGCCTATGCCAGACGACGAAGGAGACGCTTCGCCACTACGACCGCATCGGCTTGCTCAAGCCCGTCACCACGGCGCAAAACGGCTACAAGCTGTATTCGCCCTTGCAGATTGCGGACTTCTTTCTGATCGTGGCATTGCAGAATTCGGGGTGCAGCCTACATGAGATCGGCGAATACCTGACCGATCCGCAAAATGCTTCACTCACCTCCGTCATGGAAGAGCGCGTGGCCGCCCTCAAGTCGGAGCGACGTCGTTTGCTCGTCTCGCAGCGTGTCCTGGAGAGCACGCTCACGCGCTGGCACGCCCTTGACGAATGGCTTGCCTCGGACGCGGACTGGCGCATCGAGGATTGCCCGGCCGAGCGCTTTGTCGAACTGGACATGTCGAATTTACTCGGCGCACAGGACGAAGGAATGGAGGATGCCGATTCCATCGACGAGTACGAAGCGGCGGAGCGCGTGTTGGAGCACTTCTACCGCTGCTGGGAGACCGGACGCCCCGTTGAGCTGCAGGGAACGTACCGCGTTGGCCTCGAGGCGCTTCTCGCCGACTCGCCGGAAAGCGATTTCCACGTATGCTCATATGCACCTGCTCCGGTCAAGGCAGGAGAGGTGCACGAGAAGCCGGCGGGTAGGTACTTCAAGATGCTGCGCGTCGACAGCTTAGAAGAGCTGCTGCAGCGCGACGAAATCGTCTTCGAGGCCCACCATGAGTTGCTTGCGCGTCTTGAGGAGCATGGCCTCAAGCCGTCCAGCGATCTGTACGAACGCGAACTCTCGCTGTATTCCGGCAACCTCGTTGAGACGATTTACTCCGAGCTGAGCGTCCGCGTCGAATAGGGAGCAAAAAGGGACATCCCAAAACGTTCATTTGCCAAGCGCTACCGACAAACGAGTATTTTGAAACGTCCCTTTTACTCCAAGACTACACGAGCTTCCGGGCTGCGCTGGCCGCCTTCTCGTCCATCGAGGCGTTGACCGGTTCGTAGACGAGCGCATGGGTCGGGCAGTTCCTGACGCACGCTGGTTCCAGCCCGAACTGCGTTCTGGCATAGCATCCGTCGCATTTCTGCATCTTCCCGCTGCTCCCAAAACGAGGGGCCCCAAACGGGCAGGCCATCGCGCAGGCATGGCAGCCGATGCACAGGCCATCGTCCACCAGCACGGACCCCGTTGCGGCATCTCTCGTTATCGCCCCTGCGGGACACGCGGCTATGCACACCGCATCTTCGCAATGCATGCAGGCGATCGAGACACTGGCGTTGCCACGGTGCTTGCCTACCAGTCTTCCGGGAACGTTCTCGACGATTCGCCACGATAGATCATCCCTCGCGACATCGAGGTCATTTTGATCCATGCACGACACGACGCACGAATAGCATCCTATGCAACGATCGGACTTGAAGACGATGCTCTTGCTCTCTCTGGAAGTCATGCCTATGCCTCCTTCGCATTGGCGCTCATGCGGGCGGGAATCACCTTGCAGAGCAGGGACCTGTATCCCGGGAAGCCCGAAATGGGATCGAGGTAATCGCCCGACATGAGATCGTTTCCATTGGCCTCGGGCCAGTCATGGTAAAGATGCACGTCGCCTTCGCGAATCGTGTCGTCCAGATGCGCCTTCACCGAAACGCTTCCCTCCGGCGTCATGAGCTCGACTTCCTCGCCCTCGGTGACGCCGACACGCTTGGCGTCGGCCGGGTTCATGTCGCAGACAGGATCCGGCGCGAATTGGCGAATCCAAGGGATGCGGAAGGTGCGGCTGTGCTGGAACATGGGCTTGCGGGCACCGACGGACAGGACGAACGGATACTCCTTGGCGATCTCCGGCTGCGAGACGGGGCTTATAGCCGGCTCCCGGAACGAGGGGAGCGCCTCGAAGCCCTCGCCATCCGTTTCGAAAAGCACGCTGGAGACGAATTCGAACTTGCCTGACGGAGTCTTGAATCCCTGGTCGACGTACTTCCTCTCGGCGGGCTTCTTGAAATCGGGGACGAACATCCCGGCCGGATGCTTCTTGAGTTCGGCAACGGACAGGACGCTGGGCTCGAGCATCCAATCCAGGCACGCGTCGAATCCCGACTCGAGCAGGTCATCGCCCAAACCCAGCTCACGGCTCAGCTGCGCGATGATATCGACATCGGAGCGGGACTGCCCCACCGGCTCGATCGCTGGCTGCGAGAGCATCACATAGCCCATGGGCCAGCACCGCGCTTCGCTGCGCTCCACCGAGGTGCATACCGGCAAGACGATGTCGGCATACTTGGCGCTGTCGGTCAGGAAGGGATCTGCCACCGCTATGAAGTCGAGTTTGCTGAAGGCATCGATGAAGCCTTGCGAATCGGGGAACATCCTGTGGTTGAAGCCCATGCAAAACGCGGCCTTGAGCGGATAGGGGTCCTCGGTCAGGATCTGCCTTGGGATATCGCACGCCTGCGCTTGCGTGGTCAATCGATCCCACACCGGAAAACGGCGGGAGCCGACCCTCTCCGGCAAATCCTTCAGGCGGGATGCCAAGGTGAACTCGCCCTCGCGCGCGGGAAAGCCTCCCGGCATGTGCACCAGCGAGGGCCTGTTCATGAGGTTTCCGCCATGGATGTCGAAATTGCCGGTCAGTCCGATGAGGCAGAATACCGCACGGTAGTTCTGCACGCCGTTCGTGTGATGGACCACGGGTGCCGCGCTGGTCATGATACTCGCGGGCTTCGTGGTCGCGTACATCCGGGCAGCCTCGCGGATCAGGTTCGCGTCAACGCCCGTGATATCCTGCGCCCTTTCCGGAGTCATCTCGGCGGCGAGCTTGGCGTATTCCTCGAATCCGACCGTCCAATTGGCGACGAAATCGGCGTCGTAGAGGTTCTCGTCAATGATGACGTTGGCCATCGCAAGCGCCAGCGCGCCATCGGTCCCCGGGCGCAGCTGCAGGTGGATGTCGGCGCGAGCCGCAAAGGGAGTGACGCGAGGGTCGACAACTATCAGCTTTGTCCCCTTATCTAAACGATCGAACAACCCTTCGCATATGAGCGTCTTTGAGGCCGCCGGATTGGTGGACCACATCAGCATGCAGGCCGACGCGCCATTGTCCGGGGCCGCGGGTGCACCATAGGTGAGCTGCTGGGCCATGATGGTTGCCGTCGAGCATGTGCTCGACTCGGTACAGTAGTTCGGCGAGCCAAAGCTCATGGCAAGGCGCTGCAAGAACGCCCTGTGGTGCTTTGGGTAACCCGCGAAGAAGATGACCGACTCCGGGCCGTACTGCGCCTTTGCGGCGTTGAGGTTCTTGGCGATCTCGTCCAGGGCCTCATCCCAGCTGATTGGCTCGAATTTGCCCTCACCGCGCTCGCCCACACGCCGCAGCGGAGTCTTCAGCCGGTCGGGACTATAGACGTATTGCCGCGTGGCCGCGCCCTTCGAACATAGGCTGCCATGAGAATGCGGAGCCTCCTTCGAGCCCTCGACTCGAATGATCTTGCCGTCCTTCACGAACAGGTCCAGCCCGCATTGCGTGGTCGGGTCGCAAATCGTGCAGATGGACTTCCTGATTTCGATGCCCGTCTCCGGGCCGGGAACCTTGCCCTTTTCCCTCAGCTCGCGCTCGTTCATCTCTCCTCCGTCTCGCTCATGAAACCGTCAAATATCGGTGAATGCGCCTTGAAGCGCATTGCGGGCTATTTCCGCCTGCATGCGCCCGATCGAATCTGTCAGCTTGCCAAAGAGCCCCGTCATGTCGGCTTTTGCCACGAGGTTGAAACCGCATAGCAAGGCCCGGCCGTCCTGCAAGACGAGATAGGACTTCATCAGATACTCGCTTTCGGTCTCGATCTCCTCGATCGCAAATGGATCTTCGGCCGACGGAATCATTCCCGCAGCGGCGAACAGCGCGTCACCGACCTTGATGGTGTTCGCGGGAAGAAATCCGTGGTATTCCATGCCACCGACAGGAGCAGAGTCGCCGAGCATCCATGCCCCGCTTTTGTCGCAAAGCTCCCTTGCCATGTTCGCGCCCGCCACCTTGCCCTGCTGGCGTGCCGCGAGCCAGAGCCCGGCCACCTTGCTTCCTCCAAGCAAGCAGGGTACTTTTGCCACATCTCCCGCCGCATAGACATGAGGGGCGCTCGTACGCATGAAGGCATCGACGACGATTCCCCTATCGGCATGTATGTTGGCGTTTTCGATGAAGTCGATGTTGGGGCTCATGCCATGGGCTACGAGAACCGCATCGAAAACTCTCGGTTCTTCCTGGTGGGAAAAAGAAACGCTTGTGGAGCCATCTTCGAGAACGCGGGCTTTTTCGACAGTCTCGCCGAGCAGAAGCTCTATTCCCTGGTCTTCGAGCAGGGCTTCCATTTTGGAGGCTGCGCGAGGATGCGCCGATCCTTTGAGTATATGAGGGCTGCGACCCAGAATGGTTGGCCGCCCACCCCTGCGGATGCACGCCTCCGCCGCCTTGAGGGCGACCATGGAAGTTCCGGAAATGAGGATGCCAGCATGAGGACGCGCGGCAAACACCGCGCTCAGGCGCTCGGCATCTTCGAAGGTCCTGAGAGTGAGCGGGTTGCATTCGAGAAGCGGGCTTTTGCCCGAAAGCACAGGCGATGCGCCCGTGGCTATCAGGCAAATGGAATAGGACCACTCGCGACCGCTCGCGGCTTTGACGATTTGGCCTTCCGTATCTACGGACGTGATTTCCTCATTCGGGAAGATGCGCACATTGGCATCGTCGAGTACCGGAGCGTAGATGCTTCCCTGCTCACGGGTTACGATTCCGGCAGCGTTATACGAAGTCAGAACCGGGCTTTCGCAAGAGGCGGGACCAGCAGTGATGATGTCCACGTTCGCGTCGCATCCTTGCGAGCGCAGCGCTTCCACGGCGCTGGCGGCGGCAGGGCCAAACCCAAGAATGACGACATCGTTTGCCATGAATCCCTCTCTGGAAATCTCTGGCCAATAGTAATGCTTGCCGCCAGCGAATTGCAATCGGGGGACGGGGCAAGTGCTCAGAGACATTGCCTCATTGATGAAAAGCCGATGCCCCGACCGAACGAAGGGCCAGGGCACCAACCAGCTGGATACGCCGTTGCTATCCCAGATTGCAGCGGTGTACGGTTTTTAGAACGTCGTCCAGGCCCCATCAACAGTGATGACAGCCCCATTCACGAAGTGCGACTCGTCCTGCGCAAGGAAGAGCGCGGCGTTCGCGATGTCCTCGGGCATGCCGAGCAGTGACGAATGAACGAGCAGCTCGCTCGTACGACCGAACCCGAAGGGATCCGACGGCGGCATGGTGATGGGAATCTCGGTGACGATGCCGCCCGGCGCGATGGCGTTGCAACGTATGCCCTTGTGAATGTACATGAAGGCGGTGTTCTTCGTTGCCGAAAGCAGCGCGCCCTTCGATGCGCAGTAGGCAGCGCCGGCAGTCTGATGTACGGCTCCCACCGAGGTCAAGTTGATGATGCTGCCGATGGTGTCCTCATCTTCCTCGGCATCCGGGTTGAGCTCGATGAAGGTCTGCACGGCCTTGCGCATAGCACGCATGGGCCCCATCGCGTTTACCGCAAAGCACTCCTCCATCATCGCGTCGCTCATATCGCCGATGGCGGTGTTGTCGTCCATGACGCCGGCGTTGTTCACGAGCACGTCGAAGTGCCCAAACTCGCGCACCGCCGCATCTATCATGCCGTCGGTCGTCTCCTGGAACGATACGTCACCGGGAAACGCCACCACCTTGCCCGGCGCATCCATGGATGCACAGAACTCGAGCAGACGCTCCTCCTGCTTGTCCACGGCGATGATGTTTGCACCCTCGTTAGCGAACAGCTCGGTGATCGCATTGCCAATGCCGGCGACCGCGCCGGTGACGACTATGGATTTGCCCTCAAGCTTCATTGCATCCTCCTACACGAATACCTTGTCGCAAATGATGGCGGGCGACTCGTTCTCGCCAACTGTGACTTCCTCGCCGTTTATTGCTTTGGCAGCCTCGATGACCGCAAAGCCGATGTTCTTGTCCACGGTGTAGCCGTAGATTGCTGCGCGTACGAACCCGCAGGGCACGCCCTTGCGGTACACGATCTCGCGCTGGGCGATGTCCTCATAGGAATCGTTAAGGAACTCGAGGCCCACGAGCCTATAGTCATTGCCCGCTTCGACTGCAGCCTGCAGCGCCTCCTTGCCGACGAAATCCGTATCCATGGCAACCGACCAGCCCAGGTCGCATTCATAGGGCGTGAGGCCATACATGTCCTGCCGCAGGGCAAAGCCCTTCTCGACAGGAATGCTGCGCACGTACACTTCGAGAATCTGAAGCTCGGGAACGCCCATTTTCTCGCCCACCTCATTGAGGGTAGCCTCGATGGCGGACGACTGTTCCATCGGCACGTAGATCTCGTAGCCGAGCTCGCCCGTAAAACCCGCGCGATGGATCTTCACGTCCACGCCCGCGATCGAGTCATTCATGATCGCGAAACGCTTGAGATCGTCGACCGGCTCAGCTGCCAGGTCGTTCATCATGGCGAGCGAGTTGGGACCCTGCACCGCGTACATGTCGACATCCTTGGTGATGTCCCTGCACGTCACATCAAAGCCATTGTCATGCTCGTCGGCCCATGCCACAAACTGTGGGCCATACAGCGTCGACACCCAGTACAGCTCATCGCCCATATGCATGACGATGGCATCGTCGATAATCTTGCCATCTTCGCCGAGCATGGTGGTGTACTTGGAGCGACCGACCGGAACCTTGTCCATATCGCTCACGAACAGGTGCTGGACGAAACGTCCGGCATCCGGTCCCTGCACCTCCACGAGATCATGGGTCCAGCGATACCACCCGGCGTTCTCACGTATGGCGCGCGCCTCGGCGCGGGCTGCCTCATCCTCTTTGAATAGCATCTCCGTACCTCCTAAATCATGCGCTTGTCGATCTTGCGGGCGACGACGATGGTCATTTCCTCGTCGTCCATGCCCTCGAACCAGCACGACCACTCGGTGCTGACGAGGGTCTTCACGGCGTTATGCCACAGCGCCTCGTAGCCAATGGCGAGCTCGTCCATGGGTGCCATCTCGAAGCGACCATTGAAATCGTCGGTCTTCACCTTGATGCGGACCTCGTCCTTGGTGAAGGCATCGAGCTCGTTGGGGACGAGCTGGCAGTCCATGAGCGTCTTGATGTAAGCGCCCGTGATGCGCGGATCGTTTTCGCCGATGGAATCGGGAACGCCGAGCCAGTCGCGCACGGCGCGCTTGGTGAACGGTTCCATGAACAGGTTCTTGCCCGCCGTCGAGAAGATGATGCGGAAGATGCGGAGGAACTCCTCCTCGTCATCGGGTAGATCGCGAATGACCGCGAGCGGGAAGGCCACGCACCATGCCCAGCCGAACTCGCACAGCCAGCGATAATCGTATTCGAGACTGTGCTCCTCGCCAAAAGCGTTGGAATACTGGCCGTTGCGCAGAATCTGGCCCTCCGAGACCGTACGCTCCTCGGGCGTGTCGTGAACCGGCATGACCGGCGTGCCCATATGATCAAGGAAGCCCTGCTTTGGCAGCCCGAAGGTCGAGCGGCGCTCCGCCACGACGCGGCAATGGCGATCGCCACAGCCACGGGCCTCACACATGTTAAGCGATACGTCGTTCTCGCCACCGTTGGCAAGGTCGAAGTTCGCGGTGAACATGGCCGTCGTCATGTTGCACAGCTCGGCGCCAACGATGTCCCACGGGCAGGTGTCAAGCTCCTTCTCGACTCTGTCTTTCGTGAATTGGATGACGCGGCCGGCCATGTTCTCTGCCTCGTCGCCATAGTCGCCGAAGATCGCGCCCAGCCACGCACTCTTCTCGCAGAACTCGGGGATGTTCCAATCATCGTAGAACGTGTTGAGGTACTCCTCGCCGGACACGCCCATGTTCAGGTTGTAGGACATCTCGCAGATTGCCTCGGTGCGCTTGTCGAAGTCGGGTTCGAGAATGCGCATGACCTGGAAGATGTTCGCGCAGAATGCCGCGATTTCGCGGACGGCGTAGCGATACGCGTCCTTCTCGGGAATCAGCTTGCCCCACACCGTCTCGACCGCCTTGTGGGATTCAAGCTTGTCGTGCAATGCCATAGTATCCTCCTTCATTCGGGATGGAAAACCGCGCTTGGAACAGATACTACGAAGCGTGTGAAGGCCGATGTATTCTACAAAGCGGAGGTTTGATGCCCATTCGGCAGGTCATTTCAATGGCGTTGCCCGTCATGTCACACACCTACATTTTGTATGTGTCTTACCATATTTTATGAATGGCTTGCAGGGTTGTGCTGCTACGCCCGGTATTGCATGATATGCACCAAACGAGGCGCCTTTCTAGGGACGGCAGCATGAAGCTCAACGCCGATATCGTTTTCGACAACCTGAATGATCACATCTCCGTCGAGATGCTCGGTCGCAAGGAAAGCGGGCTGCACTTGAGCCGTCCGCGCTTCTACACCGGCAACGGCCAGATCTTCGAGAAGGACACGCTCTACATCATCCGCGCTGACAAACTGCCGATGCGCTCGTCGGTACGCCCCGGTGCGGTGCTGGTCGTCGTGGGCGACACCATGCAGCTTTCGTTCTACAAGAACCGGTGTTGCATCATCCACGTCACCGACGACACGGACATCTTCAACGTGTTCAACCTCGTTCAAGACATCTACAACCGCTACGAGACGCTTGACGCCGAGATAGTGAACATCATCAACACCACGGCCGGCATCCAGCGAATCGTCGATGTCGCGGCGCCTGTACTTGGAACCGACATCCTCGTCCTCGATGAGTACTTCGGGGTCCTAGCGGCGACAGAAAACCAAGCAGGCACCTACCTCGACCTCGCGAACCTCAGCACCTTTTTGGCAAGCGAGGATCTTGCCATGCAGAGGCATGACCCGATCTCCATGACCATTCTCGATGGCAGCTACCTGTGCCAAAACATCTTCGTCGGCGAGGAATACACCGGAAGCGTGACCTTTGACTATGCAGGGCGTCGACGCCTGCCAAGCGATGGCGTCATGATCTCCTACATCGCCGACGCGATAAGCCTCGCGATGCGCCAGCTGCCCCCATCGGAAAGCGGAGACTTCGGCGCCTTCCGCAACGTCATAGCCGACCTCGTGGATTGCGTGACAATTGACCAGACACAGCGCTCACGGCTCGAGAAGCTTGGCGGGAAGCGTCGCTACGTTTGCGTGAAGATGGTTCTGTCGAAGGATCTCGCTTCGCTTCCGTACGGCTACATCTGCTCCGAGATGGAGAGCGTCTTTCCCCATAGCATTGCCTTTGCACACGGCGCATCCATCGTCGGCCTCATCTGCGTCGATGACCTGTGTGATGAGAATGGGGCGTATCTCGAGCGCCTGAAGGCCGACCTGGAGGGATTCGTCGAGGCGGTAGGTGTGACCGTCGGCATCAGCGACGCGTTCGCGGACCTGCTCAAGGTGCGTCTGTACTACGACCAGGCATTTGCTGCGCTCGTGGGGTCGGAGTTCAAGACGCAGGACTCGCGCTGCTACGTCTTTCAGGACTACGCGTTCATGAAGCTCGTGCTCAACGCCATCGGCGACCTTCCACTCGAGATGTACTTCACCGATGGCATGAAGCGCCTTGTCGAGCATGACCGCGAGGCAAACGTGAGCTACATCGAGACGCTTCTCTGCTATCTGGCAAATAGCATGAGCATAGCCAAGACCGCAAAGGCCCTGTTCATCCACCGCAGCACGCTGCTCGACCGCATCGGACGCATCGAGCGCGAGCTGGGATGCGATCTCAAGAATCCCGACGAGCGGTTGCGCATCGAGATCCTGCTCAAGGCCCAGCAGATTTACGACGCCATGAGCAGCTAGTCAAAACGAAGGGGGCCGCCTCGTGACAGCCCCCTCGCACCGGCTTATTCTTGCCTGTTCTATTCCTCGATAGCCTTCAACTTCTCGTCAATCTCGGCAACCTGCTCCTCGGTCAGACCAGCCTGCGGGAACGAGGCGAGCTTGCGGAAGGTCAGACCGCCGACGAGCTTCATCTGCGGATCCGTCTCGAATCCGGGAGAATACTCGGTGATGACCGCGCAAGCAGCTGGAGACTTCTTCAGCACCTTGACCTTATCGTCGATCGAATAACCCATGGGAACCTCCCTTGAATCGGATGATGGAAAGATTCTAGGGTGCGCCCAAAGCAAGCTGATAGCCATCACACCACAGGGATTCTGCGGGTGCGACCCCGCATTTTTGAGGGGCGAATGAGACAGTTGCTCAGAGGCGCTGGCTCATTCCACGGCGGGGACTGGCCAGGCGAGCGGCGCATTATGCCTCGCCCGCCTCTATCCCCTCGAGCCGCGTATTGCCTCCACCAGAAACTCGGTGGCGCCTTCGCCGGCTGCCGAATCGTAGTAGCTCACGAAGCGCGGATCGGCCAGATAGCCCTGTGCCAAGCCCAGATACTGGTCGGACTCGGGAGCCTTGCCCCAGTGGATGCCAATCCAACGCCTGTGCATGCGCACCAGCTCCTGGGCCTCATCACCCACGGGATCGCCCGTAGCCATGGCAAGACGCAATTGCACCTTGATCGATTCCTCCAGAAGCTCCTTGGCATCCCACTCGTCCTTGGTGAGGGCCATCATGCGAGCGTTGGCGTCCTCGATGACGTCATCGCCGTAAAGCCTGCGCGCCTCCTCGCCATACTCATTTTCGAAATCGCGCAGCCCCTGCTCCTTCATCATCTCGAAGCTGTCTTTCGTGCTCATGTCTTCCATCCTCTCTATGGTTGCCAACGCGGTTCTCGTCCTTTCGATTGCCGCGTCCAATGACGCTCCCTGTGATTCGAGAGCGTGAAGATGCGCACGGAGCGTGCCGGCAAGGACGGCGCCGGCATTTTGCATGAGCCTGCGGATGATAGCCAGCGGCAGATGGCACGAGCGCAGGGCTAGCACCTGCGCAAGACGCCTCGCGTCCGCTTCATCGTAGACGCGATAGCCCCCATCGCTTCGACGGGGCGAGATGAGCCCTTGCTCCTCGTAGTAGCGCAAGGCCCGCGGGCTTATGCCGGCTTGCGCTGCCATTTGACCGATGGTCATCGTCATGATCGCAGCCTTCCTAAACCATTGCTCCATACGTGTCTTCGAGAGGCATCATGGGCCCTGACGTGACGAGAGGGTCAAGCGCTTTTGCGAACTTTTTTGCACATAAAGGAAAGGAGCCCCGAGAGGCTCCTTCTTGTCCAATCTGGCGTCGCCAGTCTTGCTTTGCCTTCGCGCGATCGTACTTCTTGCTGCCATGGGGACCATAGCCGCCGGCAAATGCGTTGTATCGTGGCATCTTCGCAAGCGTTGCCTCTTCGGACGTCTGCCGCCACACCGTGCCAGTCTTTGGAACGTTGTGCTTCTTCGTGCGCTTCTTCTTGGACATCGGCCTCACCTCCTTCACGTCCATGACATATTAGAATGAGACAATTGCCCTGAGCAAGTGTCTCATTCTCGACGGAGAGCTGATATGCCAGACAAATACAATGACGCTTCCTGCAACATCGGTGACATCGTCTTTCGCGAGCCGGCCGCCATCGAGGTGCGCGGTGCGCGCGTCCACAACCTGAAGGACATCGACGTCGACATCCCGTTGCACCAGATGGTCGGCATCGCCGGCGTGTCCGGATCGGGAAAGAGCTCGCTTGCCCTAGGTGTGCTGTACGCGGAGGGAAGCCGTCGCTACCTCGAGGCGCTTTCCACCTACACGCGCCGCCGCATCAGCCAGACCACGCGTGCGCAGGTGGACGAGGTGCTGCACGTGCCAGCTGCCATCGCGCTGCGTCAGCGCCCGTCCACGCCCGGCGTGCATTCCACCTTCGGCACCTCCACCGAACTGCTCAACTACCTGCGCCTCATGTTCTCGCGCCTGGGTAGCCATGAATGCCCTAACGGCCATCACGTGCCGCCTAGCCTCAACGTCGCGGCAGAAAAGCCACTCGAATGCCCCATCTGCCACGAGACATTCTATGGTCCGAGCGCCGAGGACCTCGCCTTCAACAGCGGCGGCGCCTGCCCCACCTGTGGCGGTACGGGCGTCGTGCGCGAAATCGACGAGTCAACGCTCATCGTCGACGACTCGCTCACCCTCGAAGAGGGCGCGGTTGCTCCCTGGCGCCAGCTCATGTGGTCACTCATGCCGCAGGTCGCCCAAGAAATGGACGTGCGCATCGACGTGCCCTATCGTGATCTCACCGACCACGAGAAGGAAATCGTGCTGCACGGGCCCATGGAAAAACGTCACATACTCTACGTACCCAAGAACAAGGATCACGCCACCGAACTCGACTTCACGTACTACAGCGCGGTCAATACGGTGAAGAACGCCCTTGCCAAGGTGAAGGACGAAAAGGGACTTGCCCGCGTCGCGCGCTTCCTCAAGCAGGGGACCTGTCCGGATTGCCATGGAACTCGCCTGTCGAAAAAGGCCCGCTCAAGCCTTCTAGATGACATGAACCTGGCGCAAGCCACAGCCCAGACCCTCGACGAGCTGGCGGCATGGGTCCCGACGCTTCCGGACAAGCTGCCTGGGGAGATGCGTCCCATGGCCAAGGTCATCGTAGCCGAGATGGGCGAGCCAATACATCGCCTGCAGCAACTCGGCCTCGGCTATCTGAGCCTCGATCGTGCCGGCTCTACGCTTTCCAACGGTGAGCTACAACGCGTCCAGTTGGCCCGCGCCGTGCGAACACGCACCACCGGCGTGCTCTATGTGCTGGACGAGCCCTCCATCGGCCTGCATCCCTCCAACGTGGAGGGGCTGCTCGGCGTCATCGACGACCTCATGGGCGATGGCAACTCAGTTGTCGTGGTGGATCATGACCTCAGCGTGCTTAGGGCCGCGGACTACATCGTAGAGATTGGCCCCGGATCAGGCTCGAACGGCGGCCGCATCATCGCCCAGGGTACCGTCAGGGAAATCGAGGCAGACCCGGCCTCCCGTATCGGTCCCTACCTTTCGGGCGCAAAGCACGTACATGTGCGCGAACGTGCAAATGACGAGGTCATGTTCGATAAGGGGGCAATCGAGCTCCAGACGCTACCCCTGCATACCGTGAAGTCGATTTCCGTGAAGATTCCCGCAGGACGCATGACGGCAATCACCGGCGTCTCGGGATCGGGAAAGACCACTCTCGTCCTCGAGAGCCTCATCCCCGCGCTACAGTCGATGCTCGACGGCAAAAAACTGCCCGCACACGTGCGCGGCATCGACGCGCCGGGTATCAAGCGCGTGCATCTCATCGATGCGACTCCCATTGGCGCAAACGTTCGGTCGACGGTGGCTACCTATTCCGGCATCATGGACGACCTACGCCGGGCATTCGCCGCGACGCCTGCCGCTAGGGATCGCAAACTCAAGGCCGGCGCCTTCTCGTACAACACGGGAAGCCTACGTTGTCCTACCTGTGACGGTACGGGCCAGATATCGCTCGACGTGCAGTTTCTTCCCGATGTTGACATCATATGCCCCGACTGTCACGGTTCGCGCTACGGCCAGGACGCCTATGACATACGCCTGCCATTTGAGGATATCGACGGATGTCGCGACGAGGCGGGAAAACCAACGGGCACGCCCGATAATCCGACCGAGGAACTTTCCTTGCCCGATATCCTCGCGCTCACCGTCGACGAGCTGCTTTGCATGACATCCACGAGCATCCCCAAGGCAAAGGTCAAGTTACAGACGCTTTCCGATCTGGGCCTGGGATACCTCACGCTTGGCGAGGCGACGCCTGCGCTCTCGGGTGGCGAAGCGCAGCGCTTGAAGCTCGCCGGCGAGATGCACAAGAAGCAGCAAGACGCCCTCTTCGTCTTCGACGAGCCAACCATCGGATTGCATCCGGCAGATGTGGAAGTGCTGCTGTGCGTCTTGCAAAGGCTCGTGGACAAGGGCGCGACGGTCATCGTCATCGAACATGACCTCGACCTCATCGCGAACTCCGACTACGTGATCGACATGGGACCAGGCGGCGGTGAGGCGGGTGGCGCCATCGTCTGCGCCGGCACACCTGAATATGTCACCACATACCCCGAGAGCATCACCGGAACATATCTGCAATCGATGCTCTAGGGCGTCTCCCTACTGCCGCGCAAGCACCTCGGCGTTTACGCAGCTTTCGGGCTCCCTACCAAGCACTACGTCGATGGCGTTTTGCGTGCAGCGTGTGCGAAGCTGGACGGCCGTTTCCTCGGACCAGTATGCAACATGCGGTGTGAGCACCGTATGCGGCGCCTGGCAGATGGGCGCATCAGGCGAAACGGGTTCTTCCTCGAACACGTCGATGCCGGCACCCCAGAGCTTGTCCGCAGCAAGCGCATCGGCCAGCGCATCGGTATCCACGATGGCGCCACGCGAGGTGTTGATGACGATGGCGCCGGGTTTCATGACGGTGATGCGCTTTGCGTCAAGCAAATGATGCGTCTCGGGCGTCAGTGCCGTGTGAAAGCTCACGATATCAGCCTGCGCAAGCAGGTCATCCAGACTCACGTACGGGAAGTCCTCCGGCGTGAAACGCCCCGGCACGCCCTTGCGGTCCCAGACCATGACATCGAAGCCAAGCCCACGCGCCTTGCGCGCCGTCGCTCGACCAATATGCCCGTAACCGACAATGCCGAAGCTGCGCCCCTGCACCTGTCCGAGCGGGCGGCGTTTGTGAAAGTCCCACACGCCTTGCCGCATGTCGGCGTCCATCTCGTTGATGCGACGGAGCACGCACATCGCGAGCGCGATGGCGTGATCGGAGACGACCTCCGTACCGTAGCCGGGAACATTGCAGACCACAGTGCCGTTCTTGGTAGCCGCGGCCACGTCGATATTGTCGACGCCCGTGCCCGTCTTGCTCACGACCTTGAGCCCGGGCAATGCCTCGAACACCTTAGCGGTATAGTCACCGTACGAGGTGATGGCACCATCGGCATCCTGCAAGTGCTCGATGAGCGCCTCGGGGGCGCGGTCATCCTCGTTACCGAACGCGGCAAACTCGATGCCGGCAGCCTCGACCATTTGCTTCTCAAGTGCGGTATCCCCGAGATCGAAATCCGATACGACGATCTTTGGCATGACATGCTCCCTCGAACAGCTGGATGACACCCCCATCTTAAGGCTTTGCCGCGTGCGCGTCTTCCCGTGCCGTACAATCGCATAGAGCATTTACCTGGCCTCTCATACGCGAAGGAGCAACATGGAATACATTACCGCTGGTCCAGAGCATATCGACAGAATCCACCATGTCATGCAGTCCACGATCCGCGCGGTGTATCCCAAGTATTACCCAGCCGAAGTCGTCGACTTCTTCTGCCAGCTGCACAGTCGTGAGCACGTGCAAGAGGGCGTCGAGTCCGGCAACAGGGACGTGCTCTTGGACGAGGGCAAGATCGTCGGCGTAGGCTGTGCTGACGGCAACCACATCACGAGCGTGTACGTGCTCCCCGAGTTCCAGGGGCGCGGCTTCGGCTCGTATATCCTCGATTGTCTGGAAGCGCGCATCGCCCGGAAACACGAGACCGCCGTGCTGGACGCATCACTTCCTGCCGTGATGCTGTACGAGCACCGGGGCTACAAGACGACGGGACACGGCGTGCTCGACGTCGGCAACGACGTGAAGCTCGTATACGAGATCATGGAGAAGCAGCTGCGCGCGTGATTTATGCGTCGTACGTGGCGAAGGCGCGCGAGGCGAGCCTGGTTGCAAGCGCGCTGAGCGCGACGAAGAGCGCGATGCCCACGAATAGCACGATGAGCTGGACGCCAAGGTTTCCAAATCCCGGCGTACTGATGAGTGCGCAGACCTCGACTGGGATGAACGGGACCGCCTCGAACGCAACGCCAAGCACGGTCACGGGGACGCAAGCCAGGAGAAACGGCACTCCGATCTTCGTCGGGTTCCTGAAATACAGCGCGAAGAAGACGAGATTGAAGATGCCGGAGGTCGCAAGCGTAAAACCCAGGAGCGCGACGTTGGCCGGCAAACCCACCATCGGCTGTGTTGCGGCGACTGCGTCAATGCCGAGAACGGGGCGTAAGCAGATGCACAGCGCCATGATCGCCGTCATCGCCAGCTCGATGATGATCATGACGAGCACGCGCACTCGTACCATGTCGCGGCGTGATGCCGGCAGGGCAAACGAGTAGGAAAGGTCGCGCATCTCGCGAGCATTCTGGGCGTTGAAGAAAGCCATCAGGATGCCATAGAGGATGATGACTGCGTATGGCCAGCTCGGGATGAGCACAAGCGCCCCGAGCACGACGAGCATGTACGTGGCGGGATGAACCACCAGCCGGAACTCCTTTGCCAAAAGCGCATGCATTCAGGCCACCTCCTTGTGGGTGTGAGTCATGATGTCATCGAGGGTTGCCGCCGTGCCAACGCCCGCCGAAGCAGGCACAAGCGCAGTATCGCCCGAGACAGAATGACGGATGCCTATGACCTGCGCACCTGCAGCCTTGACCTCGGCAAGCGATGCCACGCGATACGAGTCCTTGAAGGCCGTCAGCGTGCCCGAACCAATGATGCGTCCATTGTCGATGTAGATGATATGATCGGCGCATTTGTCAAGGTCGGACGTGATGTGCGTCGAGAACAGAATTCCCACGCCCTTGTCGCGTGCGAGTTGCAGGAAAACGTCGAGCACTTCCTCGCGCGAAGCGGGGTCCAATCCGCTCGTGGGCTCGTCGAGCACGAGCAGTTTCGAGCGGTGCGATAACGCGAGGGCCACGGCGAACTTGACGCGCATGCCCTGTGACAGCTCCTTCACGCGTTTGGCTTGATCGATGGAGAAAAGCCCGCAGTAGTTCTCGAAAGCGCCCTGATCCCAGTTATCGTAGAAGCGACGGGTAACGGCGGCGATGGTGGACACGCGTTTGTTGCGGTAGAAGTCGGCACCACCCAGCTCGAAGCCGATGAGCCGTTTGGCCTGTTCCTCGTGACTCGCAAAAGGTTGTCCGAAGTACGTGACGCTTCCCGCATCGGGATGCACGGAGCCTTCCAGGCACTTCAGCGTGGTGGATTTGCCTGCGCCATTGCGCCCGATGAAGCCCGTGATCGAACCGGCACCAACCGCGAAGGACACGTCCTCGAGCGTGAACGCAGGGTAGCGTTTACCAAGCCCCCTGACTTCTACCAGGGGCGCAGAATCTTGAGCCATGATTTGCCTTTCCGCGTGTGCCGCTAGTGTCTCTCGTTAATTGCCCGGCCAAAGGATTCCATCATCGCGAGCGCATCCTCGACTTTCTGCAGGGCGAGCCCTTGCGATTCGTCCCCAAGCACGAGTAGTTCGCTACCAGGCGCAAGGTCGAATACCTCGCGGGCGCGTTTGGGAATGACCACCTGCCCCCGCTCACCCACGCGCACCACACCGAAGATGTGCTTGCCGCGCGGGGGAATGGGGTAGCCGCTTGCCACCTCGTCGTGATTGGCCAAATCGTCGATGGACACGCCGAAAAGCCTCGCGAGGGCGCGAACGTTCTCGAGGTCCGGCGTGGCCTCCCCGGACTCCCATTTGGCAACTGTCTGCCGCGCCACCCCCAGACGGCTCGCGAGCGCCTCTTGGGTAAACCCCTCGTGTTCACGCAGCGAGCGAATGTTCTGAGAAATCATACGTTTCGCACCTCCGTGAAAGAGTGTACGACAGCAAATACGCGCAATCCACCAGCTTGAAGTGGAGATAATCGGGCGAATATGTCATGTCTGGGTGACATGCGCAACGTACGAAGTCACGCTCATCGAGATTATCTTTTGTCAAAATATATCTGGAGAAGTCGTATTGACGACATCATCGGTGTTGACTGGTGCTAGCATGGAAGTTAGCAGGCGCAGACAAGCGCCGCATCATCGGAAAGAGGCGATTCGTCATGCAAGATGTATTCGATAGCGATGTAATCATGGAGATAAAAGACGAGGAGACCTGGGAGCAAAAGGTCGACAATGCCCCCGGTCGCGTCATGGTCGAGTTCTTCGTAACCTGGTGCCCCCACTGCCAGCGCGAAGCCCCGCTGCTTGACGAGATGGCACCTGCCATCAGAGAGCATGACATCGAGGTCTATCACGCGAATGCCGAGGTCATGTGGACCAAGGGTAATGTCTACGGCATCTCCGAGACGCCCTCGTTCATTCTCGTCGATAACGGAGAACTCATTGCCAAACACGAGGGCTTCCTCACAAAGGACGAGATCCTGGCATTTGCCGAAGGCAAGGTTGACGAGCTCACACCAAGCGTAGAGCAATCACTCAGCAGCATCGCGTTCCAATAAGGCGGGCGAAAGCGCCCTGCCATTTACAGGCCAAGCAGCTCGACCGCACGCGCGAGCTCGGCCACGATGGGGATTCGCTGCGGGCACACCTTCTCGCAGGCACCGCAATGCAGGCACGCGCTCGGCTTGCGCTTGTTCTTGCGCTCGCCACCGACGATCCACTCGTTCTTGTAGCTACCGAACATCGTGTGCGCATTGAGCGCAAGCAGTGCGCCCGAGATGCCGATGTTGGCCGGGCATGCCTTCGCGCAGTAATCGCATCCGGTGCAGGGGATGAGGTCGAACTTCGCGAACTCGTCCTGCGCACGCGCAATCACCGCCTCCTCCTCGACACCCATGCATTCGAAATCCTGCATGGTGCGGATGTTGGCTTCCATTTGCGCAAGGTCGCTCATGCCCGAAAGCACGACGGCCACATCGGGCTGACTGGCGGCAAAGCGCAGGGCCCACGACGCACATGAACTCGTCAGGTCGGCTTGCTCAAAAACATGGCGCACGGATTCGGGAGGGTTTGCCAGCAATCCGCCACGCAGCGGTTCCATGACCACGATGGGTTTGCCATGCTTGCGCGCGACCTCGAGGCATGCATGGCTCTGATGCACCGGGTTATCCCAGTCGAGATAGTTCACCTGGAGCTGCACGAACTCGACTTCGGGATGCTCGCTCAACACGGTGTCGAGCGCACCGGCGCTGTCGTGGATGGAAAGCCCGAGATGGCGAATGACGCCCTCCTCGCGCTTGCGCCGCGCGAACTCCCACATGTCGAAGCGGTCAAACGCCTCGGTGCGCACGCTTCCCAGGTTGTGCATGAGGTAGTAGTCGATGTAGCCGGCGCCTGTGCGCTCGAGCGAGGTCTCGAGCTGGGCGTACGCCTCCTGGGCGTTATTGCATTTGAACCAGGGGGCGGCTTTGGTGGCGAGCAGGAACGCATCGCGCGGATAGCGCTCGACCAGCGCCTTGCGCGTGGCCTCCTCGCTTCCCGGATAGGCCCAGGCCGTGTCGAAGTAGTTGAAGCCGGCATCGAGGAAGGCGTCGACCATGTCGCCGAATTGTGGGATGTCGATCTCGCCATCGATCTTCGGCAGGCGCATGAGGCCAAAGCCCAGCTTACCGTGGACGTCGTCAAAGCAGGTCATCAAAATACTCCTCAATCGAGATGAGCGGGGCAAGCAGAAGCGTGCCCACGTATGGACGCGCTTGCGATTCCAGAAGCCCGGTCTTGGGCACGATCATCGTAACGGTCTCGTCGGCCGCGATGCATTCGCTGGCGGTTGCGCCGGTTTGGGCACTGAGTCCGCTGGGGCAATCGGCTGCGACGATGCGCACACCGTGCTTGCGATGTGCCTCGTTTGCCAGACGAATCCACGTTGCGTAGGGCTCGCGTACCTGATCGTGGGCAAAGCCGGTGCCAAGTATCGCGTCGACAATGACATCGGCGTTGTCGAGCAGCCGTGCCAACTCTACGTCCGACGGGGCAATGGCAAGGTCAAAGCTGCCGGTAGATGCAGACTCGAGCGCAGCCGTGCGGGCTGGCTCCGCCGTTAGCTCTTCGGGGACGACCTTACTGACGAGCGTGACGTTGCGATCTGCCGCGGCAAGTGCACGCGCGGCCACCCACCCGTCGCCACCGTTGTTGCCCGAGCCCGCGAGGATGACAATCGTGGTGCCGGGTACAGCGTGCGCTTCGATCGCGCGAGCAAGAGGGGTTCCCGCGCGTGTCATGAGCTCCAAAAGCGATGTGCCGTCCCGTGCGATGCGCTGCTCGAGCGCGACGACATCCGCCACGTCGAGCACTGGGGCCTGCGCGATGTCGCCGTCCACGCACTGTACGTCGATGAGTTGTGTCATGAAATGTCCTTCAGCGACGGGTTGATTCTTGCAGCGCATTATCTCACGACCCGCCTTTTGCAAGCTGCAGTTCTTTCGCAGGAAGGCTAGAAAAGCCTTGCATTCTCTTTATAATCTCTTTACGAAGATGAATCCGTATTCTGATGGCTGAAATCTAGGGACTTCGATGACGGAGAACATCATAGAATCTTATGCGAAGCACGCTTATATCAAGCTCGGCGTATGCAGCAAGCAAAAGCCTAACTTACTTGCCGAGAGCTCAAATTAAACGAGCAAGGAGGCGGATTCATGAAAACCGAGTACATACACGAATGCGTGCTGCTTTCCGAAAACTTGAATTTCACTGTTACAGCACGACGATGTTTTATTACTCAATCTGTCCTAAGTAGGCATATCGCGTCCATTGAAAAAGAGCTAAAAGTAAAGCTCTTTGTACGCGACCGCAATAGAATTCGTTTAACGCGCAGTGGCGAGTTATTCTGCGTAAAAATGAAGAAGATGCTGGAAGAATACGATGCCATAGTAGAAGAAACTCGCGGTATTGAGAATCAAGCTAACGGAACATTGCGAGTGGCCTATCTTGCTGGTGCTTTCAAATCGCTTCTTCCTGACACTTGCCGTCGCTTTAGATACTCAAATCCAAATATTAATCTTATCCTTTATTCGGAGGAAGATGACAGCGCTCTTCAGGGCATCTCCCAAAACAAGTTTGATATTGCCTTAACCGTTAGCTATGGCAACATTAATGCCACATGGCATAACATGCACTGTTTTTATCGTGACAATTTCATGCTTGCCGTAGGCATTGATCATCCTCTCGCACAAAGAGAAGTAGTCACTATCGACGATATCGCAAACGAAAAGATTACTTTGCTCTCCCGAAATGAAAACAATGAAGCGACGACAACTATCGAACGCGCATTCCATGCGCGCGGGCACAACATAGAGTTTCGAGACACAATCACGTCATTCGATAGCTTCATCATAAACTTTGATCCTGATTGTGTAGCGATTGTACCCGGATGTTTCTCTCGAGCGGAATACCAACACGCATTGAAGCTGGTGCCGATTGATAGTGAATTACCTTCTATTGAGGTTGGTGCAATATGGAAAGCATCGGAAACAAACAATCCTTTGATTGCCGCCTTTGTAGACACAATGGAGCATGTTGCCGAAGAGCTTGCACTAGCTGGGTTTTTTAGCAAAAAAGACGGAGTGCGGGCTTTCGTGGTGAATAATGATTTGCAGATGAATGATTAGCATCCTATTTGTACAGGGCGCCCAATCTTCTATAAAAAGGCGGGCTCTGCTTCATCAGAGCCCGCACAAAAAACGCTTACCGCGGAACGAACATTACTTGCCGAGGTTTCTCAATTAAATACTTTTCGAGATCTTCGACATCACCATATCGCATGACATGTGCCTGGCAGTGTTTCACGCATGTCGGCTGCTCGCCTCCTTTAACGCGGCTTTCACACAAGTCGCATTGCTTGGTGGGAATTGGAACGTAATCCCACTGCCAGTCTTCTCCCTCAATTAGATAAGGACCGATTTCTGCAAGCTTGATTCCCCACTGACCCACAGGAAGCGAATGCTCAACTTGGCAGGCGATTTCGCACGAATGGCACCCCGTGCAATAGTCATAATCTATCAATAAGGCTTTACGCGTCATCACTGTTCCCCCTCTTTAACTTTTCTTATACGGCAGAGATTCGCTTTGATGTTGGCTCCGAAGCCGGTCGGTCCGCAAACACCAGGAATCAGTTGATTGACGTTTGATTTCCAAACACCGAAGAGATGAGGAGCGGCGGCCTTTTCTTCGGGGAACCACCAGCCGTGGTCGGCATTGATAACCCGAGGGTCAAGCGTTGGAACGAAACGTGCGCGTTGCTGACATTTGCCAAGTTCATTTTCAATCCAAACCATATCCCCGTCTTCGATGCCGTATTTTGCTCCCGTTTCTGGATTCATAGCGACTTCGCAATCTGGATGAAGCGCACGCAATCTCTTAATTTGGCGATGCTCTGAATGGAACGATGCCCAGTGTCTTGCTCCTGAAGTGAGAATCAGCGGGTATTTTTCATAGACATCAGGAGTGCTTACAGGACTTTCACGTGGCTCTTTGTAATAGGGCAGAGGATCAAGGCCCCATGCATCAAAGAGTGTCGAGCTCAGCTCTATACGACCAGTCATAGTTGCAAATCCGGGCTTTTGGTCTTCGCGGGCAAGTCCTTTTTCATGAGCACGATACTCAAAGTCAGGATAAATCTGACCTCCAATGTCCTGCAGCTCTTCGAAGGTCATCCCACTACCTTCAATCATGGCAGAGAACATATCTTGCACATTATCCCAAGGGAACATTTCTGGGTTGAAGCGCTTGCCCAGCTCGAGGTTAATCTCGAAGTCAGATTTCGCCTCACCTGGCGCATCCGTGACTTTATTAATGGTTTGAATGTGATACCAAAGACATCGAATACCATCACGCTCAGGGAACATAGCAGCAGGAAGAACAACATCCGCAAGAGCAACAATCGTTGGCGTTTTGAATACGTCAACACAAACGATAAAGTCAAGCTTATCGAGTAATTCATACATATGCTTTGGATTCGTTGACTGGCATGCAATCGTATTATTTGTTTGAATCCATGCAGCCTTAATGGGATAAGGTTCACCTGTTTCAAGTGCATGAGTCATTGATTCACATTGGAAGGAAAGGAATCCGTAGTTGAAAAGCGGGTAGTCTTTGGGGCCGATGCGTTTTGCCGCTTGTTCCGGAGGAAGATCTTCGATGCCCCAGCTACCCAGCCACGACTGATATGCGCCGAACGCCGGAAACACGCAAATCATGCCGCCTGGAACATTCACATTGCCAGTAATGGTCCACAGGGCCTGAATTGCCATTGCGTTTGCAACGCCCTCTGTATTTTGGTCGATAGCCAAGCCCCACTGGATAGCTCCAGGTTTTGCTGCTGCGAACATACGTGCGGCGGCGACCATTTCTTCTGCGGGCACCCAAGTAATCTCTTCTACTCGTTCGGGAGTAAAATCCTTCACGCGCTCTGCGAGCTCGTCAAATCCATAAGTCCAGTTCTCAACAAAATCATGGTCATATAGGTCCTCTTGTATGATCACATTTAACATGCCCATCACAAGTGCGCCATCTGTGCCAGGACGCAGTTGCAAATGATATTCCGAACGGGTGGCAAGCCATGTGACGCGTGGGTCAACAACAATAATCTTTGTGCCCATTCTCATGAGGTCTATGACCCAGTGACCGAAAAAACCATCTCCATTTGAAACTACTGGATTGTTACCCCAGATGATAAGACACTCTGCAGGTTCCCAACGAGAATCGTTATATCTATCGGGAAGGTACTGAGCGCAATCAACGACTGAATAGGCTCCTGCAGTAACCTGGCAAGCTGCTACACGAGGAAGATAGCAGGCGTTACCACTCAAACCGATATTACCCCAATTTGGACTTCCGACTGCATACGCCAAGCGATGCAGTATCGACATGATGTCACGACCTGTTCCTTGACCGAAGATAATGGATTCTGCGCCATAGTCTTTAATGATTTCTCTGAATTTCGATTCAATCAAATCGTATGCTTCATTCCAGCTAATACGCTCCCATTTATCCTCACCACGCTCTCCAGCGCGCTTCATGGGATACTTTAGGCGATCGGGGTGATCTACAACCTCTTTCACGTCGAGGCAACGTGAACAAAGTCTTCCTTGATTGAACGGATTCTCTGGATCTCCTTCGACCTTTGCAAGTTTGCCGTCATTGTCGGTGTAGAGCAAAACACCACAACCATTATGGCATCCTGGACCAGACCAAGCAGAACCGCGAGTTACGGTGTACTCGCCTTCTTGCCACGAAAGCGGCTTGACACTTTCATAGGGCTTGCGCTGATAAGGTTTAGTCCTTTCGTCAATGTGCATATTGCCTCCTCCACTCACCATTTTTATCATCGTCGACGATAAAAGCGATTATGAAGTCGGGCATTCATATGTGCCAATTCGAGTAATTCATTGCTTATGCATCTTTTGCATGCAATTAAGAATGTTTTAACCGAAGGGTGCTTGAGGCACTTTTGTCAGTTTTCGTAATGGGCATAGACGCGCTTTTTTGCTTTATTCCTTTGCCTTGCGGCGGAGAAAGCTTGTGAGCCAAAGATGTGCGTGATCCAAGCACGATGCTTGCTGCTAATGCGGGGTCGTCTGCACCCTGTGTGGGCTAACCATAATGCGTTTGATATATATCCTGACATCTGCACGATTGTTTCAAATGTTTGCGAATGTTATTATATGTATAACAATTGTAAACATAAAGTGAGGACATCATGAGTACGACATATGCGATACGCGTAGACGAAAACATTAAGAACGAGGCGGCAGAGGTTGCCAAGTTCTACGGCCTCGATCTGGCAAGTGTCACTCGTGCCCTCTGGGCGCAGATTGCGCGTACGAGGCGCATTCCGCTTGACCTTTGCGAGGAAGAGCCCAACGAGGAGAGCCTCGAGGCCATCCGCGAGACGAACGAGATGATTGCAAGTGGCAAGGGCGGTCGCTTCAAGACAGCTGAAGAGCTATTCGAGGCATTGGGGATATAGCCCATGCTGCATTCTGATTTTGCATCCGCCATCTTGCGCGATATCAAGAGGCTGCAGAAGAAGCACGTTGATACGAGTGCCCTGCGACCGGCTATCAAGCTCATCCTCGAAAACACGATTGAGTCACGCGAAGAACTCATTCGTCGGCATGACATGCACACGCTCGGCGGTGCATGGGATGGTTCCAACGAATGCCATGTCTGCAATGCTGGCAATTGGCTGCTCGTGTGGGCAGTTCGCGATGATGTCGCGTATTTTCAACGCACGGGAAACCACGACGAGATATTTCGCTCATGAGGCATCATGGACGCACATGAAATATACCTTGCCGGCGGGTGCTTCTGGGGCACCGAGGCGTATCTGAAGAAGCTCCCCGGAATCATCGATACCGAGGTCGGCTACGTAAACGCGAACATCGAGAATCCGAGCTACGAGGACGTATGCACGGGCGCGACAAACGCAGCCGAAGCCGTGAAGGTTACGTATGACGCTGACGTAATCTCGCTATCGCTGCTCTTGCAGGCCTACTTGCGCACCATCAATCCATTTTCACTCAACCGCCAGGGCAATGACGTGGGCACGCAGTATCGCACCGGAATCTACTGGACGGACCCGGCGGATGCCCGTGCGGCAGAATCATTGCTCATGGAGCTTGCGCGCAAAGCCGGAATACAGCCACGTGTGGAAGCTACACCGCTCGCAAACTTCTATCCGGCCGAGGACTATCATCAGGACTATCTTGGCAAAAACCCTTTTGGCTACTGCCATGTGAATCTCGCGGATGCCAACGCGTTCATCGCCGAGCACGCAACGGATTTCTGGGCTTGAAAGAGGGAGGCTCCATGTCCAGCGAAGTCCTGTTTCTGGAATACCCGAAGTGCTCCACCTGCAAGAAGGCCAAAAAATGGCTTGACGATCATGGTGTGGGCTATACGACGCGCCACATCGTGGAGGACAACCCCAGCGCCGACGAGCTGCGCGCATGGCACGAGCGAAGCGGGCTCCCCCTCAAGCGCTTCTTCAACACGAGCGGCATGCTCTACCGTGAGATGGAGCTGTCGAAGAAGCTGCCCGACATGTACGAAGCCGCGCAATACGCCCTGTTGGCAAGCTATGGCATGCTCGTGAAACGTCCCCTGCTGGTGACCGACGCGACGGCGATTCCTGGTTTCAAGGAAGATGCCTGGATGCGAGCACTGGGTCTATAGCCTCACAGCCGCTATCACAGCGCGTACTCGAACATGTCAAGGTCGACGGTTCCCAAATCGTCGTAATAAACTGAATGTGCGCCGTGATTGACGAAGCCGAGCTTGTCGTAAAGCCCATGGGAGCGCACGTTGTCGACAAAGGTGTCGAGCTGCAAGGCGCGCAATCCCTCCCCGCGCGACACGTCAATCGCAAATTCCATGAGCATGGAGGCGTAACCGCGACCATGATATGCTGGCCGCGTGGCAACCGAATGCACGATGCCGAGCTCGTCAAGGGGCGCATCCACCTTCCAGGGCACGGCCTCGTAGCCGGGTGCTCTGTCGTGATTGACGACAAGCGCTGTGGCAATGTTGCCATCCTCGGCGATGCCAATGAACATGTATCCTCGCTCCACCGACTCACGCAAATGGGCATCACTCGGATGCTTGTCATGCTGCCAGAGGATGTCAAAATCCGTTCCCTGCATCTCCTCGATCATGTTGTAGTAGAAATCCATGACGGCATCCATGTCGGCCATCGTCGCTTTGCGCGTCAGAAGAAATCCCATCATCTTCTCCCCATCATTTCGGGAAACAAGCCTATATTTTCTTCTAGGATACGCTCAAACCTGGACGGGCGCTCCACGCGTTCGCCTGAATTTACGCCGTGCGCAGCACGTATGCACTCCCATCGCCGCTCTCCAGACACCAGCGAAAGTCCGTTGTCTTTTCGAGCAGACGCTCGTCGTGACTCACGAGCACGAGCGCCCCCGGATAAGCGACGAGTACGCGCTCCAGGGCCTCGATGGAGCCGACATCCAAATGGTTGGTCGGTTCGTCCATTGCTATCAGCACGGGATGGCACAAAATGCCCTGGGCAAGCATGAGCTTGCGCAACTCGCCGGGGCTGAGCTCGTCACCATCCAGGATACGGTCGGGATCGGAGTTGAGCTGCGCAACGATGGAGAGGACGCGACCGCGCTCGCCGGGTGACGCTTCATGCAGGCTGGCCATGATGCGCGCGGCGAGCTCGCTTCCGATTTCCTGCGGAATGAAGAGCGTGCTCAGGTCGTCTGGCGCCCTTCGCATGAGCGCCGTGAGCAATGTGGTCTTGCCGCTGCCGTTGACTCCCGCGATGCCGATGTGCTCGGCGTTACCCACCGCAAGGTCCGGTATGCGCAGACAATGCTCCCCCTGCACCAGATCGCCTGCCTCCATGCGCACGAGCACCTTGCGCGGGCTAGCCCCCGCGTCCATCCATATATCGCCCGCGTACTGCTTATCCACGTGTGCCTCCTCAAGCGTTTGCCGCACCTTCTCCAAACGTGCGTCCATGCGCGAGGAGAGCTTGCCGGCAACGCCGTCCTTGCCGGTGTAGACCGCCAGCTTGATGCGCCCCTTGCCGTCATGATCCTTCGCATCGAGGTGGCGTGCGCTTCGCTTCGCGTCCGACTTGCTTGCCTCGTTGCGCCGCCGCGCGGCTTCGGCCTGGATGCGTGCCGCCTCGCGCTTGGCGTCCCGTCGCTGGCGCTGCGCGGTCTTCGTATCGCATGCGGCCTGTTCGCCAGCTTGCGTGTAACCGCCTGGCCGCATCACGACACGTGCACCCTCGAAGCACAGGCACTGCCCCGCGAGGGCGTCCAAGAGCTCGCGATCGTGGGAAATGAGTAGCCCGACACCCCGATAGCCCGCAAGCGCCCTGAGAATGGCCCGGCGCGTGAGGACATCCACGTGGTTGGTCGGCTCGTCCATGACGAGCACATCCGGATTCTCCCAAAGTGCCACGGCAACCTGCAAACGCTTTTGCTGGCCACTCGAAAGCGTGTCGTAGCGCCAGAGCCAGTCATCGTCGACGCCCAAATCGACGCGCAGGCGCACGGCCGCCTGTTCCCACGAGCACGCGAAGTCCTCGAGCCGGTCGGGAGGAATGGTCGCATCCTGCTCGCAATACGCGACGACCAGGCCACGCGGAGATACCGTACCGCTATCAGGCGCCAGCATGCCCGTCGCAATACGCGCGAGCGTGCTCTTGCCACAACCGTTGTTGCCGATGATGCCCGTCCACCCCACCGGAAAAACGGCGCGCACGCCGTCGAGGACGGTCTGGGTCGATCCGGGATATGAATAGGAGACGTCGTTCAGGGTTATCTGCATGGGAACCTCGCTTGATGACAACGCGGCGCGATCGCCTCCAAAGGCGACGGGCCACGAAACGAAATGGGTCATCAACTAAAAGCGCAAGGTTCGGTTCCCCTTTGGTCAGGGCCCGGCATCTTGGCGCGCCACCGCCACCGAGCCAAACAGCGAGGACATGATAGCAGACGGAATCACTTTCCCGCTAACAAGCATGGCGCCCCCGGCAATTCGGAGGCGCCAAAACCAGACAAAAGTCGCCGGGGCAGTTTTGTCTTACTTCAACTTGCCACGCAGGCCGAAGATGACAGCAAGCAAGCCGAGCGCGAAGCAGGGCACGAGCACGATCCACCCGGCCATGGCATAGCCAACGGCCGAGATGACATTACCCATGAACATGGAGCCCAAAAACATGCCGACGCTTTGCGAGCAAGCAAGGGCCGCCGTGGCACCGGAGATGAGATGCGAGGGCACGACCTCGGAGCACGACGCCCACAGCATGGCCGCCACGCCACCACCGGTAAAGCCATTCAGGATAATGACGATGATGTACACCCACAGGTCAGTCACGGAAAACACCATGGCGCCGAAGATGACGGCACTGATCATGCAGAAGATAAGAACCTTGCGACGTGACTTGATGGCATCGGAAATCTTGCCGGCGATGGGGCTGAAGCACATGCCCCAGAACGCGCCCGCACTCACGAGACCCGTACCCACGATGAGCGGGGCGTTGAGGTTTGCCGTGATGTAGGAGGACAGGAACCCCTGGCTGGCGATGAAGGCGCCCTCCTCGATGAAGAACACGAACGCCAAGACCCACACGACCTTGTTGCTGAAGAGCTCCTTGTAGGAGAACTTCACCTCTCCGCGCTTCTCGGCCTCGTCGACGTACGGATCGGAAGGATCACGGTACACGATGAGGAACATGGCAAGCACGATGATGTCGAGCACCAGGAGCATCCACCACACGCTGATGAAGTTGCCCGTCGCTTCGGCCACAGCACCATCGATAATCGGCGTGACGGCGTTTGCCGTCGCAACCCACGCGCCCCAGACGCCGAGTGGCAGACCGCGGCGCTCCTTGGGAAACCACGGCGTGATCGCGGTGACGCCGATAACACCCATGAGGCCAAAACCGGCGCCCTGGATGATGCGCGAAACCATGAGGATGGCGACGTCGCCGGCAAGGATGCCGATGATGTTGCCGATAATGCCGCAAGCAAGCGCAATGGTCACCGACCAACGAATTCCCAGACGACGCACGAACGATGCCGCCGGAAACGCGATGACCGCTCCCAGGATGTAGAACACGCCGTTGACCCAACCGAGCACATCGGGTCCAAATCCGTAAGCCTGCATGACAAGCGGCGCGACCCACATGGTCTCGCCCATGTTGGCAGGCATGCAGAATCCTGCCATGAAGACGACGAACACGACGGCCCAGGCGCGGCCGCCTTTCATGTTCCCCGCCTTATCAGATTGTTGGATAGCCTCTTCCATTCCCTATCTCCCCTCATGAAACAAACGATGGAAGCTCGTCAAGATGCGCGCCATCCGACACTCGTCATGACGCTTTCGCGTCTGTCGATTTGCGGCGATCTCGAATCTCCGGACACCTGTCCGAAGCCCTGCGTCTAATCTAGAAAGCGCCGTTCAAACGCAGAAGACCCAACGCGGGGGATTTATAGGGTGAGCAAGGGTGATATGGGGTTAGGATGCTCCGTCATCGAAGGCGGCACGCTGCTCCTGAACGCTCGCCTTGTATGCCTCGGATCGCGTGTGCACGCCCAGTTTCGAGTAGATGTTCTTCAGATGAGACTTCACCGTGTTCTGGGAAACGCAGAGCGACAGGGCAATCTCACCTCGCGACATACCTGAGTTGAGCTTCGCGAGTATCTCGCGTTCGCGTTCCGTGAGCGCGTAATAACCCTGCACGCCGCCTTGAAGAAGCGCAATGGATTCATCGACCACGGCCGTGTTGTCGAAGAGCCCGAGTACTTCCTTGGCATAGTTACGAAAGGCCAGGGATGCCTGCCGCGATGTCGCGAGCTTCAGGAGCAGTTCGCGTATGCAGGTACGCCCCTCGAGAAAGACCGAGCGATATCCACCGCGTATGGCCAATTCGAGTGCCGTATTGAGCTCGACCATGGCACGGGCCTCATCGTCGGATTCGCCAAAGAACGACGCGCGCATGATGGAAAGCTGCGTGGCGAAGTACATGCTTCCGCACGCCGTGATCACGGCTTCGGCCTTGTCCAGCAACGCGAACGACTCGTCATGGAATCCAAGATGCCAGAGTATGCGAACCTTGGCGAATATGCAGCTCACCTGCCTGAACACATCGGGGTCATCAAGAAACTCGTCAATCGCCTGCTCGCATGAACGCACGGCCGACATCTCGTCGAGCTCGACGCCGAGCGCCATCTTGAGAGCATAGGTCCGCCGATCCATGTTGCGAGGGATGCGCTTGCCCTCGATGGAATCCACCATCTCACACGCAATCTCAAAGGCCTCGATGCGGTTGCCGCGGACACGCTCCAAACGCGCCACTGTGAGCTGCACGTCAAGAAACATGTCGGCATTGACGCTCGCCGAAACGCAGCGTAGCGCGTCGGCAAGCGTTTCCTCGGCCTGGGCGAGCTCGTAGCGCTCCACCTGGATGGTGGCGATGACGGAGAGGAAACCACCGTACAACGAGGTTCCCGGCTCGCACATCGTCAGCGCCTTGCGCGCGGTCGACGCCGCATCCTCGTATTGGCCCATGTACAGATAGTACTGGGCAAGCAAGTACAGGTCGAAGAGCTTATAGAAGGGCACGTCAACGCGTTCGGCAAGCGAATAGGCCCTCAGATACAGCTCTCTGCCCTCACGCACGTTACCAAGGCGTTCGACGTTCTCGCCCTCCATATGGGTGAGCAGACATTGGAATGGCCGGCTGAGCGGCCGAGAGTCATCTTCCTGCACTTCCTTTATGACGCGTAACGAACCGAGGCGATCTCCCTCAAGGGCAAGGCACAGCGCGTCGGCAAAGGCAAAGGCGCGCGGGTCGGCACTCGTATCGTCCATATCCTGCAGCACCGTGAGCCACGCACGCGCCTCATCCACGAGCCCCGTGGAGATGCACGCCCATACGGCCGCCCAGCTCAGAAACGCATTGTCGGCAATCTCGGGTGCCGGTCCGGAGAGCACACGAGCAAGCAGGTCACCACCCTTGTCATCCAGCTGCAGACCAGCCGAGCCGCCGACAGTCCCCTCGATGTACAGGGGATCGCATGTGGCAATGATGTACTTGGCCTGTTCCGCACGGCGTCCTTGCGCGCCAAACCAGCGGCTCGCCCGATCGGCGAGATTGAACACCTCCTTGCGATGCTCGCGCAGGAGCACGCCGAGCAGATAGCGTCGCATGAAGGGGTCGCAGCGGTATACGCGCGCATCGCGATCGTAGTAGACGAAGAGCCCGCGACGTGTCACGTTGTCCAGGATACGCTCGGAATCCGGCTCGCCCAGGATGGCATCGCACGCATCGGGTGCGAGCACCTCGAGCAACGAGGAGCGGATGAGGAAGCGCCGCTCCTCTTCGGTAGCGCGCGCCATGACCTCCTTTTCGAAGAAGCGGCTGCAATAGCCCTCCATCAGGCGCCCGACATCCGCCTCCTCCTTTGCCTTGTCCAGCGAGTACTTGAGAAAGATCGGGAAAATGGGCCACACCGCGTCATCGAGCAGCCCGTGCAGCGCCGGCTCGTCAGGGTTAAGCCCAAGCTTGTCGCAAAGCTCGCGCAGCCGCTGCGAAGTGAGGGCGATATCGGACCCTTCGATCTCGACAGCTGGCAGTGCGATGGTCAGGTCGGAGATCGCTTCGGGCAGGTAACTTCCCGACAAGACAAGTCGAACATCGTCGGAGAGGTTCTTGCTCAGGAATGCGACCGCCTCGTCGAGAGCTGCGCACGTGGCGAGGTTGTAATCGTCGATGAAGATAATCGCCTGTCGCTGTGGGCCAAACACCTCGTCGGCAAGGTTGACGAAGTCAACGGCAAGGGACTCCCAATTGGTTACACGCGCGGCGTCCTCCTCGGAGGCAAGCGTTTCGAAGCGCTCCTCCTTACGCGCCAGACTTTGCATGAGCGCCCTCATGAACCGAGTGGGATCGCCATCATGCTCATCGAGGCACAGCCAAAACGCCTGGGTGTCGGCGCGTGCCTCGAAAATGCCGTGCCATGTTGCCATAAGCGCGCTCTTACCACTGCCTGACGGGGCGCTTAGCAGGCAAAGCTGCCAGGCATCGAGGTCATCGAGCGCCGATGACACGTCCTCGTCAATCACGACCCCTTCGGATAGCACCGGGGCCTCGAATTTACGATGCAGAAAACGCGGGGTATCCGCATCTGCACGTTTGGTGGCAGTCGCCTGCATGACTTCTCCTAACCGCCGTGGGCGGTGCCACTCGTCGTGACGACGCCCGTTCCCTCCTTCTCGAGAGAGCGGCCCGGCTGTGGCAGCGCCATGGCCCCGCAGGCCTCGCACCGACCAGTATCGAGGTCAATGCGTCGCCCGCAGTTGGCACATCGCAGCTGATGGTCCTTGCGCACGAGGGCGGTGGTCCTATCGAACTTACCGCAGACGTTACACCCCGGGCCCTTGCATGGAAAGCAGTTCATGCCCTGTCGAGTCCTAGCCGACCAAGTCTTCCAGCTTCAGCCAGTATACAAGGGTCTTCTCGGCAAGAGGGTGGTTGAAATCGACCTTCACGGTCGAATCAGTCGCCTCTATCACGCGCACCGGAATCTGCATGCCCGAGGCGGGGTTCGTCCATTTGAAAACGCTGCCCTCCTCGAGCTCGTCGCCAAACGAGAACATGGTGCGCGGATAGACCTGTACGCCATCGGGATCATGACGGCCATAGGCCTGGTCAGGCTCGATGGTGACTGTACGCTCCTCGCCCACCTCCATCTCACTCAAGACGTCCTCGATGCCCGGAATGACCGCTCCGGCCCCGAGGATGATCTTGACCGGTTCGCCGGCAGAATGATCGTCAAAGGGCTCCTCGCCCTCGACGCCGCCTCGATAGTGGACGAAAGCGGCTTGCCCAAATCGGCTGTTGTTCTTCATGGTCTGGCCTTCCTCGCTTCATCGGCAAAAAGGAGCGGGCGGCCATGGCTGGAGGCCGCCCTTTGGGGAACGGGCGGACGAAACGCCGTCGAATCGCCCGCCCGATAGATAGCTCATGTCCGGGGCTATTCCACGAGACCCATCTCGAAGTGGTCGTCGTCGCTTCGACGATGCGCGGCAGTCGACCAGTTCTCGTTGGCCTCGACCTCGACCCTCGTCTCGTCTCGACCCTCGGAGTTGCTCTTCTTCGTGGGCACGAACTTGCCCTTGGCCGCGAGCGGCTTGTACTGCGGGAACCACAGCACCTGCTTGCTCTTCTCGCACATCTTCTCGGCAAGCTCCACGATGGGACCATAGGTGATGACGTTTGCCAGGCAGTGATGCACGCAAGCCGGTTCGCGGCCCTTCGAGGTGCGCGCAACGCATAGGTCGCACAGGTCGGTGGGAACGGGGACGTAGTTGTAATCGAACACGCCCGTGCCGTCCTCGATCTCCCACGGGCCTTCCTCGAGCACGCGGATGCCCCACTTGCCCACGGGATAGTTGTGGGTCTCCTTGCAGGTCACCTCGCAGCTCTGACAACCAGAGCAGTACTCGTAATCGATGAGGAGTCCGTACGCTTCCTTGCTCATTATTGGTCCTCCCTCTTGAACTTCGTCCATACTTCGTCCATGTCGGTATCCAGGCACTCTTCTATCGGCTTGATGTTGCACAGCAGGCACTTGAACGGCGCGCCAAAGCCGAGCTTGCCAAAGTGGAAGTTGGGAACCAGGTTGTTGACGTTGCTGCGCCAATTGCCGTAGAGATTGGGCTCGCTGCCGTCTTCCTCGGGGAACCACCAGGCATGCTGGCAATGGATGGTCTTCTCGTCGACCGTCTCGGTGATTTTGGCCTTCTGCTTGCAGCTTCCAAACTGGTTCCAGATCTCGCACCACTGGCCATCCGCGATGCCGAGCTTCTTTGCCGTCTTGGGGTTCACCTCGACGATGGGATCGGGATTGAGTTCGCGGCAGAAGGGAACCTGCCGGTTCTCGGAATGGAAGAAGGCATAGGGGCGAGCACCGGTCGTGAGCACGTAGGGATACTCCTCCAGAAGCTCCGGCGTGTTGACGGGGCTGTACTGCGGCTCGTCGTAGTAGGGCAACGGGTCGTCGTCGAACTGTTGGAAGATGGTCGAGTAGAGCTCGATGCGACCGGTCGGCGTGTTGAAGCCCACCTTGCCATCGCTGCGCAGCTTGCCGCACTCGTTCTTGCGGTAGGTCACCTCATCCTGCACGTACACGGCAGGCGCCACCTCGCGGAACTTGTACTTGTTCGAGAGACGCAGGTGGTTGATGAAGTCCTCGACGGTATCGTAGTCGGTCCACCACTGCGGATTGAGCGCCTTGCCAAGCTTGAAGCATGCCTCGGCATCGGTCAGGGCCTCACCCGTACGCGTCGCAGCCTGCGAGAAGCCCTTGATGCCCATGGAGGCGCCGTAATGCGTGAAGGTCGTACCCTCGCGCTCGGCCGATGCGGCCAGCGGCAGGAACACGTCGCAGGACGCCTGGGCAGACGGAGTCATGAAGGTGTCGATGGTGAAGCAGAACTCGAGCGACTTGAGGATGGCGTCGTGCCAGCGCTTGGGCTCGGCCGACGTGCACGACATCAGGTTGTTGCCGCAGTACATGCCCAATTTGATGGGGTAGGGCTCGCCGGTCTCCAGCGTCTGGAGCATGAGATCGGCATGGGCGTTCATGATGAGGTTGCAATATGCCGGGTACTCCGCCAGGCCAATCATCTCGCTCACGAGATCGCCGACACCCTTCTCGAAGCCGAAACCCACCTCGTTGAGGCCGGAGGTCACGTCACCCAGGACGTTGCCACCGGGCACGTCGATGTTGCCGGTGATGGCCATGAGGTCGAGGATGCACTGGCCAGCCTGCATGCCGTTGGCCTTCTGGTCGATGGCAAGGCCCCAGGAGATGCTGGCGGGCTTTGCCTGGGCATACATGCGCGCAGCTTCGACGATCTTCTCCTCGGGGATGTCGCAGATTTCCGCGGCCTTGGCTGCCGTCATGCCCTTCTCCGGGTCGTTGATGCGCGCCTTGAGTTCGTCAAAGCCATAGCACCAGTAGTCGACGTACTCGTGATCGTAGAGGTCCTCGTTGATGATGACCGAGAGCATCGCCATGGCAAGCGCGGTGTCGGTGCCGGCGCGCAGGCGCAGGTGGATGTCGGCGCGACTGGCGAGCCAGTTCATGCGCGGGTCGACCATGATGAGACGCGTGCCACGGCGCATCATGTCGATGACGGCATGGCCAAAGAGGCCGTCACCGTTGGAGGACAGAGGCATCTTGCCCCACATGATGAGGCACTCGGGCAGCTCGTAGGCCGGGTCGTCGAAACGCCCGGGGAGGGCGCAGGCGTAATCGATCTCGGGGTAGGCAGACCCGATGATGTAGCTTGAGGCGGCCAGGCGCGGAATGTAGCAAGCATAGCCCGACTGCGTATAGCAGTAGTTGGGCGTGCCGAGCATGACCGAGCCGTATGGGTTGAAGGTGCCGCCCTCGCGGCCGGTACCGGTAAAGCACACGCAGCTCTCACGGCCGTACTGCTTGGTGATGCGATCGTAGTTCTCCTTGATGATGGCCACGGCCTCATCCCAGGTGCAGCGCTCCCATGCGTCGGCATCGCCGCGCTTGGACGGATCGCGCTTCATCGGATAGATGATACGCGCGGGGTTGTACATGTAGTCCATGAGCGTGAGGCAGCGCACGCAGAGGCGCCCTTGCGTAACCGGATGGTTCTCGTCGCCCTCGACCTTGACGACGCGATCCTCACCATCGGTGTAAACCTTCAATCCGCAGCCCGTGGGATGGCATCCCGGAGCTGACCACGGGGACAAGCGAGTAACGGTGAGTCCGTCCTCCTCGAAGCGCCAAGGCTTTCCGATGTCGTTGACGTCGGAGAGCGTGTCCAGTTTCACGACTGGGGCAGCTTTCATCTCTTCCATGAATGACCGCCTTTCTCCTTCTCTCAGTTGATTTTGGAACCGGCGGACTGACGAGTGCCCACCGACACAGAGAGTCTAGAAAGCGCTCGTGGGGTGGTCATGCCCCCGCGGGCATGGACTTGGGGGTGAGAGGAGGGGGTGAGAAGTAGCCCTCATCAAATGGGACAAATATCAACCCGGTGGCATTTGTCTCACCATTCGCCGGTCCCCGCGGATAATGAGACAGTTGCTCTGAGACGTTGTCTCGTCTTGCCGGAACTCGACGCGACACATACACTTGCCTCATCCAAATCCAAGGAGGATGACGATGCGCGTATTGGTCGTGAATGCCGGAAGCTCCAGCCTGAAATGCCAGCTCATCGAAACGGACGGCAAGATTTCGCTCATGAGGTGCCTTGCCGAGAAGGTAGGCACGCCCGAGGCGTTCATGAACGTCTCGTTTGCCCCTGACTTCGACAAGACCACCTATAACGTCGCCAAGCTTACCGTTCCCCAATGCCTCGCCAAGCTGCTCGACATCCTCGTCGAGAACCCCGACAGTCCCATCAGCGGTCTCGACCAGATAGATGCGATCGGCAACCGCGTCGTGGCCGGAGGCGAGTACTTCAGCAAGGCGACGCTCATCGATGATGACGTGCGCGAAAAGCTCGCGAGCATCGAGGAACTGGCGCCGCTGCACAACCCACCTGCCGATGCCTGCATCGACATGATGCGCAAGCTCATGCCCGACACACCAGAGGTCGCCGTCTTCGACACCGCATTTCACACGACGATGCCGCCCAAGGCGTACATGTACCCACTTCCCATGCGCTATTACGAGGACTATCGCATTCGCCGCTATGGTGCGCACGGCACGAGCCACCGCTACGCGGCCCAGCAGGCCGCGAACCTGCTCGGACGCCCGCTCAGGGACCTCGGCCTCATCACCTGTCATCTGGGCAACGGCGGATCCATCACGGCCGTGAACCACGGCAAGTCCATCGACACGACGATGGGCTTCACGCCGCTCGAAGGTCTGATGATGGGTACGCGTTCCGGCTCCATCGACCCGGCCATCATCACCTACATCATGCGTCGCGAGGGCATCAGTTTCGACGAGATGGACTCCATCCTCAACCGCGAAAGCGGCGTGCTCGGCGTGTCTGGCATCTCGGCCGACATGCGCGACGTGCTCGATGCTGCGCGTGACGGCAATGAGCATGCCGAGCTTGCCATCGACATGTACGTGTATCGCATCCAGAAGGCCATCGGCGGTTTCTACGCCGCGATGACGCGCACGGATGCCGTCGTCATGACGGCGGGCATCGGCGAGAACTCGGCCGAGTTGCGCGAGCGCATCTTCGATGGCCTGGCGCACATGGGCATGATCCTCGACAAGGAGCGCAACGACGTGACCGGCCAAATCGGCGTCAACCGCATCATCTCGATCGACGACAGTCCCATCAAGATCTGCGTCGTGACCACCGACGAGGAGATGCGCATCGCCCGCGAGACCGATGACCTGGTGGAGCAGCTGAGACTCTAGCCGATACCGCCGTAGAAAATGCCCAGGATGATGACGAGCGCGGTCACGAAGACGAACACGTAGCGCGTGAAGAAGTCGAACCACCTGCCCAGCGGCCTCTTGCGCCCGAGCTCGGCCTGCCCCTTCGCAAATCCGCGCGGACACACCCAGAAGAACATGATTGCGGCGAGAAACGCGCCCACCGGGATGACGTAGATGGAGATGACGTCCATCCAGTCACTTACGGTGCTTCCGCCCTCGATGAACAAGCCCACGCCCACCGCAATCACAGCGATGATGAGCACCGAGACCGTACGCGAGAGCCCGAGTTGCTCCTGGAGCGCTTCGACGGGCGCCTCGAAAAGGTTCATGAGGCTGGTGATGGCCGCGAACACGACCGCGACGAAGAGAATGACGGCGAAGATGTCGCCGAAGGGCATTTGCTGGAACACTTGCGCAAGCGTGATGAAGAGCAGCGGCGGACCGGAGGAGACATCGAGCCCGAAGGCAAATACGGCGGGGACGACAACGCATGCGGCCACGAGACTCGCAATCGTGTCGAAAATGGCGACGTTGCGCGCAGCGGACACCACATCGACATCCTTCTTGAGATAGCTGCCATAGACGAGCGTGCCGCAACCGGCAAGCGAGAGGCTGAAGAACGCCTGGCCAAGCGCGTACACCCAGGTGGTCGGATTGAGCAGCGCCTCCCAGCGCGGCACGAGCAGGTATAGGTAGCCCTCGGAGGCACCTGACAGCATGGCCACGCGAATGGCAATGACGATGAAGAGAATGAAGAGCAACGGCATGAGCACCTTGTTAACCCGCTCGATACCACGCGACACACCCAGAATCATGATGACGAAGGTGATGACGAGACCGGTGACATGAAAGCCCACATTGCCAAAGTCCGAGGCGATGCCGCCAAAGAACGCACCCATGTCGGACTGCGCCATGAGCTCGCCGGTAAGCGAGGAGAACAGATAGTGACACGCCCAGCCGAGCACCACCGCATAGCCGATGGCCAACGCAAGCGAGCCCAGCGTCGGAACGAGACCGACGATCTTGCCGATGAGGCCACCCTTCCTGATGCCGCGCATCTCCATGGCCTTGCCAAACGCGCCCATGGGGCCGGTTCCCATGGCACGCCCAAACGACATCTCGCCAATCACGCCCGTGAACCCAAGCAGCGCCACGAAGATGAGGTACGGGATGAGAAACGCCGCACCGCCGAGCTGAGCGACGCGGTAGGGGAAGAGCCAGATATTGGCCATGCCGACAGCGCTTCCCACGCAGGCAAGGATGAAGCCCGTGCGCGATGCCCAGGAATCGCGTTGGCGTCGTTGCTGCGGCGTGCCACCCGTCTCCTCGCCGACCTCGATCGCGCGAGCCTCTTCCCTGATGATGTTATCGCTCTTGTTTGCCATGATGTCTCCTCGTCACAGGCTCCCATCATAGCGAAACGCGGGGAATGCGGACGTGTCGATGCGGCAAATATCCCATGTGTTTGCCCTGATTTGCGCCTCGCGAGACTATAATGCCAGTATGCGCCATCGGATATCGATCTGGCTGGGAGGTTTGACATGACCGAAAGCGAAACCAAGCCACGGGGAAAGCGCGTTGCGATCATCACGGGAGCCTCATCGGGCCTCGGCCGCGAATTCGCCCGGCAAATCGACCTTCTTCAGCAAGTTGATGAGCTATGGCTTGTCGCTCGCAATCATGATGCTCTGCAAGAGGTCGCCGACCAGTTGAGCTCGCCCGCAGTTCCGATAGTGGCCAACCTCGGGAGCAAGGCGGACATCGCCGCAATCAGGCAGCGTCTCGCGGATTTCAACCCCGACGTCCGCTATCTCGTGAACGCCGCCGGCTTCGGCAAGTTCGGCGACTGGCAGAGCATCTCCGATGAGGACATCGACTCCATGATCGACCTCAACTGCCGCGGGCTCGTCGACATGACGCATGCGGTGCTGCCATACATGGGGCGCGGAGCGCATATCGTGCAGGTCGCATCTGCCGCGGCGTTCGTCCCGCTTCCTCATATGAACGTATATGCAGCCACTAAAGCGTTTGTGCTGCGTTACACACGCGCGCTGCGCTGGGAGTTGCACGGTACGGGCATCACGGCGACCGCCCTTTGTCCCACATGGGTAAAGACGGGCTTCGAGAAGGTCGCCCGCGAATCCGGAGGCGCGCAGGACGTACGCCATCTTCTGGGCGCGCAGAAGGCCTCGACCGTCGTGTCCCGTGCCCTCACCGCAAACAAGCTGCACCTAGCAGTCGCGACGGCAAGTCCACAATCATGCGCCTTGCGCATCATCGGAAAAATCGTCCCCAACTGCATCAGCATGGCGGGGTGGGAACTCATACGCCGGCTCTAGTGACGAGGTGCAAGAACTTCTGTCGTATTTGTCCTAATCCTTGAGAAAGATGCATTCGAGTTCTAGAATATATCTAGGTTAGGCTAATAGAGGATGGTGGTCACAATGGTCGATACACTAGACGAGGATGCCCGCAAGGATCTCGAGCGCATCGAGGAAGAGGCAGCTGCCGAGGCAGCCGCCGCGGTCGAGGATTACGACGCGATGGACGAGGAGGAGGCAGCCGTTGCCGCCGCCGAGACCGCCGCGACGTTCGAAGAGGCAGCCCAGAACAACTAGTCCGCCCGGTAACGCCAGACAGACGACACGGAAGGGGAGGGGCAACCGCCTCTCCCCTTCTTCGTGATTTCGGAATAGGGCGGGACCACAAACCGTCTTGCCTGCGCGCAGATTTGTGCTAGTATACGGATTCGCGCAAACGCGCAGCATGCGGGCGTGGCGGAATGGCAGACGCGCTGGCTTCAGGTGCCAGTGGGCTTCGGCCCGTGAAGGTTCAACTCCTTTCGCCCGCACCAGCACATGAGAGAGGCCGGCCCACGTGGTCGGCCTTTTATGTGAACTTCAGCAGTTTCACCTGCCATTTACCTATAATGTGCTAATGCATCTGTCAAAATGAGCAGAAAACGAGGAGAGGCTAGATGCAGGGCCCATTGATCCTGGACCGATATCGCCCCATAGAAGTCAAAGGCGAAGGTGGCAGCGGCAAAGTAGAGATCTGCTGGGACACGCGCATACAACGTCGTGTCGCAATCAAGCGCATGCCCATTTCCAGCGAGTGGGCCAATGGGAGCATCCCCGGTCTTGCCGAGGCGCGGACGGGTGCAATGCTCAGCCGTCCGTCCATCGTGAGCGTCTACGACTTCGACACCGTCGACAACGAAGCCTTCCTCATCATGGAGGCCATCGAAGGGCCTTCCCTCGCGCAGATCATCGACGACACGCCGCCCGCGACCTTCGATCTCGACATCGCCGCGGCAATCGTCCTCGCCGTCGGCGATGCCATCGAATTCGCACATGAGAACCAGGTCCTGCACCTCGACATCAAACCCGACAACATTCTCGTGAACCGCAACGGGGCCTGCAAGGTCAGCGACTTCGGCGTCTCCGAGCTCGCCGACGCGCAGGGCTTCCGCAAGGCAAGTGGCGGCACTATCGGCTACATGCCTCCCGAGCAGATGAACGGTCACGAGCTCGACGAGCGCACCGACGAGTTCGCCTTGGCCGCCGTGACCTACGAGATCCTCACGGGCAAGCGCCCGTTTGCCGCGCGCAGCCTCGATGCGAGCGCCAAGCTCATCCAGAAGTTCGATATCGCACCCGCCTCCTCGCTGCGCACGGACCTCGATCCCGGCATTGACAGCGTGCTGTTCACGGCGCTTTCGCCCGATCCCGATGATCGGTACGACAGCGTGGAGGAGTTTCTCGCCGCCCTCATGCCCTATTTGGGCAATCCCGCGCGCGGCAGCCGCCGCCTGCGGGAAATCGTCCAGGTGGACGACGAGGTCGTGGAGGAGGAAAGCTACGTCCCTCCCAAACGAAGCATCCTCGATCACGTCTCGCCGCGTCTCAACCTTGTCCTCGGTCGCGTCATCGCCGCCGCGCTCTGCTGGTGGCTCAGCACTTCGGCCCTATTCAACGTCACGATGCTCGATACCAACGTCGCCATGCTCGTTGCGTTGCTTCCGGCGGTCGCCGCGGTAGTCAAACCCCCCTTTGGTGCCCTGCTCGCCATGCTCGTCAACGGCGCCTCCCTTTTCCTATGCTCCGTTCCCATGCCGGCGCTCGGCATTGCCGCAATAGCGGCAGCTGCGGGCTGGGTCATCCTCTTTGGTCGCGAGGGCGTGGCCGACACGAACTGCGCGCTCATCATCTCGCCGCTCGGCCTCGTGGGGTTCGCCCCGTTGGCCCCCATGATCGCCGGCTACTGCCTGCCACCCGTGCGTGCACTGGGAGCCGCCGTCATCCAGGTCATCCTCATGCTCACCGTGGGCAGGAACACGGGACCGGAATTGCTGTTCGGCAGCATCACGAGCATACCGACCTGGATTATGATATGTGCTTGGATTGTCTCCGCAGTGCTCATGTCGCTGCTATGCTCACGTGAGACACGTATACTGTCGATACTCGGTGCGGTTTGCGCGGCGTGCGTTCTGCTCGTGGCTCAGGGCATCGGTATGTGGGTTTTGACCGGCATCTTCACCGGTCCAAGTGGAACATGGACCATCACGACGGTCCTTGCGTGCGTTGCCATGTGTGTCGTCGGCGTCCTAAGGTCGTCGGTACGTCATAAAGGAGAGTAACAATGGGCATCTTTTCGAGGTTCGAGAACAAGGCCGAGGACGTCATAGAGGGATCTGGCGGTCGCGGACGCGGTGGCATCGAGCCCGTCAAACTCGCGAAGCGTGCTTGCAAGGAGATGGAGCACGAAAAGATGATCGGCGTCGGTCACGAGTATGCTCCCACGCTCTATAACATCCTCGTATCACCCGAGGACGATGCCGCGATGAGCGGTTACTACCCCTCTCTTGCCGGCGAGATCGAGACGTACCTGACCGGTCAGGGCGCACAGCGCGGCCTGGTCTTCGATTGTCCGCCCCTCGCACGCTTCATCGTCGACGATGGCCTGAGGCGCGGCAAGTTCGACATCATCGCCGAAAGCGTGAGCCCTGCCATCATCGCCGAGCTGCGTCACGAGGAAATGGTGCGCTACGGCATCGAGCCCGATTACGACAATCTGGATGACTTCGATTTCGAGCGCTCCCAGGCGCATCCTCCGCGCCCGCGTCCGCACAGCGAGCCCGACTTCCCCGATGACGGTGGTTTCACGGACGAGCAACCCATGGACGACTTTGACGATCCGGCCTTCGGCATGCCGGAGCAGGCGGCGGCTCCGGCACCCGTCCCCGGTCCCGAAGACGAGGGTCTTTCCGTCGATGACGCGCCCGCCGACCAGCGCACGATCATCCTCGACGAGCCCATGGCGCAGCAGCCGCAGGCCGTCCTCTACAACCTCAAGACGCAACGCGTGTACCAGCTGCGTGACGACCGCACGGTCATCGGTCGCGACACCAACTGCGACGTCATCATCGGCGATCCGAGCGCCTCGCGCCATCATGCCGAGATCCTGCACAATGAATCCGGCTGGCTCATTCGCGATACGGGTTCCACCAACGGGATAATCGTCAACGGGGTCGCGACGACGCAATCGCGCATCTACGATGGCGATATCATCGACCTCGGCACCACGCAGCTCGAGCTCCAGGAGGGTTAGGCTAACGCATGGTCGATCTTCTTCTCCTGGCTGGCCGCCTCCTGCTCGTCGCCCTGCTCTACCTCTTCCTGTTCTTCGTCGTCAAAACGGGCGTCGGGCTCGTCCGGGGTCAAAACAAGAAAGCCAAGTCCTGGACGCTCAACGTCGAGAAGGGCCCACGCACCCTCAAGGGCGTGCGGTTGACCATCGCCGGCCCCATCGTCATCGGCCGGGCCCCCGGTGCCGATATCGTCATCCCCACCGATTACGTCTCGGCACGTCATGCGCGCTTCTCGCTTTCGGGCACGAGCCTTTCGGTCGAAGACCTCAACTCCACCAACGGAACCCTGCTCAACGGACATCCCGTTACCAGCCCCGTCGCCTGCTCTGAGGGCGACATCGTCACCATCGGAAACGTCGACATAAAGATTGGCCGTCAATGAGTTTCAACTTCACCAAGCCCAACACGCCCCGATCGTTCGCCGCGCGCTCGGATGTCGGAAGCGTACGCGAGCACAATGAGGACAGCTACCTGGTAAAAAGCCCGCTCTTCGTCGTCGCAGACGGCATGGGCGGACACGAGGCCGGCGAGGTCGCGAGCAAGATCGCCGTGACCACCATGGAAGCCCATGCTCCCAAGAGCACGAGCCCCGAGGCACTTGGCGCAGCCGTCGTCAAGGCAAACGAGGCCGTCTTGCGCGGCGCCAAGGACGGTACGGGCAAACCTGGCATGGGAACGACCCTCACCGCCGCCTTCGTCTACGAAGACGAGGCCGTCATCGCACAGGTGGGCGATTCGCGCGCGTATCTCCTTCACAACGACCAGCTCCAGCGCATCACGCGCGATCACTCCCTCGTTGCCGACCTCATCGAGCAGGGCCGCCTGACCGAGGCCGAAGCCCGCTTCCATCCACAGCGTTCCGTCATCACGCGCGCGTTGGGCAGCGACCCCAACATGCAGCCAGACCTCTACACCCTGCACGTCGAGGAAGGCGACCGTCTGGTGCTGTGCTCGGATGGCCTGTGCTCGATGATTTCGGATGGCGAAATCGAGGAGATCCTGCTTGACAACCCCACTCCCGCCCGGGCATGCGATGCCCTGGTCGAGGAGGCCCTCATCGCCGGCGGCCTCGACAACGTCACCGTCATCGTCATCGACCCCCTTGGCGATCCTCCGTCGGACGACGAGGAGGTCACCTACGTTGAGGAGCGCGTCGTCGGCGTTCCCGAGGATACGGAAGCGGAAGTCCCCGACACCACGTCCGCCCCAATCGCATCCGCCACGCCCGCGAAGGATAGGGGCGGCAAGCATCACAGGTCCAAGCAGAAGGGAAGGATGGCGCCGTTCATCTGGGCGCTCGCCTTCATCCTCATACTCGCCGCCGCGGGCTTCGGCTTTTACGCCTTCGCGCAGAACTCCTACTACATCATCGCCGAAAACGGCATCGTGAGCGTCTATCGCGGCCTGCCTGGCGAGGTGGCCGGCATATCGGTCTCGTGGCTCGAATCGCAGGCCCCGGACATCGACGTGACCAAGCTCACGCCCATGGTGCAGAACAGCCTCAAGACCGGCATATCGGTCGAATCCCTCGATCAGGCAGACGAGCTTATCTCCCAATACCGTCAGCAAAGCACGAAGGGCTAGCCGTGCGTTCGCGCCGGACGACAGAGCTATGGCTTCTCATAGCGGCAACGCCCGTATTGTTGCTGCTGTTCCTGATGCTGCTCGTCAACGCCAACACGCCGTTGACGTTCAACTCCTTTGCCGTACCCATCGCCTTGGTCGTGAGCTTCTTCGTCGCGCACCTGGCGCTGCGACGATTTGCCCCCAACGCCGACCCGGCGATCCTTCCCATCGCGTTTCTGCTCTGCGGCATTGGCATCTGCTTCGTGTTGCGCCTGGCACCGGATACCGCCGGTCGTCAGATCGTGTGGCTCTTCGCCGGTATCGCGCTCATGGTCGCGACCATCATCCTCGTGCCCAGCGTCGAGCGCCTGGGGCGCTACAAGTACACCTGCCTGCTCTTCGGCCTCGTATTGCTGCTGTTGCCGGTTGTCCCGTTCATCGGCGCAGAGTACAACGGCTCGCGCATCTGGCTGTCGATTTTCGGTCTTTCGTTCCAGCCGGGAGAAATCGCCAAGATCCTCATCGTCTTGTTCCTCGCCGCATACCTTGCCGATAACCGCGAGCTGCTGAGCGTCATGCGGCGCAGCCGATCGGGCCTCAAGTATCCTGACTTCCGCGCGCTCGTACCGCTGCTTGCCATGTGGATCATCGCCATGCTCATCGTCATCCTCGAGCGCGACCTGGGAAGCGCTTTGTTGTTCTTCGGCATCTTCCTCGTGATGATCTACGTCTGCACCGGCAGGCTCTCCTATGTGCTCATCGGCATCCTGCTCGTCGCCATCGGTGGCGTGGGCCTCTACATGCTGTTCCCCCATGTGCAGACGCGCATCGCGATTTGGCTCGATCCCTTCGCCGATGCGAGCGGCTCGGGCTACCAGCTCGTGCAGTCGCTGTACTCGCTGGCAGACGGCGGGCTCTTTGGTTGTGGCATCGGTCGCGGCATGCCCACTTTCATTCCCGAGGTGCAAAGTGACTTCATCTTCTCGGCCATCGCCGAGGAGATGGGCCTGCTCGGCGCGTCGGGCGTCATATTCCTGTTCATGCTCTTCGCCGTCCGCGGCTTTCTCACGGCGGCGCGTGCCAAGTCCGACATGGCCGCCTTCACGGCCGTCGGCCTCACCACGTCCATCTGCCTGCAGGCCTTCATCATCATCGGCGGCGTCACGGGCTTCATCCCGCTCACCGGCCTGACGCTCCCCTTCATGAGCCAGGGCGGCTCCTCGTTGCTCTCGAGCTTCATTATCGTCGGCTTGCTGCTCTGCGCCGGCAACGAGGGAACCGGCCTGCAAACCGAGATGACGAGCACCACGACGATCAAGACGCCGGGCGAGACGGGCGTCCTGGGCCGCACCGCCTTGGGCAAGCGTCTCACCAGGCTCATCACCGTTTTCGCGCTGCTCTTTGCCGCCCTTATCGCCAACCTCACCTACGTGCAGGTCGTGCAGGCGGACGACCTGCAAAACCGCAGCGGCAACAACCACACGCTCCAGCGCATCGCCGAGCAGCAGCGCGGCGCCATCGTCACCTCCGACAACGTCGTGCTCGCCGAATCCATCCCGCAGTCCGACGGCACCTACGAGCGCGTCTATCCGCAGGGAACGCTCGCGTCCCACGTCATCGGCTACACCTCGCAGCGCTTTGGTAGCACGGGCGTCGAGAACACCATGGGCTCCACGCTCGTGGGTGAGGAGCACTTCGAGACGATCGGCGATGCCATCCGCGCCTACGCAGGCGAGAAGCCCCAGGGCAACGACGTCGTGCTCACCATCAACTCGAAGATCCAGCGGGCGGCAGAAGGCGTGCTGAGCGGGCAGAAAGGCGCCTGCGTCGTGCTCGACACCGCAACGGGCGCAGTGCTTGCAGAGGCCTCCACGCCCACCTATGACAACAATAACGTCGAGAGCATCCTGACAGGCGCGAGCTCGTCGAGCTCCGACGGCGCGCTCGTCAACCGCGCCACGCAGACCCTCTACGCGCCGGGCTCGACCTTCAAGATCGTGACGCTTGGCGCCGCGCTCGACACGGGCACGGTCACGCCTGACACGGTCTTCAGCGCGCCGAGCTCCATCGATATCGGAAACGCCCCCATTACCAACTACAAGGGCCACTCGTACGGACGCGTCACCGTCGCCGAGGCGACGGCGCTCTCGGCCAACACCGCCTTTGCGCAGATCGCCGACGAGCTGGGTGCCAAGAACCTCGTATCGTATGCCGAGAAGTTCGGTTTCAACGATGCCTCGATGGCGCTCGACTTCGGCCTCGCCACCTCGCTCATGCCCGATCCCAACGAGATGACCCGTTGGGAAACCGCATGGGCCGGTGACGGCCAGCCCGTGGGCGAACACGAGAGTCCGGCGGGGCCCCAGGCGACTGTCATGGAGATGGCCGTCTGCATGGCAGCGATCGCGAACAACGGCGTCGTGCTCCATCCCTACGTCATCTCCAAGGTAGTCTCCGCCTCCGGTGCGACGACCTTCGAGACCAAGCCGCAGATCATGGGCCAGGCAATCTCGGAGGCAACCGCCAAGACCGAGCAAGAGATCCTCGCAGGCGTCGTGGACAGCGGTACGGGCACGCAGGCCCGCGTCGAGGGCGCCGATGTCATCGGCAAGACCGGCACGGCCGAGACGGGCAAGGAGAAGTCCGATGCCTGGTTCGTCGGTACGGCCCAGGCAAACGGGCGCAGCGTGACCGTCGCCATCGTCATCGAGGAAGGTGACAGCGGCGGAGATGTCGCTGCCCCCAAGGCCGCGACCGTGTTCCTGGCGGCGCTGAGGGAACTGGGGGCACTCTAGATATGCAGGCAAAGCGCTTTTTTCGACATTATGCAATTACGGTATCTGCTTCATTGGTAGAATGCCTGATGGTATGCGAACGCTCGCATTCGCATCACAAGCGACAGGGAGTATAAACGTGGTTAATCGGACACTGGGCAACCGCTATCAGATCACCGAGAAAATCGGCATGGGCGGCATGGCTGAGGTTTACAAGGCCACCGATTCGACACTTGGCAGGACTGTCGCCGTCAAGGTGATGCTCCCGCAATACGCATCCGATCCCAACTTCGCCGCGCGGTTCAGGCAGGAGGCCCAGGCAGCCGCAAACCTGAGCAGCCCGTACATCGTCAACATCTACGATTGGGGCCGTGACGGCGATTCGTATTACATCGTCATGGAGTACGTGCGCGGCACCGACCTCAAGACCGCCATCCAGCAACGCGGCAGCATCCACCCGCGCAAGGTGGCGGAGATCGGCGAGCAGGTGTGCTCCGCGCTCTCCGTCGCGCATGGCTACGACATCATCCATCGCGACATCAAGTCGGCGAACATCATGGTGCAGGGCGACGGTAATGTGAAGGTCATGGACTTCGGCATCGCACAGGCCGGCAATAGCGGCATGTCCCAAGACTCCTCGGTGCTGGGCACCGCGCACTACGTGAGTCCAGAGCAAGCACAGGGCAAGAAGCTCACGCCGGCAAGCGACCTCTACTCGCTCGGCATCGTGCTCTACGAGGCCGCGACGGGCCAGCTGCCCTTTGATGGCCCGGATGTAGTATCGGTCGCCATGAAGCAGGTGAGCGACCTCCCCGTCCCGCCGCGCCAGATCAATCCCAACATCGACCCGCAGTTCGAGGCCATCATCATGACGGCGCTGCAGAAGAACCCCGACGACCGCTTTGCGACCGCCAAGGAAATGCAGCGTGCCATCGACGACTATCTGACAGGTCGTGCCACCGCCGAAACCCAGGTGCTCAACCGCGGCTATGCGGCTGTTGCCGGGACCACCGTCCCATACGGCGTCGACCAGACCACCGTGATGCCCAATCCGGGCCAGACCACCGTCATGCCCGGTGCCGGGCGAGGTACCGTACCGCCCAAACGCAACAACACGAAGCGCAACGTCATCCTCGCCGTGATCGCCGTCGTCCTCATCGCGGGCATCGGCTTCTTCGTCGCCAACGCCGCCGGGCTCTTTGGCGGTTCGGTGACGGTTCCCGATGTCGTGGGCTACACCGAGCAAGATGCCCGAGACTCCCTGCGTCAAGCAGGGCTCAAGGTCGGTCGCATCAAGCTCGAAAAGAGCAACACGGTGCCGGAGGGCATGATCATCAGCCAGGATCCCAAGGCCGATACCCAGGTGCAGCCGGGTTCCGTGGTCAATCTCACCATCTCCTCGAAGGCAGATACGGTCAACGTCCCCAACCTCAAGGGTCTCACGGCCGCCGGGGCCGAGCAGCAGCTGGCGGCTCTGGGACTCGTGGGCGTGTCGAAGCAAGATAGCAGCGACACCGTCGAGGCCGGCAAGGTCTGCGACCAGGATCCCGCCGTCAACTCCCAGGTCGCGGTGGGCTCCACGGTCACCTACACGGTATCGACCGGCAAGAAGACGGAAATCGTATCGGTCCCGGATGTCAGGGGAATGGGCGAGAGCGGAGCCGCGGCCGCCCTCCAGAATCGCGGGCTATCCGTTTCCATCGATTACGAGTCGTCCACCAGCGCAAGCCAAGGGGAGGTTATCCGCCAAAGCATTTCCCCAGGCACCGAGGTAACAAAGGGATCGAGCATCACGATCATTATTGCGGTATCGCCTAATCCCTCCGAACCTTCCACCCCCGACACCCCTGGTGGCGATAACCCCGGCGGTGACACAGGCGGCGATACCGGCGGGGGCGAGACGCCAGCCACACCATAGCTCCGTATTCACAATGAGAACATGACGAGGGAAGCCGCCCATGGGCGGCTTCCCTGCTTGATGACAGGGGACGGGGATAATGTCATCAAAAACAGATGACATTATCCCCGTCCCCTGTCATCCTCTCTCGCTTCCTCCGTTATTGACGTTTCGTCAATTCTGTTCATTGACCCCATGTCGACCAGAGCGATAGCCTAATACGCGAATCGGGAGATGGGGAGACATGCGATGAATCCAGACGACACAGCGGCCAATCACAGTGACGCCCGTAGGGCGCAGATCATCGCCGCAGCCCGCGACCTCTACGAAGAGCGCGGCCTCTCCCACACGACCGTGAAGGACATCACCGAGCGCGTGGGTGTCACGCGGACGCTCTTCTACCACTACTTTCCCGACAAGGACGCCGTCACGTCCGCCGTCATAGACGACTACACCCAAGATTACATCGAGGCGCTCGCGCACTGGAACGAGGAACGCATCGAGGGCGACATAGACCACGCGCTCAGCACTATCGTCAGGCTGCTGCGTATCGGCCTGTTCGAAGACGACACCTTCCATATCGCCCTTTCCTCGCGCGAAAACGCCGCGCTCTACCTCGAGTTCGTGAACCGCGTCGCGGACGAGACGACGCGCTACATCATAGACACGACCGTCCGTGATTACGCGGACTTGCACGACGTGCGGATTGACCACCTGTACGAGACGTTCTACGTGCTCATATTGGGTGTCATCGGATATCTACGCAAGCATCCGGATGCCGACGATGCCGTCATCGCCGACGTAATTGCGCAGACACTCCACATGGATAGGCCATAGACAAGGAGGATGGGAAATGCTGTTTGACGTGTACGGGGCAAACGCCCCATTTCAATGGATGGGGCTCATCATGGTGCTGGCAGCCCTCATCATCTGCAACGAGTTCGCCCGACGCTCGAAATTCGGCGGCTGCTTCATGTTCTTCGGCGTGTGCGCCGCGATGACCATCTACTGCATCGCCGTCGAGGTCGGCGCTGCGATGGGTGCCGAATGGGCACTGAACAACCCGACCCACACCGACATGAACAGCTGGTTCCACTACGCCAAGGTGTACGCCGCCACGGCCGGGTGCATCGGCTTCATGATGCTCAAGTACAGCTGGGGCAAGA